>Ga0114966_10002556_pt1 | contig 16194 bp, 12 predicted proteins | sample M_130207_XF_Meta_FD_87029 | JGI IMG/M metagenome (GOLD analysis project Ga0114966, IMG submission 87029) | Freshwater microbial communities from Lake Montjoie, Canada to study carbon cycling - M_130207_XF_MetaG | ecosystem: Environmental > Aquatic > Freshwater > Lake | place: Lake Montjoie...
AATCACTTAATTTATTGTTAATGAATACCAAACAGTATATTTTTTTTAACTTTGCACCATGAACAATATAGATACTACTAGCTACCCAAAGGAAAAAATTAAGGTTTTATTTCTTGAAAACATCAGCGATAAGGCAGTTCAATATTTCAAGGAGCAAGGGTATACCGATGTAAAAAAAGTAACAGGTGCCTTAAGTGAAGAGGAATTGATTAAAGTAATTAAAGACGTTCACATTCTTGGGATAAGATCAAAAACATTTATTTCAAAAAAAGTATTAGAAAGTGCAAAAAAATTACAAGCCATTGGCTGCTTTTGTATTGGGATTAATCAAGTAGATGTTAAAGCCTGTAAACAAAAAGGAGTGGCCTTATTCAATGCACCTTATAGCAATACTAGAAGCGTGGCTGAGCTAGTAATAGGTGCATCAATTATGTTAATTCGTCGTATCACAGATAAAAATATTGCAGCCCATAATGGAATTTGGAATAAAGAAGCCAAAGGTAGTTTTGAATTAAGAGGAAAAACAATAGGCATCATTGGTTATGGTAATATTGGTACTCAATTGAGTGTGATGGCCGAATCCATGGGGATGAAAGTAAAGTTTTACGACGTTGAAACAAAACTTCCATTAGGCAATGCCATTTCTGTTAAGTCAATTAAAGATTTAGTAAGCAGTTCAGATATTATTTCAATACATGTACCCGAAACCAATCAAACAAAAAATTTAATTAGCAAAGCCGTTATCAAACAATTCAAACAAGGGGCAATATTAATTAATTATGCACGTGGTGAAGTAGTGGATTTAGAGGCACTAAGTTTCGCCATCAAAGAAAAGCAAGTGTCAGGTGCTGCGATTGATGTATTTCCCATAGAGCCTGAAAAAAATGGCGACAAATTTACCACACCATTGCAAGGATTGCCCAATGTAATTTTAACTCCGCATATTGGAGGCTCTACAGAAGAAGCACAAGAAAATATTGGAGAAGACGTAAGTATCAAGTTATATCAATACTTAGAACGCGGTGTTTCTTATGGCTCTCATACCATACCAAGTATCAGCTTGCCTCCGGTAGAACATGCACATCGTATTTTACATATTCACAATAATGTACCAGGTGTATTAAGTGCCATTAATACGGTAATGTCAAAAAATAAAATAAATATTGTTGGTCAATATTTAAAAACCAATGATGAAATAGGTTACGTTGTTCTAGATGTAGACTCTAAATTATCTAAAACCGCAATTGCTCTTTTAAAAGAAGTAAAACATACCATTAGGGCTCGTATGTTGTATTAGTAGTCTTAGTTATTTATTCGCTCCAACATTTTTTTAATTTCTGCAGTATCCACACCTGTAGATTGTAATGCTTCCTGCATGGTTGCTTTAAAATAAAGCATTTGACTCGGCACTGTTGTTCTAGCACTGCTGTGCATTTCAATCGCCCCAGTTTGAGTAATTATTTCTTTAATATTATTAGCACGCACACCACTACCTGGCATAATGATAATTCTATCACCCGCTTGTTGAACTAGTTTTTTTAATAAGGGTAGATTATCGGCTGCATTGGGCACTTGACCACTGGTTAAAATTCTTTTACAACCTGTTTTAATAACCTCTTCCAATGCATGCAGTGGATCTTTACACCTATCAAAAGCTCGATGAAAAGTGACGTCCATAGGCTTTGCCAAATCCACTAATCTTTTTGTTCTATCTGTATCTATGGTCCCATCCGAATTTAATATTCCTAATACGATGCCGGGATAATTTAATTTTTTAGCCAAGAGCACATCCGATTTCATACTATTAAATTCATTTTCTGTATATAAAAAATCGCCGCCCCTGGGTCTAATAATAGGAAATACTGGCTTGTTAGTTAACATGGACAAAGTGGCTAAACTTCCATAAGATGGGGTAGTACCTCCTTCTAAAGGGTTTTCGCAGAATTCAATTCTATGAGCACCCGCTTCTATAGCCTCTACTGCAGCTTGCACCGAAAAAACAGCTATTTCAAGAATGGTTTTTGACATTGGTCTAAATCTATGAAATGTTAATCTAAAGAAGAAGATTCAAATAAGTTGTTCCCATCATTGGTATGAACAGCATAATTAAACCCTTTGTGTAATGCATATGCACCTACTTCCCCTTTTTTATTAATCGCTATAAAACATATTTGTATGTCTTTTGCTTTTTCTTTTTTAATTCTATTAATTCTCTCCACTACAAATTTACATGCCTCCTTAGGCGATTTGCCTTGTCTCATTTGTTCCACTACAGCACTAGAACCTGCTACTCTTATCACATCTTCTCCTTGGCCGGTGGCCACTACCGCACCCACTTCATTATCTACATACAATCCAGCACCAATAACAGGAGAGTCGCCTACACGACCTCTCATTTTAAACCCAGCACCACTCGTAGTGCAACTTCCACTTAAATTACCAAAACGATCTAAGGCGACCATTCCAATGGTATCGTGATTCCATTGTCCATTACTTAATTTATGTGGCGCCATTAAAGATGGATCTAATTGACTTAATGTATTTTTTCGTTCAATATTTATAACAGGTTTATATTGTGATTTTTTTAACCAAGCTTCATAGGATCTTTTAGCATCATCAGACAATTGATCCGGTTCTAATGTAAATCCTTCTGCCACTGCAAATTGTTGTGCACCTTCACCTACCAACATAACATGGGGTGTTTTTTCCATTACTCGGCGTGCTACAGAAATGGGATGCTTAATACGTTCAAGAAAGGCAACACTCCCACAATTAAATTCATGATCCATAATGGAGGCGTCTAATGTAACATGACCATCTCTATCTGGATTCCCACTTAAGCCCACGCAACAATTTATTTCTTCTTCAGTAATCATCACTCCATTTTCAACTGCATCGATGGCTTTTCCGCCCGCACCTAATACTTTCCATGCAGCAAGATTGGCAGCTAAACCCGCATCCCAAGTGGCAGCCACTACAGGAGGCACCTGTGGTTGATTGTTGATAGTTGGTATAAACCCACTTAATGTAAAACTAGTAATTCCTAAACTGCTTAAATTTATAAACTTTCTTCTGTCCATACTCATAATCAATTCCATTTATCTTTTCAAGATACGAACAATGAGCTTATTTTTTGTACTTTTAAGTATTATTTTTTATGCAAGCAATATTCAAATTATATGGCTGGAATGTAATTAGTTATGAGCCCATTCATCAGGGGTTAATTAATAGTACTTATTCGATTAAAACTAATACTGGCGAATTTATATTGCAATCCATCAACCACAAAGTTTTCAAAAATCCAGCAGCTATTAATGCCAACATTAATGCCATTTCTGATTTTATTGTACAACATCATAATAATTATTTATTCACTCATTTGGTGCCTACTCAAATGGGCAATACATTAGTAGAGTGGGAGAGCGGCTATTATAGAGCCTTTCATAAAATAGAAGGTTACGCCTTAAGTGTGTTGGACAATGAACACCAAGTGGAAGAAGCGGCACAACAATTTGCAAAATTTACTCAAATTTTAAAGCATTTTAATGCCCACTTATTACAGGACACGCTCCCTCAATTTCATGATTTAAATTTAAGGTATCAACAATTTACAGAAGCCATTCAAAAAGGAAATGCAAAAAGAATTGAGTCTAATAAGGAAGCCATCGTTTTTTTACAATCCAACAATCAATATGTTACTACCTATAATAAGTTTATCGAAAACAAAGAAGCCTTAAAAAGAGTAACCCATCATGATACAAAAATAAGTAATGTACTTTTTAATAAAATTAATGGTATAGAGAAAGCCATTTGCGTGATAGATTTAGATACCGTGATGGCAGGTTATTTTATTAGTGATATAGGGGATATGTGTCGTACTTGTTTATGTGCTGTTTCAGAAGAAGAAAAAGATTTAAATAAAGTAGTCGTAGACCCCTTAAAATGGCAAGCCTTGCAAAAAGGCTATTTATATTTTATGAAAGGGGAGTTATCCTCTTTTGAAATGGACCACTTTTTTTTTGGAGGTCAATTTATGATTTACATGCAAGCACTTCGATTTTTAACAGATCATTTAAACAATGACCAATATTATGGCACTAGTTATGAAGGGCAAAACTTAGTGCGTGCTAGGAATCAAATCCATTTATTAGAACAGTACAATCAACTTTTCTAGTTTAAACTAATACTCTTCATTCATTGCGAAATCAGGTTTTTTGTTTTTCCATTTACCTCTGGTGAAATCAGGTATTTCTTGAACCTGCCCATTTTCGGCAATTGATTTTTCAGAAAGGGGAGTGATGGCATACCAAGTAGCTAAATCATATACATCTAATTGGAAAGGCACATTTCTTTTAATACATTCCACAAAGGCATTGTCTACAAAAAAGTCCATTCCGCCATGTCCAGCACCAACCGCATCTGACTCATATTTCTTCCATAATGGATGATCGTGTTGCTTTAAATAGGCTTCTGGGTTTTCCCATTGGTGTTGTTTTGGGGAAACGCCTTCTATATATATATGTCCTGCATTGAATTGGCCTGAACTAAAATCCTGCCATAAACCTTGGGTACCTTGTACTCTAAAGCCTAAATTATAAGGACGAGGGGAATTAGTGTCATGAGTAAGCAACATGGTCTCTCCATTGGTAGTTTGAATAGTAGTAGTAACCACATCACCTAACTTAAACTTTAATTGCGCATTAGGGTGATTATCACCACCTTTAGGGTGCTCAACTATATATTTATGTAAACCTCTTGCTTTAGTACTTACCGAAGATAATCTGGTAAGAAGGTTGCCTCTATTAATATCTGTCATCATTGCAATAGGACCTAATCCATGTGTAGGATACAATTCTCCGTTCCTATATAAGGAGTGATTAGTACGCCAAGCAGCCTCGCTAAAGCCTTTTGCACCAAATTCTACTCCAGAAGCGCTATCTGAAGAGTCTGGACTATTGAATTTTACCCCCCTTAAATCATGCTCATAGCCACCTTGCAAGTGTAATAATTCACCAAATAGGCCTTTTTTTACCATATTATACACCGCGAGTACGTCTCTTCTATAACATACATTCTCTAAACACATCACAGGGATACCTGCTTTTTCGCTGGCATTAACTATATCCCAACAATCTGTCAACTTAATAGCCCCACAAACTTCAACCCCAGGAATTACCCTGTTATTAATGGCTTCAATGGCCTGAGGTATATGCCATTCCCAAGGGGTAGCAATAATAACCGCATCCATATCTCCACGTTTTAATAGGTTTTTATAGTCTTCATTGCCATTTTTATATTCAATGACAGCAGGTCGACCTGCATTTTTAAGTATTTTTTGAGCACTAGCCAACATTCTAGGGTCTGGATCTGCAAAAGCTACAATAATAGTGTCTTTACGTTGACAAAGCATCTCTAAATGACTTTGTCCACGATATCCAGTACCAATAATACCAATACGAACTACGTCTTTTTTAACACTAGATTGCGCCTTGATAAACTTAGGAGTTAATCCAATTGCCATGGAAGTTAATCCGGCATCTTGAACAAATTTTCTACGACTTAGATGGTTGGCCATTTCGATTTTTATTTAGATATACAAAATACAAATTATACCTGAATAATAGATAGAACTAATCCTTGTTTGATAGTTGCTTCTATATTAAAGAACTAGAAAAGTTAGTACTATATAGAGTATACTCTAAACCTAAATAGTATATATACTGCTATATCTACACGTTACGTATATTATCTGATTTACAGCTACTTATCCTGTATATATCTATAATTTATGCTTATAATTAACATTATGTTAAATCTACTATTACAACAAGATCTTGGCTGATAAGTAATCTGTACACCCTATAGATTCACTATAGATTCGAATGATTTAGAATATAGGATTGATGCCCATGCCTGCTTTTTGGATTATTAAATGATTGTAGCTTTACACTTATAAATAAGTGCAATCATTCACCCATCTTTATAAACGATTGCCAACTCATTTCTTAAAATATTGCCATGAAAAAGTATCATTTGTATTTATTGATTTTTATATTTTACGCCCCTGCTTTACTAGCTCAAGATTGCCTCGTCCTCGATACCAATATTGCGGGGGTTTACACTGGAAATTGTAAAAATGGCAAAGCCAATGGTTTGGGTAAATCCATTGGAAAATACACTTATGAAGGTGAATTCAAATTTGGGCTCCCCGATGGTAAAGGACAAATTTCAGATAGCCTTGGTTTTATAATGTATATTGGCAATTTTAAAAAAGGTAAACGAGACGGCGAAGGCGTTGCCAAATATCATAATAGTTTAGGCTTGGATAGTGTCCTCAATGGATACTTTCGCAATGACAAATATGTAGGTTTATTTGAGAATCCTTATAAACTAATTAATAAGACATTTATGATTAGTACCGTGTCCATTACTTATGACAATCCAACCCCACCTAATAGTACCATTGAATTAGGAATGGAAAGTGTTTCGGGAGGTGCTTTTAATGTGCATGGAGAAATTCCTAAACCTACTCTAGTGGAAGCCATTTTTCAAAAAGGATCTTATTTACAAATGATGCCAGTTACCAATCAACAAAAAAGGAACACTTATATTTTTCAAAATTTAATGTTTCCTGCTCATGTCATTTTTAAAATTAGTAATGAAGAACTGGTCATAGAATTTAATGAACCAAAAAATTATAAAATATTTGTAACGCTTCGAGATTAAAAAAAGATCCCGAGTAATTCGGGATCTTTTTTATCTAATACTTTGTCTAATATTGTTTTATAATTCCTATTGATATTTATCGTGTAATTTATCATAAAAGTTATACTTAGCGTCAAATTCATCAGATGCTTTTTGATCCTTCCCTCTTGTTTTATCTCTTTTAAAACCATATAAAGTAGCTAAAAAATCAACTGCTCTTGCAGCCACATTTTTCTCAGATCTATCTAATTTTTCTTTGTCTTTGATTACAGCAAATGATTTTTCAATCCACTCAACGGCTGCATCTACCTTTTCTTTAATAGGTACATCTAAAATAGTATTTAACTTTTTAATTGAATCTTGTTGTGATTTAAACTGCGCATCCATTGCAGCTTTTTTCTTTGGGTCCTTTGAAGGTGCTGGCTTATTAGAATTCAACGTTTGCAATGCACGAATATTATCACTATACTTGTCATCTAAGATCGTATACTGATTGTAATAACTAATGCCCACATTGAATGCTGCCGCATAGTTTTTATTGTTTATGCCATATGCTTTTTTATATGCATCTGCTGCTTTTAAAATATACTTTTCGCTATTTTCCGAACTTATGCCTTCCGCACTTCTGCCAGTCATAAACATATCTCCAAACATTTGCAATTCCAGTTCAGTCATTTTCCCAGTAGCAGAAACTTCATCATACAACTTAACTTTTTCCTCCATAGACAAGTTCTTTTCAATGTACTCGGATTTGTAATCTACCCATGATTCTTTAGGATAAGCTTCTTCAGATATTTTAAAATAAGTGTCAAAAGCCGTTTTGTCTTTTTTAATAGTAAGTTGTAATAATAAATAGCGATAAACTTCTATTAATTCTGGTGTAGTAATTTTACTATCAATTAACCTTTTATAATATGCTATGGTAGCATCCACATTACCAGCATTTTGATTGGAATAGCCTGCATACATAAGTGAAGTGGTGTCAAATTTTTGTTTTGAAGTAGCCCATCCATTAGAAAAAATAATATCGCTGTAAAAAACAGCTTGGTCAAAATTAGTAGAAGCCACTTTCCAGTTTTTAGTATTAAACCCTGCTACCCCATCTTTAAACCCTTTAATGTAGACATCAAAAAAAGGATCTTGTCCGTTTTCTTTTGCGATTGCTAATGTAGGATCTCCTTTAACATATTCATCCAAAGAAGTTTTAATTTGATCGTAGGCATCTGGATATTTTTTAACTAACACTGAATCTTTGTTAATTCCACTATAGACGCGAGATTTCCAATAAGATGCTTCTGCTGTAGTTTTAAGTGTTGGTTTTTTAGTAAGTATTTTTTCATATTCTAATTTAGCATTTTCAAACTTACTTACTAGAATACTATTTTTTACTTTTTCAAATTCTTGGGCTTGTACACTTTGTAAAGAGATCAAAATGGCTAAAAACCCGATCATTTTTTTCATACTTTTCTTTTTTATTATGAATTATTGCTGTTAAAGTTATATCATTTAGCTGATTTAAAACTGGTTTACAGTTTAGTCGACCACTGGATTTTCTGGTGAAGCATCTGATTCCGAAGCTGCAGCTGCATCTATTGGTGCATCCGAGGCAATGCTTTCATCCATATCTGCTCCAGATTCATCTTGCTCTTCAATCTTAGAAGTAGCGGCAATTTCATCGCCCTCATCCAAACGAATTAAGGTTACCCCTTGAGTTGCACGGCCTGCTTCGCGAATGTCTGTAATCCTAGTTCTGATGGTTACCCCTGATTTACAAGTAATAATTAAGTCTTCTTTTTCTAGCACATCCATAATACCCACTAAACTACCTGTCTTCTCGGTTACATTGATGGTTTTAACACCTTTACCACCACGGTTGGTAATTCTGTATTCCTCAATCGCTGTTCTTTTACCAAACCCTTGTTGACTTACCACGAGTATCGTACGTTCTTTATCTTCTTTATGAACACAAACCAACCCTACTACTTCGTCATTTTCATTGTCCACTTCTATACCTGCTACTCCAATGGCACCACGACCTGTTGGACGAACTTTCTCCTCAGGAAAACGAATAGCCCTACCCGATTTCACTGCCATCATAACTTCGTTGTTACCATCGGTTAAACGAGCAGCTAATAACTCATCTCCTTCATTAATAGTAATGGCATTAACGCCACTTACTCTTGGGCGACTAAAATCTTCTAAACATGTTTTTTTAATTATACCACGCTTCGTACATAAAATAATAAAGTGATTTTGTACATATTCTTTATCATCGAGCTTACGTACTTCAATAATGGCTTTTACTTTATCATCAGGAGGTATTTGAATTAAGTTTTGAACCGCACGGCCTTTACTTGTTTTCTCTCCTTCAGGTATTTCATACACACGTAACCAGAAACATCTTCCTTTTTCAGTGAAAAATAACATGGTATCATGCGTAGAGGCAATAAATAAATGCTCCACAAAATCCTCATCTCTTGTTTTGGTACCCATCGCACCACGACCACCTCTTTTTTGTTGACGGTATTCTGAAACAGCAGTTCTCTTAATATAACCTAAATGAGAAATAGTAATCACTACATCTTCTTCCTCAATTAAGTCTTCCAATTTCATTTCATCGGCCAAATACTGAATCTCTGTTTTACGTTCGTCCCCAAATTTTTCTTTTACTTCTAATAATTCAGTTTTAATTAAATCAAAACGCAAATGCTCACTTCCTAATAATTCATTCAATGATTTTATAATTTGCATCAAGTGCTCAAACTCTTCTTTAATTTTCTCACGCTCCATTCCTGTCAAACGTTGCAATCTTAATTCCAAAATAGCTTTGGCTTGAATATCAGAAATACCCCAACCTGCGGTCATTAAACTTTCCTTCGCAGCTTCTGGATTGGCAGAGTTACGAATTAAACGAATTACCTCATCTAAATGATCTAGTGCAATTAAATAACCTTCTAAAATATGCGCACGTTCTTGTGCTTTTCTTAATTCAAATTTAGCACGACGTATCACCACTTCCATTCTAAATTCAATAAACTCACTTACTAAATCACGTAAGTTTAAAATTTTAGGACGGCCTTTGCTTAAAGCTACATTATTGATACCGTAACTAGTTTGTAATTCGGTAAACTTAAATAATTGATTGATGATGACTTGCGCAACTGCATCTTTACGAAGCTCAATGACAATACGGGTTCCTTCACGCTTATTACTTTCATTGTTAACGTGTGTAATACCATCAATTGTTTTATCCACTACTAACTGACCAATGCGATCAGTTAAATTATCTCTGTTAACTTGATAAGGAATTTCATTGATTACAATTAATTCACGTCCATTGGCTTTGGTTTCAACATTGCATTTACCACGTAATACAACTCTGCCGCGTCCTGTCATTAGTCCTTGCTTTACTCCTTCCATTCCATAAATCACACCTCCTGTTGGAAAATCGGGTGCTTTCACAAACTGCATCAATTCCTCTACAGTAATGGCATTGTTATCGATGTACGCAATACAACCATCTACTACCTCACCCAAATTATGTGGAAGCATATTGGTGGCCATACCTACCGCAATACCTGAAGATCCATTCACTAATAATTGAGGAATACGCGTTGGTAAAACAGAAGGTTCTGATAAACTATCATCAAAGTTTAATTGGAAATCAACGGTGTCTTTTTCCAAATCATCCAACATGGCTTCGGAAATTTTTTGTAATCTAGCTTCTGTATAACGCATAGCAGCTGGCGGATCCCCATCTTGGTTTCCAAAATTACCTTGACCATCTACTAATTTATAACGCATAGTCCATTCCTGTGCCATACGCACCAAAGTATCATAAATTGCACTATCACCGTGGGGATGAAATTTACCCATCACTTCCCCTACAATACGTGCCGATTTTTTATACGCTTTATTGCTATTGTTGCCCAATTCACTCATGGCATACAACACCCTGCGATGTACTGGCTTAAAACCATCACGCACATCAGGTAAAGCACGACCCACAATCACTGACATAGAATAATCTATGTAGGATGTTTTCATTTGCTCTTCAATATTTACTCTGATGACACGGTCATTGTCCTGAGTGGCTTCTGTTCCTAAATTTTCGTTGATATTATCTTCCATAAGTTATAATTTCATTACATCAAAAAGAGGTGTTTTTTTATGCCCAAAATGATGATTTACGAAGATACCTTTTCAAGCCCTTTTTTGCTATTTTTAAGCCCTAATTTTTAGCTTCATTTATCCACAGTTGTGGGTAAGAAATGCTAACTTTAAAGCTCGGATTTATAAGGACTTATACTTACAAAAATGCCTACAGAAATTCTAATTATTGGGGCGGGTAAATCGGCCACTGTTTTAATTCAGTACTTACAAAAGAAAGCCGTTGAAAGCAACTGGTACATTGTACTAGCAGATGGGGATGTAAAAGTGGCTGAAGCAAAATGGAATCAAGCCCCTAATGGTCATGCAGTTGGTGTAGATATCAATACAGCAGCAGAAAGGCAAGCCCTCATTCAAAAGGCCACTGTAGTGGTTTCTATGCTGCCTCCTACCTTACATTTTTTAGTAGCACAGGATTGTTTGCTTTACTCCAAATCCCTTTTTACTGCTTCTTATGTAGATGAAAACATGCGCGAAATAGCTGCAGAAATTAAAACTAAAGAACTCTTGTTTTTATGTGAAATGGGATTAGACCCCGGTATAGACCATATGAGCGCCATGGAACTCATTCATAAAATACAAGCAAAAGGAGGCAAAATTAATGGGTTTAAATCGCATTGCGGTGGATTGGTAGCCCCCGAGTCGGACAATAATCCTTGGCATTACAAAATAAGCTGGAATGCGAGTAATATAGTCCTTGCCGGAAAATCGGGTGCTGTGTATGTAGAAAAAGGTCAGCAAAAAACGGTTGCCTATTCGCATTTATTTGAAAACGCCCCCAGTATTATAGTTCCTTTTCATGGAACATACTCCTATTATCCCAATAGAAATTCTTTAACCTATATCGATACCTATGCATTGCAAGGAGTGACCGATTTTGTTAGAACCACCTTAAGACATTCTCAATTTTTTATAGGATGGAATGCCATTGTTCAATTAGGATTAACCGATGAAACTACAATTTCATTAAAAGATAATTGCAGTGTTAATGATTGGTTTAATAATCATTTAGAACAAAATAAATTAGCCCAGTTCTATGCATCATTGCTTTTAAATGAGATTATTAAAACACAATTTGATTATCTAGGTTTTAACAGTGAAATACTTATACCCCATCACTTAAATAGCCCTGCCCGTATTTTACAATGGATTTTGGAAAACAAATGGAAGTTGGAACCTACAGACAAAGACCTAGTGGTGATGATGCATGAGATTAACTATACACTTAATGGTCAACCTTATTTAGTACAAAGCAGTATGGCTCAAACAGGCCAAAATGCAAGCTATACTGCAATGGCCACCACAGTTGGTTTGCCCTTGGCCATGAGTGTTTGTGCTTTTTTAAAAGGCCTAATACCTTTAACTGGCTTGCATATTCCAACACATCCATCTATCTATACTCCAATCTTAAAAAGTTTAGCGGAAGAAGGCATTGTGTTTGAAGAACACACAACTAAACTATAAACGACGCTATAAATTAGGCTACAAACATTCTATTTCTCTAAGCTTCGGTAATTGACTTTTTCATTTCCCATTCATAATCCAATTGACGTTTTTCTAAATTCGCAGCCACTACTTTAATGGTAATTTTATCGCCCATATTAAATTTACGGCCCGATCTCATCCCTACTAAAGCATAATCAGATTCTACCAATCTAAAGTCATCAAATTTTGATAAAGTAGTAATACTTACTAGTCCCTCACATTTATGTTCAATAGTTTCTACCCAAAATCCAAAACTAGACACGCCACTAATGATCCCTTCAAAGCTTTGCCCTAAATAATCACGCATGAATTCCACTTGCTTGTATTTATTGGCTGCTCTTTCCGATTCCATCGCAGCACGTTCTCTTTCACTACAATGCACACATTTTTGTTCCAATTCGGCGTCATTCATAGGATGTTCCAACAAAACAGATTGTACAATTCGATGCACTAAAATATCTGGATACCTTCTAATGGGTGAAGTAAAATGACAATAATGTTCAAAGCCTAATCCATAATGTCCAATATTATTGCTGGTATACACCGCTTTGGCCATAGTTCTAATGCCCAACTGTTCTAAAACATGTTGCTCTGGCTTTCCTTTGGAGGCTAGCATTAATTCGTTAAAACTATGTGCAATATGTGTAGATGTAGAAATATCAAAAGGATAGCCGTGCTTTTTTGCGAAAGCAATAAAAGGCGATAATTTTTCTTCATTGGGTTGATCGTGCACACGGTAAGGAAAAGGAATAAGTTCTTTTTTAATTTTAATCTGTCCCATTTTTTGTGCAATCAACTGATTGGCTTTTAACATCAACTCCTCAATTAGTTGATGTGACTCTTTACTTTCTTTAATCGTAATTCCTGTAGGTTTTCCTTTTTCATCCAAAGTAAAACGTACTTCTTGGGAAGAAAAGTTAATGGCTCCGTTATCAAATCTGGTTTTACGTAATTTTTGTGTCCAATCCAATAGCCATAAAATTTCACTGGAATGATCTCCTATTTTAGTATCAATTATTTCTTGCACTTGTTCATAAGTAAATCTTCTATCAGAATGAATAATAGTTTTACCAAACCAGGTAGCTACTATTTTACCCTGCGCATCCACTTCAAAACACGCCGAAAAAGTAAGCTTGTCTTCCTTTGGTCTTAGCGAACACAATTCATTGGAAATGCGTTCTGGAAGCATTGGATAAACTCTATCGGGCAAATACACCGAAGTGGCTCTTTCATAGGCTTCTTTATCTACTGCGGTATTGGGTTGTACAAAATGACTTACATCTGCAATATGCACGCCTATCTCTAAATTTTTGTTTGGTAAAATTTGATAAGAAATTGCATCATCAAAATCTTTAGCGTCCACTGGATCGATAGTAAACGTAAGTACATTACGATAGTCTTTTCGTTTTGCAATTTCAGCAGCATCTATTTTATCTGTTAAAGATTTAGCAAACAGTAATACTTCTTCACTAAAGGACAAAGCAAAACCTGCTTCAGCCACTATAGACTGCATGGCCAAATCATTTTCTTGCTCAGGCGTAAATACTTTTAGTACTTCTCCTTCTGGCTTGCGACTGGCTTTTTCCCATTTGGTTAATTGAACCAATACCCGATCATTGTCCTTAGCCCCATTCAACTTGTTCATAGGAATATAAATATCTGGCATAGGAAAAACACTGCTCGGAATAAAAAAGGCCGTCCTTTCTTTTACTTGCATCGTGCCCGCAAAAGAAACTTGCTTTCTTTTTAATATCTCCAACACTTTCCCTTCTTTCTTTCCAGAAGCCTGTCTAATTTTTGTTATTTTTATACTTACTTCATCCCCTTTTAAGGCGGTATTAAAGTCGTTTGGAAAAACCAATATATCATTTTCTAATCCCTGTACCATTACAAACCCCATTCCGGATTTGGCAATATCTAGTATGCCCTTGTAAGTAGTTACGAGGTGCGTATGCTTAGTGGTCGTTTTTGTTTTTTTTGTGTTCTTTTTAGTTCCCATTTATTTGTTTATAAAATTGCGCAACATAATTCAACACCAATTCATTGAAATTTCTTTCTGAATCAAATAAAAATTTAGGCTTTATGGGTAATACATATAAAGGGATATTGTGTAACTCCTGTGTGTATTTGACCAATCTTACAGCGTCTTTTTCGGTGGTTAATATTAATTTGCTTTTTGATTTAATTTGATCAAATTTTTCTCTAATTTCTTGTAAGTCTTCAATCGAAAAAATATGATGATCACTGTAACTTAATTGATAATAAGTATCAGTATGTTCGTGGATATATTTTTTTAAAGGTAAAGGATTGGCTATACCACAAACCAATAATACCTCGTCCCTTAAAGTTAAAATCCATTGATCGGCTGGATTGTAAATATGATAAGGTGTTTCGTATTTGATCGTTGTAAAAAATACACTCTGGTGCTGCTCGGGGTAAATTTTTTCAATGATCTCGTCTCTTTCTTGTATTGATAAATCTTCGGGGCATTTAGTAACAATAATAATGTCAGCTCTTTTTGCTGAGTTACGATCGTCTCTTAGATCGCCCGTTGGAATAAAAAAATCATCACAGTATAAATTATCGTATTCAGTCAATAAAATATTAAAGTCAGATTCAATTTCTCGGTGCTGAAAAGCGTCATCCAAAATTATAGCTTGAATTTTAGGCACATCTTGAATCAATTGAGGGATGGCTTCAATTCTTCTTTCTCCAACCGCTACCGCAACATTCGGGTATTTAATATGAAATTGCATGGGCTCATCTCCAATTTCAAGTGCGGTAGTAAAATCATCGGCTAAAGCATATCCTTTTGTTTTTCTTTTATACCCTCTACTTAATGTACCAATTTTATACTCATCAGATAAAATAGATAATAGATGTTCTACCATGGGTGACTTTCCAGTTCCACCTAATGACAAATTACCAACACCAATCAAAGGGACATTAAATCGAACAGAATGAAGATACTTTTTATCATACATCCAATTTCTTAAAGAAACAATCCAACCATAGATAAGCGCAAATGGTAAAAGTAAAACTCTGAAGGATTTTAAAAATACATTGTTAAAATTCATAACTATTCCAAGGCGTAATACAATGAGTCAAAGGTACATCAAATTCATGGGTATCTTGGATATTTGCAGTGGGCTCAAAGTAAGAAACCCCTATTCTAGGCCTATCAGCAGGAAAGTTAACAAAATATTTATCGTAGAAACCCTTACCAAAACCTATGCGATGGCCTGTTTTATCAACACCAATAAGTGGCACTAATATCACATCAATAGAATCTGGAGCGATGAGTTGCGTGGGTATAGGCTCCAGAATACCATATTGATTTTGTTGTAGCATTTCGGTTTCGGCATAAAATTGCATGGTTACATTAATGGGATCTATAATTGGATAAGCCATTTGAATTCCAGGAATAATGGCTTTAAGGTACTTGGCCAATAATAATGAATTGGGTTCATTGTGCTTTTCTAAAGGATAAAAATTAGCTACGCAATGTACATTTGACCAATCTAATTTTTGTAATTGAATTAATAGTAAGTCGTCCATCTTAAGGCATTCATTGACGGTCAAATTTTTTCTTTGCTCCATCAATTGTTTTCTAGCCAGCGACTTATTCATACAATGAATTTTATACTATTCAAAAAAGCTAAATACTGTTGCCCCATAATTTCTTTGAAAACTAAAACCAGCAAAATTTTCATAATTATTTCGTGGTGTATGTTCTAATATAAAATAGCCTTCGGGTGAAATTAATTTTCTTTCCACTATAATTCTTGGTAAATCATCAATCGTATTTAATGCATAAGGAGGCCCAGCAAAAAT
>Ga0114966_10002557_pt1 | contig 16194 bp, 11 predicted proteins | sample M_130207_XF_Meta_FD_87029 | JGI IMG/M metagenome (GOLD analysis project Ga0114966, IMG submission 87029) | Freshwater microbial communities from Lake Montjoie, Canada to study carbon cycling - M_130207_XF_MetaG | ecosystem: Environmental > Aquatic > Freshwater > Lake | place: Lake Montjoie...
ACTCAGATAAACCGAACCTCGCAGCAAAATCCTCGGGATCGTCGCCGCCAGACTGATTCGCAGGAACCAAGCGACACCGCGCGGCACGAACGGAAATCCAGCGATCAACTCGACCGCGAGGACCAAAGGAACGACGATCGTGAAAAATCGATCGAGGCCGCTCACGGGAGGCCAATTCAATCGCAAAAGTACCGCGATGGAGCCGAACGCCAGAGCAAGCCCGAGGGCGCATGCCGCATTCAGCCACGCCGTGCTGGCAGTCCGCCGAACCAGCCGAATCGCCAGCACTATCGTCAGCACAAATACCGGACTGACAAGAGCGGCAACCGCCGTTGCCTGCAGATATATTCGCAGATCTGGCATTCGCTATTTCCGCACGCCTTCACAGTCGATGAGAATCATTGCCTCGTCTCCGATCGGTCCGATTTCTTTTTTGTCGAAACCGAAGTCGCTCCGTTTGAGTGCAAGTTCTGTCGAAAATGCCACGCGTTTCGTCCCCTTAAAGTCATGCTCCGCCCCCCCCTTGAAGACAAATGTAATTTTCTTCGTCTTGCCGTGCATCGTGAAGTCGCCCGTGACTTCGTATCCACCCTCGATGACTTTGGTATTCGTGCTTTTGAATTCGATCAAGGGGAACTGCTTCGTATCGAAGTAGTCTGGTTGCCGCAGGTGCTCATCGCGTACGGTGTTCGCTGTATCGATGCTGTCGGCTTTGATGGTGAGTTGAAACGTCGACTTGGATGGGTATTCTCGATCCAGCGAAAACCTACCACTCACCTCATTGAAGCGGCCGTGAATCCAACTGATGTCCAGATGTCTCGCTTTGAAACTGACCGAGGAATGGACTAAATCGTAAGCATATTCGTCCGCTGCTGAGCTTGATTTGTTGCCTGCACAGAACGCGATTCCGATCACGAGTGTCACGACTCGCTGTAACAAAAAATGTCGCATGCAATTATTCCTTCCAAAACATGTTACGGAAGAGCTTCACCGTATCTAAAGCCGCCTCCGCGCGATCCTATTGTCTGACGGTTCGCAAGTAAAGCGGACGGATTTTAGGGGGGCGTCAGGCCGCTCCCAATCCGCGACGCGATCGGTGTTCATCCGTTCGCTGACAAATGCGAAAAGCATGCCCACATTTCCTCCTCGATTGCCCAACGCTACACCAAACCGCAGGCGTCACTGTTTGCGAAAATTTCGCGGGATCTTGTCCTTGTCGATGGCCAGCCGAGGGATTCAATAACGGCGTTCCGCTTTCTAGGAACCGAGTCCGCTTCCTCCAAACATGGCTGATGTTTCTGCTAACCGCCATGCCCTTCAAGAAGCCTCTTGCTTCGTTGCCCAACCTACCGGCACTACGCCGATCAAGACCCTTGCGACGAATGCGATTTCGATCAACTGTCGGTCATGAAGGACAATCCGTAAGACGAGAGCAATCTCCTAGGATGTTGCCGAGTGAAGTCAGGACGCGCAAAAGACAGGCAACGGAATGCGACCAGAGGGCCGCCGCAGCGAAATTATCTGTGCGGAATTCTACGGTTTGTGAGTTGTTGAGTTGGAATCCAGCGATTTGAGGTGCGGCGCCGGAAGAGGCGCCCCAGTGTAGAGGGGCTTTACTTTTTCAGACGGACAAGACAGCTTGAGCTCTTGTGCATCATTTCGAACCGTATCTGACGGCGTCTGTTCCGCATTGTTGGACGCCCCCCTCTTCGGTTCAAACAGACCGCCCAGAGGTCCCGCCAGAAGTTGGGACAGGAAGACGACATCGACCAGCAATGCCACACCAATCATGGCCGCCATCATCCAGCCGAATCGGCTGATCGGTAGCAGTTCTGCCGGAATGAAAACCAGCAGACCGATTGCGAGAGCCAAACGGGCTTGCAACAGTGCTGGACCAGAGTGGGCGAGCGCCTGGATGATGGCCTCGCGACGCGTCTGATTGCGATTCAATTCCCGCCGAACCCCTGTCAAATAATACAGCGTCCCATCGACTGCGATTCCCAACGCCAAGGATGCAGCCAGCATGGTTCCGATATCAATCCGACCACCGAACCAGGAAATGGCTCCGAAGACGACCGTGATGGGAACTAGATTCGGGATCATTGCCACCAAACCGGCCCAAAAGTTTTTCAGTACGACAACGAAAACCGCGAGAATCAGCACGAAGGCCAATGCCAGGCTACTGACTAGGCTCTCCAACACCGCTTTTTGAGTCCGCAGAAAGAGTGGCACCGTTCCGGTGAGGATGTGCAATGCCCCGGGGTTCCGTTTCAAGACATCCTGTGTGAGCTCGTTGACGTCGTTCAAAACCAAGGTCAAGTCATTGTCGGTCATCACGGCAACCTGAGCACTGATCCTCCACAGTTCGTCCCCCGGCTGGTTCAGTTTGTTGTCACCCTTTCGGTTCCGATCGTATCCTTCCTGAGAAACGTTGTAGAACGCCTTCGACAAGGGGATTTCACCGCCACTGATCCGCAGTTGCGTCAACCCTGATTTTTTGTTGTATTTTCCTCGCGTCAGAAAGTTGGCGTCGGTCTCCGGACGCTCACTGACAGGTTGAAAATCTGCCAAAGAAATGGCCCCGCTGATTTCAGGATGTCGCCGCATCCGTTCGGCGATCTCACGCACGAATTCCATACGATCCAGAAAGTTGGTTTCCTGTTGCGAACGTGCGTCGAAGCGAATGATTGATTCGATCGGCATGAGACCTGCAAGATAGGTCTCGATGAACCAATAATCCCGAGAAATCCGCGAGCTCTCGGGGAAATACCGGATCACTTTCGTTTCGGCGCGGAACTTCGTCAGCCCATAGCTGCAGACCACGCAGATCGATAAAAATACCAACGATTGAAACAGCGGCCACGTCGTGAGACCACGTCCCAGTAACCTCCATCCCGAGTGATCAAGTTCGCTTTTCTGAGGCGGTCTTTCGGGCCAAATTTGCAACAGAGACGGCAGAGCATAGAGCACCATGATCGCAGAAAAAATCGTTCCGATCGCCGCATAAATGCCAAATTCTCGCACGGGTGCTAGGTCGCTAGTACAGAGGCACGCCAAGCCGATGGCCGTGGTCAGACTTGCGATGGCACAGGGTCTCCAAGACCGCCAAACAGTTTGGACAATAGTTGTCGATTCGCCGGCACAGGCTGCGTGTTTCCAGTCGTTGACTAAATAAATGGCCCGCGAGATCGTCAGGACCATGATCAGCGTCGGCATGACCATGATCACCATGTTCATCGAACCACCCGTCGCCGGAACGAACGCCAATGCCATGAATGCCGCATACAGTGAAACCGCAAGAACCATCGTGGCCAGACGAATGTCACGAATCAGGACGTAGGCGAGGATGATACCGACAACAAGCGACGTCAAAATCACCGAGCGACGATGAATCTGATTCCAAGGACGTGACTCATCCCAAGCGGCCTGCGTCACGTCCTGATTCAACTCCGCCGCCGAAACAACGCTTCCACCGAGATGCAGGGTGTCGAGTGGAATACCGACAGACACCGCAGCCTGTTTAATAACCTCGACCGTTTCACTCTGATCCGCGATTCCGGATTGGGAAATCAACAGGGAGAGCATGACGGGTGATCCCGGAGCGTAGAAGCATCGCTCAACGAGCGTCGCCCCCTCCCCTTTTGGCGGAACGAATTGCATAAACCATTCGGCCACTTCACCTGTCTGCTCACTAGCCGGACGCATTCCCTTCCAAACGACCTGTAAATCATGGTCCACCGTTGCGTTGTCACGAAGATTTCCATCGACACCCATGACCAAGGGGGCACTAAATCCGCTCGTTGGTTCGCCCTCTCCCGACTGCGGAATCGGGATCGAAACAGTCGTCGTGAAATCTGGAGAGGGATCACTAAAGTTCAATTCGATCCCAAATCGACTCTTGGCCTCTGCCGTCAATTCTTGTCGAGTCCTTCGCAATCGCGATTTGCCGAATTCTGTCAATCGCAATTTGAGCGACCCCGCTCCCAAGAGGACTCCCTCGAGCCGACGCACGGCCTCCTGCGGATCAACACCTTGTTTTTGCATGGTGGCCAGCAAGGGGCGCGGTTCAATCACGCCAGAGACATGGGGCAGGCCACCATGACGTACCCCGTCGGCATCGGTGTGGCCCAGCAATGTCTCAACAAACTTGTCAATTCTGAGATCATTCAGGGAAGATCCATCCCAGGTGACCAAGACCCGATCTTCCGTCGGAAATTGTTGACGTGCCCAGCGTAGGACTTTCAACTCCGGATCATTTTGGGGAAGCCATGTTTCGACGTCATTCTCCAGCCGAATCTGCCTCAATGCAAACCAGCCGAACGGTGCAGCAAAGATCATGGCCATCACGATCCAAACCGCAAAGCCGTTGCCCCACCGGTCACGTCTCTCAAAGAAGTGTGTCATGCGTTCCCTGCAGCTGAACTAGTCACCGAGCAACGGTGGAGGAATCCCTTCAGATCCACTGGACGACGCCAAATCGCCACGGCAGACCAGACCCGCTCACCGTCCAACGGACTCGCTACGAACGGAGTCCGGCGAGCTCATCGGCCTGCGATTATAGACTCGAAAACGGTTCTTCGGAAAGACGAATCGGGCAAAGCCAGGATCCCGACAAAAAAACGACCTTGCCGACGGAGAATCTGCCGCACGAAGCGGCGAATCCGACAAACGCATGTCTCCAGAATCGGTCGCCCCGTTTGCAGGCGAGTCACCCACCACAAACCATTTGAGGAATCGGGATGAGGGGAAAACCTATTTTCGAGACTGGATCTGCAGCAATGACGCCGCGACCTGGCTTCTAGCGTCACGCATTTCAACGATTACCTGCTGAAACCGTTCGGCATAAGGAATCCCTCGCATCAATAACAATGTCTCGCCAGCAGCGTTGGACAGGCAAATGTCATTGGTCCTGTAGAACGTCTGCCGGGAATCACGGTCGATCGTCACTCCGACAATCTGCGAAAGCGGAATCGATTCGTACAGTCGACAGCCGAGCGATGCCACTCGTTTGACCGAGCGGTTCGTCACAACGTAGCGTGACCCGGAAACCTTCATCAGTAGATAGATGAACGCGCCGAGGGGCGCGGTCAGCAGTGCAAACACGTGTGAAACCTTAACCCCCCAGATCCGCAGGTTGATACACTCGTACAGATTATTAAGACACGCTCCGATACCGGTGGCCGCAATCGACGGGTACATTTCTTCGACCACCGATTCAAATTCCGGACTAACGCCCGAGATCGCTTGTTGCTTCTTCGATGGTGGCTGCTTTGTCAACATGGCCTGATCTTCAAATTTTGTTACAGAATGACAGACGGGATCCGTTCCAATTTAGATTTTACCATAGCCGATGACTCCCCGGAACTCCAGTGCTCGACAGTACACGTCGTGCTCGCTTGGATCTGATCAGGCCCCCGTTTTAGACGGTGGGACGAAGATTCGCAGGACACAACGAAAACCGATGTCCGGCAGACTTTTTGCGACTTCACGTCCTTGGCGGCTCCAAGAGGACCAATCGACGGAGTTTCCTTTGACAACTCGCAGATTCGAATTAGGAACTTTTTTGGGGCCGGGCCAATTGTGCGGTACTTGTAGCCTCGATGATGTCGCATCCTTGTGAGCGTTTGGCGAGTACAGGTCAGAGCACCACTCCCTTGCATTTCCGGCCAGATCATAGATTCCGTAAGGACTCTTGTCGCTGGAGAAGGAGCCGATCAATTGCACTGTTTCGGTGGTTCGGACGAGAGGCCACACAGCGCGACCGTCACCCCAAGGGGTCCGCAGACTGTTCGGACCACGCGCAGCCTTCTCAAACTCAGCCTCCGTCGGTAACTCCATCCCCAGCCAACGCGCATAGGCTTGAGCGACTCCCCAAGGAACACCGAGAACGGGCATTTTGGAAGGGGCCGTGGGATTCGTCGTGGGAGGGGTAAGCTTCTTTTTTTCTCGCTGCTCTTGTCGAAACATTTCAAAGTCGACAACGGTTACTTCAAACAGATCCAAATAAAAGTTGTCGATATGCAAGGAAAACTCAGGCTGAGATTCCGTCGGCCCCTGATTGGTTCCCATGCGCACCAAGCCGGCTGGAACCAAGGCCATGGACGTGCCCGTTTTTTCGCACTGGATGCGAAGAGGCAGACCATCGATGGAATATCCTGCCTCCACAAACGGGACAAACCCTTTGGGCAATGCAAAGCCGGGTCGCGGTGATCCGGGCTCGGGAACCTGCCCGGTACTTGTGACAATCATCTGCGTCGAATCCAAACCAACAGTGCCACTCTGCACCACGAAGACGTCGTCGGATTGGAATCCGGGTGTGACATCAACCTCCACGGGCACGGCAACGGATTGAACCTCAAATACTGTTCGTGGATCTGTACCGATTGGATGCGGCTTTCGTCCTGATCCATTTGCGGAAATTTCGGAAGGTTGAATTGCCGACCTTGGTTTCCTTGCAGGTGTCTGCGGCGGGGAAGCAACGGCGATGACCACCGGTGCCACGACAGCAGCACGCTTTGCCTCTTTGGATTTGGACGATTGACCGCAACCGATCAGACAAACCAAAGTTGTCAATAAAACAACGAATCGAATGGTTTTTGAGTGCGTGTTTTTCATGTCACCCCCCCCCACAATTTCCGACTCTTCTTTGAGCGACGCGGACGGTCGTCGCTATTCCCATTTTGTTTTCACTTAGCCCGATCCAGAATAACTTTCAGCAGCAGTTCTTGACGACTTCGGACTACGGTAATCTCGACCTCGTCACCCGGCTTGAATTTTCTCAACGCGGCATCAAAATCATCGAGATTCATCACAGGATGGCTACCCAGTCTGACAATCCGATCCCCCCCTTTCAGCCCTCCCTTGTCTGCCGGACTCCCTGACGCAACTCCGCTGATCGAATAACCCGGTTCCTCATTTCCGAATTCAGGGATCGAACCGAAATAGGGTCGATTGCCTCCCCTGTTGATCGTGGCACTTCCTTTCACTTCAACATAGGGAGGACGCTCGGGCGCGGCCACTGTGGCCGAAACCACTTTTTCGATGATCTCCGTCACTCGAGCCAGACCGTCTATGTTCAGTTTGTCCCAGTCATCCGAGGGCCGATGATAATCCGGATGCTCACCGGTGAAAAAGTGCAGCACCGGAATCTTTTTGGCGTAGAAAGAGGAATGATCACTCGGCCCGAAACCTTCCGGCTTGAAGATCAAATGAAAATTACTCTGCCGATTAAATTGCGTGAGTTCCGGCTCCCAGCGAGGACTGGTCGCCGTCCCATAGACGATCAGCTTATTGTCCGCCTTTAACCGACCGACCATATCCATATTGAACATGGCGATCGTCTTTTCCAGCGAAAAGACGGGCTCCTTGCAATAACGTGCCGAGCCGAGCAAGCCGATTTCCTCTCCCGTGAATGCAATGAACACCATCCGCCGGGCGGGCTTCTTAATTTTTGCCGCAGCCCCATAGCGACGAGCCAATTCGATCAGCGAACTCGTCCCCGAAGCATTGTCGTCGGCTCCATTATGGATCTCCGTCGAACCAGGCGATAGAGAAGCACTACCACCTCGACCTACGTGATCGTAATGAGCTCCAATCACGACAGTCTCATCCGCCAATGCCCCCTCCCCGTCAATGACCCCAATGACATTAAAGACTTGTGTTTTTATCTTTTCCATTGAAAGAATCCCGCGAACTCGCCAGCCGGGGATGGCGATCGAGCGAGGCTTCAAGTCGGAGTCAATCGACTGCTCAAGAGTTGCGACTCCCGTCTGGAGAGCGGCGAGCAGTTTGTCGGCCTGTTTCTGCGTCATGTGGATGGCCGGTGGAACAGACGTACTGTCGCCGTATCCGGCATAGCCAAACGTCATCAGTTCATCGTCATTGGCAGCGATACTCGCCTCTTTGATCGATTGCAGTTGATTGACGGCAGCCGTCACAGCATTGCGAGCGATTACCGATTTTTCACTGTTGGACACGTCAGTCGCGACCAATTCTTCCGCCGAAACAACAACCTTGTCAGCCGCCCTCTTCAAATCTTCAATACGTTTTTCAGCAGCTTTTCGCCCCGAAAAGGAGTCGTTGACGATCAATACCGCCGCGGCTTTGTGGGCCTGCGCTCGAATCATTTTCGAACGCAAATCCGCATATTCTGCAAACGAATGCGCCGCCGTTTGATCCGACTGCCGCGGCGTTCGACGCATGATGAGGACGACCTTCCCTGTCACATCAATCCCCTCATAATCGCTATAGGGGACTTCGTTTGCTTCAATGCCATAGCCACAGAAGACGACTTCGCCGTCAAACGATCCCGCTCCGGCAAACGAGCAGACGTTATAGTCCACCCCCGACCGCAACTCGATGACATCGCCATTCGGGGTCACGAAGTGGATCGAATTGGGGTCTACAAGCTTGGTCCCGATTGTCAAATCAAATTTTTGAAACGCACCGCCATCCACTCTGTCCATCGCAAGTCCGGATTTCAAAAACTGCTCTCGAATGTACGTTGCCGCCAAGTTGATGCCGTTTGTACCCGGACCTCTTCCTTCGAGTTCGTCGGATGCCAGATACTTCACATCCTCTAACAGCCGCTGGTTTGTTACGGATAAAGGGTCGCCCATCAGCGGCCGTCCCACAGCCGCAACCAACAGCAAACAACCAAGCATCAATGCAATTCGAGTCATGAAAGGCCTCAGTGGATGGATCCTAAAACGACAATGTCATCGGGATTATAGACAGTCCCCCGCTCCAGATGTAGGGATTCCTCAGCGTGTTGACCGCTCTGACAAAATCTCGCACACTCCAACAATCACCATTAACACGGAAGAACAGCGTTGAGGCACTGCGCGACCCCGTCACTGAGAATTCGACTGCGGCTGAACATTGTCAGCCTCGTCTTCGCCTGCGCCTGCTTACTACCTTCTCGAGCGAAGGCTGCTGAAACCCCGTTCGGACCAACGAGTCCAAGCCACCACGAGACGTTTTTCTCTCCGCGACATTTTTTATTGAACCACGTTTTGTATCCCGTCATTTCCCGCATAGAGCAATTGGCTGTCCGGCAATCGTTGAGCCTACCACATCGACCGCGCGTCTGTCCGGCATACCGTCCCGTGCGGCAATTCGTGTTCCTTAACGGAGATTGCATCTCGACGGAGTTGCTCAACGCGGAAAACGACGTGCTCGACCTCCGACTACCCGGGGGCGTTATGGTCTCAGTTCCTACGGATGCGGTCGAATCGATTCATATCCCACCCGGGGAATCCGAACTGGTCGCCGAGGGATTCGAAAACGATGACGCACTCGCTGGTTTTTTCGCAGCGGCAACGCATCCCCAGCTGGTCTTCGATACCGATCACGCGGCGAGTGGTCGCCGCTCTTTGAGGGTTTCCGCGGACCGGCAACCGTTGGTCATCCAGTGTCCTTTGCCGCTCGACGCAGCAAGAGTCCAGTTTTGGTTTCAGGTGGAGCGTTTGCTTCCATCAATGACTCGCACGCAGATGACATTCGAGTTCGAGTCTTCACCAATTTCCGAAACATTCGAAATCGAATACGACGGGTCGCGACTGTCGGTTGCAAATCGACAGTCGCGTCCCGCAGCATGGACGACTCAGTCCGTTGAACTTCGTTCCGGTTGGCACCAATTGACGGCTGTCCTCACCCCGCAACGACTGCTGTGCTTCGTCGATGAATCTCTTTTGGCCTCGGGTCCGGGATTTAACATACCCTTGCGCTCATTACGATTGATTTCGCAAACCGGTATGCAAATGGACGACTTGCTGATCAGTCGATTGGGAACGTATGAGCCATTGTCCACCACACGCCCCGCTATGGCAAACGATCTGATCTTGAAGCACGATGGCGACGAGTACTATGGTCGAATACAACGGATTTCCATGAACGGAGTTACCATTCATGGAATCGCAGAGCCCGCGACCGTGCCATGGTCCCAGGTCAAGGCCATCCGCTTTCATTCCTCGAGCCGCGTCGTCGCGGCCCCCGCTCAACGACCCGAAGGGCTCGTAGCTCAAATCGAATACCAGCCGATCGTTGATCGCCCTCAGCTTCGTCAGGACAGACTGACGGCGACAATCACAGCGACCGAGGTCAATCATTTGATCGTTTCACATCCTTGGCTCGGCGAATTCTCGATCGCTTGGCGAGACATCAAAAGGATCCTGCCCTTGTTTGCAGGCCGAACGCTGGTTCTCGATGCGCGACGTTTTCATCTGGGCGATTCCATTCAAGCTAACTTTCAACGCCCACTCCCTGACGGTCATGAGTGGCACGGTGAATTTCATCTGGAGCAGATTCCCCAAGGGGAAGTCTTTCTCACACTGGAGGCGATCGATCTGGAACCGTGTGGCCCCGAAACACCACCGGGAAGTCCGTTTCTCAAGGAACTCCGTCGCGGACGATTGCTGACGGAGATTATTGTCAACAATCAGCCTGCCGGAGATTTGAATCGGTACATTCGTTTTCGCGCTTCGTTCGACAAACCAGAGCGGATTCGTTGTCCGATTCTTCCATCGGTCCTGAAGGTCGGGGCCAACACGATCCGGATTAATCAAATTCCGCTAAAAGAGAACGGCACAGACTTTGACGATTTCGAGTTCTCCAATCTGAGGCTGGAATTGATCAACCCGCATGCACCGTAACGGCAGGCCGACCCAATGCAACGTCAATTTTCATAGGAATAATTTCATGCGTTCTTCAACGATCACACGCATTTTGGCCCTCCCGACACTCATGGTCTGGACAGCAATGGGTTGCCCCTCGGGTTGGGGGGCGGAGCCAGAAAAACCAACCCCCATCAAGGCGTTACTCGTCACGGGCGGATGCTGTCATGATTATGGGCGTCAGAAAGAGATACTCAAGCAGGGGTTGGAACAGCGTGCCCATGTCACGATCGTCCTTGCGCATATGATGGACACGACGGATGCCGCTCGATTGCCAATGTACGAACGATCCAATTGGGCGGATGGCTACGATGTTGTGATCCACGACGAATGCTCCGCCAACGTCAAGGAGATGCCCTTCGTTCAAAACATTCTGAACGCGCACAGAAATGGTGTTGCTGCTGTTAACCTGCATTGCGCAATGCATTGTTATCGAGTCGAAACGGACGATTGGTTCCAGTTTGTTGGCATCCATTCAACAACACATGGCCCCCAAAGACCGATCGAAGTCACATACGTTCATCGCGATCATCCCGTGTCCCGGGGATTAGAAAACTGGACGACCGTCAACGAAGAGTTGTACAACAATGTCCGCCTGTTCGAGACATCGGTTCCACTCGCTCGGGGGCGACAGGACACCGGGGGCAAGATCGATGATTTTGTGGTGACGTGGACAACCCAGTACGGCAAATCTCGAGTCTTCAGCACGACTCTGGGACACAACACCGAGACGGTGGCGGACGCTCGTTATCTGGATCTCGTGGCACGTGGGCTCCTTTGGTCTGTTGGCAAGCTGACCGATGACGGCAAGCCTCGTCCCGGGTATGGTGGGACGGGTCTCCTGCCCATCATCGTCGATCAATTGAAACCACAGACCGAAGAGAACGAAGTCAAGAATTAGCACGTCGCGGTTGCCCTGACCGCCGTCAGATTTAGCCTGTAAGGACATGCTAGGCACTGTGTCGGGTGGTGTCAGGATTGGTGGGAAGCCAATTTCGGGAAAGACCTGGTAACGAACCCGACAGACCCCACGAAAGGTTCGCAACGCGTACTGCGCAGCGGCGACCGGACCGACTTCTTTCTCTTCATGCCGCTTGTCGTACCGTTTTCATGACGCTCCCGGCATCGGTTTCCATGTCGGGAGGACTCCATAGTTTCCTTGACCCTTGCTGATTCCGCGGAGTCCGCTTCGATTTCACCGATTTCATTTCACTTTTTTCCTGTCTTCACGGCGCGAATCGTGGGGGTCGTGGAAGCGTGGTTAGGCCACTGATTTTCTAAAGCGTTGTTGTCTCAGCGACCACAATCTGAACGCCACTGATTTCAGAAAAAACGGGGCCTTCCGCCTGCAAAAATTGAGAACGTCATCCTTCTGCCGCCAATGGGACCTCGTTTTACATCGACTGCTCTTCCGGCCGGCCGTGGAATGAACGCTACGATTTTTTTGAGGGGTCATTTGCGCGTCTTTCGCTGTGTCAAACACAGACTCTCCAACGTTTCGTGGACGATCGCCATTCACGGTTTAGCCCATTCCACGGCGAGTTGAGTGATGACATCGACTGCCGCCTGCATTTCTTCGAGGCTGGTCCATTCTAGGGGTGAGTGAGGATTGTGTTCTCCGGTCGAAAGATTCGGGGTTGGCAGACCCTTGGCGGTGAGGAGGGAGCCATCGGTGCCGCCGCGAATAATGGTCAACTTTGGTTTGCGGCCGAGTGAGTGCATGGCCTCGACCGCTTTTGAGATCGCTCGAGGCTCAGAGATCAGGCCCTCACGCATGTTGCGGTATTGGTGCCGGATCTCGATCAAAATTTCGGCGTGCGGATGTTCCGTTCGCAATGTCGCGGCGAGGCTTTCCAGCAGTTGTGCCTGTTCCTGAAGTTTGTCCGTTTCAAAATCTCGCAGGATCACTCGCGCCGAAGCTTCCGCGACGCTTCCTTCGATGTGATACGGATGAATAAAACCGTCGCGGCCGTCCGTAGTCTCCGGGCTGAGTCGTGCGGTCGGAAGTCGCGACAGCAACGTACTGAGGATGCGGATCGCGTTGACCATCGCGCCTTTGCCCACAGAGGGATGCGTATTGATCCCCTTGACCGTGACCTTGGCTCCGTCCGCTGAAAACGTCTCGGAATCAATTTCGTCCCGTCCTGCCCCGTCCAGAGTATAGGCAACCTGTGCCCCCAGTTTCTTCAGGTCGATTTTGTCCGTACCGCGTCCGATCTCTTCATCACAGGTAAAGCAGATCCGCACCGGGCCATGATGCAATTCACGACCTCGGCGCATCAATTCGGCAGCCGCCGACATGATCACGGCGACCCCGGACTTGTCATCCGATCCCAGCAGTGTCGTACCGTCTGTCGTGATAACCGTCTGACCAATGCATTGCATCAAGTCGGGGTTCTCGGCGACTCGCAACACTTTGGACGGATCGCGCGGAAGAATAATGTCGCCTCCCTGATAGTTCTCGTGCAGCAGCGGCTGGACGTTCGTCGAGGAGTATTCGGGGGAGGTATCGACGTGTGCGACAAAGGCAATGACTGGCGTCGGATTGTTGGCGATCGCGTTCACTTGAGCCGGGGAAGTGATGGCCCCGTCATTCGGTCGGACGTGGTGCGATTCTGCATCCCAGAGCGTGGCCGGAACGGTCGCCATCACAATCCCAAACTCATCGCAGGTGACGTCGGACAACCCGAGCGCGCGACACTCGTCCGCCAGCATTCGACTGAGTATCAATTGCTTTGCCGTACTGGGGTAGGTGGAACTGGTCTCGTCCGATTGAGTATCAATCTTCACGTAACGCAAGAAGCGGTTGAGCAGGGTCGACATGATTGCGGACTGGTCCTAGCTTGAGGCAACGAATGGGAGTGTGGGTGTTCTAGGATAATCGTTACAGAATGATTTGGGGCGACTGTTGGTGTTGGGGACATCTCACTGGGCCGAAATCAACACATCGGTCTGGGACTGCGTGGGCCATACGCCGCACGCCGATTGCGGTCAAACGAGTCGACTTCCACCGCATCGGGTGCACCTCTGTGAGGTATAGCCCTCCGCGCGCAACAGAGGAAGCGCGTAGCGGATAGAACTATGCCATCGTCCATTTCAGCGACTTCCCATCAATGGTTGCATTTGCTTTCAACAACGTATCAAGGGTCCCTTCAAGCGGAGGACTTTGCCTGTCGATTTCCGGTAGCAGAAAACCGAATATCCGTCGGTCCTCGTCGGACTTGATGACGTAACAATTCGCCATGGTTTGTGAATCAAGAGCGCGCGACCAAGCCTGTCTTATAGGGCAGATTCCGCGTCATTTGACGATCTCGTGAGTCGCCGTCTTCCCGTACTTTTGTTGCGTTCGCTGCGGATGAACGCGTTGTCGATCCCCGCCCCTTTTTTCGTGGTTCTTCCTGATCTTAGCCATTTTTTTGGCTCTCTGGTCAATCCCGCAGTGGCCTGCGCGTTTTGCCGCATCGGGGAAGAGACGTGGCGAATCCGTGTTGTCTCTCCCGCGGGCCTGCGTCACGCGGCAAGGGATCGGGTTCTTTCCGAGTGCTCTCTTGGAAGAGAAGCAAGAGGCCGCACAAAGCGTTGCAACAATCGATCAGACGCCACCGGTTTTCTACCAGCGATCACCACCGATCCACGTTCGGTGGTGATCGCTCCGCGCAAGCGGAGCTTCGTGTTGTCTGCTTGGACAATCGTCCACCAGATCGACGGCCGACGTAGATCACACTTGGCGGCAAACCCGCAAGGGCCGTCCGAGGGAAATTGCCAGACTCCTTGACGATCCAGCATCCTTATGTGCGTCCCTTCCACAAGCGGTCGGGGGAGACATCCGTCAGAAAACGAAAGCAAATCACGCGGCGGACGGGTCAACGCAGACGCCGTTTCGGCGATCAGCAGATTGTCACACCCGCCCAACCCCTCTTGGTAAAGTCCCACGATCCCTGTTAATCCGTTGGCACAGAGGCGGAGTCGATCAAGAATCTGGGACACGGTCTCCTCGACGTCGAGGCGTGGCCGGGTCCACGAAATCTCGATCGTCGGGAGTCATTGCACGGAGGTTACTTATCGGATCTCACGGACGACAAGTCCCATCGAGCGGACTGATAGTCGAACTGCTCCAGCAAGTCGAGTGTTTGGGACAGATACGGAAACCGCATCTCGTCCAGATTTTCCTTGAGATACATTTGGGAAAAGAAGGCATCGTGATCTTTGAGCCGGCGGACGCCGTGACCGGTCAACAGATCGAGTTGACGATTGTTTGCAGTGATTAAGGCGTCGATCGCATCGCGGCGCGGAGCAATCTCCTCGCTGATTGCTTTTTCGAACCACTCTTCGGTGAGTTGGCTCGGCTTGTCGACGATCCGTTGCACTCGTTGGATTTTCTTCAGCATATGCTCGGTCAACTTGCGAACGCGTGGATGAGCGCCGATGGCCACATGTTCTAATTCGTGCTTTGCCAGCGAGGAATCCCAAACGAGGGGTGTATCGAACTTCATCGGCAATCGAATTCGATGCCGCATCGGCATCTCGATCTCGGTGAATTGGGGGACAATCGTGACTGCGTAGGTGTTCTTTACCGGACGAACCTTGTACTCGTAAAGGAAGCGGTGATGCAGTTGAAAATCATAGATCGTCCAGCCCGCGAATTCTTGCGCCTGCTTCTCGGGATCATAAAACTCAATCTCTGTCCGCCCCCCTTCGAAAGCCGGTTTGATCCAAGCGGGAGGTGCTGCAGACGCGGGTTTGTCAGACCGTTCCGCAGCAACACACCTGCCTGCCAGAACCATTGAAGAGATCGTCAGGCAGATAGCAAACGAAAGCAAACGAGACTTTGTCACGAGTGAATTCCTGAAGCAGGTGGACCGTAACGGAGACGCAAAGTTTGCCCGGGACCGGATTCCCTCCCTAACGCCAATCGAAAATCCCGAGACCTCCAGAACGCAGAGAGTCCTCTAATCGACATCACCCAACGTCGTTTTTTTTCTCAAGAGATGATGATAGTGCTGAGCGAAGCGGTGTGATTCATCACGAACGTACTGCAAAAGCCGCAGCGCGAACGAATGTTTACTGAGCAACCGTGGTTCGGACTCGCCCGGCAAGAAAAGGGCCTCTTCGCGTTTCGCCAGAGAGCAAACCAAAGGGGGCTTGGCCCCGATACTGTCGAGGGCCGCCATCGCGGCGCTCAGTTGCCCCTGCCCCCCATCGATCAACAGGATATCGGGGAACGCTCCCCCCTCCTGTTGCAGGCGACGAAAGTGGCGACTGACAACCTCCCGCATGGACGCAAAGTCATCCACTCCGTCCACAGATCGAATCTTGAAGCGTTTGTAGCCATGCTTGAACGGAAGACCATCAATGAACTGAACGCAACTGGCAACCGTTTCTCCTCCCTGCAAATGGGCAATGTCCATCCCTTCAATCCGGCGAGGTACCGCCGGCAGATTGAAAATCTTTTTCAATCCGAGAAGCCCTCTGCGCGGATCGATCTGGAATGCCTCGGGCTGTGCGTGGTCCTGCAGATTTC
>Ga0114966_10002559_pt1 | contig 16181 bp, 4 predicted proteins | sample M_130207_XF_Meta_FD_87029 | JGI IMG/M metagenome (GOLD analysis project Ga0114966, IMG submission 87029) | Freshwater microbial communities from Lake Montjoie, Canada to study carbon cycling - M_130207_XF_MetaG | ecosystem: Environmental > Aquatic > Freshwater > Lake | place: Lake Montjoie...
ATGATCGGCCCAAGTTCTCCGATATCCAGATTCTTAAGAGTCCTAACCAAACGATTGGAAGGATGCTTTTCATCAGGATTGAATATAACCAGACGCTCTTTACCGTTAACCATCACATGCAGAACATTGGGCATGTTACGAATCATCGGGTTTACACGTTCAGCTATCATCCCCGTATTGGTGTCCGTATACCGAACCTTCGGCTCCTGAGCAATCATGGTGGCTTCGTTAATCGATAGCCCCATATTCAAAAGGTCGGTAAAGTTTGCCGCCTTATTCTTGTTGCCATTCGGATCAATAGCCAACCAGTAATCTGGGTTAGGTGCCTTAAGAGCAAGACCAAGGATAGCTTGGCCTATCTTGTTCTTCTCAGACTTAACAATGGTGCGCTCACGCGTGGCGATAATATTCGCAAGAATATCCTTAACGCTCTTCGCTGAACCCATGGCGCGGGCAACCTTGTGGGTGACAGAGAACCCCTGACCCATGCCTGAAACCCCCTCATCCCGCCCCAAATCACGTTGCAGAGGGACGTATTGGGGGTTGGCAGTCTCCCACGCATTGATAGTAGCCCTGTCTTCAAGACCACCAGCAACCATCAACTCACGCGTTTTCTTGGTCATTGCGTCTACGCGCTTGGCAAGGCTGGTATAGGCGTATAGCTTTGTAGGCGGTATAGAGGCAAGGTAAGCGCGGGCATCAGCAGTCTTGATTCCAGAGCCGCCATCAGCCATTCCACCCATGGCAGCTATTTTAGTGTTATAGCTTTCTGCTGTCCTGTTCTGAAGATAGAGTTCAATTTCCGGTATCGTTACGTTTAAACTTTGCATTGACGCAAGCAATGGGCGTAGCTCATCTTTGGCAAAGTCAAAGACCTGTTTGGCTACGCGTCCATGGAACAACTCTTCTCTCAGGTAAGCATTAAACTTATCTGATACCTGACCCATCGTAGATGTAATGGCTTTCATTACATTCTTCAGGTCAATAAATTTGTCAGTAAAAACATACTGCAAGTAAGTCAGATTATCTGATGCTGGTGATTGCCACGCCCTTGGAATACTAGCGCCGCCCAAAAGAGTAGTCGGATACTTTGGTATGGTTGCGCCTGAGTATCTGGCGATAGACATCTTCGGTATCTCTACTACGCGGCGTTTCTTAACCTCAACAGAAGGTGCTTTAGGGTATGGTTCAAACTCAATTGAACGAACCAGCGGGATATCCGCAGAACGAACCAGCGGGCTATCACTAACCAATTCGCGTGGGTCATAATCTTTTGCCAGAATAACTTTTTGTCCACGGTTGATGATGGCGTTGCCAAATTTCCTAGCGTCCATTGAGGGCACTACAGAAATTACTGACCAACCCTTCATGCCATCGCCTAATACAACATAGGCTTTGTTTGACTCAGACCGCAGCAGAACCTTACCCGCTGTTTCGCTATAGGCAACAACGTCCCGTGCGCCAAGGATGTTCATTACGCCAAGCACTGCATTATCCGAATCTTTATCCGTAAGATTCTCAAAGCGACGGGCGGTTGATTTGGCAGCGTTGTCCAGTATGTGCATCAAGCCATATGGCTTCTGATACAAGGTATTCTTTTCAGTTCCAACATACAGATATATAGGCTTACTCATGTAAGCAGCCAATGACATCACGGTAGGCTGTGCCCTGTAGAAGTTGTTATCAGGGACAACCGAACGCTTCTCTTTAGAAGTATCGCCAATAAATCTAGCAATAGAAAACGGCTGGGTTTTAACCGTTACTTTCTTGCCGGTGGTTTCGTTTTCTATGTCTTGTATAACATCTGCATCATCTGACTCTTTGACGATGATATTAAATTTGTCTTTTTTGTATTTATTTAAGAAAGCGTCCTTTTCGGTTTGTGTAAACGGATCGGCAGCTTTCTCAACCGCAACTCCGGGGACAGCCTTTCTAGAAGCTATCTTCTCTACATCTTCTTTTTGCTGCGAAGTTATCTTGGTTTCTTTAATGATCTTGGTGGCAGCGCCGGAATAAGATTGCCCGGTAACCTGCAACTTAGCGCCCATTGATTCATACAAGAATTGCTCTGGATACCAGACCAAGGCTTGCAAAGCTGCTGGCGGTATACGCACACCACCATTAAGTTTTGTCATTTTGGCGACAAGCTTTTTCATTACATCACGCAAGTTATTGCGCTCAGTCCCGCTGGCAGGACTGTCTTTGGGCTTCTCTAAAGACTTTACAATCCCGAAAGCAGCGGAAACGAATGGAGTTCTGCGCCGTGTCGGGATACCAAACTTGGGGTCGTATTGTTCACGATACTCTTTGTAGTCAGCCTCATGTGCGGTAACTACTTTTTTTGCCAGCTTAAGTATGTCTGCATCGTCAGTGCTATTGGCAACGTCACGCAAAAGCTTTGGATCAAACTTGTCTGCGTAAACACCATCAGTTCCAACATCGTCAAACGACCCTATGAAATTAGCCAACTGACTATCAAACAGGTTCTGTTTAAACTGAGGAAGGTTACCGGTTAACCGTCCAACCATCCGCATAAACCACATATCAAATGTGGTTGGCTCAAAGTTGCCCATCAAATTTGACAGGAATCCGTAACCAATCTTAGGCCCGAAGACAACCGAACCAAGAAGGTTGGTATCCATGGATTCCCCGTTAATCTTTATCCCCACGTTGGAGAGTTCTTTAACGGTAAAGTCTGTAACCAAAAACCGTGGGAAAGTGGCTGGCCCTAAACGAGCCAAAAGATAATTGGCTTTAGTAAAATTAGCCTTCATTGGTATGATGCTTTTTCCCTCACCATCTATGGGGAATTTGCGAAGGCCTTTAGATTTACGGAACCCCTCATACTGCTTCATAGCAAAGCGAAAATTGGCTTCAACGTTTAGCGTTTGGGATGTGATAGCCATCGCTATTCTGAACGCTAATCTGGCTACGGGATCAGTCTTAAGTTCAGGGTATTTGACTGCCATGATATCAAGGGTCTTCTTGATTTCGGCGTCATACCAATCAATAGCATTACCCGAACCACGAACGGCTGCTACCGCCTCTGCGGCCATTAGCTTGGAAAGGGTTTCCCTGTCATCCTCGTTGTTTACATCAAGCTTGGGCAAACCAGATGCATTACGTTGCTCATCCAAATGGCGAACAATAGCGGGAAGACCGCCAACCTTGCCTATGGCAAACGTATCCTTATCACCAAGACCCGTTCTGCCTATAAGCAGGTTTACAGATGCGGCTTCTTCCGGGCTTAGTCCAACCTCATTAACAATGGCATCGTAAGCCAGAACCTTTTGTTCTAGTCCTGTTCTTTCTGCGTCGGTTGCTTGGTTGAGGTATTGCCATCTGGCGAAGTCGAATTGCCCTCCTTCTGCCTTAACGGAGAGGATGTACGGGACAAGAAAGTGATCTGTGGCCCCTCCGAATAGTAAGGATGATCGTCCGGCAACATCGGTATCCCAAGCTTCTCTGAGACTTTCTTTAGATCGGCTGCGGTAAACGCCATCTTTTTCCTCCAGTTGGTCATCTAAATCACTATGTGTATAGCCAAGATAATATCCGTCTATCCCATATGCTCTTACAGCATCCCGCAAACTTGTTGAAAAAGCTTCAAGATTTTGCGTGTTTTGTTCTTTGCTTATTTTGTCGTTTGAAAACCACGGGACTTTGAATGCTTTGTTGTCCGTAGTTATTGATGCGCCATCTATTCCAAGTGTGGAAAGCTCTTTAAATACGCCGCTTATTTCACGTTCATTTAGAACGGAACCATCAGACTTGCCAAGGAATAACGTCGTATTAACTTCATCATTTTTCTTTGGCTTGATTATACCTTCAGAAGTGATGGCGGCATCTTGCTGGAATGCACTAGCAAGAATGTTAGCAATCCCACGCATCTTATCGTAGGGAAGGTTATCGCCATTCGCATCCTTGGCGGTCAAAAAGAACGACGGTTCAGCAACACCCTTCCATAGACCACCAATGGTTATAGCTTCAACGTCGGTAGCGCCCAGCGTGGCAAAGAATGCTTTAGCCGCCTTGGTATTAATAATTGCAGCGGCACGGCGGTGAAGGTTTTTAATCTTATCTGGGGTTATTCCAGTAATTGTTGCAACTACGTCCCCCGGTTTAGCAGAAACAATAGCAGCAGAACCAAGCTTCCCCTCCCGTCGCGCAACATTCTTGACTCTAAGATTACCCCTGTCTACTGCTTTCTGTTCTTCTGTTTTTGCTACCTTGCTGTAACGAGGAACCCCACTCATAGCCTTTTCGCGCAGGGGTGGGGTGATGTCAAAGGAAGGCTGCTTGGTTTCTACTTTTCCTTCTATTTCATTTCTTGTGTTTGCATTTTTCTGCGCCAGTTCAAATGTTCTGAACATAGACCCAGTCTCTCTGTTTCCTTCAAGTACTTGGTAAAGACCTCCTTCGCCCTCTTGAACCGTGAAGAAGTCACCTTCGCCAAATTTAAGTCCGACTTCGCCCACCTTACCGCCGCCCATCTCCTTCAGTATCTTGTTTGCCAGCGAAGGCACTCCAACATCGTAGAGTTTCTTCACGCCAACTGCATCAATGGATAGGTCTTCCCCTTCAATGGTTCCAGTCTGAGAAGGATCGTTACGGATGCGATCTGCCATCAACTTACCAATGGCTTGAGTGAGGTCGGTTTCTTTGTAGGTGGTATCCGCTACTAAGCTTTGGGTTTTTTTAAAGCTGGCATCTATGTAAGCTTGCATTGCAGCAATATCTTCTGCCGGTGCGCCGCGCATATCCCAACGATTCTTCCATTCAGTTCCTGCCCCGTCATCTAAAAGCCCACGCCTTGCTGCGTGAAATGTGTCAAAACCTAAACGGTCGTTTCTATTAAGCGCGGCATTAACATTATCATATACGTCTTCTGGTATATCTCTATCACGAGTTACCCCATCCACAACTTGATACCCTTTGATATGCACACCTTCGGGCGTCTTCTCCCATGCAATGGAGTCAACAGTTTTCCTCAGAGCATCTCTGTAACGCTCCACTTGCTGCTCACCCGTAGTCCATGCAATCTTGTCGTAACCACCCTCTGCTGCATGGCGAATCATTCTTTTAAGACCGATAGCTAGCCACCGGTCTTGCAAAGACTTGGGCATTTTTTCAAATTCAGGGTTGTTCGGCGGCTGCAATTCTTCTAGGAACAGCACCTTCTTGCCTTCGGCATCTACCCTGTCATTGAAGCGGATACGGACTACTGGGTTATCAATGCCTTTATAAGCGCCATGACCATCTACCCATTTGCCAGCCGCATTTCCGGCTCTGTTAAAACCTTCTAGAGAATTTTCTGCTTCAATTCGTGTTACAAACATTCTTGATATTTGGTTGCCGGTATCCCTTTCACCAACGTAATACTCATATTCCTCATCCCCATCCCTGAATACCGCAAACTCTTTATTTACGCCAGAGGCATTTGGTACTGTTACAAACGCTTCACGGTAGTTTGTGCCACCGGGGAGTTGGTATGCGTCAAATTTAGTAGTTTTATACCGATTCTTCTTGTAGTTGGCTTGTATATCGTCTACTTCATTTTGAGGCAGGTCATTAAACTCTTGGTAGGTGTAGCCATGCGTTCTCTCAAGCCAATTCAAGAAGTGATCAATGTCGTTTGTATCGACCTCTTCTCCCAGCACCACATCCTGAAACTCTAGCTTCGACCCACCGTCCGCAAGGAACTGTTGAACTTCGGCTGTGGATATTTTAGTTCCACTGTCACCTGCTGCTTGAACGTCAAACCACTCCAATATCTCAGTGTCCTCAATCTCCTTCATCTTCACGCCGGGTAGCTTGGAGGTTGCTGGGACTTCTGTGGTAATGAATTTGCCGGGGATTACCTTGTTGTCAGCGCCACGCACACCACGAGACTTAGTCTCTGCTGGGTTGACCAGTAATGCTTTCCACTCCGCAGCAGTCATTTCCTTCTGCGGGAGTTTGTCTATCTGGCGGGATAGCTCCGAATACCAGACAGGAGAGGTTGCGCTATAACGAATATAGCCAAGCTTTTGCCGCTTCTTAGCTTCCTCTGCTGTTATACCCTCTTGCTCCAACTCATCTTTTGTTAATGCCCTCTCACCATAAGAGCCTAGGTTTCCAACGGATGATTTGACTTGGTTTTGTTTAAACGCAATGAAATGGACTGTGTCTTCTGTAACGCCTTCCATTGGTTTTTGAACAATATTGCCCTTAATATTTTCACGACGGGAAAACTTATTTACAACAGTTTGATCAATAAAACCGTCATAACCAATCTCTTCAAATGCTTGGCGAATAATTTCAGTGGATGCTAACTCACCATCTTTTTCATAGTCTTCCGCGTAAACTAAACCTTCAGACTTTTTGGCTGTGTTAATTAAATCATTAGCGGATATGCCATCGTTATCTATGGCTTTTTCATATAGATCACTTACTACCTTATCAACCCTTACATTTCCATACCGCTCATCACTGGCAACATCTTTAAGCGCCTCAACAAAATCTACAAGCTTACCGGTGGGTTCGCCATATTCTTCTGTTTTTTTGTTATAGTTTTGATCAAAATCCAAGAACGTTTCTTTTTTGCCGCCTAATACAACCGGATTATCAAACCTGACATAAACAGGCATGACCTGACCTTCATTGGCAAGGAATTGATTCCGCGCCTCTTCGATAACATCAGGGTCGTTGTATTCACGATCTGTTTCGCTGGCAATACGCTCCGCTGTCCGGTCAACTTTATTGGTTAAGTCTGGCCCCATGCCAGCATAATTGGAGTTGACATCAGCTAATGTGTTTGTAAAGTAAAAACCAGCGCCAAGATCAGACTCTTGGTTTAACTTTGAACGGTCAAAATACTCATAATCACCGGTTGTGCCATGAACGACCTGAACAACTACCGGGACACCGCTTTCAAATTTATGCTTTTTGTTTAAACTAATAATCTGATTGCCATGAGCAAAACGTTTAAACTCAGGCGTTTTTGAATAACGGATGTCAGTGTTCTTTGAATCAAAGGTGCCACGGTTGCCGGTAGCGGATTTAATTTGGGTAGGATCGAAGGCAATAATCATGCGCCCCATTGAACTACCTTCAAACGTGTAGATTACGCCATCATGCCCAGCTTTCTTCGCGGCTTTTACAGACATATTTCTCGCGGGATTTTGCAGCGACAAATATACTTTGTACACGGCCCCACCAGTTTTGGGAACGGCGCGGTGTGTCGGTTTAGTAGCATACAACGAGGCTTCTACTGGTGATTCAGTAAAAAAGAAACCTTCCTCTCCGTTACCAAAGTTTCTTGCAAACCACGATGCCCCTTTAAATTTAGAAATATCGTCTGGTGATCCGTGATACACCGCTAACGGTTCTCCATTTTTATCAACTATTTTACTGTTGCCAAACCAGCGTTTAAACGCTGGAGTGTCTGGTGCGGTGATGCTGTAACGGATGGTCGGGTTATCCATTGCAGATTTAGTTTGTATATCTACCGCTTTTTCGGTAGCTACCGCACGTTCCATCGGAGCTTCTTGGATGCGTTTAAACACATCCTCACCGCTGACAACTTCCCGGATGCCTTTGAGCATTCTGATAAGGCGGGTAATAATTCCAACCGGTTGACCACCCAGTTTTAACTGAGCCTTATAGATGTAAAAAGGCTTAGTCTGTTCTGCATCCAGATAATCAATAATTGGGGAGCGCCCAGTTGCATAGGTAGAGAACGCGTCAGCGATAGCTTCTTCTACTAATACTTCTTTAACTTCAACTTTGGTGTATGGTCTTGATTTACCATTAACTGTTATTTGAAAGTAATCTTCTTTGGAAAGGATGGTTAATATTTCATCTTCCGTTTTACCTTTAAGGTTTTGTGATGTATACCTTGTTGGAATTTGGAACAAATCAATCCAACCTTTGTTCTCAACAACCTTGGAAAGATTCTTCCATTCAGATTCTGTGATCATGCCCAACTCACGCATAGCATGAATCGCCTCATGGTTGAGGGTAGACATGATTTGGGCGTCAGACTTACCTGCTATTGCAAGCTGAATAATTTCATTGGCGTAGGCTCCGTTTACCTTGCCGTCCAAGGTGGTCTTGCCATCTGCGCCAACAGCGGCAATTGACCGAAGCTTGTCAACATTAATGTATAAGCCCAACTGCTTCATGCGCTTTTCAATAAGCAAAGCTATACGCGGCAAAGCAGCGTCATACCGTTTCTGTTGACGCTCTTCTTTTATTGTGGCGATAAGCTTTTGCGCTCCAGTATTAACTTTGTAAGCGGGAGCAGCTTTGCCAGAAGTTTTTGAAAAAGGAATACTTTTATCACCCGCATAGGTCAGGGTTGTTTCCCCCTGATCATCCAAAAGCGGTGCGCTAACCTCTGCGGCGGCAGCGGCTTGTTTGTTTCTTTGATCGTTTTCAGCTTGCCTTCTAAAGATTTCCTCTTGATCTTTGGCAGCGTAATGCTTTATCCCATTGGCTTCATCACGAAGAATGCGCTTGATATCATCAATTTCATTGCCTTCGGTGATATCCCAACCAGCAAGCCGCAACATTGTTGCAGCCTCATCAAGACCCAATGTTCCAGAAAACAACCTTTGGTTTATGCCCTTTTTATCGCCATAAATATCTGTGCGAACATCGGTTCCGGTAAAGGTTTTAGATAATGGCCCCTTCTTCAAAAGAAAAGCGGTAGCCGTTTGGGGCTTGGCAACTCTTTTACTGCCGGAAGCGGCACGTTTAAACGCAGCGTCTTCTTCTTGTTTCTTGGCTTCCTCTTCTATCGCCGCATCTATAGCAGCCTGTTCAGCGTCTGCCGCTGCTTGAGTATTGGGGTCTACGGTAGGCTGGAGTCCCGCCATTATTTCCGCAATAGTCTTCTGGGGTCTTTCAGCTTGTTTAGCCGCCTGATCAACTACGGGTAAGGGGGTAGCCGCAACCTGTCCTTCTGGTGCTGCCAGAGACTCTGTAATGACCTCTGTGGCGGGGGTTAAAGGGGTAATTGCTTGGGTATTAACTACCGGAACGCCGTTAGCGTTAGCCTTAACCCGCTCACGCTTTTCTTTATTGCCTTTGTTTATAGCAGCTTTGGCACTTACTGGAATCGTAGCATTGATAGCGTCTTGGGCAACCAGTGCAGCTAAATCTCTTTCCATGACATGGTGTTGAACCAAGTCATTACCCTTAGCCAGTTCAGCCCTATTGGACTCAACAAGTGGTTGGAGGGTATCTATTCTGTTCTGGACATCTTCTCCAGAAAGCTGGGATACCGGAGTATTGTCAGACAGGCGAATGTCTTTATTGACCGGGCTGATAACGTCAAACTCTTGCCCCAAGATAAAGTTACGGTCAGTCCCAGACGCATCTACTTTAATCGTTGGGATGCCATCCTCTGTACGACCTGTAATGACAGCTTCAGCATCATTACCAACAGAGTCATAGATCGTCATGGTGGTGCCAACAGCGGCTTGGGATAACGCCTTCTCTCTGGCGTCGTAAAGCGAATCGCTGTTGCTTTGGAAGTTACCGCTTCCCATGTTCTGGTCAACAAGACCAGTAAAGATGCGGTCAAATTGGGTTAATTTTTCTTGTTGTTTTATAACCCCTTTAGCCGTAGATTTTTGTGAAAACCTACCAGCCGCAGCCAATGGAGCAAGTAATCCAACCCCTATGGCAGTATCACCATATTCGCCTAACGCCTCAGGAGATGTAAGCTCAAGACCGGCTTGCCACCGTTCCAGCATGGTTTGCCCAATCTCCGCAGGAAGCTCCGCAAGGAAACCTGCTCCCAATCCTTTGGCTGCTGTCTTTGTAAAACTCTCTTGCAACAGGGATTCAGCTTTCTTTGCTGATAGCTTTAAGAATTGGTCTTCTGTTTTACCAAGAACTTTACCTACTAAATTGGCACCACCCAACAGACGGTATGAGATAACATCTGCTACACCCTGACCAGCGGCAGCGGCAGACGCTTTCAAAGAATCAATATTTACTGGTTCGCCCCGTTGTATTTGTTCTTGGGCTTGACGCTCAACGTTACTACCACGTTGTTGAGCGGCACTTATCAAAAACTCTCCAATCTTTGCGCCAACAGTAGCGCCAAGTCCGCGTCCAGCAAGAGCACCAGCAGCGGTTCCAGCGGGGCCAACAAGCGTTCCAAGAGCGCCCCCAAGGACAGTTCCAATACCCATGCCAGCAATTTGAGGTAAGTTCTCCGCTATCGCATAAGGAGACTGACTAATCGCTTCCAAAGCAGCCGTGCCGTATTCGCCACGTTTAAACGGTTCTTTTATCTTTTCAACATTCGTTCCGCGCACATTTTTGTATTGTTCTTCTAAGGCTTTAGACCGTTCAATACCAGCTAAAGCTTGTTCTTCAGCGTTACCGAATAGAGAAGCAATACCTGTTCTGGATTGCGATGCCATCTGCTTGGCACCTTTAGCGCCAGCAGAAAACAGATCAGAAAATATACCGCCTTGTTCTTCTGGCGGCTTTGGTTGTTCTACTTGTTTAACTGATGGGAACGCATTGGGAAATTGATCCCGTGCAAACAACAAAGCTTGTTCATCGCTTATGCCATCAGGGGCATAAACTCTTGACATGTCGGGTAACGTAACCAAACGCGGCATTTTATGTTCCTAACAAAAAATTTATTACTGCGGAAGGAACCGGCTTTGAGTTCTTTGCGCTGATGATTGCGGTATTTGCAATGAGCCAACTATAGGGCCGGGAGTCCCGGAGACTTTATTAATTCCCCGCATAAATGCGTTTAAACGCTGGTCGTAAAAAGTATCATAATCAGGAAGCGGTATAGACGGGTCTAGGGCAGCAGACTTACGCAATACTTCGTAGTCCCTTCCAATCCCTTGAGAATATTGCTCCATCCTTGCGGCGTTCTGTTGTGTTTGTATGTAATTTCTAAATTCTGGATTTTTTTGTGCGTATTGATATATCTGAATTTGATCTGGCACTGGAAGTCTTTTGAGGTGTGCAATCTGCGCTTCAGCAACTCTTAATTTACTACCCAGTTCAATTTGTTCAATAGGCATATTGGCTCTCTCTGCGCCAATTTTAAATTGTAATGCGTATGTTTGAGCATCAGCATCTATCTGCAAACGATAAGCATCTTGTTTATCTTTTATACTGCGCTCAGTTTTTGCATCAGCAATACCAAGAAGATTCTGATTCCTAGCATCTTGTGCTGCCGCCATATTTGCATCTGATTCAAGAAGCTTAAGTTTCTGTTGCTTTTGCAACGCCATAATTTTTTGGTAATCTTCAAGGCCAGCGCCACCAGCTTCACCAAGAGCTTGTAAAAAGAATGGTGATTTGGTTGCCATCATACTGGTAGCCATTTTTAACATAGCAATAGCCGGTGCTTGTGCAGACTCAGATTCATTAGCTTTTTGCATTTCTTTAATCTGAGCGCGTATAGCAGCACTTTCTGAAGGTAAAGTTTCTTGCAGTTTTTTAAAAGCAGCCATTGTGTTCGCATCTTGATCTTTTCTTAAAGCTTCAAAATCCTCTTTTACATAACCTTTAGGTTTTTTACCTTCAATTTCAGTAAGAAAATTTGTCTTTGCTTGAAATGCTGCGTCAAGTTTTGATTGCGGAGTAGAAACAATGTTTTGACGGATACCAATACTTTGCGGATCAGCCGGTAATTTTGGTGGCGACACTTTATAAAAATCAGGGATGGCAGTAAATTGAGGACTACTTGGATCAGCAATAGTGGGTGCCGCAGCAGCATCTTTTGGAACAGGAGTGGGCGTTACCGGTGGTGCCGGTGTTCCAAGCAGTGCCTGAGCTTCTGCCTTTGCTTTATCTTGGGCTGTTCTTTGTTCTGGAGTGTAATCTTTAAACGGATTACGTGTATTCTCACGTACTGTTTCACGAAGTGCTTGATCCCTAACCAGTTTAGCAGCCCTCTCTTGTTTTCCTTTTTCGTATTCTTGCCTTTGCTGAGTAAAATAATCAGTAAAATAATTACCCGCCCTATTAAAAAGTGCGCCAGCGTCTGAATACGCTTCTCCCGGATTACGCCCAACTACTTCCCCTGCCGTTTGGAAATGCGCTATCCCGCCATGTTTAAACGATACCAACCCACCACCAGCGCCAGCAGGAGCCATGTCTGGGCCAATACCGGATGCTTGTTGCATCTCTTGCGGCATATCTTGGGGTGCTTGCGGCATAGCTTGGGGCATAGCTTGAGGCAATGCAGCAATACCTTGCGGCTGATCCAATTGAGCAAGCTGCTGGGGAATGGTCTGAGCCAACGGGGGTGCTTCAGGCTGCTTTGCGTCAGCCTTTAACTTGTTGTCCCGAATCTCCTGAAGCTTGGAAAGCGCCATATAGCTATAGGGATCACGGGCAGCAACCATCTGCTGCAACTGTTGTGGCGTTGCTTTGTCCACAAAACGCATTACTTGGAATGAGTTCATTTAAAATAGTCTCCAGCGGTAAATCATATGACGTTAGCCAGTTTGCCGACAGAATAAGCCCCAAGTCCTAGACCAGCCAATTGCGCTGCACCACTAGGAGCGGGGGCATAAGTAGACGTAGTCGTAGGCATTGTAGGTGAAAGACCACGAATCATTGAGTTATAGAACGCCAACTGGCTATACGGATATTCCTGTTGTTTCAGGAAGTCTTGATAGCTCTGTGTCATTCCAGCTTGGGTTGCAGCCTGTTTGGTAGCGCCAACTTGACCTTGTGCTTGCAGTCTTGCCATGTCTGCCGCTTGTAGTTGGCTTCCCACGGTTCCCAAGGTCTGGGCATTCTGACCAGCCAGTTGCATACCCTCCAAGCCTAGTTTCGCCCCAAACTGTTGCTGCGCTTGGGCGTTTTGAAATGCATTCTGGGCACCTTGAGCCGAAATGCCCTGAAGCTGACTGTTTAAACCACGCTGGGCTTCGGATTGAACAAGGGCTTGTCTACTTCCACCAAAAGCACCAGCCTTGGATGTTTGCGCCGCCCTCATTTGATCACCTATCTGGTAATCCCTGAGTGCTTGAGACTTCTGGTAATCCACCACATTCTGCATATATGGCGACATGTACTGTGCCGTAGCATTAGGGTCGGTGGCTTGATTGGCAAAGTTTTGACCAGCCATTAGCCCGCCAATACCAGACGCTCCTGCCATTTGGCTGGCCTGACCGAATTGACCCGGAGTTTGCATACCCATGGTCTCACCAAACACTTGCTGCTGCTCTGGATTGAAGTCAGCTATACGTTGCCCTTGGTAAGGCGTGTAATTCGCTCCAGCAAGCGTCTGAGCCTTCCGGGCTATATCCTGACCGTAGGGCATCAACTCCGGTTGGAGGGAGGCAGAATAGGAGGTCTGGATAGTCGGCGGGGCCGGGGGCGGATCACCACCTTCCAAAGTAATCTTACCGCTTCCGTTGTGTTTAAACGCTTCAAAGGATAGTTCGGGTATCCCGTTAAGCAGCAGTGACCGTTTCCAGTTGCTCATAATTTAACTCCTACTATCCGATGTTTTTCTTTAAACCCGTAGCGACACCAAAGTCTAGCTATTGATTCACGGGCAGCGCCCTCTATTACAGTGGCACCGTTTGAGGCGGCGAAGTCTTTTAACTGTTTAAACGTATCGGGATTGCTTATCAACTTGCCTCCGATGGTAGTTACGAAAGCTACCCTATCGTTTAAACGGTTGTAGAAATGGATTGTAGCAGCCCCATGGATTTCTTCACCATCCACCGCTACAAGTAATATCCAATAACCAGTTGTTACATAACCCTTTGCTACATCTAACGTATACTCACCAGATGCATGTTCAATTGCAGATGCTATAAAGCGTTCTACGCGAGGCCATGTCTGGTTAACCCATTCAAGCGGGACTCTTTGAACAATCATGCTGGCAATAGGTTGTCTGCTTTAATCTGTTTGCCTTGCTTTTTTGTGCCAGTTCTCTCTTGCCTGACCCTGTCCAACAGCTTATACAAATGGTCAGACCCAGCTTTGGTTGAGCCATTACCCAGACCGCTGACTACGTCCGCAGGGATAACAAACTCACCATCGCTAAGACGCGCTTCCTGTCCGCCATCTATCTGAGCCGGAACATTGTCTGACATCCCGTCACCCCTACCTATGATTTCGCCCTTACCAAATGCATAGTCAAGCATACGTGGGTCTACCCCAGCCCTTACTGCTTCTTCACGGGTTTTATACATACGCCGAATGTTACGAATAGCGGTGGCTGCGCCGCCTTTATCAAATGACGCTATGCCGCCCTGTGCCATGGAGATATCGCTCATCAACCCGCCTTCAGCGGCACGGGCATACCTATCGCCGGGGAAGTAATTAAATTCAGCATTCCGATTGTAAGAACCCGGAAACTGAACCTTACGCTCATAAGGTTCTAGAGCTTCGTAGTTGCTCTTACGCTCTTCTGGCTCTTTATATTCTGTCGGTCTGGTAGCTTCCCGATAAACACCGTAGCCAAGCATCGCTCCATACGGAGACTTAACAGCATCCATTAATTTTCCGGGCTTATCAAAGTTTTCTTTGATTCTGTCGAATCTTTGTGAAAATTGCTCAGAGTTTGTTAATGGTGCTGCCGCTGCTTCTGCTGGCGGTGAACCTGAAGGACTATATGCATTTTTACCAAGCATGGCATCCGTAGGAGTCCGGTTAATTTCGGAGAACCCTCTAGGGCCAGAATTATATGGTTCGCCATATGTTGTTAAGTTAGACCCGGTTCGGCCAGCTTGCGCCGAAATATCTTTAAGTGGAGTTTGAGTAACGCCGGTAATATCTGGGTTTACGTTTGCAAGCGGCCCTAGTTTGTTAACTGGCGGAACAAGTGCTGGGCCTGCAACCGGTGCCGGAATAAGGTCTCCGACAATTGGATTGGAACCCATAACTGGAGTGGTGGAAGGGGCGGATAATTTAATACCTAATTGAGATGCATTCGTAGGAACTAATTTGTCTGGTGTTACTCCAGCAGCAGTTTCGGCTGGCCCTGCCAACCCCTGCAAAATCCCAGCACTACCGCCAGCGATAAGACCTTGGGTCAAAGCATCCCTAGGTTTGGCACCCATAATTAAAGAAGTCCCAGCAGAAGCACCACCAGCAATTGCAGCAGACATTAGCGGAGATGCGGCACCTCCAGTGAGATACGTTGCCAGAGCAGCAGCAGCCGTAGGCAATATGTTTTTCAACCCAAACGCTTCCTGTAACCCAGTATGCGGGTTTGTGGTTAGCGGCCTTCCAAGAAGTTTAGCCAACCCAGCAAGTTCCTTCTTGCTTACATGCAGCAACGTATCGTCACCATGCCTACCTTGCGCGGTAACGGCATCAGCATTATGGCGAAGAGAAGCTAATCCACCATGGGCAAAGCTGCGGTTATATTGAATATTTCCCTGCGTCCCATACGGGTTTCTGTTTACACCAGCAGACAAATTTCCACCCATAAACGGTCTTTGCATACCAGCGCCAAAGGTATTGCCAGATTCATCCCTTTGCCCCTGAACAAAGGCAGAACCCCTATCCAAAGGAACATCCAGCCTAGCTTTCATTTCTGCCTGATGGTTCATCAATTTTTTGACCGAACCAGATAAATCACCAAAACCTACATTTTGTTTGGTTTTTACCGTAGCACTAGGAACGCCAGCTTCATAATCAGCGCCAGCAGTTACAGTGCCAGACCCCACAGGAGCGGTCAAAGCCATACCAGTGCCCCTGTTCCTATTAACATAGGCCGAATAGTCAATTTCAGGAGCCGCGTTACCAGAGGCTGTTATTTTTTGACGATCTGCGGACAGTTTTTTAAGCAGCGCATCTGGCTCATCGGATACATTAAATTCAGCCATTGGTTACCTCAATTCGGTGGGTTTTATCAAAAATATCATGTAGCTTCGCCGCCGCTGGCGGTTATGGTTAGACCTGTGGTCGTGCTTTGAACTTGAATGGTGGTTCCAGCAACTAATACCTGTAACCCGCGCCACGACAGGGTCGTTTTTGCTGCAATACTAAAATCATAATACAAAGCGTTTGTTGTTCCCGGCGAATCGCCCGTAGCAACCAAAAATATGCGTAGCGTCAAAGCACCCGTTGTCGTGTTACAAACATCTATGCTTTTCAATAACGTGCGCGTAAGTGCTGGAGTAGTATATCGGATAGCAGCAGTAGCAGTAATTCCCGTTGCCGGTATAAGCACATTTGCC
>Ga0114966_10002560_pt1 | contig 16177 bp, 21 predicted proteins | sample M_130207_XF_Meta_FD_87029 | JGI IMG/M metagenome (GOLD analysis project Ga0114966, IMG submission 87029) | Freshwater microbial communities from Lake Montjoie, Canada to study carbon cycling - M_130207_XF_MetaG | ecosystem: Environmental > Aquatic > Freshwater > Lake | place: Lake Montjoie...
AATCTTTTTTTTAATGACTTATTCAAATTATAAAAAGTGTTAACCTATCCCATTCTCTAACCCATCTCATTCTCTAATTCAAAATAGTCTCGTAGTTCAACGGATAGAATAGAAGTTTCCTAATTATTTTCTCATTTTTGCCATCAAGAGTTAAATCTCTAATCTCTTATAAATCAGAACTATGATTATTGCAGATTAGATATTTATAGCTTGAAATCTATAATAGTTACAAATAAATCTCACAAATTTCTCACAAATTTGTAGACTAAAAACTTAAAAAAATGAAGCCAAAAATTAGACTAGATTGCAAAACAAAACACGTTGGAAACGACGGGACATTTCCATTATTATTAAGGGTTGCCTATAACGGCAATCAAATCTACATAAATATAGGAATGTCGATTCAAGAAAAATTCTATGATAAACGCAAAAAGAAAGTTGAAGACAAAAAAGGTGCTTCTACTTATTTAAACCACATAGAAAAACATAGAGGAAAGATTCTTGATATTTTTAACGAATATGAGAGAAATGGAAAAGTGGTTAACCTTTATAAAATAAGAGAAGAGTACCTTTTTCAATTAGGAAAAGTGGATTCTATTTGTTTTTATGAATATGTTAAAGAAACAATCGCAGAAGAAAAGAAGTTGAATCTACTTAAAGAAAAAACACTTTATAATTATGAAAGGGAAATGGAAATATTGCAGGAGTATAGTCCTAAACTTTCTATTCACGATATTGATAAAACGTTCATAGAAAACTATGAATCATATCTTTTAAATACCCTTAAACGCTCGAGAAACTCTAAATTCCATGCAATGTGCTTTATTCGTAAGTATACATTAAAATTATATAAAGCAGGTAAAATCAAAAATTATCCATTTAACGACTACATAGTTGGTAGTCCCGAACTAGGCGAACCTCTCTATTTGGAATCAGAAGAACTTATTAAAATTCGCAAACTATATGATAGTGGCGAATTACTAAAAATTGTCATAAATGCTAAAAGTAAATATTCAAAATATAATACTTTTCCGATTGGGGTTAAATACCAAGAAGTATTAAAATATTATCTCGCAAGTTGTTATTGTGGATTAAGACATTCAGACATTAAGACACTTCGTTTAAACTCAATTCAAGATGGTCAAATTGTTAAGCAAATGATAAAAGGTCGAAAAGGAGTTTTGAAAACTGTTAGAATAAAAATAACAAAGCAATTAAAACCATTACTTGACATAGAATCTAAAAATGGGTTTGCTTTTGGCGTATCTGTTATGGAAAATTCGCAAACAAACAAATACTTAAAAGAAATAGCTAAAATAGCAGGTATAAATAAGAAATTAACTTTTCATAGTGCGAGACATACCTTTGCAATTACTTCATTAAAATTGGGAATGGGAATGAAAGCAATCAGCAATATTTTAGGGCATGCTGAAATTAAGACCACTGAAAGGTATGCAAGGGTTTTTGATGATTACAGAAATCAAGAAATGGATAAATGGAACAAGTTAGTTGACGAGCAAATTTCTGAAACGGATACAATTAAACTACTCTGTTCTAATTGTGAAACCTTGGTTATGAAGTATCAAAAAGGTGTTATCAATCAAAAGACTATCACCTGCAATTGCCCTAATTGTAATGCATCGAATTTATTTGAATTACAGAAAGATTTAATAATATTACCCGTCAACTTAAATAATAATTATTTAAAAGCGGTATAACTTAATTTAAAAAACAACCATTTGTATTAAATGGTTGTTTTTTTATAATACTCTTTCAGTAAAACAACTACTTCTCCAAATGGTCGCCTTACTTCCAAAGTCCCTTTAGTAGTTTGAATGTAGGTGATTTTTTTATCCACTCTAGAACATGAAATAGTTACTATGTTGTCAATATTAACCACAATTGTTGTCGGTTTTTTATCGTAATCCGAGTAATACACTTCTATTAAATGCAAATTTGCCATATTGTTTTTTTGACAAAACTACATTCAAAAAAGATACGAATTTCAGAAATGGGACGAAACTAGCTGTTTATGGTACGAAATGATATTCGTGTAATTTTCTTTTTTTAACTTAAAATTAGCAATGTAATTTTTTGAAATTCTTATCGCTGGAACTGGCGTTGAATTTTCACTCTTTATATTTAATTTTAGGTAATTGTTATCCAAATTAAAGTACTCAACGTTGACAGCGAATTTTTTAGTGACCTGCACTAAACAATTTTTTGACAAATCAATTTTCGACAAAAGAGTATCAAAATTTACACTATCGGTGTTTGATATAATGTTGTCTGTTTCAGCATCCTTTGCAACGTTTAGAATTTTATTCTTCAAATAAACTGTTTTTAATTGCCTATGTGTATTATGAATCCACAATACATCTGAAACTGACATATCAAACTGTTCTTTATTTGAGAAACTTATGCGATGAGGATTTAATTTTAAATACTCAGCGTAAACAGTATTAATTTTTTCAAGAGAAGCATACAAAATGAGTTCTGCATTACTTTCTAATTCAGAAATTTTCTCTTCCGCTTCACGCAATTTTTTCCGTAAAACCTTAACAGTTTCCGTCTCCTTAATATTCTCCCGCTTCGCCATTTAACACCTTCTTTTAAACCAATTTAATAGCTAATACCGCTGAATTTATTCAATTAAGAAACATAAAAAGACAATGAATATTATAATAATGACGTAAATTATTACACTTTTTAAAATCATAATAATATCTTGCACAAATTCCGCCCAAGAGTCTTTTAAATTATAATTTCGTTTATTCAATGAGCGTTTTAGATTATTTTTAGGTAGTTTACCATTCTCATTTATTTTAGCAACCTTTGAAGAGTATTCCCCCCAAGTTAAAATATTCTTATTCCATAAAGATTCCAAAATTTTTAAAGCTAACTCCTTTTCTTCTAACTTTTTCTTAAAACTGTCTTCTGCAAGTTTTGCTTCTTCTTCTAATTTTTTCTTAAAACTTTCTTCTGCAAGTTTTGCTTCAAGTTCCTTTTGCCTTAATTCATCTTCAGCAATCCTTTTTTCATCTATCAGTATCTTTTTTGCATTAAATTCTTCTAAATTAACTATACCTAAATCAAATAATTTTTGAAGTTGAATTAACCCGTCATTTTCATTAATTCCTGATGTTTGACTTCGGCTTATATCATGGTCTACTTTTAAATCTTCACTTTTATCCTTCTTCAAATTAGCAGTATCACTTTCTGTTTTTTGCTCAACAATCGGTTTTGGAAGATTAATATTTATATAATTGAAATAATATTTGGGATTAGAATTAATGATTTTGTTGGCGCCGAGTAATATAAAATAGATGCTATGAATTGCAAGTGCTATAAAAAACACATAACCGAATTGGCGAAGCGTGCTGTCAGTGCTAAAAATATTTATCAATGCTATTAATGAAAGCAACAAGAATAATATCCCTAACCCCACCCAAATGCTATTATACTTTGAAATTTGTGATTTTTTTGCCGAAGGACTAAATATTAATGCTAATAAACCTATTAATGGTATTGGTGCTGACCAAAACAAAAACATTGTCCACCATCTACCAATATGTTTGGCTCGTCCAAAAAACTCACCAATTAAATAACAAATTAAACCATACGATAAAACAACAAGATAAATCATAACTTTTATTTTATATTAAAATTCATCAATCTTAATTACAACGTGATTTTTAAGTTTATTCAAATTTTACTTTTGGCAACCCCGCAACAATATCAATCGTTTGAACGCTTACGTTAATGATGCTTAATAACAAATCTAAAATATAACGAGGATTAACAACTTCATCTGCCCAATCATTAGGATTGTTGGTAATACCACTTTCTTTGTGAGTTGTTACAGCGTAGCGTTCCATTATCCAATCAATGGCTGATTTACCATTAACAACATAATCGTAAGCCTTTGCAGGAATGTTGGTGATGGTTATTTTACTGTTGTAGTGTATGGTGTCCTTTTGGTTTTTTTTAGGGAAACGCATTTTTTCTACCTTAAATATCCCTGAATCTATGGGTTCTTCATCAAGAAAAGAGAGTTTTTCCGCACCAACAACCTTAACATCATCATAAGCAGGCACATTTTCGTAATTTATATGTAACCCTGCTAATGCTCTACCTGCTTTGCTAAACGCCCAAAAATCACGAACATCTTCTACCAATGGTAAACGTGGTAGCATCTTCTTTAAATCATTTGCAAATAGTTCTCTGTATTCGGGGCTATGTAAAAAACCATAAACGTAATAGAAAATATCTTCCTTATTTACAGTTTTTCCATACATGGCTATGGCACGTTCTAAAATAAAATCACTTACACCATCTCTGCGTATGTATTCACTATCGCCACCTTCATCAAATAACCCACGACTTTGTTTTTGGCGTTCTTCATAATAATAAAGTGGGAAGCATTGGGCATGATGAACCAATTCTAAATCAGCAATAACATTTACTATAAATGGCGACATTTTTTCTCCTGCATCCTGTTGAACGCATATCAGCAAATTCTTGCTTTTATCATTTGTTGGGAAAATTTGTTCGTATTGTCCTCTTCGATGCACAAAATGTTCTCCATAATACAAATTCATCGAGCAAAATGGACGATACATTGCATTGAATACTTTTGTTTTTTGAAATTCAACCTTTATTCCTTTTTCAACTTTTGGAATTAAACTACTACTCCATGAAATGTTTTCGTGTTCAGAATTTATGAAATCTTCGATTTTTGTTTTTTTATCATCTAAGACGACAGCCTTATATTCGTTTACTTGCTTATTGTAGAAGTTAATAGTTTTTTCCATATTTAAGAGCAATTTACTATATGAAAAATTGTAAACCCAAGCATCTCTACTCGAACCTATTCCCATTGAATTTAGAGCAAAAAAAGATTCCGATTTGGGATTAAATTTCTTATCCGGTTCTAATTGTATAAATGTTTTAAATATCTCATTTCTAACACTTATCCAATCGCCATGTTCGTTTGGTGTAAGTGTTTTCCATTGCATTTCTTCATTTCCAACAGATGATAAATTTTTGATAATAGAAAGTTTATCTGCTTGGTTTAAATAATCACCTATATCGTGGTAATGAATGGTTGCTTTTGTATTTGTAGATGCAGGATTTTTTACCAATAAAGTAATAGCAATAGGGGTTCTTGAACCTAACCCAAAAACACCACCACCTTCTTTTTGTCTTAATTCTCCGCTTGTTCTTGCATTTCCTCTTAAATTAAACACATAAATTGATGTAAATTCTTTTTCTAATGATTTACGAAATCCGTCCGTGCTATTTCCATCAAGCCAAGCCCCATTGGTGATAAATGAAATGATACCACCATTCTTTGGGTCTAAACGGTCGCTACTCCAACGAAATGCTTTTATGTATGAATCATATAATGAGTTTTTATTCGTAGCATCTGTTTGTTCTGCGTATGTATTTGAGATTCTTGCATCCAATTTTTCATATTTTTGATTTTGCGCATTGTCGTTAGCAGATTTTTGACCGACCGAATATGGTGGATTTCCCATAATTACCCGAAGCGGTGCTTTCTTTTGTTTGGCAACACGTTCGGAGTTTTTAGGAAACATTTCAGAAAACAATTTATCACTATTATCGCTTTCTCCTAATTGAAAAGTATCGGTTAATACTATTCCATCAAATGGAGTGTATTTGTCAGTTCCAATTCCATCATTAGGGTCGGGTGTAGCATCGTGGTAGGCGTTTTCAATATTTATAGCCGCAATGTAATAGGCTAATAATACAATTTCGTTAGCGTGAAGTTCGTATTTGTATTTTCTTTCTAAATCTTTTAAATCAATCAATCCACTTTGAATTAATCGGGTAATGTATGTTCCTGTTCCTGTAAATGGGTCAAGTATATGCACATTTTCATCAGATACGCTTCTTCCAAATTCTTTCATTAAAATGTAATTAATAGATTGAATTTGAAAGTCAACACATTCCACAGGAGTATAAACAATCCCTAATTGTTCAACCATTTTAGGGAAGGCAGTTTTAAAGAATTTATCATACAATTCAATAATGATGCGTTGCTTTCCTTCAGCATTATCAATGCCCGAAGCACGCATTTTTACCGATTCATAAAATTTTTGTAAGGTTTCGGTGTCTTTGTCAAAAGATTGGTCTTCCAATAAATTTAACATTGCTTGCATGCTTACCGAAATAGGATTGCTTTTTACAAACGAATACCCATCAAACAAGGCTTCAAAAACGGGTTTTGTAATAATGTGTTGCGAAAGCATATCAACTGCTTGTTGATGAGTTATGCTTGGATTGATGTTTTTTTGCAAACCTCCTAAAAAGTTGGCAAACTCTTTTTGGTGAGTTACATCTTCAGTAATCAAACGGCTAATTCTTTCTACTTGTCTTTCGGCAATTTCAGCAACATTTTTAGCCCATTGTTCCCAATACCTTCGGTCGCCAACTTTATTAACCATACGAGCAAATACTACGTTTTGTAATTGCTCAAATTGAATAGCCATTTGTTGGCTAATTTCTTTTGCAGATTGAGAGTTTGGATTGCTATCGCCTTTTTTTACAGGATTACCATCCTTATCAAAACCATATTCAGCACCGCCAACTATAATTTTACCTGTTTGCTTTTTATTTAATTCAATTTTATTTACCGTAGCATTAAAACGGTCATCATGAGCACGAAGTGCGTTTAAAACCGTCCAAACTACCTTATAACGCTCATTATCATCTAAGGCAGTAACTGCATCAATTTCGGAAGGAACAACCACAGGAATAATAATATACCCGTATTTTTTTCCTGCTGATTTACGCATAACACGCCCTACTGATTGCACAACATCAACTTGCGAGTTGCGGGCAGAAAGAAACATAACAGCATCTAATGAAGGAACATCAACACCTTCGCTCAAACAGCGAACATTGGTTAAAACCCTACATTCATTTGGAGCGATTTCATCTTTTAACCACCCTAACAATTCGTCACGCTCAGGAGCACTCATTGTTCCATCTATATGCTTACTCGCCACCGATACCATTTTATCTTTTCTATCGGCAGGTAATGAACTGATATAAGCAGAAGTTGCAGTATTATAGGTAGCTGTAATTTTTTTTGAAGCCGAAATACTTTGACAAAAAGCAACTGCTCTTTTCATTGGCTCGGGGTCAGTTTCTTTTATAATACCTTCATCACCCAATATTTGTTTTGAAAGAGCATTAATACAGCCAATTAATTTAGAAGCATCATCAGCATTGATTTCACTTTCTTTATCTGCAATCATTTTTTGAATTGCAGGAGGAACATCTTTATCACTAAGGGTTAAAATCAATACTTTATAATCTGTTAGCAATCCTTTTTCTACCGCTTCTCCAAATCCAATACGGTAAATTTCTTCACCATATAGCTTTGTATCATCCATTGAACACAAATAAGCATCTGCCTGTGCGGCTTTACTCTTAGTATCATCATTATACAATCGTGGGGTAGCTGTCATGTATAATCGTTTTTTTGCTTTCAAAAAATCATTATCATGTACTTTGGTAAATGCTGATTCATCTTCTCCTGCTAATGAAACACCCGTTGTTCTGTGTGCTTCATCGCATATAATTAAATCAAATTCTCCAAAACCATTTGCAATAATTTCTTTTTGAGCACGTGCAATCACTTCAATAGACTGATAGGTTGAAAACACAACCGTCATTCCGTTATTGCCACTATTTTTAATTTGGTTGAATTGACGAATAATGTCTTTTGTATTAGTAGAAGCAGGCAAAGCCAAATCTACTATACTAAAACTATCGTTATCTTCATTTTTAGTTTTCTTCTTTGAAATTTCGGGGTCAGAACAAATACAAATAGCATTGATTGGTTCATTTGCATTAGATGACCATTCTCTTAAAGATTGTCCTAATAAAGCAATACTTGGAACTAAAAACAATATAAGTCCTTTGTCATTGGTTTCGTTTTCTGCAATTCTAAGTGAATTAAGCGTTTTACCGCCGCCACAAGCAATGATAAGTTTACCCCTATCAGCGTTTTTAAAATGCTCATGCGTTTTATCTAATGCTTCTTTTTGATGAGGTCTTAAAATCTTCTTTTCATTACGAGCAATTTCACCATGTACTCCATTTTCTAATTTCTCCCAATCAACAGGTGCTTCCTGTAAATCAGTAAGGTTAATTCGTGTAACAGGTGGATTTTGATTTTTTATTGCTTCAGTTGCATTAGTTCCCCATTTGTTGGTAGTAGAAATCCAAAGACGATGAGAAAAACTAACAGTTTTTAATTCTTCATTTTTAAATTCTTTGCTTGATGTAGCAAGAAAGCTATCAACAGCAGGCTTATCAATGGATGAATTTTCTTGAAAACATTTACATTGAATAGCCCAATAGTCGCCTTCAACAGTTAAAGCCACCAAATCAATACCTGTATCATTTCCCCCTAAATCGCTTTTTCCATGAAACTCACTCCACATCCAAACTTTTTCGAATCGGTAAGAATATTTTGGGTCGGTAAGCAGATAGGCTTGCATCAATCGTTCAAATCGGTCGCCTTTATCTCTTTCCGAAAAAGAGATTTTTCTATATTTTTCTAATACTATATTAAAGGAATTTGCCATCAAGTTTTAAATTTTATTATATCGAAATATCAAAATTATTGTTTAAGATTTTGTATAAAGTAAATATAACATTATAAAAGAATAAAAATATTGGATAATAAATACTTGATAAATAAAATAAAAATCAAGGTTTTTACCGCTATAAATGCACTTTTAACAACCGCTATTATTTTGCAATAATTTAAGCAGAATAAATAATTACTTAGATTTCTTAAAAGAAATTGAGTTAAATTACTAATTTTGATAGAAATACATATAAATGATATAATTAAATATTACAAAAACAATTAGCGTTTAGCTAGATAGCCCGTCTATAAAAGTCGAAAATTAAATGCACAGGGAAGTTTAAGCTAACGCTCACGAATGACGTGAGCGTTACTTTACTTTGTGCAGGGCTTCGACTCCCTTTAGACAAGTTTGGTAACTAACTCACGTCTATTTTTTTTGGAGTAAATCAAAAGAACTAATACAATTAAATAGTACAAAAATGGACTTTTTTGAAAAAAATAATTTCCCGAATAATTCAGAATTTTTTTTGAAACGGGATGTTCGAGAAGAAAAAAAATTCAATTTAGTTTTAAAAACAAAAAACGATAAGGTTATTGGTTTTGGAACTTATGCTCCCGATTTTTCAGAAGGAGAAATTGACTTCTTTGTTTATTATAACTCATTTGATTATTCGCAAATACAAGAAGTACAAAAAAACCAAGGTTTGTTTTTTTTATTGAGTAACGACCATTATTATGCCTGTCCTTCGCTAAAAATTAACTTAACGGCAATTAAAAGTGAGAATATAAAGGAGTTAAAAGATATGATTGAAAACATCAAAAAATAAAAAAATGGGAAAACCTATTCACCAACAAAAATTGACCGAAGCACAAAAAAGATTTAAAGAACTCGATGAAGTATTTCAATCTGAGGGGAAATATACTGAATCTGAATTAAAGGAGTGGGCTGAATTGTGCGACATTTTGGGCGGAATATCAGTTGAAAGCTAGAACAAAATTTGAGGCTTCTTAATTGAAAAGCCGACAGATTAATTTGATATAAATAATTATTAAAAAATTTGATTTGGGTTTAGATGAAATAAAAGAAGTAAAGAAAGAATTTACTAATAAAGAGTAATTAAGATAACTATTATCATAAAAATTAATAATAAAAAAAAATAAAAAATGGCTTGGAATAAAGAAGAAATAGAAAAAATAAAAAAGGATATTGAGGATTATAATAAAAAAATGCTTGAGAGCAAACCTTTATCGGAGGTCAAGGTTAATGCTTCCAAAGAAAAAGAAATCGAAAAATTAGAAAAACAGTTGCTAGATATAAAAGAGAAAAACGCAGATGTTAATAGTAAGTTTAATTTAGATGACACTATTAAAAACATCAATAAATACCTTAAAGAATTAAGAAAAGTTAAAAAAGAAATAGTTAAAGAAGGCAATAATAGCCAAGAAATTCAATCTTTGAAAGAAAAACAAGGTAAGCTATATGATTTAGTGTCAGAATTGACAAATTCAATAAAAAAGAAGTTAGAAAAAATAAATAGTAATAGCGTATTGTCTGAAGAACAAAGCAAACAGTTACTAGATTCATATTTTCTTAAATTAATTGAATTAGCAGAAAACAAAAAAGAAAAAATAATCAAACTAAAACAATTATTTTATTATTCGCCTAATGATGATATAAGAAAAAAAGCAAAGGCTAATTTAATTGCCTTAGGTGTAGAATTTCCCGAAAAAGAAATAACTACCAATGTTTTTTTCAACTCATTTATTTTTAGAAATTCATCTGATTATGTAATAGGGGGCTTTTTAAAAAAAGAACTCGATGGTATTATAATTAGTGGGGATGATTCTTCTTTAAATATGTCAAAACTGAAATATATTTTCGAAGAAAGATTAAATAATTTAATTGCAGCGGAAACAGAAGGGCTAACTGATGAAGAAATAGAAGAATTTGAACATGGTATTTTAGAAAATTATTTCGGTTATGAACCATCTGAAATAATGTATGCGGGTACTTTTAAAAATTTAATAATTAATCATAGCGGTTATAGAAATTGGCTTCAAGAAATTGAGGAAAATTTTATTAAATATAAAAATTCAAAAAAGTATACAAAATCGAGTATAAATGAGAATGTTGTAATAGAAGTGACAATTAAAGAAGCGATGGAATGCACAAAAAATAGTGGGTTTTATGATGTTATTGAGTGTTTGAATCAATGTGACTACAATTATTTTAGCATGGAATCATCGATGGAATTATTAGGAATAAGCTATAACTTATTATGAAACTAAACAGAGGAATAATAGAATCAAATAACGACGAGGGATTAGTATCCTGTGTTGCTTCGCTATATAAACTAAATAACGAGGTTTACTAGATTAACGAAATTTGAATAAACACCTCCGTAAAATTCGGGTACACTTCAATTACATCCGCAACATAAGGTTGCCATTTAATTAAATTTCCGATTTTTTTATTAAATCCTCCGTGAGGTGTTAAATGTCCTATTTGTTGCAGTTGCTTATTTAAAACTACAATTGAACTGGCATCACAAGTATTGAAGGGATTATGAATCAAGATAACTCTATCTCCCTTGTCGGGAAAATTAAATGTAAAATTCTTTGTATCCGCAACTCTAGTTGTTAGGGTGTTTTTGTTTTGTTGTATCATTTTTCAATAATTTATTTACTTTAACTATTGTAGCCAAAGAAGTGTTATTTGTTAATCTTGAGATATTTCGCACGCTCATTCCCTTCTTTAGTAATTTCACAACCTCTTTATGTTTTTCTAAGACATGTTCCTTTGTTTCACTAACACCTTTGATTCTTCCCACACTCTTTCCGTCCTTCCTATGCTTTAAATAACCTGAATACATGCGTTGCCGAATTGAAACACGCTCCATTTCAGCTACGCTTAATAAAATTTGAATCATAAACATTGACAATGGATTTGGCTTTAAATCCTCATTTAATGTCTCAAGGCTGAAATTCTTTATATACAATGAAACTTTCTTTTCATTGAAAATTTGAATGACTTGTAATATCTCAATAACATTTCTGCCAAGACGACTTAATTCCCAAACCAATACCTTATTGACTTTGCCATCATCAATTAGCTTCATAAGTTTTATTAACTCGGGTCGTTCTTCATTTTTCTTAGCACCACTAATCTGTTCCTCAATTACTGTTATTAAATTATAGTTCATTTTAACAGCATACTCTTTTAGCTCTTCAGTTTGTCTGTCGGTATCTTGCATTAAGGTACTTACCCGACTAAATATTCCACAATTTATCATAAGGCGTGTCAATTTATTCTTTTGAATTGATTTTATACATATTAATAGCCTTTTAAATAAGGTTTGTAAAATTTAATTGAAACACTTTCATTATTGAAACACTTTTACTTGTAAATGCTTCTATAATGCTCTATTTATTAATGAGGTTACTAAATTTATACTGCTATTGTTTTCTGAAATAGACTTGATGGATTTGTTTAGCAAATAAATTCCTAAAAATACAACGCCAATTTGAAAAGCAGTTTTAAGTGCTTTGTCAGAATTAATAAAATTCTTTAATTCCGAATATTCATTTTTTAATAATTCGTTCATCGTCTTTTTTAGCATTTATATAAATATTATAGACAATAATTAATCCACCAACAATCAATGCGCCAACAAGTATATTTTTAAGTATTTTATTTGTTTTTTGAAGTTCACCAATAGACGGTGGAATTTTAAAATGCTGTATAGTTGTAAAATCAATCATTTTTTATAATTTTAATTTGTTCATCGTTTATTCTTAATATGATATAACCATAAATTGCATTTTCGTTCGTATCATTATAGTTTACATAATGAGTGTGTACTCTAAAATCAAACCCCTTGCCAAATAAATATTGTTTATGAAACGCCGCTTCTTTTTTGTCTTTCATTAGATTATTTAATATCCTAACGTTAGCGTGAAGTGGCTGATTAATATACAATAGGCTTCTTCGTAAATCATTAGCCTTTTTATTATGAAACGCAATTCTGTTTTTAGGTCTCGCAAAGACTTGATTAATCCGTTTCTTTACAAATTCCTCTCCCGTATACTTATCTAAAGACTTTTCCATCGTATAAATTTGTATCAAAAGTAAATTATAGTTGTATCATCGCAATATTTATTACACTTTGAAGCGTAATACAGCATATTGAAAACTAAATTCAAAGAATGTTACTGCGTATTAATTTTCTTTAGTCGGAGTAACGCTCGTTCCTCCATTGGATTCTTATAAGTTATCGAACGACTGTAAGAACGAACTTTCCCCGTCTTTACATAAAGTTCTTTTTTTTGAAGGTATGCTATTAAACTCATCGTATCATACATAGGTATTGCTTTATATTTATGTTCTTTACTTTTTTTAAAGAGAACTTTATAAAGGGATTCATCAAACGCTTCTGTTACAATTAAAACGTGATAATGTGCACGTCTATATTTGTCGCCAATATCATTTATACGAAAATGAGATGTTGCTAATAATCCCCGCCGCCAAAGATTCTTTCTTTTGAAATTAGTTATGAATTCGCTTATATTTTTTAAAGTATCGGCGTACACAATCATGCAAATAATTGAAATTTCGTTCCTTTCAAGTAATGGATGGTAATGGGCAAAAAACTCCTGCAACCTATTATTCCTAAAGTACTTTTTCCTTTTGTAATCGTCTGATATTAAGAATTTATTTTGTTCGTGGTCTCTGAATCTAACTTTATATTTAACTTGAGATTGAGAAAAAGTACCACACTTGCTATTAATAATAGGGGCTTCCTCATTTTCAATGGAGAAGCCCGCAAAGGTTAAGTTATCTTGCATCCGTTTTATTCAGTTTTAATAGATTATTGATACTAGCGATTTCGTAGAAAACTTTTCTGCCAATTTTTGAATAGCCTACTTTACCATTCTTTCTTAAATAGTATAAAGTAGTTCTCTTGCAGTTGATTGTTCTCATTGCGTCAGATTCGTTCATCCAACCTTCAAGTAATTGTTCTGTTATCATTTTTTTGTATTTATTAAATTTTATTAATATTTATTTTAACCAACTCCGTTTTCGCGTGCTTTGAGTATTCGTTCCAATTCAGATGAATGGATTAACCACGATGAGTTAGGTGATACCTGTACTGTTTTTATTTTACCACGTTTACACCAATATATTATGGTGCTATAAGGCAGCCCAGTTTTTGTAGCAAACTGTTTCAGATTATATAACTCACAAAGTGGGTAATTTTTATGCTGTGGTTCGAAATGTCGTTTAAAATCCTTTATTTTTTTAGTGATTTTGTAGACTAAATATTTGAATCTAGAAACTGCTATCGCAAATTTGCTAAAGTTGATTTGAGTTTGTTTTCCCATTTTTTTAGTTTTTTTAGTTTGTAAAAATTATAACTCTTCTTCATTGTATATTGCGTAATAATCATAAGGAGCATTAAAAAGATAGTCTAACTCAGCATCATAAGTTCGTTCTATCAAGTCTTGCATCCTTTTTTGAGCATCAGCATCATATGTTCCTGCCAAAATATTTATGCTAAAAAATTCTTTTAATGCTGATTCACTTATCAACTTTGTGGTCAAAATAAGTTCATGTTCTTTTTTTAAAAATTGTTCGATTTCTTCTTTTGTTTTCATGTTTGTTTGTTTTTATGTTTATTAAATTAATTTTACTCGCCTGTTACATTTGCATTCGCTTCTTTGATTAATCTCTCCAATTCAGATGAATGGATTAACCAAGAGCAGTTAGGAGACTCCTGAACCGCCTTTAATTTCCCCATATTACACATATAAACTACCGTGCTATATGGCCTATTGATTTTTGCACCAAATTCCTTAGGAGTATAAAACTCTTTAAGTGGGTTAATTTTAGATTTGATTACATCAGTAAAGTGATTTTTGATTTTTACGCTAAAGTCTTCTAAGTCTTTTAGGGTTACTATATTGTTTTTATCCACGATTTTTGTTTTTTTTGATTTATTTTTTTTGATTTTTTAATTTAAGAGAGGTTTTTGCAGATGCTCTAATTATTCAGACCTCATTTCAAAGTCTAATTTTAAAAAGGGGGGAAATCCGCAGGAGGTATTTCTGCGTTTTGATTTCTAGTTTTATCTTTAACGTTTGGTTTAGGTTCTTTTACCTTTAATAAATCATTTGATTTATTTGCACTTTTGCAGCCTCCGCAGTGACAGATAGAAACTTCAGTTTCAGGTGCACTAAAATTAAATTGAGTTTGTTTTCCCATTTCTTGTTTTTTTAAAATTTAAATGCAACAGAATTTTTCTATTGCTGTTGCAAAGATTTAAAAAATGAGTGGAATGAATTACTGAAAGAAAACTAAGTTTTTTCCGTAGTTGAATAACCTTGATTTAAATTGGAGGTTTATTACCTTAATTATTAGGTAAAAAATAAGTTACTTCTACAACTTGAATTATTTATAAAAATTGGTAATCTTAATAAAAGCATCGCTTATATCTAATGGTTTTGTTAATTTACTATCTAAAGTCAAATCCCTTTTATTTGACTTCAATAATTTAGGCTTAAATCTTAAAAGAATTAATCCTGTTAATACGGTTAAAGTATAGTGAGATAGTTTCTCAATTGGAAAATTTGGTAATTTTATTTCATTATAAAGACTTAATGCTTTATAACAAACACCCACAAGTTGCTTTTCTGAAGGTCTTATATTCTCTTCGAGATACTCAGTGATTTGTTCAACAGAGAACTGTATCATACGACGCAACGATACATCTTCATTAATTTTAAAATAATTCTCTTTATAAAAATGACTTTTGATTTTCATCTTTTTAAGAATTAACTCGTTAAGAAAAGCATCATCAGTAAAAAAAATCTTGTTTCTTAATGATAGGCAATAATCTAGCACATCCATAACTACACTATTCTTTTCTAAGGATAAAATTAGATTTTCTTTTGAAGATGCAGGTTTAATAATTCTCATCAGATAAAAAAATAATTCACCTTCATTTGTATCGCCCAATTTGACAGCTAATTCAAAGACTAAATCATCGAATAGTTTTATGTCGCTTTTAGCAACTTCAAAATAGGCAACATCTTCTTTTTTATTTTTTCTAATACTAATAGCCAAAACTTATTTAAGTGAATTTGATTAAAATTATGAAATTTCTGCACCTATTAGATAAATATATATATTTTATACAAAAAACATTGAAAACACTATCTTTGTTATACAAAAATCTATTCTTTATAGTTATTATATAAATGGTTTCATAGTTCAACGGATAGAACAAGGGTTTCCTAAACCCTAGATGAAGGTTCGATTCCTTCTGAGACCACAAAAAAGTTGAAGAGGATTTCAACCCCCTAATGGTTTTTTTCTCACAAATAGCTCACAAATGGAAATTGAAGATAATTCTTTCTCATTGATAATTAATGAGTTAAGTGGGTTTTGGAAAGATAGATTAGGAGTTTCCTAAACTTTTGATCCCAGTTCGATTCTGGGCGAGACTACAAAAGACAGAATGTTGATTTACAAATAACTTATATTTA
>Ga0114966_10002561_pt1 | contig 16174 bp, 16 predicted proteins | sample M_130207_XF_Meta_FD_87029 | JGI IMG/M metagenome (GOLD analysis project Ga0114966, IMG submission 87029) | Freshwater microbial communities from Lake Montjoie, Canada to study carbon cycling - M_130207_XF_MetaG | ecosystem: Environmental > Aquatic > Freshwater > Lake | place: Lake Montjoie...
CCTTAGCCAATTCACTTGAAACTTGAGATTCTTTATCTCTTATTCTTTTTTCAACTTCAGCTAATCGCTTGTCTTTGTTTAGAATTTCAACCTCATGTTCTGATTTAAGTTCTAAAAATTTTTCTTTTGCTTGTAATAATTTGTCTTTTTTGATGTTTTCACCTTGAAGATTGGCATCTTTTAAAATTGAAGAAGCCTCTTTTTTAGCGTTGTTAATCATATTGGATACATTGCTTTTTTCGAGAAATTTTGAAATTCCAAAACCACCACCAATACCTATTATCCCTGCAAGTAATATAAATGTAATTTCCATTTTTGTTTGTGTTTATATATAAAAAAAGCCTATATCAGGTCGATGCATAAACTCGAAAGGACAAGTTTTGAGCTAACTCGTTGTTCAAGTTTCCTCGCCGAAGCGTGGCATACTTTAGTAACGATGATTTGCTCATTCTAATTTGTTAGTGTTGAGTTTACCAAATAAAATCTAATATAGGCAGTGTCGTATGCTATGTAAGAACGTTATTTTTTTTCGAGATAATCGAACAATAAATCATTAATTTTTTTCAACCTTTCTATAGTTGCAGTTCCATCTATGGCATTACTAGCTTGTTTTTGTTCTACTTGAGAGGCAAATTGTAAAGCACACATGGCTAAAACATCTTGTTTGTCTCGAACAGCATAGTTTTCTTCGAATTGCTTAATCATTACATCAATTTTTTTAGAAGCGCTTCTTAGGCCTTCTTCTTGAGCAACGTCAACCGTTAACGGGTAAACTCTGTCTGCAATTGATAATTTTATCTTAAGCTTCTCTTCCATAGTTTTTAATCAGATAGCTGCGCTATACAATAATCTATTTCACGAATTAATGAATTTATTTTGAGTTTTGTATCTCGTTTATTTTCGTCACCGCCAAGCAATGAATTAGCCATTTTGAGTGTGTCAAATCCAGTTTTTAGAGAAGCAATCTCATTATTCTGTTTTTGAATCACAGTAGTTGCTATGTTTAATTCTTCTTGTAATGCAGCAGAATTTTTTTCTAAACTATTTATTTTTGTAAAAAGTTTTTCTATTCTACTTTCAAGAGAATCAATTATTTCTGCAATTTCACTCATGAAATACTTTATTCATTTCTTAATTCACAAAGTTAGAAATCTATTTTATTAAATCAATATTTTTTGCAACTATTTACTTCTTTATTTATTAATGCACATAAGTTTTTGTTAATTAATGAGTTAAGATATTTTTTATAGTATTGTAATTTTTTACTCACTTTTATTTATCTTAGCCAAAACAACTCTAAATGAAGTTTCTTGGATTTCTTTTATGCTTCTCTTTAAGCCTTTTTGGACAACAAAACTATCCAAAGGATTACTTTATCGCACCTTTGGAAATTCCACTTCAATTGTCTGGAAATTTTGGTGAATTGCGCCCAAATCATATCCATTCTGGATTTGATTTTAAAACTCAAAAAGTGGAAGGACTTAATGTTTTGGCTGCTGCAGATGGCTATATTTCTAGGATAAAAATCTCTCAGGGTGGTTATGGTAAAGCAATCTACATCACACATCCTAATGGGTATACCACAGTTTATGGGCATTTAAAATCTGCCCTTGGTGCAATTGAAAAATACATCAAAAAAGAACAGTATAAAAAGCAAACCTATGAAATGGATTTGTTACTAAATCCAGATGTTTTAACGGTTAAAAAAGGAGAAATTATTGCACTCTCTGGAAATACTGGTGGTTCGGATGGACCACACTTGCATTTTGAAATTCGAGATACGCAAACGGAAAAAATAATAAATCCCATGTTTTTTGGTTTTGATTTACAATTAACGGATACAAAAGCACCATCTGTATCAAGTTTGCTAGTTTATCCTATAGATGAAAATGCTATCGTGAATGAATCTAAAAGACCAATTTCAGTTAGTCTATCTCAACAAAAAGATGGAAGTTATGTAGCCGAAAATGTTTTGGCAAAAGGTAAAATTGGTTTTGGAATCACAACTGTTGATTTTGATAATGTTTCTTGGAATGCCAATGGTATTTACAAAATTCAATCTTTTTTAAACGGAACGCCTTATTTTGGGTATCAATTTGACACCTTCTCTTTTGATGAAACGCGCTATGTAAATGCACTATTAGATTATTCAAAATATAAAAAACAAGGGCAACGAATTCAGCGATTATTCATGAAAAATCCCTTTTTTTTAAGTATTATTCGAACTACAGATGAAAATGGGTTGCTTACTATAACTCCAAATTTTACACAATCTTACCGTATTGATGTTTCTGATTTTAATGGTAATACAACTAAAATTACTATTCCAATTCAATTTTCTGATTTGCCAGCCAAAGTTTCTGAAATTCCCAATACTTCTAAGTATTTTGTGAAAGCAAAACGAGAAAATAGCTTTGCACTTAGTAATGTAGCTGTGTCATTTCCAGCCAATACTTTTTATGATGATTTTTATATGAATTTTGAAGTAAAAAATAAAATGTTATACCTCCATGATGATACTGTAGCTGCTCATACGAATTTTTCTATCACATTTGAGGATAGCATTGCCACCAAAAAGGACCGTGAAAAAATGTTTATTGCCTCTATTAATGATAAAAAAATATATTTTAACACAACAAAACAATACAAAAACTCGTTTACTTGTTACACCAAAAATTTAGGTCAATATGAATTGATGAAAGATACTAAAGGACCAAAAATTGTTTATCATAAGAATAAAGTAAATAAAAGAATAACGAATCAAAACGAGATTCAATTGCAAATTTCTGATGCACTCTCAGGTATAAAAAGTTATAACGGTTATCTCAACGGTGATTGGATTTTATTTGAATATGAGAGTAAAACAAAAACGCTAACGCACAATTTAGCTGATGGTATTGTTAAAGAAGGCGATAATGTTTTTAAAATAGAAGTAAGCGATAATGTTGGAAATTCTACTATCTTTGAATCGCATTTTTCTAGAAGTCAAAAACCATAATACAAGTCATTTGAAAACAAGAAATTCAATTTATACGCTCTTTTTCCTATTAGTATGCTTTGTGACTTTTGCACAAAATCAAACGGCTATAATCAAAGGAATCATCTTAGATGAAAATAACCAACCTGTTGAAAACGTTAATGTTAGTTATCAAACTAAATCAGCATCCACAAATGCCAATGGTTTTTATCAATTAAAAATTCCAGCCAATCAAAAAGTGGTTTTGGTTTTTACACATGTTACTTTAAAAAGCATTACGGCTTCTGTTCAATTAAAACCAAACGAGGATTTTGAATTGAATGTAGTCATGAATGATAAAGCGGAACAATTGAACGATGTTGTGATTACCAATTACCGTAAACGTGTTCAAGGAATTACCACTATTGCACCCGATGTAATTAGAAAAATACCTGGTGCCAATGCTGGAGTTGAAAATATTATTAAAACATTTGGTGGCGTCAACAATAATAATGAACTAAGCACAGGTTACAATGTTCGTGGTGGAAATTATGATGAAAACCTTGTTTATGTCAATGAAGTTGAAGTATATCGACCTTTTTTAGTGCGCTCAGGGCAACAAGAAGGTTTGAGTTTTACCAATACGGATATGGTTCAAAACGTTGATTTTTCGGCAGGTGGATTTCAAGCGAAATATGGCGATAAATTATCGTCTGTTTTGGATATAACCTACAGGAAACCAACAAAATTTGGGGCATCTGCTGAAGCTAGTTTTCTTGGAGGAAGCTTATCTTTTGAGGGTGTTTCTAAAAATCAAAAATGGTCAGCCATAACTGGTATTCGTTATAGAGACAATTCGCTTTTGGTGAACAGTCAAGAAACGCAAACCAATTTTAGACCTACGTTTGCCGATGTTCAAACCAATGTAAATTATAATGCCTCTACAAAATGGCAATTCAGTTTTTTGGGGAATATTTCTCAGAATAAATACAACTACCAACCTTTGACGCGTCAAACCAACTTTGGGACTATTGACGAACCAATTGCCCTGCAAGTGTTTTATGAAGGTCAAGAAAAGGATCAATACAGAACCTATTTTGGAGCCCTAAAAAATACTTTTATCGCTAATGAAAACAATACTTTTAAACTAATTGGTTCCATTTATCATACACAAGAACAAGAGTATTTTGATATTTTTGCCGCTTATTTTTTAGGGGAAGTCGATACCAATATTGGTTCAGAAACTTTAGGGGATGTTACTTTTAATCGGGGTATTGGAACGCAACTCAATCATGGTAGAAACGATTTGGATGCGTTGATTATTAATGCGGAAATTAAAGGAAATCATACCATCAACAAAAAACATATAGTAGAATGGGGTTTTAAATACACTCGTGAAAATATTCGAGATAGAATAGTGGAGTGGGAAGTAATTGACTCCGCTGGATTTTCAATAAATCCTCCTGAGGTTGATTTTCCAAACGACCAGCCCTATAATCCCTATGTTGGACCTTTAGTACCTTATAAAAATGTAAGAGCTACTAATTTTGTCGATATCAATCGAATTTCCGGATTTACCCAATGGAGTTTTAAGGATAAATTAGGGGAAAATGATATTTGGGTCAACTTTGGAGTTCGTGCGCACAACTGGCAAGTTTCTGGGGATAATATTGCAACGGGTAAAAATCAAACTGTGTTTAGTCCGCGCGCACAATTTGCTATAAAACCGGATTGGAAAAAAGATATGTTGTTTCGATTATCTGTAGGAATGTACCATCAACCACCTTTTTATAGGGAGTTGAGAGACCAAGATGGTGTGGTAAACCCAGATGTAAAAGCACAACAATCGATTCATTTTGTATTGAGTAACGACTACAGTTTTAAAATGTGGAACCGACCCTTTAAATTGGTTTCCGAAGCGTATTATAAAACCATGACCGATGTTAATACCTATACTTTAGAAAACGTTAGAATTCGTTATCGTGCTAATAATGATGCGGAAGCTTATTCCTATGGATTGGATTTGCGTTTGAATGGTGAGTTCGTTCCTGGAACCGAATCGTGGTTGAGTTTTGGGTATTTAAAAACCGAAGAAAATCAAAATGATAAAGGTTTTATTGCGCGTCCAACCGATCAACGATTGAAGTTTGGTGTATTGTTTCAAGATTATATGCCCAACCTTCCAAGTATGAAATTGTATTTGAATTTGGTGTATAACACGGGATTGCCTGGTGGATCGCCATCCTATGCGGATGCGTACCAATACCAAAACCGTTTAAGAGATTATCGACGTGCCGATATTGGATTTTCTTATGTGTTAACCGAAAGAAATAGCGAAAGACCTGATAGACATTGGTTAAAAAAATTCAAAGATTTGTCATTAGGTTTTGAAATTTTTAACATGTTTAACAATCAAAACGCTATTACTAATACTTGGGTTAGAGATGTATATACCAAAAACCAATACGGAATTCCAAACTATTTAACCACACGTGTTTTTAGTATAAAATTGACTGCGAGATTGTAGAAATTATTTACTATTTTTGAGTTGCTAAATTTTTCAAAATGAAGAATATCCTTAAATTTTTTATACTCTCAATCATTTTTCTTTTCGCAAGCTGTAAAGAAGAAGTAGAAAGGCCAAAAGTAATTTATGAAAATACTAAAACTAAGGGCCAAATAAAAGTGGATACAACCGCTTTAAAAGTTGCTGATTTGCCTATTCATATGGAAGGAACCAATTATTTAATTTTTCCAATTGGGAATTTAAATACTAGCAGTAAAGGATCAAAGGCTTCCTCTTATAGTTCCCAAGAAGGTTTTACGATTTCTAACTATGGCGAATATCAAATTACAGGTTATTTGCAGAATTTGAAGTTTCAAGAAATAGGGAAGGATACGTTAACCACTTTGACGGATAAACCAATTTTAATCCAAACAGCAACGTATTTAAAATCGGTTTCAGAAAAAACAAAACAGCAATTTCTTGTCTATACTTTGGCCGATATGGATACTAACAAAGACAATAAGCTGGATACCGACGATATTAAATCTTTATACATTAGTGCTATTTCCGGACATCAGTTCACCAAACTTTCCCCTGACTTTCAAGAGTTAATTGATTGGAGTTTGATTAGCGTTTCCAATAAATTATACTTCAGAACTATTGAAGATACCAGTAAAAATGGGGAATTTGAGAAGGAAGATGTATTGCACTATTATTTTGTAAATCTTTTGGATAAAGACTTAAAAGCACTGGAATACAAACCATTATAAATTTTTAGAAAGCTTTTGGAAAGCGCATGGAATATTGCCCGACATAAAATCCCAATAAAACCCAGATTACGATAAATGTGGTTAAGTAATGTTCAATTTTTTCTTCGCCAAATAAATATTCAGCCAGAAAAATTAAAAGAATAAATACAAGTATAAATAGCATTCCAAAATATTCTCTTTTCATAATTTTTTATTCAAATGATTGCATAGAAACCAACTTGGAATAAGTTCCATCTTTGGCTAACAATTCCTCATGATTTCCTTGCTCAACAATTTTTCCTTTTTGCATCACCACAATTAAATCTGCTTTTTGAATAGTGGAAAGTCGGTGGGCAATTACGATAGAGGTTCTGTTTTGCATCATGTTTTCTAGCGCAATTTGAACCAATCTTTCGCTTTCTGTATCCAACGCTGAAGTCGATTCGTCTAAAATCATTATTGGAGGATTTTTCAATACCGCACGGGCAATAGATAAGCGTTGTTTTTGTCCACCAGAAAGTTTGTTTCCGCTGTCGCCAATGTTGGTATAAATCCCTTCAGGTAAGTCTTTTACAAATTCATACGCGTTGGCAATTTTCAAAGCTTTAAGGATTTCATCATCAGTGGCATCTAGTTTTCCCAAAGCAATATTGGCTTTGATTGTATCGTTGAACAAGATAGAATCTTGGGTTACCAATCCCATCAAGCCGCGCAGCGATTGTAAATCCATGTCTTTGATGTCAACGTTGTCAATGGTGATTTTTCCCTCATTAACATCGTAAAAACGTGTCAATAAATTAGCAATAGTACTTTTTCCACTTCCTGATTGACCAACTAAGGCCACCGTTTTTCCTTTCGGAACGTTTAGCGAAAAGTCCTTTAATACATTTTCTTTCTGATACCTAAAGTTGATATTTTCTAAAGCAATTCCGGTTTCAAAAGTGTCTTTATGGATAGCATTTGGTTTGGATGTAATGGTGTTTTCTTCTTCCATCAAAGTGAAAACACGTTCAGCAGCAGCCAATCCCGTTTTTACTTGATAGGAAGCTTTTGAAATATTTTTGGCTGGAGTCAAAATGGTATAAGCCAAAGCAATATAGCCAATAAAAGCTGTACTTGCCAAGGATTTATCGACTAAAACCATATAGCCTCCATAATACAAAAGTACAGCAATGGTTAGTATTCCTAGAAATTCACTCATTGGCGACGCCAGATTGCTTTTGTTTCCGATGCTATTGGATAACTGCTGTAATTTTTTAACCGAAGTGTTGAACTTTGAAATAAAAAGATTTTCGGCATTATAACTTTTTACTACTTTCATTCCGCCTAAAGTTTCGTCCAAAATCGAAATGAAATAGCCAGTTTCCTGTTGTGCTTTTTTGGATTTTGCTTTTAAATTTTTACCAATACTGGAAATAATTAATCCCGAAATTGGAATAAAAATAAATACAAAGAGTGTTAGTTTTGTACTGATGGCTAACATTGCAACAATTGAAAACAGTATGGTCAATGGTTCTCGAACTACTAATTCTAATACTTGAAAAAAGGAGCTTTGGACCTCGTTGATATCACCAAGCATTCTGGACATCACATCGCCTTTTCTTGCATCAGAATAATAGGAAACAGGAAGATGAATAATTTTTTGGTATAATTTTTCTCGTAAGTCTTTTAAAACACCTGTTCTTAATCGGGTTACATGAAAAGAAGCTAGATAATTGAAAATGTTTTTAAGTAAAAAAATCACAATCACAATGGAAACTACAAGTAAGAGTGCATATTCTTCGCCTCTTTCTGTTGATAATTTCGTAATATAATAATTCAATAAATCTTCTCCATATTTGCCCAAATAGCCAATGCCTTTATACGTTGGATGAACGATTACTTGTTCCGTTTCTTTGAAAAGAACTTTTAAAGTTGGAATTATGGAAACCATTCCGAGTGTTGAAAATAAGGCATAAAAAATATTGAAGACGATATTAAGAATTACGTTCTTCTTATACTTTGTAGCAAAAGGAATTAATTTTTTGAGATTACTATCCATTAGTTTAATTGCATTTCTTTAATTATGGTCGCAATTTTAGCTTCTAATACTGCTTCTGCTTGCGGAATCTCTTCCAAACTTTCAATAGCTACATTCACACTGAAATAGAATTTTATCTTAGGTTCGGTACCACTTGGACGGGCGCAAATTTTTGAACCATCTTCCAAATAATAAATCAACACATCTGATTTGGGTAAGTTTAAAGGTTCGGTTTCGTTAGTCAATAAATTTTTAGCCGTCGAATTTTCATAATCTTCTAACATAATGACGCGTTGATCATTAATTTCTTCAACTGGTTTTTCACGCATGTCTATCATCATTTGTTTGATTTCATTGGCACCTTCAATTCCTTTTTTTGTTATAGAAATCAAATACTCTTTATAAAAACCAAAATCAACATACAATTGTTCTAATTCTTTATAAACCGAGCTACCTTTTTCATTGGCTTGTGCTGCAATCTCACACATTAATAAAATGGCACTTACAGCATCTTTATCGCGAACAGCATCGCCCACCATAAAGCCAAAACTTTCTTCACCACCACCAATAAATTTTTGTTGTGGAAAGTCTTTTATGAATTTTGCAATCCATTTAAATCCCGTCAATCCCACTTTACATTCCACATTATAGGCCGAAGCTAATTCTTGCATCATTGGTGTAGAAACTATGGTAGAACCGATGAATTGTTTACCGTCAATTTTACCATTTTTTTTCCATTGTTCTAAAAGATAATGCGTCATGACAACCATAGTTTGATTGCCATTTAAAAGTTGCATTTCACCCTTGTTGTTTCTCACTGCAACTCCCAATCGATCACTATCAGGATCGGTTCCAAAAACAATGTCAGCATTGATTGTATTGGCTAAAACCATAGCCATAGTCAAGGCTTCTGGTTCTTCTGGATTTGGAGATTTAACTGTTGGAAAATCACCATTAGGTTGGCTTGTTCGGGTACAATATTGACATCGGTATAGCCGGCTTGTGCTAAAACGTGTGGAACTAATTTTATTGAAGTACCGTGTAATGAAGTATAAACAATCTTCAAATTTTCTTTAGCTTTTGTCGAAGTATTAAAACTTGCATTTTCGATGGTTGACTCTATAAATGCATTATCGACTGCAACATCTATATACTCGATTAAACTTTCGTTTGTATCGAATTTAATTTCACTGTATTTTAAGTTATCAATTACTTGAATAATTTCTTCGTCTTGTGGAGGAACTAACTGTCCGCCATCTTGCCAATATACTTTGTAACCGTTATATTCTGGTGGATTATGCGAAGCTGTTAAAACAATTCCTGCATGACATCCTAAATGTTTCAAAGCAAAAGAAAGTTCAGGTGTGGGACGCATGTCTGAAAATAAATAGACTTTTATACCATTGGCTGAAAACACATCGGCTACTACTTTGGCTAAAGTATCACTATTATGTCGACAATCGTAAGCAATTACTACTTTTAAGAGTTCGTTTGGAAACGATTTTTTCAAATAATTGGACAAGCCTTGCGTATTTTTTCCTAAAGTATATTTATTAATACGATTGGTTCCAACACCCATAATTCCTCTCATTCCACCAGTTCCAAATTCTAAATTTTTATAAAAACTCTCTTCCAAATTTTTTGGAGAAGAAGTTATCATTGCTATAATTTGATCTTGTGTTTCTTTATCAAAGGATGGTGTTAGCCATTCGTTTACTTTATCTAAAATTTTTTGTTCGATGTGCATAGTTTTATTTTTGATTCACCAAAGTAGAAGAATTTGATCTATAAATTTACTTCTTTAGCAATTTTATAACGCTCTTCATTATTCTTGGTTCGAAGAATGATTTCGCCTAAAAATCCAGCTAAGAACAATTGCGTTCCTATAATCATGGTAGTTAAAGCTATATAAAACAAAGGATTTTCAGTCACCAAAATTGTGGGTAAGCCTGAATATAATTTGATTAATTTCAAGGTGATGATAAATCCGGTGGCTAAAAATCCGATAATAAACATCAAAACGCCAAATGCTCCAAAAAGATGCATAGGTCTTTTACCATAGCGAGACAAGAACCAAATAGTGATTAAATCTAAAAAACCATTGATAAATCGGCTCATACCAAATTTGGATTCGCCATATTTTCGCGCTTGATGTTTAACTACTTTTTCTCCAATTTTAGAAAAGCCAGCATTTTTTGCCAAAACTGGAATATAACGATGCATTTCTCCAGAGACTTCAATGTTCTTAATGACACTGTTTTTGTAGGCTTTCAATCCGCAATTAAAATCATTTAAGTAAACGCCCGATGTCCGACGTGCAGCCCAATTGAATAATTTGGAAGGAAGATTTTTAAACATAACCGAATCGTAGCGTTTTTTCTTCCAGCCTGAAACTAAATCAAAATTACCGTCCATTACCATCTTGTACAATTCGGGTATTTCATCGGGACTGTCTTGTAAATCGGCATCCATGGTAATCACAACATCGCCTTGAGCTTTCGCAAAACCAGCATGAAGTGCTTGCGATTTGCCAAAATTTCTTTGAAAGCGAATACCTTTTACAGCTTTGTTTTCATTGGAAAGTTCCTCAATTATTTGCCATGATTCATCAGTACTTCCATCATCAACAAAGAGGATTTCATACGAAAAATTATTGGCTGTCATTACTTTGACAATCCATTGGTGTAATTCGGGCAAGGATTCCTTTTCGTTAAGAAGCGGAATTAAAATGGTTAAATTCATTCAATTAAAAACTTTGTGGATTTTCTTTTTTCATGATTGCTCCTATTATTAATGAGTAGACTAAACCCAAGAAGGCAAACATGGCTATAGTAAATGGAATTGCGATTGCAGGATTCATGAATTTCTTGGTCCATGATAATGCCATTTCTATTTGTTCGGATGGCATATCTGGATTTTTCGCTAACATTACATCTTTAGTTTTTCGTAATATTTCTTCTGTAAATTCAGGAAAAATTAATCCAAAAGCACCAGAGAACAAGCCATAAAGTAGGCCGGCTAAAGCACAAATAGAAACGCCAATTTTTAAACATTCTCCGAAAGTTATAAATCCTAAATTCAATTTGTTTTTATAATTGTTACAGCCTATGTAAATAAAAAGGATAGGAAATATTAAATAATTAAAAACATTCATAACAATTCCAATACTGCTATTTTTGATTGGATCGATATCTAAAACATAAGAAACCACAAATTCTAAAATCATGATTATTCCAAAAAGGACTCCGTATAGAACTCCGGATTTTGTAGGCGATACAGTATTTTCCATAAATTTAAATTTTTAGTTTAATCAACAAATATACTAATTACACTATTACGGGTTACATTTTATATAGAATTAAAAAAAGTTGTTTGTGCTTTGATTTCTAAAAAAAAGATGTAAATTTGCACTCTTAATAAAAATAAGAATAATTAAACGTTGTAGCACGTCGATACCTTTAAAAGTAAAGCATCAAGACAAACTACTTCATAACCAATAAAGATTTACAAAAATGAAAAAAGGAATTCACCCAGAAAATTACAGATTAGTTGCTTTTAAAGACATGTCAAATGAAGATGTTTTTATCTCAAAATCAACAGTAGAAACTAAAGAAACAATCACACACGAAGGTGTTGAATATCCAGTTTTCAAAATGGAGATTTCTAGAACTTCTCATCCTTTTTACACAGGTAAATCTAAACTTATTGATACCGCAGGACGTATTGATAAATTTAAAACGAAATACGCTAAACACGCTAAATAATATTTTAAGTGTTATATTATATACAAAACCATTCACGAAAGTGAGTGGTTTTTTTATTTACTAAAACTTCGTACTTTTGAACGGTGTTTATTTGTTGTTGGTAAACTTCTAAACTTCTAAACCTCTAAACTTCGAAAATGAACTATATACTTTTTGACGGAACCGTTCGCAATGCCTTACTTCCTTTTACATTTACACGACCTGTTGCCGATATTCGAATTGGCATATTGACTATACGTGAAAAATGGGAAAAACACTTGGGTTCTACAACTACAACTTTAACCGAAGAATATTTATCCGATAAGTTTCCAATGGTTGAAATGGAAGAAAATGTAATGATTAATGCATCATTTTTACCGAATGACATTTTAGTTGAAATGGTTTGTAGTTTAGAAAAAAATCAAGCCATCTTTCATGGAGAAGAAGTGATAGCGTTTTTCACTAACGACACACAAGAGGAAGTTGATTTTGATACCTATAAAATTATTGAGTTCGATGAAGAATGTATAAAAATTGAGCATACATGGGATATTTTTGCCAAAAATGATATCGCATTAAGAGAAGATTTTGAATTGATTACTGAAGGTAGACATTCACAACCTATTCCTAAAAGTGTGAACGTTCTTTCTCCAGAGAATATATTTATCGAAGAAGGAGCAAAGCTTGAATTTGTAACTTTAAACGCTTCAACAGGTCCAATATACATTGGTAAAAATGCCGAAATCATGGAAGGTTCTGTGATTCGTGGGCCATTTGCTTTATGCGAATCGGGGAGAGTGAAGTTGTCTTCTAAAGTGTATGGCGCTACAACGGTTGGACCACATTCTGTGATTGGTGGCGAAGTTAGTAATTCGGTTTTGATGGGCTATTCTAATAAAGGGCACGATGGTTTTTTAGGAAATTCCGTTTTGGGTGAATGGTGTAATATTGGAGCCGACAGTAATAATTCCAATCTAAAAAACAACTACGAAGAAGTACGTTTGTGGAGTTATGAAACTGAAGGTTTTGCCCGAACAGGTTTGCAATTTTGTGGATTGATGATGGGTGATCACAGCAAATGCGGTATTAATACCATGTTCAATACTGGAACTGTTATAGGAGTTTCTACAAATATATTTGGCTCTGGTTTTCCTAGAAACTTTGTGCCTAGTTTTTCTTGGGGTGGCGCTTCTGGATTCACAACGTATTTAACATCCAAAGCTTTTCAAACCGCTAAAATAGTCATGGCACGTCGTCAAGTCGAATTTACAGAAGAAGATGCGGCTATTTTAGAACACGTTTTTGAAATTACTAAAAAGTACCGAAAAGAGTAGATGTGTTTTGAAATCCATCAAATTAGCAAATAACCACATCAACAAATAACCAAATTAACTATCTTTGCGCACTCAATTTTTTGACAACGATTTCATTAATTGAGCTTCCATATGCAAAACAAAAAGAAAGTAGCGTTCTACACGCTAGGTTGTAAACTGAATTTTTCAGAAACTTCCACCATCGCCCGTAATTTTACCGATGAAGGTTTTGACAGAGTCGATTTTGAAGATGTCGCCGATATTTATGTTATCAATACTTGCTCGGTCACCGAAAATGCCGACAAACAGTTTAAGCAAGTAGTCAAAAAAGCCATGAAGCTCAACGATAAAGCATTTGTTGCTGCTGTGGGTTGTTATGCGCAACTAAAACCCGAAGAATTAGCTGCAGTGGAAGGTGTAGACTTGGTTTTAGGCGCTACTGAAAAATTCAAAATTACCGACTATATCAATGATTTGTCCAAAAATGATTTTGGCGAAGTGCATTCGTGCGAAATTGCTGAAGCCGATTTTTATGTAGGTAGTTATTCCATTGGCGACAGAACGCGTGCGTTTTTAAAAGTGCAAGACGGTTGTGATTATAAATGTACCTATTGCACCATTCCTCTAGCAAGAGGAATTTCGAGAAGCGATGCTTTGGAAAATGTATTGCAGAATGCCAAAGAAATCTCCCAACAAGGTATTAAAGAAATTGTACTTACGGGTGTCAATATTGGCGATTATGGAAAAGGCGAATTTGGAAATAAAAAGCACGAACATACATTCCTGGATTTAGTAAGAGCGTTAGACGAAGTGGAAGGGATTGAAAGATTGAGAATATCATCTATTGAACCCAATTTATTAAAAAACGAAACCATCGAATTTGTATCTCAAAGCAATATTTTCGTTCCTCATTTTCATATTCCGTTGCAATCAGGAAGCAACGACATTTTGAAGTTGATGAAACGTCGTTATCAAAGAGAAGTGTATACCGAAAGAGTCAATAAAATTCGCGAAGTGATGCCTCACTCTTGTATTGGTGTCGATGTAATTGTTGGTTTTCCTGGAGAAACCGATGAGCACTTTTTGGAAACCTATAATTTCATAAACGAAATGGATATTTCGTATTTACATGTTTTTACTTATTCTGAAAGAGATAATACCGAAGCTGCAGCAATGGAAGGAGTAGTTGCATCCAATGTTCGCGCTAAACGCAGTAAAATGTTGCGAGGATTATCCGTAAAAAAACGTAGAGCTTTTTACGAAAGTCAAATTGGCACGAACAGAACAGTCCTTTTTGAAAGCGAAAATAAAGAAGGCTATATTCATGGATTTACTGAAAATTATGTAAAAGTAAAAACGCCTTGGAATCCTGGTTTAATCAATACTTTGCACGAAATTAATTTGTCTAAAATTGATGAGGATGGAAGCGTTCGAATGGAATTTTTAAATAATGAAGTATAAAAAAACGTCCCGGAATATTGGGACGTTTTGTGTAATTATATTTTAATTCCCGGAGGTAATAAATCTCTGTAAATGCTGTTTTTTCTAAAGAAAAGTGCAATTTTAGGAAGAATTGGAACCACTTTTAATTTTCGTTCGTACGCAATATTCATAATGGTTTTTAAAAACTCATTAATAAATTCCTCATCAGAAAAAGTATCCGGAGTATTGATTTTTGTTAAAAAAATCTTTTTTTCTTGAAATGAATATTCCAAAGAAATTAGCCCTTCATTTACCGTTGTTTCAAATTGTCTTGCGAAGGTATTATCCTTGATTTGAATAATTTCTTGAACTTCCATAACTTAAAAAATTGTTGTATTACTCTTTAAAGCAATACAGATTTATACTATCGTTTACTTATTTAATTGAAAACATTCGATTATAAAGGGGTACAAAGTTAACTTTATTTTGTTGTATGTCAAAGGTTTTTAAAGTTAAATTTTCAATTTCTCCTTAATTTGTGAATACATTACACAAGTTATTCCTGTTAATTTTATTGTTTTGTGACTTTGTAGTATTTAAAATCTTTAATTTTATAAAATTATTAAACCAAATCAATAATGGATAAAATTCACGTTTATTTGATGCCAGGAATGGCTGCAAGTTCGACCATTTTTGAAAAAATAAAATTACCTGAAGCGATTTTTGAAATGCATTTGCTAGAGTGGGTTTTACCAAAAGAAAAGGAAACATTACAAGACTATGCAAAGCGAATGGCAAAAAAAATCACGCATGAAGATGCGGTTTTAATAGGTGTGTCCTTTGGAGGTATTTTGGTTCAAGAAATGAAACCATTTTTAAAGGTAAAAAAGGTAATCATTATTTCTAGCGTAAAATCAAATACAGAATTACCAAGAACAATGAAAATTGCCAAAACCACCAAAGCCTATAAACTAATTCCGACCCAATTAGTTGAAAATATAGAATCTTTGGTCAAGTACACTTTTGGATCTTCCATTATTAAAAAGCGTTTAAAGTTGTATGAAAAGTTTCTTTCCATGCGTGACAAAGTATATTTGGATTGGGCTATTGAGCACATTGTAAATTGGAATCGAGTTGCGATTGATACTTCTATAATCCATATTCATGGTGATGCCGATGAGGTTTTTCCAATGAAATACATCAAAAATTGTATTCCAGTTGCAGGAGGAACACACATTATGATTATAACAAAATACCTTTGGCTCAATGTAAATTTGCCTAAAATTATAATGGATTAAACTTCTGTTTGGATTGGTTTTTTGTAATTTTACAATATATTAAACCGTTGGGTGTAATTAATGAAAATCTATTAGTACTGCATTTTTTGCTTGAAATTTATATCCAATTAGAACAAAAATGTCAGTCTGAGCTTGTCGAAGACATTAAAAAGGATACATTTCGACAA
>Ga0114966_10002563_pt1 | contig 16161 bp, 18 predicted proteins | sample M_130207_XF_Meta_FD_87029 | JGI IMG/M metagenome (GOLD analysis project Ga0114966, IMG submission 87029) | Freshwater microbial communities from Lake Montjoie, Canada to study carbon cycling - M_130207_XF_MetaG | ecosystem: Environmental > Aquatic > Freshwater > Lake | place: Lake Montjoie...
ATTATTTAATTTTTTTATATTTTTATAATTTTTTTTTTAATATAAATTTTTTTTTTTATATATATTTTTTTTTATATTTATATTTTTTTTTATATTTATATTTTTTTTTATATGTATATTTTTTTTATATGTATATTTTTTTTATATGTATATATTTAATTATTTGCCCAATTCGCCGTCAGTTCAACAATCTGCGTCTGATAATATTGTTCTACCATTTTCAATTGTCGCATATCTCTCATCGTGACAAAATTAATGCCAACACCTTTGCGTCCCCAACGCCCACTCCTACCAATACGATGTAAATAAGTATGCACACAATTCGGCACATCAAAATTAATGACTGTGCTGACTTGTTGCACATCAATTCCGCGTGCCGTCACGTTAGATGAAATGAGCACCCGATGTTTGCCACTTTTAAAATCTTCGTAATTTTTACTGCGTTCTTCTTTGTCCATTCCGCTGTGAATCTGACATACGGGATAATTATCGCTATTCATGGCTACGTACAAATCATTGACCCGTTTAATACTATTGCAATAAATAATGGATTGACTCACATTCAATGAACTGTAAATATCTTTTAACGTTTCATATTTAGATTCATCGTTATCTAGTGCTACATAATATTGGCGGATCCCTTCTAAGGTTAATTGTTCACTCTTCACTAAAATTTTAACTGGATTACGCATAAATTTATCCGTCAAGCTATTCAGTTCCACCGGCATGGTCGCACTAAAAAGCGCCACTTGAACATCGTGTGGCATATCCCGCGTCGTAAAAATATTATAGACCTGATCTTTAAAACCAACGGACAATAATTCATCGGCTTCATCCAATATTAAAATACGTAAATCTTTCACTGACAATCGCTTACGCTTGAGCATATCGTGAATACGACCTGGACAACCGACGATAATATGAGGAGAAACATTACGTAATTGCTGTATTGTTTCTTCTGTAGACGTCCCGCCAATCATTAATTGTGTGCGTAATTCGGGCATCATCCCGCCAATATCATCAATTACTTTTTTGGTTTGAATTGATAATTCTCGCGTAGGTGACAAAATCATTGCTTGTGTTGCGTTTTTAGTTGTATCAATTAATTCCAAAGCGCCAATAGAAAAACACGCGGTTTTTCCTGTTCCGGATTGTGCTTGCGCGATAACATCTCTTTTTAAAAAAATCGGCAAGATGGCTTTTTTTTGTATTGGACTAGGATGTTCAAATCCACTCGCATAAATACCACGCAACAGTGTCGTTTTTACATTTAATTCCTCCCATTCATTTATTTCTTTTAAAACCGATGATGTGTTTTCGTCTGTCATTTATATTTAATATTCGTAATTTATATTTAAGTATTATTAAAAAAATTGATATAAATATATGTGTAATATTATTACAAGCATAAAAATGGCATCTTGTCTATCCCAGCCGACAATCTATGTGCTTACCGATTTTGAACGTATTAAAAGAGAAGGTTTTCATTATGTCTTACCGGAAGAAACCTTGCGGAATATCAAGACGATTGCTACGAATGTCGGTGCTCCGGAATATATAAAAACCCCGCATTTTGAAAAACGCCAACATTCTTCCCATCAACACCATAATAAACATCGTGCCAATACAAAAGAAATTTCAGATATAGAATGGGATACCTTGCGTAATTTTAAGGCAACCGTGATGGAAAAGAAAAAGGGTGTAGAATTGTCTATTGATAAAATTAGAAAACATCTGAATAAAATGACCGACAAAACTTATGAAAATTTAAAGGCGCAAATCATTGCCGAGATTGACACGATTTTAGTAGACGAAGTAAATGTAGGCGAAGTAAATGTAGGCGAAGTAAATGTAGGCGAAGTAAATGTAGGCGAAGTAAATGAGGAAATAATCACGGAATTAAACCGAATCGGTGATGCGGTGTTTGAGATTGCGAGTGGGAATAGTTTTTATTCAAAAATGTACGCAACATTATACAAAGAGCTGATGAATAAATATGCGTTTATGAAAACTATATTGGAGCAACGTATTGTCTCAGATACGGATTGCTCCTTTATTAAGAATTTTGAGTATTCTGATCCGAATAAAGACTATGATCAGTTTTGTAAAAATAATAAGACGAACGAAAAGAGACGTGCACTTGGTTTGTTTTATGTGAATATGATGTTGATGAAAATTATACCGGTTACAAAAATTGTGTCTATGATTGAAGAATTACAGACGGATATGTTGAATTTTATTAAAAAGGAAAATAATGTAAATATTGTGGAAGAAATTTCGGAATTGCTCTTTATCTTAATTACAAACAGTGTAAACCAAATGAATACATCGGAAGAGTGGCAACACATTGTAGAACGAGTTCATTTTGTCAGCGGGATGAAACCTAAAGCTGAACCGAGTATTTCCAATAAAACGATTTTTAAGCATATGGATATTAAAACATTTGTGGATAAAAACACACATGTGGATAAAAACACACATAGATAGATAAAACACACATTAAAAAATAAGTAATTTAAAACTAAATAAATTACTTATTTATAACATAATATGGAACCTAATATTAATTTTTTTTTAAATGTAAATACGCACGAGAATCATATTTTATCTCCGGCCGAAATAAGTAAATTAACAAGTGAAATTATATATGACGATGATGAGGATGATTCATTTTATAATGCTTCAGAAAATGCTTATGCTGATATAGAGCAAATGGAGTTGTATTACAAAACAAATTATAATGTAAAAGCATTAACAAATGTATTACACTATTATGGTATATATAAAAAAAAAATGTTAAAAGACGAAATGATTCAAGTCTTGTTATTTTTTGAAACCGACCCTACCAATAATGAAATCGTAAAAAAACGTTTACGTTTATGGAAAAATATAAAAGAATTAAAGACCGATGTTTTTTTTGGCAAATATATTATGTTTGATATTTATTAGTATATAAAATAAATATTTCATATTATATAATATTATTATGGTAAAATCGATATTAGACAGTACAATTGAATACACAGAAACAAACGAAATTGATAAAGATGATATTGGTATTGATGCTACATTATATGAAACAAATTTTTACGGAATTATGGTTGGCTTTGTATTAGGCAATCCCAAATATACTTATCTAGATAAAAACATTATTTATTACCCTATTTATTTAGTTAAAAATGATGAAATTACCGAGCAAATTGGGTTGTATGAATTATTATCAATTAATCAACAATCCATCATAGATAGTGACGGAGATATTGATTTAAATCGGTTAGAAAAACCTCTTTTATATGAATTTACATATATTTTATTAAGCACCAAAAATAAAACACCGACACTTGTTTCAAAAAAATCACCAAAATGGATTTCTAAATTTATGCGCGATGATAATTATGATATTATTGACACAAAGTATGATGGGGATTGTTTTTTTTCTACGTTGAAATTAGCGCTTGATGCAAATGGCCCAAATGATATTTCTATAGCAGATATGCGCGAAATTTTATCTTCTAATGCCACCGAGGATTTATTTTTACACTATAAAATTCTTTATGATGGGTATAATGACCGCGCAATTAATTTACAAAGAGAGATTAAAAATGTAAAGCAACGGCTGAAAACGATGAAAACGCAAATGGAGAACACAAAGGATCATCATTTAATAAAGACTTTAGTAAAACAATACAAGGATTTTAAAGAAACAAAAGAGAGTTTACTTAAAGAGCAAGAATTTTTAATTCAAGATTTAACAGAGGTGAAATTTATGGATAATATTGAAAATCTGGAGACGTTAAAAATAAAAATGAAGACACAGGATTATTGGGCCGATATGTGGGCTATTCCTATTTTGGAACGTGAATTAAACCTTAAAACGATTATTTTTTCTGAAATGAATTATCAGGAAGGCGATGAAATGAATATTTTACAATGCGGACATACAAATGATACTGGCTTAGAAGCATCTGCCACATTTGAACCGTCCTTTTATGTATTAGTATGTTATTTTGGGGGTTATCATTACCAAATGATCACATATAATGATAAAAAATTCTTCACTTATGAAGAAATACCTGAAGAAATTAAAAAAATGGTGGTGGATAAATGCTTGGAAAAAATAGCGGGACCTTATAGTCTTATCCCAGAATTTAAAGCGGCTGCGATCGCGAGTAAAATGGCCTCGGCATCGGCATCAATATCGGCATCGGCATCAACATCGGCAACAGCATCGGCATCGGCATCAACATCGGCAACAGCATCGGCATCGGCATCGGCATCGGCCTCATCAGACGTAGTGGTTATTAGTCCGCCATTAGAAGAATTATCCTCTGATTTATATGATAATGCAACCGTCTTTCGTTTTTACAGCAAATCGGCAGCTAAACCTTTTCCCGGTAAGGGGCAAGGGGAGTTGCTGGGACCAGAGGGGAGAGATCATTATCTAGAGTTGGCAAAAATACCGGACTGGCGCAAGAAATTAGACAATTTTTGGTTAGCCGAATTTAAATTGGACGGACATAAATGGTCATCGGTAGAACATTATTACCAAGGCTCTAAATTTAAAAAAAATAATAAAGAATTTTATATTAAATTCTCGCTGGATTCCAAAGATTCATCTTTTGCTAAAGATCCGGTATTAGCCAAAGCGGCGGGTGGCAAAACTGGCAAATCTGAAGGCGAACAAGTACGCCCGAAAAATATCGTCGTAGATCCCGATTTTTTTACAAAGCCTTCACCCGAAAGTAAATTTACACGCGGTGAAATAGAAATGGAAACCGCAATGCGGGCTAAATTTACCCAACATGCCGATCTGAAAACGCTTTTATTAGCTACCAAGAAGGCCAAATTAGAACACGTGAAAATTGGACGCCCGCCTGAAATATATAATAATTTAATGCGAATAAGACGTGAATTACATACCTAATTTTTTTAATTATTATTATTATTTTATTATGCTATATATAATAAAATATGAATTTTTCGGATCAAACCGATGAATTAATTAAACCTTTTTTACGGGCATTTGGTAAATGTGATAAGAAAACATTTTCAAAAGAAGAAGATACTATTTTCCGAACGGTTCTTATCTCTCTTTACAATAATATTTATGATGCGCATAAAACCGTTGTAAAGGATAAATGTTTACAGGCACAAGTATTTAATAAGGATAAATTAAAACGTCCTGAAAATTATAATACCAGATATTTTCCACAAGAAATTCAAGCTTACATTAATGCGAATGAAAACCAACAACTTTTTTTTACGTGCGAAGATGTCGGTGGAAGAGAGATTAATATTTATTTTACTTTATTTTATGAAAAGGATCACATTGAAAAGTATGTTAATTATGTGCGGATGATATATTTATGGTTGCACATTTGCGGACAATATGCTACAAAGAATTGTACCGAACAATTAAATATTTTTGTTTATCCCACACCTTTTATGAAAAATTTACCCGAAAATAATATAACTACAATGGGACCTGAACACGTAAATACGGCTTTTACAATGGCTTGTACTAAAAATAATCAATTAATTATTTTTCGGGAAGAAGAATGGTTCAAGGTGTTTATTCACGAAACCTTTCACGCGTATGGATTGGATTTCGCCTTAAGTGATATTAGCGTATTAAAAAAAAGCTTAAACTCGTTCTTCCCCTTAAATAGTGATTTTGATGTTTATGAAGCGTACACGGAAACGTGGGCCCGCATTATTAATTGCGCTTTGTGTAGTTTTAATGCTTTGGAGAAAAAAAATAAAAAAATGCCGAAAGTCTTTTTGGAAAATTTAAATTTTTGTTTAGAACTAGAGAGAATGTTTGCTTTATATCAATGTGTGAAAGTATTAGGATTTATGGGGATGGAATATAAAGATATACATTTACCAAGTGAGAAAAATAATCTATTCCGAGAAAATACGCACGTGTTTTCTTATTATGTGCTTACGTCTATTTTTTTAAATGATTATCAAGGGTTTATACTTTGGTGTAAAAAAAATAATGAAGTGTTGTTGCGTTTTAATCCCAACGCAACGAATTTTACGGCATTTTCTGAATATATAAAAAGTATTTATAATTGTATTCCTTTACAAAATGGAGTTAAATATATGAATCAGATGATTAAACAAATGAATAAACTTGTCGTCAGTAATGGCGGTAAAGGCAAAAAAATCATAAATACGACCCGAATGTCAATTGTACATACAATATAAATAATGTAAATAATATGAAAACATTTTATTAATTACATATAAATACAAGTAATGCAAACTGATTTGGATAATGAAAATATCGTTGAAAATGAAAATATCGTTCTCTCTGCTCCGCCTCTTAAAAAACCCAAAAAGACTGGCACTGAGTTTATTATGCCAGTTAAGGAAAATTATAGTATCTTATTGTCGCAAAATTATACTGTTAAACAACTAAAGGAAATTGCCGCGCATTATAAAATTAAGCTTGGCGGTGTAAGCGTGAAAGCAGAACTTATCTTAAAAATATATAATTTTTTTAAATTTTATGATAATGCTGTCATTATTCAACGCGCTTGGCGACAATATTTATTTAAAGAATATAATGCTCTTAGGGGGCCGGCCCGGTTTAAACGACATATATGTGTTAATGAAACCGATTTTTTTACCATTGATGATATAAAAGATATACCCTATGAACAATTCTATAGTTTTAAAGATATAGATGATATGGTTTATGGCTTCGATATGATGTCTATTTATAATTTATTTGATAAAGGGTATGATAAAGTTACAAATCCTTATAATCGTAATCCTTTTCCCAAAATGGTAAAGAAAAATATGATGAAGATAATCTGGTTTAGTCGTATATTCAAAGACAATATTCAATTAATGATGAATAATGAAGCTCCTTCGGCGGATACACCAATACAACAACAACAAAACATAGAACAACGGATAATATCTCTCTTTCACGATATTGATATTTTAGGAAATTATACAAATGCGAATTGGTTCATCTCTTTAGGGTTACATGCATTAATTCGGTTTATGGTGGAATTAAATGATATATGGACTTATCGGGCCAACCTTAGTGAACAGGTACGTAGAGAGATTTGTCCAAACCATCGCGAGTTATTTAGAGGAATGCAGACGACAGATCTTCATTCTCTTACCATTCCAATATTACATAATATTAGTTTAACCACTATGGAAATGTTAGTAAAAACGGGGTTAAATAATGATAGTCGTTGTTTGGGAGCAAATTATGTGTTATGTGCCTTGACAATTGTTAGTGCAGACGCAGCGATTGCTTTGCCGTGGCTTTACCAATCGGTCATATAAGTTTTTAAAAAATTATTATATGTTAAATATATATATATAATAATGAAACATCGTTACAGTAGCGGGAAAAAAACATATGTTATGATCGCTTTATTAGCGGTTTTATTTATATCAATGGGATATTTATCTTTACAGAAAAAGGAAGGTATGGCTGATAAGAAAAAGGAAGGTATGGCTGTTAATGCGAAAAAAGAAGGTATGACTATTAAGAAAAAAGAAGGTATGACTAATAAGAAGAAATAAAAACAAAATATTAGAAAAGTTTTAGAAAAAAGTATTATATAAAAATATATAATACTTTATTATAAAAAAAACACAACGTTTATCAATATCTATTAGCATCACAATCTTAAAAATATAATTAATATATTTAATGCGTTAAAACACTTAAATAAATCTTATTATAGTAGAGTATAATAGAATGTCACCAAAACAATCTACCAAGACTGCCACTGCCTCTGCTACTGCCTCTGCTCCTGCCGTGACCGCCACTCCTGCCGCGAAGAAAGCTACCAAGACCACCGCCCCCAAGGTTGAGGCCGTTGCTCCTGCCGCGGTTGTCGTTGCTCCTGTCGCGAAGAAGTCGTCTAAGACCGCTGCCCCCAAGGTTGAGGCGGTGGCCACTGCCCCCGTAGCGGTCGTTGCGACGTCTGTTGCCACAGTCCCGGTTGCTTCTGATGAAGCTACTTCCTCTGTAACCGCCGATTTTACGAGTTTTCTCACCAAGATCCAACAGCTTAGCGCTGTGGTCTCGGCACTTAAGTCCGAATTTCGCAATCTTGAGAAGAACGCTACACGCGAGCTTAAGAATGCGGCCAAAGCCAGCCAAAAGCGCAAGCAAAAGAAAGAGCGAAAGGGAAACCGTTCGCCTAGCGGTTTTGTGAAGCCTACCCTCATCAGTGATGAATTGGCTTCCTTTCTGGGTAAGGATAAGGGTACTGAGATGGCGCGAACGGAAGTCACTCGCGAGATCAACGCTTACATCCGTGCTAACCAGTTGCAGGACAAGACCAATGGTCGTCGTATCATTGCCGATATTAAGTTGTCTTCCCTCCTGAAGCTTGCCAGTGGTGATGAGCTCACCTACTTCAACCTTCAGCGTTATATGAGCCCCCACTTTACCAAGACGGCGGCGGCTGTCGCGGCTGCGTCGGTTGTGTCGGCTTAAAAAATATATACTATAAATTTTTCATACTATAAATTTTTCATACTATAAATTTTTCATACTATAAATTTTTTTATATAAACATTAGCCTTGTTAGCTCAGCCGGTAGAGCATCAGACTTTTATCTTTATATATGTATCTATATATGTATATATGTATGTATGTATGTATATAAGTATATAAATATGTATATAAGTAAGTAATCTGAGGGTCGAGGGTTCAAGTCCCCCACAGGGCTTTTTATATAAAAAAATTATTAGTATTTAAAAATTATTATATAAAAAATTATTATATAAAAAATTTATCATTTAATATAAATGATAAATTTTGATGATATGTTAAGTAGTATTTATAATAAATTAAAAAATACCAAAGGCGGAAAAAACGCCGACTATATACCTGAATTAAAAAAAGTAAATCCGAAATTATATGCTATTTCTTTTTGTACCGTAAATGGAGACGAATATAGTATTGGTGATGATGATAAAGAAGTGGTGATCGAATCTTGTTCTAAAATATTTACATTAGCTTTGGCTTTAGAAAAATATGGTATACCGACGCTGAAAAAGAAAATAGGCACATCTAAATTAACCGAGAAGTTTAATTCAATAAATGTCATTGAAAAAAGTAAAGTGCATACACTTAATTCTTTCTATAATGGAGGGGCAATGGCCACCACTAGTTTATTATATGAAAAAAATCCAAAACTTTTTGAGAAAAAATTAGTGGATAATATGAGTGATTTTGCTGGTAGAAAATTAAAAATTAATATGAAAACGTATTTATCGGAAATAAATAATGCCGAACATAATTTTGCATTGGCGCATTTATTAAAATCATATAACTGGTTTTATGGTGATGTACATAAATGTGTTGACGCGTATACACGTCAGTGTTCTGTCATGGTTACTAGTAAAGACGTAGCCGTTATGGCAGCGACTTTAGCAAATAAGGGCGTGAATCCTAAAACAAAACATCATATTATTGATGCCAAATATGTTTCCTATATATTAAAACATATGGAAGAACATGGATTGTATCAGGAAAGTGATTTATGGTTAGAACATATTAAATTTCCCACGAAGAGTGGGGTAGGTGGCATAATATTAATGGTGATTCCAGGGGTGATGGGTATCGGTATTGTGTCGCCGCCTTTGAACGCGCACGGTAATAGTGTGAAAGGATTGAAAACGGCCAAACTAATATCCGAATTATTTAAAATATAAAAAAATTAAAATACTTTTTATAAATTCTATTTGGGTGAACTTTTACTCTTTTTTTGTGATCCTTTTTTTTGCTTTTCTAGCATTTTCTTTTTTTCTTCTCTCTTTTTAATTTTACTACGTCGGTACAATTCAGGTGCTACATCATCTAATACTTGACGGTATAACGATTCTTCTTGGTCATCACTATTTTTCTTAATAATAACTAATTTGGGTTTTGCGATAGGTGGATTTTTGGCATAGTTTGGGTTTAATTTACTAAGCGCATGACTACCGCTAACCGCATGACTACCGCTAACCGCATGACTACCGCTAAGCGCATGACTACCGCTAACCGCATGACTACCGCTAACCGCATGACTACCACTAAGAGGATGAGTGCCACCGCGATATTTATGGCTTCGCTTATGCTTATGCTGGGTCCGCTTATGCTTATGCTTATACTGGGTCCGCTTATGCTTATGCTTATACTGGCTTCGCTTATGCTTATACTGGCTTCGCTTATGCTTATGCTTATATGCTTTTACCGACACATTACCCATTTTGTTTATATATAATCCTTAATATTTTTTTATATTTTTGCAAAAAATTGATTTAAACATTACTCATTGTATTATAGTATCATACAGCCAACAGAATGAGTTCATCAACCAGTCAACAATCTGCTGAAACCTGCATTGCCAACGGTCTCACGTTCCGTTTGGGAGATGTTAATATCGCCGCACCCAAGTTAAATAAGTCGGGAGGCAAGAGCGCCAACATATTATACACGCCTTCTAAGAAGAGTTTATACGTTAATATGCAAGTGCCATTGCTCACATGGGGTGCCCAATTGTTTAAGGATCCTCAGAGTGGTAAGGAAACTTATGATTTGGCGCTTCAATTTCCGCGTAGCGATTATAGCACACCGGAAACCGAAAAGTTATTGAAGCAGTTTCAAGCCTTAGAAGCATTTATCAAGGCTGAAGCTATTCGGAATTCAATGGCGTGGTTTAATAAGAAGACGATGACCCCGGAAGTGATTGATGCCTTGTGGACGCCGATGCTTAAGTATGCCAAGACAGACGGTGAACCTGATCTGACCAAGTCGCCCACCTTAAAGGTTAAGCTACCTAAGTATGACGGCAAGCCTTTCGAGTGCGAAATTTACGATACCGCTGGCACGATGTTGTATCCGGATGCGAAGTCGGACAACACCCCGCTAGAACTTATTCCCAAGGGTATTAATATCGTCGCGATTATTCAGTGTGGCGGGCTTTGGTTTGCGAATGGAAAGTTCGGCTGTACTTGGAAGTTGTTTCAGGCAGTCGTTCAGCCGAAGCCGACAATGAAAGGACGCTGTCTCATTACAATTTCGCAAGAAACAAAGAGTGCCCTTACTACCACCACGACGACGACCGCAAATGAATCTAGTTTAGTCGTAGAAGATGATGACGAAGAAGAGGAATGCGATGCTGAGCCAGAAATAGAAACGCCCTCTCCAGCTCCAGTTGTTGTGGTAGCACCAGCACCAGCTCCAGCACCAGCACCAGCACCAGTTGTAGCTGAACAGCCTGACACAGTCGTAGTAGCCGTAGCCGAAAAGAAAAAGATTGTTAAGCGTAAGGTGTAAAAAATAAATTATATAAAAAAAAATAATATATTGTGAGTTGTCACAATATTTTTTTTACGTTATTTCATACTATTTTTTATATTAAAAAATAGTATATTCCAGAGACGATATGAGTATTATACAAATGAAAGATATTTTAACCATAAGTAAATTATGTTCAATATGTAAAGAAGATTTCACCTCCCATTCTTTTAATCACGTCTGTGATACTTTAGTCGGCGGACATATTTTTTACACTAAAATTTCTAATGCTTCCAAATACGATGATACGACAGGTATTGTAGCTCATTGTACCAATTATTTAAATCATATCAAACCCGAAAAATGGTCTTGGATCATTGATTTTGAAGATTTTGGTATAAAACATACCTTAGGCATTAATACCGGCATTCAAATGTCGAAATTAATTAATAAATATGGACATTTATATGAATTGGTCGTCATTAATACAAATAGGTTGGTCGAACAAATGCTCAAAATTGTAAAATTAACTTTAAATAAAGAACATCATGCGTGTATAAAAATACTACATACTACGGCCGAATTAAACCATATAATACACGATTGGAAACCATTGGATACATCTGGCGAAAAATTATTGGAATCTTTATTATAAGAAGACTATATTATAATAAGAACACTATATTATTATAATACTATAAAGAATGAACTTTCATAATTAAATACATCATAAAATTTTCAAAATGATAAATGGGGCGATAATTGTTATTATAGTATTTTAAAAATGTGTATAATTTTAATAATATATCATTCATATGAATATAATTTATTTTTTTCATACTTATGAGTTTATTTATGATATACCATATACACTCATATGCGTCCAAATGATATATAAAAATATCATACAAGTGTTCGCGCATATTGTAAAAATTTAATTCACTTACATTTAAAATAATAGCCACAATTTTATCACAAATAATTTCATTCGTTTGCATTAATTGTTTATCGGGTAAATATATATTTTTTATATTGGAAATTTCATCCAAATTCATATTCTTATTTAATTTTAATTTTAAACAGCGGTTATATACATTTCTTATTGGACGAGGTACTTTTATGAGTTGACAACAGTGAATTATATTATCCGGAATAAAACTCAACTCTTCGGTAATGAGAATAAACTTTAAATCGACATTTGCCGAATTATAAGTCTGCATATAACTGTAAAATATTTCTAATAATTCACTGTGTATATTTTGAAAATATTTACAGACAATAATACCTGATTTTTCGTTCTTTGCCAGAATAATATCTATAATCTGATTGTACACTTCATTCCATAGCATTTTTGAATTACATCCAATCAAAGACATATCCACCTCATAATGTATATCACTAATTTTGAAAAAATATATTTTTTTATTATGGGTAACAGATATTTTTTTTTCATATTTTAACCCCGATGGACTATACGATTTAATTGCCGATAACATTTGTGTATATTTACCTACGCCCTTGGGACCATAAAAAATCATATTTTTTAATTCTGTTATTTTTTTCGGAAACTTTTTATAAACTTCGCCCAGCGATGGATGTAATGAATTTTCGTTATTAGATGTTAAATAATCTTCAAAATGTGTTTCATAAAATTTCATCATTTTAATTAATTAATAGTCGTTGTCTTTATTTAATAACAATTGTTATTAATAATATAAGAATGACAATACATAAAAATTATATGCATATAATTCACAAATTGAAATCCTACCGCAAAACGCATAGAAATTTAGCGAATCTCTGGCTTGCTTATCTAGGACTGAAAAAAGGGCACTGTGATAAAAATGAATTAAAACAAGTGGAAAATGTGTTATGTGCGTTTGAAAATGGGCAACAGGACATAAAAAAAAAAGATATTATGAGTTTATTATTATATAAACGTGCTATGATGATATAAAAACATAATTAGTATAACATATAATCTTAAACGAATGTATGTTGTATTAGAGCTAGATGATATAGATGTAAATCATATTTTTTATCAAGAAAAAGTAAAAAATACTGTGATGGATAATAGTAATTTTATACGTATCGTATATTCAAATGAATTATGTATATTAAATGGTATTTTTATTACTTTTAAATTAAGTTTAAATCTGATTGAAAGATCGTTTAACAAATATAAATGCCTGTTTGATACAAAAATAAATCAAAAAAATATTGTAAAAATTTCAAATTTAGAAAAAAATATCATGAATTTAAATCAGTATACAAATAAGACGCCTGTATACAGAATTACGGATCAGATGAATAATGGGTTTTTAAAAATATTTAATGAAACAACCATATGTAATGACAGCAATGAATTTGTATTAAAAATATACGGTATATGGGAAAATGAGTGTGAATATGGGTTGACTTATAAGTTTATCAATATATAAGTTTATTAATATATAAGTTTATTTTAACCATCCGTGGAAAAGAATTTCAGTATAATTGTCATCATACCCGTAACAACTAAATTAATAGATGTCACAAAATAACTAGCAAAAGATAAACGTGATAAGGTTAAAGCTGGAGTATCATCATTTGTATTTTTCGTTTTTGTGTTTATATATAATTTTAAGTATTGAAATATCAGAATGATCTGAAACACAAACAAAAAAGATGTCCCCGCCGAGAGTTGATAATATTCTTTTGCTACTTGTCCTTTATTAATACGATCAAAATAGGCTACATTTAAATCTACTATCCAAAATAAAATGATAATCGCCAGCATTCCAGGACCTGAACTGGTTAGAAATGATTTTATGAAACCAATAATACCGGATAAACCTCTTTTTTCAATAATAGCTATCTTATTATGTATAGCATAACTTACAAACATAACGGTTAAAATAGAAAACCCTACTAAGCCATATCCCCAAATAGTAGAATTTGCTCGCCCAAATGTTCCGTCTTTTGAGGTCGTATTACCAAAGAATATTTTTATACACATACCAATAATTGCACATATTAACATTCCATTTATTATATAGCCATATCCATTTCTAGTTTTATCATCATTATAAGGTGGTGGTTGTGATGGTGGCATTTTTCTATATATAAAAGTAGTATAAAATAAACTCTGAGGTTTAAAGTTTATTTTATAACATTATTTTATAACATTATTTTATAACATTTGTATATATGAATTCTTATAATCTAGGTAATTCTAAACCCTTAATAAATCGCGAACAAAATTATGTGCTTGATAGAAAATTAGTAACAGTTCATTCAGAAGATCGTGATATTACCAAATGGGTTAATTCCAATACATTTGAAATTATGTTGCCGGAAACCTTATTAAATGTACAATCAATGCGCCTAATACAAGCTACTGTGCCAGGTTCTTTTTTTACTTTCAGCAACGATTATCAAAACACAAAAATGCAATTTACAGTGGACGGTATTTCGTATAGGATTGCTATACAAGATGGTTATTATACGCCCGACCAATTATCACGCGAATTGGCAAATAAAATGAACCGAGCATCCGGCTCTGATGCGAGTTTCAATGTGTTTTTCGATGAAGTCGGCCACAAATTTTGGTTCGGGCATACGGATATGTCTTTTAATCTGGATTTTTGTAATCAGCTCACATACAACTTGACTAATTGCGAACAACCGATTGTCTGGTATAATCATTCTAAATGGGGACTCCCTTATTATTTAGGCTTTCAGAAAAAATGTTATGCTTCATCATCCGATTTGACGGGTGTGAATTTTGATTATATTTGTCCTAACAATACGAATGCTACCGACGAAAATGACATTACGCATTATATTGCCGCCCCGCTGGCTTTTAATTTAGGTGGCGATACGTGTATGTATTTAGAAGTAGATAAATATAATTCGTATGATGAATTATATCCTTATAATGAAAGCAGTCGCCAAAATTATGATAATAATGCTTATTCGGGCAAAGTCAATTCGGCGTTTGCCAAAATTCCGATCAAGACCCACGATGGAAATAGTTATGATTCGCGTACCTTTTATTTACACAACTTAGTTCAATATGATCCGCCGATTGAGCGAATTGCGCGACTGAAATTTAAGTTTCGTTTTCACGATGGCCGGTTAGTAGATTTCCAAAACTTTCCGTTTGATTTCACGATTGAGTTTAATTCTTTGCGGAATGAAATGGAGAAAAAGTACACGATTCGTATCCCGGCTACGTATATTTTATGATGATTCTATTTTATGATGATTCTATTTTATGATGATTCTATTTTATGATGATTATATTTTATGATGATTATATTTTATGATGATGATGATGATTCTATTTTTATCCATTCACCCTTAATATATGCGAATCCGGTTTTTTGTAGCTTCGTATCATGAATACCAAATTTAAAAATCTCTCTTGATTTATCGCCATCTATAAAAAAATATTGTGTATCTTGGTCCATATGTTCTGGTATATCAATTATTCCTATGAAATATAATTGGTATGTTGGAGATAGAGGGTTGTTTATCATTCTCTGTTTTCTTATTTCGGTTAGTTTCTTTGCGTGTGTTGGCGATAGAGGGTTGTATACATCGGGATGTCTTGATATATTGTCTGGACTCGGTGTTCTACGTATTTTTAAAGGAGGTGGGCGGGTTTTACGTGTGATACCTCTAGCAGACTTTAATAGTTGCGCTGGAGTTGGCGCTCCCCCTTTGCGTTTTTTTGTACGACGATGTATTTTTACCATTTATATTATATAATTATATAAAATATAATACAAAAATCAATATTTGTCAATATACACCGTCTTGGCAATCCGCTTAATGATTTTGTTTTCATTTTCTTCCAAGTCGCCACGACCGCCCATTGCCTGTCCCACCATCCCTATATA
>Ga0114966_10002565_pt1 | contig 16132 bp, 12 predicted proteins | sample M_130207_XF_Meta_FD_87029 | JGI IMG/M metagenome (GOLD analysis project Ga0114966, IMG submission 87029) | Freshwater microbial communities from Lake Montjoie, Canada to study carbon cycling - M_130207_XF_MetaG | ecosystem: Environmental > Aquatic > Freshwater > Lake | place: Lake Montjoie...
CGGTCTCATGCCGGATTTCGTGGGCACCGAGCGGATGGCAATCGAACTCGCGGACTTCGGCTTCGACGCTTCGCGCGGACTACCGGTCGAGAACCCGCACGATTGGCGTCGGGGCCTCCCGGCCCGCGTCAGCCCGCCCGGGCGATCAGCACCGGCGCCAGCACCCACAGCACGGCGACGATCACCACCACTCCGACCAGGTCGAGCACGACCCCGTGCCGCATCATCGTCCGCAACGGGATCCGCCCCGACGCGTAGACGATCGCGTTGCAAGGCGTCGACACCGGCATGACGAACCCGAGCGAAGCGCCCATCGTCGCCCCGAGCGCCGGCAGGACCGGGTCCGCGCCTGCCGAACGGGCGAGCGCGATCACCACCGGCACGACCATGTTCGCCGACGCCGTGTTGCTCGTCGTCTCCGAAAGAAACGTCGCGATCGCGGTCGAGCAGGCGAGCAGCCCCAGTCCGCTGGTCACGCCGAGGCGTGCGGTGAGTGCGCGCCCCATCGCCTCGGCGAGTCCGGTCTGGAACGCGAGGGTGCCGAGCGCGATGCCGCCGCCGTAGAGGAACACGATCCACCAGTCGATGCGCACGGCCTCGTCCCAGGAGAGCGTGAACTCGTGGCGCGCCGGATTCGTCGGCAGGACGAAGAGCAGTCCCGCACCGAGCAGCGCGACGACGCTCTCCGGGAGGAGTTCGCCGAGGCGCTGCGCCAGCGCCGCATCGCGTCCCAGGAGGAGTGCCGCGGCCCCCGGAAGAATCCACAGGAAGACGGTCGAGCCGAAGGCGAAGATCGTGTTGCGCTGCGCGAGAGTCCACGGCCCCAGTCGCTCGCGTTCGGCCGCGAGCAGCGGCTGCAGGTCGAGCTTCGGGCCACCGCCGCCCCCGGCCGCGCGGCCGAGATCCCAGATGATCCAGGCGAGCAGGACCAGCACCACCGGGACGCCGAGCGCCATCCAGGAGAAGAACGGAAGCTCGAAGCCGGCCTCGCGTCGCAGGAAACCGAGCCCGATCAGGTTGGGCGGGGTTCCGACCGGGGTGCCGAGGCCCCCGACCGAAGCCGAGAAGGAAGTCGCCAGCAGGAGAGCGGTTGCGAAGGCCGGTGTCACCGCACTCCGCTCGCCCAGCGCTTCGAGCGAGGCGAGGATCGAGAGTCCGATCGGAAACATCATCGCCGTCGTCGCGGTGTTGCTGATCCACATCGAGAGAAAGGCGCCACCCGCCGCATAGGCGGCGAGCACGCGCGCGGGGCGCCCGCCGATGCCGGGGGCCGAGAGGATCGCGAGCGCGAAGCGACGGTCGAGCCGGTGGTGCTCGATGGCGCGCGCGAGCATGAATGTCCCGACGAAGACGAAGACGAGCGGGTCGGCGAACGGTGCGAAGGCCTCCTTGGCCGGCGCGACGCCGAGGATCACCGCCGCGGCGACGCCGAGGAAGGCGGTCATCGCCATCGGGATCGCCTCGGTCAGCCAGAGCAGGACGACCGCCGCGAGAATCGCGGCGAGACGGTGCGCCGCCTCGGGGAGCCCGGCAGACGCGTTCCAGGCCGCGGCGAACGCGAGCGGAGCGAGGAAAAAACCGCTGCGCTGGCGCCAGAGGTCGAGATTTCCCGGGCCGTCGCCGGGAGCACCTCCGTCGGGTTCGCGCTCCGTCGCCCGCTCCATCGCCCGATCCCTAGCCCGCTCGCACCCGCGAAGCCAAAGCCGGCATCCGGGCCGCGCCGCGGAATCCCGTGGGTGGGCACCGCTCGCCTGCGACCGCCGGCGGGTGATAGTCCGGGGGCCGCGGATCAAGGGGGGAACGCCGATGGATTATCGCAACCAGGTCGTGATCGTCACCGGAGCCTCGTCGGGCATCGGCTGGGTCACAGCCCTCGACCTCGCCCGACGCGGCGCGATCGTGGTCGGAGTCGCCCGGCGCGAGGCGTTGCTGCGCAAGCTCGAGGACCAGTGCGCAGCCGTCTCGCCCAAGTCGTTCCACCTCGCGGGCGACTTGGGCGATCGCGCGTTCGCCGAGCACGTCGTCGACGAGACGGTGCGTCGCTGCGGACGACTCGACGTGCTGGTCAACAACGCCGCCGTCTCGAAACACAAGCACACCTACCACACGACGGCTTCCGAGGCCGAGGACGTCATGCGGATCAACTTCCTCTCCTGCCTCTGGACGACCTACGCGGCGATCCCGCAGATGCTCCGCCAAGGCGACGGCGTCATCGTCCAGGTCTCGTCGTTCGCCGCCAAGGTGCCACCGCCGCGAGAGGGACTCTACGCCGCCTCCAAGGCCGCGATGAACGCCTTCTCCGAGGGCCTCTGGAACGATCTCGCCGGCTCCGGCCTCCACGTCGGCATCGTGCATCCCGGCCCGATCGATACGGAGATCTGGGACAAGGAGGACGAACCGCCTTCCTACAACGGGAAGAAGCACCCCCCCGAGATCGTCGCCGACGCGATCCGCGAGGTCATCGAGAAGCGGCGCTTCGAGATCACGATTCCGCGCCGCAGCCCGCAACTCGTCGCGGCCCGGATCATGCGATTGCTCGCCCCGGGCGCCCTGCGCCGCGGCATGGCGTGGATGGAACCGGTGCCCGACGAATTGCTCGAGCGCGCGCGCAGTCGCTCCCGCGAGGGCAAGCGGCTCGGCGAGCCGGACTGAGCCCGCAGCGCCTCGGGACGCACCCCGGGACGACGCTTGCCGGGACGCCGATCGGGGCCGCGACCGCCCGGCGGAGGGCGACGACAAATCCTATCGGCAAACCCGCGATTCGTTGGTAGGCTCGGCCGTCGGCCCGGCAAGCGGTCGGTTCCGGCGAGGAGGCTCGACATGTCCCGATGGATCGCCGCGGCGCCGCGCGCCCTCTTTTTCTTTCTCGTTCCCCTGTTCGTCGCCGCCTGCAGCGACACGAGTTCGACGGATGGCCCCGCGCCGGCCGAGACCCTGCTCGCCAACGGCGTGAAGGTCGACGTCTCGCCGAGCGGCGCGGTGTCGCTGAGCCTCGACGGACGCCCCCTGCTCGCCATGCCCGAGGGCGTCGCCCCGGTCGTCCGCAGCTTCGAGGAGAGCTACCAGGGAGCGACCGCGATCTGGACCTTCACCCGGACCGGCGCCTCGGAGGAGTCGATCTCCGGGCTGCGCGGCGTGCGCCGCGAGGGCGACGCGGTGGTCGTCGACCTCGGCGACCCCGCGGCGGGGACCGGCGCGGTCCTGCGAGTCCACCCCGACGCGCGACAGCCCGAGGCGACCGTCCTCGAATTGGACCTCGACCCGGTACTCCCGGCCGCACCGCCGCTCGCGGGCTCGGGCACGACCGCGCTCCACTCGCCGGTGTTCCCGGTGCGCATCGACCCCGACGCGACCTTCATGGGTTTCGGCGAGCAGTACAACTCGGTCGACCAGCGCGGCGAGGCGTTCACGCTCATGGTCAGCGAGCAGGGGATCGGCCGCAAGCCCGGCGGCAATCGCGCGCTCTCCGGCGATTCCCACACGACCTACTTCGCGATGCCCTGGTACCTCGACGCACGCGGCTTCGGCGTGCTGTTCCGCACGCCGCGCCGGGTGGACGTCGACCTCGGCAGGACCGACCCGGGCACGGCCTGGTTCGAGCTCGTCGGCGAGAGCCGGGTCGAGCTCGTCGTGTTCCCCGGCCCGCGTCCGCTCGATGTCGTCCGCCAACTCGGCGGCGAGGTCGGGCGACCCGCGACGCCGCCCGACTGGGCCTTCGACCTCTGGGTTTCCGCGCAGGGCGGCACCGAGAAGGTCCTCGCCCGGGCCGCGAAGCTGCGGGCGAACGACGTCCCGGCCGGCGCGATCTGGTCGCAGGATTGGACCGGCTTGCGGCGCAATTTCGACGGCGGCTACGGCGTGCAGTACCGCTGGCAGGCCGACGAGACCCACTACCCGGGCCTCGCCGGCATGATCCGCACTCTCCACGCCGACGGCTTCCGCTTTCTCGCCTACGTGAACCCGTTCGTCGACGAGAAGCTGCCCAACCACTTCCCCGAGATGAACGCCCGCCGCCTGCTCGTGAAGCGGCCCACCGGCGAGTCCTACGTCGCCTTCGCCCCCAACGGGAGTTCCTCGCACCCCGACCTGACCGATCCCGAGGCCCAGGAGTACGTGCGCTCCTACCTGCGCGCGATGATCCGCGACTACGGCATCGACGGCTGGATGGCCGACTTCGGCGAGTGGGTGCCGCTCGACGCGCGCTTCTCCGACGGCAGCGACGGCGGCACGCGCCACAACCTCTTCCCGGAGGCGTGGCAGCGGCTTTCGCGCGAGGTCATGGACGAGTTGCGACCGGGCGACGGCGTCTACTTCTCGCGCTCCGGCTGGACCGGCGTGCAATCGGCCTCGCAGGTGCACTGGACCGGCGACCAGGAGACCGGCTTCGAGCCCGAGGACGGTCTTCCGACCGTCGTGCCCGCGATGCTGAACCTCGGCCTCTCCGGCGTGCCGGTCGCGACCCACGACATCGCCGGCTTCAGCAGCTCGACCGTGCCGCCGAGCACGAAGGAGGTCTTCCTGCGCTGGACCGAACTCGGCGCCTTCTCGCCGATCATGCGCACCCACGACGGCAACAAGAAGCTCGACAACTGGACCTGGGACGCGGACGAGGAGACGATCGCCCACTTCCGCCGCTTCGCGCGCATCCACCGGGCGCTCGGACCCGAGTTGCGTGCGCTCGCCGCGGAGGCGCGCGAGACCTCGGCGCCGATCGTGCGCCACCCGGTGCTCGTCTTTCCCGACGACCCCGGCTCGCGCGGCGTGAGCGACGAGTTCCTGCTCGGCGACTCGCTGCTCGTCGCACCGGTCGTCGCACAGGGCGCGACGAGCCGCGATCTCTACCTGCCCCCGGGCACCTGGTACGACGTCTGGACGGGCGAGGCGCACCAAGGGGCGCGGCGGATCACCGTCGATGCGCCGATCGGGCGGCCACCGGTGTTCTCGCGCGACCGCGACCGCACCGACCTGCGCGCGATCCGGTAGCCCAAGCCTCGCCCCGGGGACGGGCCTGCGCTCGCGCAGGGGTCGGGCGCGGCGAAAGGCCAGCCGCCGGGCCCGCGCGTCAGGGTGCTTGGCGGAAGTGCAGCGCCTTGCGGCGGGTGAGCGCGAGGAAGCCGTAGCGCGACATCGTCGCACCGCGCCCGCTCTCGCCCCAACCGCTCCACGGGAGGCTCGGATCGACGTAGTCGCAGCGGTTCTGGAAGACGGTCCCGACGCCGAGTTCGCGCGCCACGCGCTCGGCGCGATCCGTGTCGTCCGTCCACACCGAAGCGGTGAGACCGAAGCGGGTGTCGCGCATGAGCGCGATCGCCTCCTCGTCGTCCTGCACCCGGCGCACAGCCAGGATCGGCGCGAAACTCTCGTCCTGCATGAGGGAGGATCGGTTCGGCACGTCGACCAGCAGGGTCGGTGGGAAGAAGTTCCCGGTCGTGCCGGCGACCCGCTGTCCGCCGAGCAGGAGGTGCGCACCCTGCGCGACCGCGTCCTCGACCTGGCGCTCGAGGAACGGGAGCGCCGTGCGGATCGCGAGCGGCCCGAGGGTGGTCGTCTCATCGAGCGGATCTCCCATCCGGTAGGCCTCGAGCACGCGGCGCGCGCGCTCGACGAATTCGTCGTGGACGCTGCGGTGCACGTAGACGCGCTCGATCGCGCAGCACGACTGCCCGGCGTTGTAGCAGGCGCCGTCGACGACGTTCGCGACGGCAAAGTCGAGGTCGCCGTCGGCGGCGACGTACGCGGCATCCTTGCCACCGAGTTCCAGGCCCACGGTCGCGAGCCCGCCGGCGGCCTCCTCCACCACCCGCCGACCGGTCGCGACCGACCCGGTGAACGCGACGTGGGCGAAGCGCGGATCGCGCACCAGTCGGTCGGCTTCGGCCGGTGGAACGACGACGTCGGTGAGCAGGTCGGCAATCTCGGGGTCGCGAAAGGCGCGCGCGATCGCCTGCCCGGTGAGCGGCGTGCGCTCGCTGTGCTTGAGCACGACCGTGTTGCCGGCGAGCAGCGCCGGGACGATCACGTTCACCGGGACGAGCAGCGGGTAGTTCCAGGCCGCGATGTCGAGCACGACGCCGAGCGGGTGGTGCTCGATCCGCCGGTCGATGCCGTCCTCGGCGAGCAGGTACTCGGTCGCGAGCGCGTCCTCCGCGGACTCGATCGCCCACCGCGCGCGGGCGACGAAGGTCTCGACCTCGCGGCGCGCCTCCCCGATCGGCTTGCCCATCTGCACGGACACGCCCCGTGCGGCTTCCTCGCCCCCGTCCGCGAAGCGCTCCACGCAGGCGGCCACCCGCTCGACGCGCTCGGCGAGCGGAACGCGACGCCAGCGCTCGAACGCGGCCTGGGCCCGGCCGATCTTCCAGTCGATCGCGCGCTCGTCGTCGCAGTTGAGCGTGCAGATCAGCTTCTGGTCGAAGGGATTGACGGCTTCGAGCCTCGCGGAAGGTGGCATCGCGTCACTCCGGGGTCACGTAGGCGGCGGTGATCCCGCCGTCGACGAGAAAGGTCGATCCGGTCACGAAGGACGAGGCGTCCGAGGCGAGGTAGAGCGCGGCCTGCGCGATCTCCCGGGCTTCGCCGAAGCGGCCGAGCGGCACGTGGACGAGGCGGCGTGCGCGCTTCTCCTCGGTGTCGAGGAAGTTCATGAGCAACTCGGTGCGCAGCGGGCCCGGGCAGAGCGCGTTCACCCGGATGTTCTCGCGCGCATGGACCACCGCGAGTTCGCGCGACAGGGCGAGCACGGCGCCTTTGCTGGCCGTGTAGGCGAGTTGCGGGGTGGCCGCGCCGAGGACCGCGACGAAGGAAGCGGTGTTGACGATCGAGCCGCCACCCGCCCGGCGCAGGGCCGGGATGCCGTGCTTGCAGCCGAGGAAGACGCCCTTCGCGTTGACCGCCATCGTGCGGTCCCAGACCGCCTCGTCGGTCGCGACCGCGTCGTCGTCGGCCGGATCCATGATGCCGGCGTTGTTGAACAGGACGTCGAGGCGACCGAAGCGGCGTTCCGCCTCCGCGACCATCGCCCGGCAGTCGGCGTCGCGGGAGACGTCGGCGCGCACGAACACGGCCTCCCCGCCCTCGGCGGTGATCCGCGACGCCGTCTCGCGGCCCCCCGCGTCGTCGAGGTCTACGCCGACGACGCGCGCCCCCTCGCGCGCGAACAGGAGCGCCGTCTCGCGCCCGATTCCGGCGGCCGCGCCGGTGATGAGTGCGACCTTGCCGTCGAGTTGCTTCTCCATCGGGCCATCCCCCTCCTCACGACCGCCCCGCCGCAGCCGCCCGCTCCTCGCCGTCCGCCCTCGCCCCCCGCCGTGCCGTGCGACCGGCGATCGCGGCCTCGACCAGGGCATCGAAGATGCGCTGTTGGGAGCGGTCGGTGCAAGCGGTGAGTTCCGGGTGCCACTGCACGGCGTAGAGCCAGGGGTGCCCCGGCATCTCGATCGCCTCGATCACCCCGTCGGGTGCGTGCGCGCAGGCTTCGAGCGCCGGGGCGAGGTCGCGTACCGCCTGGTGGTGCAGCGAGGTCGACTCGAACTCCACTTCGCCCACGATGCGAGCGAGCCCGGATTCCGGCCGCAACCGGACCCGGTGCTGCACCGGGTGGCGCTCGGGGTGGCGGTGCACCACCTCCTCGCCGAAGGCATCGGGCAGGTGCTCGTGGAGCGTGCCGCCGAGGGCGACGTTCACCACCTGCGCCCCGCGGCAGATGCCGAGCGCGGGGAGCCGGCTCGCCACCACCCGGCGCGCGATCTCGAGTTCGCAGCCGTCACGATCGGGGTCGACCGAGTAGATCGCCGCGTGGTCCGCGCCGCCGTAGATCGACGGCGCGATGTCGCCGCCGCCGGCCAGAACGAAGCCGTCGACAACGTCGAACCAGGCGTCGAAGCGGTCGCAGATCGGCGGCAAGAGCACCGGGACGCCCCCCGCTCGACGGACGCAGTCCACGTAGGGCACGGGCAAGGAGTAGCGACCCTCCTCGTTTCGTCCGTATGTCGTGATCCCGATGATCGTGCGCCCCATGCGCCCTCCGCCCCCCCGCTTCTCTCGCTCAGATGCGCTCGAAGTAACGCCGCCTCTCCCAGTCCGTGACCGCCTTCTCCCACGACTCCTGCTCGGCGCGGAAGAAGTGCGCATAGTGGTCCACCACCGCGTCGCCGAAGGCCGTTCGGGCGAACGCACTCGCGGCGAAGGCATCGGTCGCGTCGGCGAGGCTGCCCGGTACGCGCGGCAGGCCGGCCGCCGCATAGGCATCGCCGCTGAAGATCGGCGGCGGCTCGGTGCGCCGCGCGATGCCGTCGAGCCCGGAGGCGAGCGCCGCCGCGAATGCGAGGTAGGGATTGCAGTCGGCCCCGGGCAGTCGGCACTCGATGCGCAGCCCCGACCCGGCCCCGACGACGCGGAAGCCCACCGTCCGGTTGTCGTGACTCCAGGCGACACGGGTCGGTGCCCATGACGCCGCCTGGTAGCGCTTATAGGAGTTCACGGTCGGCGCGTAGAGCGGCATGGTCTCCGGCGTTCGCGCGATCCACCCGCCGAGAAACCAGCGGAAGACCTCCGAGCAGCGGATCGGCCCGATTGCCCCGTCGCCCGCGAAGGCGTTGCTACCGTCGCGCCAGAGGCTCAGGTGCAGGTGACAGGAGGAGCCGGCGCGGTCCTCGGCGAACTTCGCCATGAACGTCACCGAGAGCCCGGCCTGCTCGGCGGTCTCCTTCGCGCACTGCTTGAGCAGCACGTGGCGATCGGCCATCTCGAGGACTTCGGAATGGCGCACGTTGATCTCGTGCTGGCCGAGCCCCCACTCGCCCTTGCTGCTCTCGACGTCGATACCGGAGTCGCGCAGGTGGCGGCGCAAGGGCGCGTTGAGGCGCTCGAGCCGAGTCCCCTGGAGCGTGTGGTAGTCCTCGAGGTACCAGCCCGCGGGCACGAGCCGTGCATAGCCGTTGCGCGCAGCCGAGCGATAGCTCGTCTCGAAGACGTAGTACTCGAGTTCGGAGGCGGCCTCGACCGAGAAACCGGCGGCGCGGGCGGCGGCGACCTGGCGCTGCAGGATCGACCGGGGCGCCTCCGCCACCGGGTTGCCCGAGGCATCGTCGGCAAGGTCGCAGAGCACGACGGCGGTGCGGTCGAGCCAGGCGGCGACGCGCAGCGTGGAGAGGTCGGGCATCACCCGGACGTCGCCGTAGCCGAGTTCCCAGTTGGCGAACGCGTAGCCCGGGACCGGCTGCATCTCCATGTCCACGGTCAGGAGATAGTCGCAGCCGTGAGTGCCCTCGCGGGCGACGTGCTCGAGAAAGAAGCCGACGTCGAGCCGCTTGCCGAGGAGACGTCCGTAGAGATCGGGGAACACCGTGAGCACGGTGTCGACGCTCCCCTGACCGGCGAGTTCCACGAGATCGCCGAGAGAGATCCGACCCCGCTGCACGCCCGTGTCCGCCATCGACGCGCTGTGCCCTAGCACAGCAGCGGCCGCGAACGCACCTGTCGGTTCGACATGCCCGCTTCGCCGGTGCAGACTGCGCCGTGGAGTCCCGGCCGCACCGGCCGGGCCATGCACTCATGTCGAAGCTGCGCTTCCCGCTCTGCCTCGGCCTGTCGGCCGCCGCCCACCTCCTGCTCGGCCTCCTGCTGTGGTTCGACGTCCGGGGCGTTGGTGGCGGCTTTGGGATCGGCAGCGGACCCGGCATCGGAATCGGACAGGGCGGCGGCTTCGGACTCGGCCAAAACCGCCGGCGCCAGGTCTTCGCCCTGAAGGACGTCCACGCCCAGCCGGCTCCGCCGCGGCGCGGTCGACTCGAGGAACGCCTCGCCGCCGTCGTGCCGCCGGCCGGCGGCGGTCGCGCCGCGATTCCGCTCGCCGGCGATCTCCCGGTCGCGCTGCCCAGGGCCGTGGCCCTGCCGCCCCCGCCCGCCGCGATCCGCTCCGACGTCGCCGCGCATGGAGCGGCCGGCGCGGTCGTCTTCGGCGGCCTCGGGGGTGGCGGCGGCGGTGGCGGCTTCGGGACCAGCCTCGGTGCCGGGCTCACCGTCGGCGGGGCTTTCGGCCGATACGTCGAGGATCTCCGCGCGCGCGGCCTCGACGTCGTCTTCGTGATCGACGGCACCGCCAGCATGCAGCACGTGATCGACCGCGTGCGGCGCGACCTCGACCGCCTCGTGGGAACGATCGAGAGCGTGGTTCCGGTGGCACGCGTCGGTTTCGTCGTCTACCGCGACCGCGGCGACCGCGTGCCGATCGAGGTCGCGCCGCTCACCTCGAGCCGGCGCAAGCTCACGGCCTTCCTCGCGGGACTGCGCGCCGAGGGCGGCGGCGACTGGCCCGAGAGCCTGAACCTCGGCCTCGAGGCCGCCTGGCAGCGCATGGCGTGGCGACCCGACGCGAAGCGGATCCTCGTCTTCCTCGCGAGTTCGCCGCCGCACGACGACGAACGCGAAGCGACGCTTGCCGTCGCCCGGCAGGTGCGCGAAGCGGGCGGCGCGGTGAGTGCCCTCGACCTCTCGCGCGGCATGCACGAGGACTACGCGCGGGAAATCGCACGCGCCAACTTCGGACGCGATGCGACCCGCGAGGAACTCGAGCGCATGCCGGCCTTCTACGCGGAGGTGCGCAAGACCTTCGCAGGAGTCACCGCGGCCGGGGGTGGCGAAGTTCTCGACCTGGAGGCCGACGACCGGATGGTGGAGCACCTCCTCGTCCTCGCATTCGGAACGCGCTGGAAGAGCGAGTTGCAGAGACTCGCCCGGGAAACGGGCGGCACGCAGGCGACGAAGCCCGCGAAAGGGAGCGAGTGAACATGCAGGAAAAGGGCTTCGACCTGATCGGCCTCGTCATGGCCGGGAGACTCGCGACGTGGCCGCTGCTCGTCGGATCGATCCTCGGGTTCGCCGTGGTGATCGACCGCCTGTGGGCCCTGCGCGGCACCGAGCGGGCCGTCGCCCGTACCGGGGGGATGCTGACGCGCGAGGTCGCCGAGGGACGCGAACCCGGCGATCCCGGGAGCCGCGCGGGGGGCGCCGCCGGCATCGTGCTCCCGGCCGTTGCACGTGCGGCGGCGCGCGGCCGCTCCGCCGAGGACGTCGGTCGACTCGCCGACGCGCGCGTCTTCGAGGCCCTCGAAGGGCTGCGGACGCGGCTGTGGATCCTCGCGACGATCGCCTCGATCGCCCCATTCGTGGGGCTCTTCGGCACCGTCATCGGGATCATGAAGTCGTTCGCGTCGATCGCGGCGAGCGGCGCCGGCGGCTTCCCGGTCGTCGCCGCCGGCATCTCCGAGGCGCTGGTGGCGACCGCGCTCGGACTCGGCGTCGCCGTCCTGGCGCTCGCCTTCTACAACTACTTCGAGAGCCGCCTCGAACGCATCGAGGCGGTGCTGCGGATCCGCGCCGCCGACCTGATCGAGGCGGCCGCCGCGACGCGGGGAGCCTGACGTGGCGATGAACGTCCGGCGACGCCGCCGGGGCCCCGTGGCCGAAATCAACGTGACGCCGCTCACCGACGTCTTCCTCGTGCTCCTGATCATCTTCATGGTCGCGACGTCGGTCGCCGTGCAGTCGGCGGCCGACGTGCACCTGCCCAAGGCGAGGTCGCCCGACGACCCCGCCGACGCGGTGACGCTCTCGCTCGCGGGCGACCACGGCATCTCGATCGGCGGCCGACCGGTCGGCAGCGAGGACGCCGCCATCGTCGCGGCGCTGCGCGACGCGCTCGCCGCGACCGAAGGCAAGACGGTCGTGCTCGCGGGCGACCAGCAGGCCTCCCTGAACGACGTGGTTCGCCTGCTCGGACTCGCCAAGCAGGCCGGAGCGAGCGGCTTCGCGCTCGCGACCGAAGGCGAGTGATGGGCCGGACCACGACGGGGCGGTGCGCCCGGATCGCGTTCGCCTGCTTGTTCGCGTTGATCGGAGCCGACCCGACCGCGGCGAACCCGGCCGCGGGCGAGCCGCCCGGCCTGACCGCCGAGAGCGCGGCCGGGCAACTCGCGGCGATCGAGAGCCGGGCCCGCGCGCTGTCGTCGGCCGTGCGACCCGACGCGGCGGCGCTCGCCGAACTGGAGTCGCGAGCACGCCGCCTCGCGGACGAAGCCGCGACGGCTCTCGGAGCGATGCGCGAGGAAGCGGCCGAACGCGACGCCGACATGGCGGCGGTGGTGACGAGCGCGGCCTGGAAGTCGCTCGAAGGCCTCATCCTACAGCTGCGCTTTCGCATCGCGGCGATCGAACTCGACCGCGCGCAGGCCGGTGGACCCGACCGGCTGGCACACGCCCGAGAAGCCGAGCGCGGCTTCGAGGCTTTCGTCGACGCACCCGATCCCGAACTCGCAGCCGAGAGCCGCTACGGCCGCGGCCTCGCGCGGATCGCCGGCGGCGAACGCACGAGCGGCGAGGCCGACCTGCGCGAAGCGGCGACGCTCCCGGCGGTGGCCGTGCGCGCACGCCTCGCACTCGCCCGCTCGCTCGCCGCCTCGGGTCGCCGAGGCGAGGCGCTCGCACTCGCCGAGCAGCAGGTCGCCGCCGGCGGAGCGTCGCGCGAGCAGGTGCTCGACGCGAAGCTCCTCGCCCTGGGCCTGCGCGTCGAGGCCCTCCCGGCGCGACGGCGCGACGGCGCGCGCCAACCCGGCGCCGCCGGTCCGTCACGCGACGCCGGGGGCGCCACCGCCAGGCTCGCCGCCGACCTGCTCGCCGCCGGCGAGCCCTGGCGCGCCGCAGCCCTCGAACGCCTGCGCGCCCACGCGGACCTGCTGCCGGCGGGTCCGGGTGCCGATGCGGCCGCCCTGCGCCTGCGCGCCGAGGCGATCGCCCGCTCCGGCGACGCCCCGGGTGCCCTCGCGGCCTACCGCGAGGCGGTGCGGCGCGATCCCGGACACGCAGACCCGGCGGTCCTTGCCGGCCTGTGCCGCGCGGCCGTCGCCACCGGCGAATACCGCGAGTCGGCCGACGCCCTACAGCGACTGCACGCCTCCGGTGCACCGTGGAGCCGCGAACTCGCACTCGTCGAACTGCGCACCGCCCATGGAATCTGGCAGGCCGCGGCGGGCCCGGAGACGGCGGCGCAGATGGGAGCGGCGGCGAAGGCGGTCGCCGAGCGCGGCGATTCGACCGCCGAGGATCGCGCCGAGGCTGCGTTTCACGCAGCAGAGGTTGCGCGCGGCGCGGGCGACCTCGACCGCGCGATCGCCGCCTTCTCGGCGGTCGGGGCCGGACCCTGGCGAGGACCGGCGCGCATCGCGGCGCTGCAGTGCCGCGCACGCCGCCTGGCACGCGACCCGAAGTCCGAACCGCGGGAGGTCCTCCTGCGCGACCTCGAGGCGGCGATCGCCGACCGCGCGACGCCCGTCGATGCGCGCGACGCCGCGATCGTACTCGACGCGACGCTGCGCACCGCCGGCGGGGATCCGAAGGAAGCCGGGGCAGCTTCCGCACGCGACGGCGAGCGCACCGCTCTCGCCCGGGTGCGCGAGATCACGCGCCGTCGGACAAGCGCTCCCGCCCTGCTTGCGAGCGCCGTCCGCGCGCAGGCGGTGCTGGAGGTCGAGTGCGCCGACCGGCCGGACCCGGCGCTCCTCGATGCGATTCCCGTGGCCGCACGGGCGGAGGCCGCTGCGGAGATCGCGGGCGACCTGCGCGAGATCGCGCTCCATGCGCGCGACGAATCGACGGCACGCCGGGCTCTCGACGGCGCGATCGCCTTCTCGGCCCGGGCGACCGGGAAGCGGCGCAGCGAGGGACGCATGGATCTCGCCGAGCGGGCGCTCGCCCTCGGCGACCCGCGCACCGCCCTCGATCTCTTCCGCGCCGAAAGTGCCGAGCGACCGGCGTCTCTCGCGGCGCTGCGCGGCACGGCACTCGCCGCCGCGGCCGCGGGCGATCAGGAGGCGGCGCGCGTGGCCTGGACGGGACTCGCGGCGATGCCCGACCTGCCCGAGGCGTTGCGCGCCGAGGCCGAGCGCGCGAGGATCGAGCCGGTGGCGAAGTCGGCTCCCGCAAGAGCGGTCGGCGGTCGCGTCCGCGGCTCGGCATCGCTCCCGTCGCCCGACGCGCTGCCCGCCGGGGCGGTCTTCGAGGCGACGATCGAGGACGTATCCCGCGCCGACGCCCCCGCGTCCGTGCTGGGACGCACGCGCATCGAGAGCCCGGGCCGGTCGCCGATCGCCTTCGAGATCGCCTGGGAGCCGCAACGGATGGCACCGGGGGCGCGCGTCGGTCTGCGCGGTCGCGTCGTGCTGGGCGATCGCCTGCTTTTCACGACGACGACGTTCCAACCCTTGCCGACACCAGGCGACGACCTGCGCGCGGACCTGCAATTGGAGAGCGTCCCCGCCCCCGCGCCCGCCGCCACCGGGCAGGCCGGCGGCGACCCGGGCGGCGCGACGCGGCCGGGACTTTGAGCGGCGGCGGTACGGACCACGCGCGAGGAGCGCTCCGCGACCACACGAACACGCGGATCGCCTTTCACGGTGGCCGCATCCTCGCGATGGACCCCTTGCGACCCACGCCCGAGGTCGTCGTCGTCGGCGACGGCCGGATCCTCGCGACCGGCGGCCGCGAACTGCTCGCAGCGCATCCCGACGCCCGGCTCGTCGAGCTCGGCGAGCGCTGGCTCCTGCCGGGCTTCGTCGACGCCCACAACCACCTCTCCATCGCCGCCCTCCACCCGCTGTGGGCCGACCTGCGCGGCGTGCGCGATCTCGACGAACTCGGACGCCGCCTGCGCGCGCAGGCCCTGCGCGAACCGCGCGCCGACTGGGTGCGGGGCTTCGGCTGGGACGATGCGACGACCGGACTCGTCTTCGATCGCAACGACCTAGACGCGCTTGGCCTCGACCGCCCGCTGGTCGTCGCCCATGTGACGCTCCACCAAGCGGTCGCGAGTTCACGCGCGCTCGACGAACTCGGGATCGGGCGCGGCACGCCCGATCCGCCGGGCGGCCAGATCGTGCGCCGCGCCGACGGAGAGCCGAGCGGTCTGCTCGTCGAGCGAGCCTGGAGCGAAGCGCATGCGCGCTCGGTCGCAGCGTGGCGCGATCCCGAGCGCCTCGCCGATCTCTTCGTCGCACGCGCCGAGACGTTGCTGCGCGACGGCATCACCGCGGTGCACGATGCCGCCTGCGCGCCCTCGGCCGAGGCCGTCTACCGCTCTCTCGCGCGCGACCGGCGGCTGCCGATCTCGGTCCTCGCCATGCCCCACGCCGAAGCGCTGCTTGGCCCGCCCGACGCCGGGCGCCTCGAGGGGCCGCCCACCGGCGAGGGCGACGAGTGGCTCCGCGTCGGCGCGGTCAAGATCTTCGCCGATGGCGGCGTCACGCCGGCGATCGACGTCTGCATGGGCGGGATGCCGCTCCAGATGGGCACGCTCATGCCCGACGTGGAGGCCGGGGCGCGCGCCGCGCTCGAGCGCGGTTTCGGGCTCGCCGTCCATGCGATCGGCAACGCGGGACTGCGCGCCGCGCTCGATGCGTTTCGCGCCTGCGAGCGCCTGCGCGGACGCGGGCGGCCCGAAGCACGTCTGCGGGTCGAGCACGCCATGCTCGCCTCGCAAGAGCAATTGCGCACCATGGCCGCGCTCGAGGTCGTCGGCGTCGTGCAACCCGGTTTCGTCCACCACGTCGGCGACTCGGTGCGCGACGTCGCCTTCGACGGGGAGACCTGGCTGCCGTTTGCGAATCTCGCGCGCGCCGGTGTCCGCTTCGCGGCGTCCTCCGACGACCCGTGCGCCTTCCACGAACCGCTGCTCACCTCGGCCCGCGGCGCGACCCGCCGTGCGGCCTCAGGGCTCGTCTCCGGCGCGGACCAGGCGCTCGCCTACACGGACTGGCTCGCCGCCTACACCGCCGGCGCCGCCTTCGCTGGCGGCCAGGAATACGAGCGGGGCAGTCTCACGCCGGGCAAGCGCGCCGACCTGGTCGTGCTCGAGGGCGACCTCGACCCCGAGAATCCGCCCGCCGTCGTCGAGACCTGGGTCGCCGGCCGGCGCGCCTGGCCGGCCGGCTGAAGCATTCAGTTTTCGGCCGCGCCCTCGAGGATCCACTGCCGGAAGCCGCCGATCACCTCGTCGGAGAGCGGGGCCGCACCGAGCGGCATCCGCGCCCCGCCCTCGCCGTCGAGCAATTTGCCGAAGAGATGGCTGCCCTCGAGGTCGAAG
>Ga0114966_10002567_pt1 | contig 16127 bp, 7 predicted proteins | sample M_130207_XF_Meta_FD_87029 | JGI IMG/M metagenome (GOLD analysis project Ga0114966, IMG submission 87029) | Freshwater microbial communities from Lake Montjoie, Canada to study carbon cycling - M_130207_XF_MetaG | ecosystem: Environmental > Aquatic > Freshwater > Lake | place: Lake Montjoie...
CATGATCCTTATGGTTATGGATGGGGTGCACCGGCAGCTTCTTTCAGGAATTTGGAAGTTTCGAGTTCGGGAAACTATTCTACCGAACCTGCTATGTTCAGAATACACCAGTGGGGAAGCGGTTCAGCAGAGTTCTGGAAACCTCAGGGAACTCAATTATACCTTAGAGAAACCCCAGGAGGTGGCGGCGGATGGTTTACTCGCTTTATCGTTCAGGGTAAGCAGTTAGTCCATGCAGGCGCTATGCCAAATGGTTGGGATCAGGTAGACTGGGGTGCATTAGTTTCTTTCAGACGTCCCGGTGCGGGTAATATGGCTGGCGCTCACCACGGTAACTCCCAGCTCGAATTGGTAAGCGAAGGAGCAGGTACAGCTCACATTGCATTCCACCGCCCCGGAATATTCGGAGCTAATTTCGGATTGGATAATGATAACTGGTTTTCAACACAGGGTTGGAGCGCAGGAGGAGGATATACTTCAATGAGGGTGGGTAGTCTTAGAGTCAATAGCGGTGACATGTTCATAAACTATACCGGCGGGGGGTGGGGAGGGGATGGAGGTGCTTACACAAACCTTTTTTTTGGCGACGACGAATCACCGTGTGGCTACAAGCTTATCCATGCAAATTCAAATGTTATTGGCTTTCATGGCGGCTGCGGGGTTTCTTGGTTGGCTTACTGGGATAATTCGGGGAATCAGCAAAATATTGGAGTGGTGTTCGCACCGGGCTTTCAATACTCGTCGGATGTAACCCTCAAAAAGGATATTCGTAATTTGGAAAACAGTATTGAAAAGCTCTCTGCTTTGCAAGGGGTATCGTTCACATGGAAAGCGACGGGCGAGCCGAGCGTAGGATTTATTGCCCAAGATGTGGAGAAAGTATACCCCGAGGTGGTAAGCACCAGCGCCACAACCGGGCTTAAATCGGTGAGTTACGGTGCATTAGTAGCCCCTCTCATTGAAGCAGTTAAAAGCCAGCAGGAAACGATTAAGAAACAACAAGAGGAAATTGACTCCATCAAAAAGCTACTTAAACAGCTTGAAAGTGAAGTTCGTAAAAAATAAGTTACAGTTTAGGTCTTAATCATAAACTATTTTTAGTTAATTTCAAAAGATTAGATTCAACTAATAAATGCAACTTTTGAACAAACAACTAAATATGAAAACTAGAGTCATCATTCTCGCAGCTCTTTTTAAAAACAAGTTTGCAATTTGCAATTTGCAATTTGCAATTTGTATTGCTTTGCTAATTGCCAGTTGCCTATTGCCAATTTTTTCCTTCGCCCAAAATGTAGGTATTAACGCTGCCGGCGCATCGCCCAATATTTCCGCTATACTAGACATTGATGCGCAGCCTGGCTTTAACAAAGGCTTGCTAATTCCCCGTGTTACTTATTCTCAGCGTATTGGAACTAATTTTAATCCGCTATCTGCTGCAGCACAAGGGCTTACTGTTTACCAAACCGATGCCGGCGGCTTGGGCGAAGGATTTTATTTTAATACTAGTACCAGCACAACTCCCGCATGGTCGTTTCTATTAAACAACACCAGCGGCTGGTCTCTTACTGGCAATGCAGCCACAACTCCCTCCAGCTCCGCTATTGGAACTGCCATTGCTGCCGGTCAAAATTATGTTGGCACAAGCGATTTTAAAGATTTTGTGCTGGCTACCAATAATTTGGAGCGATTACGCATCAACAGTGCCGGTAATATTGGTATTGGTACTAGTACACCAGGAACTTTACTGGATGTAAATGGCAGTACAAGAGCATTATTATACACTTTCCCTGCCCCCACCGGCGACCCAGCCCCTTTTATCACTACTCGTACTGTACCTTCGGGACAAGGCGCCTCTGCTGAAAAAACAGAACTTATCCTCTTCCATGGCAATGATCCAGCCAATGCAGCAGGAGCCGATCAAATTACATTGCGTGCCCCGGCTTTAAGTTTTCAAACATTTAATGATGTGAATGTGCTTGATATGAATAATAGTGTGGGGTATAATGAAAGGATGTATATTAATTCTATTGGTAATGTTGGTATTGGAACCATCTTACCTGAAAGGTTGTTGCATGTAGCTGTATCAGCTACAGACGGGGTTAATGGATCAGTTTTAAATTCTTATGAAATTGTGCAATTTAAGGTACATGCAGGAGGCGGTGCAAAAAGAGGGTTGGAAATTGGAGCACCAACTGGAAGTATTGTAAGTCCGGTTTATTTAAAAGTTCATGGTACTAGTAATAGATTTGCAATTTTAAATGAAACAAATTCTGAGCAGTTCACCATTTTAAACAGCGGCAATGTAGGGATTGGAACAGCAGCTCCTTCACAAAAGTTGCAAGTTAGTGGAGGAAATATTATCATTGATAATACCAATTGGTACTACGGCTTTAATACTAGTGGTGCAACTCAACCCTTAATTCGTAGTCGAGGAATGGGGTATAGTCCAAGTACTTATCCGGGTTTGCAGTTAGGGCAAACCGGTGACAACATAGCCTTGTTTATTGATCCTAATTCGATCACTGGCGGAGCTTTTAATGGCAATATAGAAAATGAGATATTTCTTCCAAATACTACCTCATTCAGACAAGCCAACAGTGGGGCTACGGACTGGATTAGTACGATGTATCTTAATAATGGTAACATTGGTATTGGCACTACAACCCCCTCTACCCAGCTGCATTCTACTGGTGGGGTCCGTTTTCAAATTTTAGCCGGTACAGGAACCCGCATGGTGGTGGCCGATGCCAGTGGTAATCTTGCTGCGGGCTCTTCCATAGCTTCGGGAATAGTTACAGGTAGTGGTACATTAAATTATGTTCCTAAATGGACACCTGATGGAGCAACACTTGGCAATAGCAGCATTTTTGATAATGGCAATGTTGGTATTGGAACAATAACTCCTGGCGCAAAATTACATGTAGAAGGAATCACATTTTTGAAAGGACCCAACAACAATACATTCGGTCAATTGAGCATTCAAACAACAGGCACTGTAGGGCATGATGCTCAGATTACCTTCGCAACAGCTGCAAACGGCAGAGGATTGTATGTTGACGATGACGATGTGAACAAGCTGAAATTTTATACGGGCTACGGCAAAGGAGTCGCAGGTAAAGAAGTTACCTTTGACAACGAAGGCAATGTAGGGATTGGTACTACAAGCCCAGCACGTGAATTGCATATTTCTTCAGCAAGCGGCGCCCAAATTAAACTTCAGGGAACAACAGGCAATTGGAATGGCTTGGAGTTTTTATCAACAGGATATAATGGATATATGGGTATGGAAGACAATTCAGGCCGTTTTTTTATTGATATGAATTCTAATGGTGAAGATTTAAGTATTATTCAAAGTGGTAATGTTGGTATTGGTACAACAGCTCCAGCCGCAAAATTGGAAATTTCTCAAGTCGCAAGTGATGCAGGAGGGAATGGCCTTACTATTACTGGAACTGGCACAGGGGCTCAAAACTGGCAATGGTACCCTAGTTCCAATCAGTCGCTCAACCTTATGCGTCCAGGATTAAGATTAGTTAGATTCGGCAATGATGGAAGTTTTTCAGCAGGTGGGCTCGACAATGATGCTGGAGCGAGTGCAGATTTCTTTGTTAATGGAACGTCTGGCAATGTAGGTATAGGAACTACAAGCCCTGGAGCAAAATTAGAAATAGCGGGCCAAATAAAAATAACTGGTGGTGCGCCCGGTGCTGGTAAAGTATTAACTTCTGATGCCAGCGGTTTGGCTACTTGGAACGCTGCAAGTACTGGAACAGTAACGGGTTCCGGTACACTTAATTATGTTCCCAAATGGACACCCAATGGTACTACTTTAGGTAATAGCAGCATTTTTGATAATGGAACTAATGTGGGGATTGGAACAATAAGTCCAGGAGCACCTCTCCAAGTTAATGGTGAGATTGTAGCCAATGGCCTTTTTGGTGCAGTAACAGGTGCACCTGATAATACTATTTGGGGAGTATCCAAAGACACTTACCCAACTTGGGGCATGTTTTATAACGAGGGGTCTCCGGATTATATCGAGTTTAAGACAGGCGGTACCGTTTCGTCACGTATTACACTAGATGATGGATCGGCTCATTTTGGTTTAAATGGCGGTAATGTGGGTATAGGGAATAATAGTCCTCAAGAAAAACTGGATGTAAGAGGCAGTCTCGCAACTTCTATTTCAAATACGCAAGTGGTAGGTAAACTTTATAATGCTGCTAGCGATGGATTCCTCGAGTTGTATACTGGAGAAGCTACTCCTATTTCTCGAATTAAATTATCTGCTTATGGCAATTCCTATTTTGCACCTGCAAACAATGGTAACATAGGTATTGGTACTACAAGCCCAACTTTGGGGAAACTAAATGTTGTTAGTGCTGCAAATACATTAGTTTCTGCACTGCGTATTGAATCTAGTGGAACGTTAGCAAATAATGACATCGTTCGCATGCAAATAAACGGGCTTACTAATGGTTTCAGAATGTTTCAAGATGGATCCTCTAATGTAATTTATTCATTTCAGGATGGTAATGTTGGGATAGGAACAACTAGCCCTGGTGCAAAATTAGAAATAGCGGGTCAAATAAAAATAACAGGAGGATCGCCCGGTATAAACAAAGTATTAACATCAGATGCAACAGGATTAGCATCATGGCAAAATTCGGGGGGCACTCCTTTTTCGGGTTCAGTAACTTCAGGTAACTGGTATCGTATAGCTTCAAATCCAGGGAACAGATGCAATGCAGAATTTACTTTACGTGATTTTATAAGTGGAGGTGGCCATTCTACAGCAACTTTTAGGGTAGGAACGTCTTATAACTATGCTTCTGGAACTAGTTTTACCTTATTAAATCACAATCAATATAGCGGAGCAACTTTTACAAAAGTAAGGGTACTGCAGGCCACAACTTATGACCCCCAATATCTCGAAGTTTATGTTGAAAGAACAGGGTCAGTAGAATTTTCGGTTTATGATAATTTGCAAGCTAATGGCTGGGTTCCTATAGCCTGGACTGCCGGCGGCATACCCGGTGGTTATACAGATAGAGAATTTAATATAGATAACTTATTTGTTGTTGGAGATTATGACGACCGATTAACAATTAATAGAGGTGGTAATGTAGGGATAGGAACAACTAGCCCTGGATCAAAGTTGGATGTAGCAGGGCAAATAAGAATAAGAAATGGGAATGGTATTGCATTTGAAAGAGATCTTGGTCAGTCTGACTACAGCACATTTGTGGATGCTTACGGCTTCCCCTCTCAAGGTTACGGAGCCGGCGGAGCAGCTAACTATTGGGTAAGATTAGCATCTAAAGGCGGAACACATATTGTATTAAATACAGATGGGGGCGCAGGATCTGGTGAAAATAGTTTTGATCATTTTACTGTATGGCAAGGTGCTGTAGATGGTGATAAACTTTTTAATGTTTCAAATATTGGTAATACATATATTAAGGGCAATTTAGGTATAGGAACCACAAGCCCAACAAAAAAACTACAAGTGACAGGTGGTTCGCTCCTTAGTACTAGTATTCTTACAGATGGTTATGTGCAGGATGTAAGTGGGATAGTGCAGGGAAATTATATCCCATCGCAAAATTGGAATATTGCTTCGGGTAGTGTTGGTATTTTTAATGATAATGGGGGGGCAGGAGACAATACAAGGGAGTGGGGAGATGGGCCTGATGGCAATCGTGCCATTCTTTGGAAAGGCTTTGGTTCAGGAACTGATGCAGATGGGGGCTGGAACACTTCCGTATTTGATATCGATCATACAAAAAGTTACCGTGTTTCGGTATGGGTAAAAAAAACAGGAGTTAATTCAGGAACTACTTATTTGGGAATACAGGGAAGCAATGTTACCTATCTGAATGGCGTAGCGGAGGGTAATCCTTATTTTTTTTGTGGGACCCCCCCTAAGCTGGACCAGTGGTATTTAATAGTAGGGTATATTCATGGCAGTGGCGACGCTTCACTTGTTGGTTCGGGTGGTTTATATGATGGGTCAACGGGTTTGAAAGTAGTTAACTTTGGTGGTTTAGGAAATTGCGGCGCCGACTATAAATTTACAACAGCAGCAACAACCCAGCAGCAGAGGGCATATTTATATTATAATAATAATTCTAGTGCAAGGCAATATTTTTTCAACCCTAGGTTTGAAGAAGTAAATGGAAAGGAAATTCCCATAGCTGCATTATTAGGAGCACCTGTTATGTGGCAGGAATTTTCGACGCCCTTAATAAAAGAGTTTTCTTTCTCAGGATCCGGAAGTCAAACAATTACCTTACCTTCCTCGGTCCCTGTCAATGCAAGGTACGTACTTGCTGATATATTTGTTACTGCAAACTTTAGTGATCATCAGAATTTTGTATTGGGTCGGGCTTCCTTAGGTGCCGAAAAAAACTGGGTTGACAGCAGGGGACAGCAGCCTTCATCACAGTTTGGAAATTTGGCAAGACATTCGGTTACTTTAACTTATTTTGGTGAGGCTGATGGATACAGTTCAAATTATGGAATATGGTATAGTTCGCAACTTGTCCCGGTAAGTGGGCAAACAATGTATTATCAGAATTATGGTAATAGTGGCAGTAGTGGATGGCTTTACATGGTTATAAGAAGTTATTCGAATTAAAAATAAGTAATAGAATTCTGATAATAGACTTTGTATAAATAATTTATTAAAATAATTAATTGCCTTTTTGAATCGTCATTGCTAGTTGAAAAGAAATTATCTATGATTATGATGAGATTACTTCGACTGAAAAGTATCGCAATAACCTAGTAAATGAAGCTTTTTTTTAAAATGGAATGCCATAATATTTTAACTTACATAAAGTCTAGAATAATTGTTGGAAATATTGGCATCGGCATTAATACAGCTGAATGCACAAATAGGAATAAAAATACTAGTTAATGACAAGGGGAAATAAAAAAGTATTGCCGCCAAAACAAAGTGAAGAACTACTGCGGGTATTAGAAGTCCGTTTTGAGAAAAACAGGAATCTTCACAAAGGACTTGAATGGGCTAAAGTACAATCAAAGCTGGAAACAAATACCGAAAAACTCTGGACGCTCAATGAAATGGAAAATACAGGCGGCGCACCAGATGTGGTGGGGCAGGATAAAAAGACAGGGGAATACATTTTTTATGATTGTTCAGAAGAAAGTCCAAAAGGCCGCAGAAGTTATTGTTACGACCGCGAAGCGCAAGAGTCAAGGAAAGAGTATAAACCAGTAAATAATGTTATTGATATTGCTGCCGCCATGGGCATAGATCTTTTAACAGAAGAAGAATACCGAAAATTTCAGGAATTAGGAATATTCGATACAAAAACATCGAGCTGGGTGAAAACACCTTCTGATATTAGAAAATTAGGAGGAGCAATTTTTTGTGATCGGCGCTATAACAAGGTATTTGTGTATCACAACGGTGCCGAATCGTATTATGCTGCCAGGGCTTTCCGCGGCTCGGTGAGGGTTTAAATTATTGTATTGACACATTTTTAGTGATGCCCCATTTTAAAATGGTGCTTAAAGGATACAAATTCTTTTCGATGGTATTTTTATAGAATAGCAATTATTTAAATAATATTTCAGTAGCTCCAAATCCATATTTACTGTAGGATGCGTCGTAATGTATAAGATTGGAGTATGGTTTAAGTATTGTAAGCACTTCCTGTTTTAGTCTGCCATTACCAACCCCATGAATAATAATTAACTTCCGGAATCGTTCATTAATTGCTTTGTCGAGTGCGGCTTGGAAAAATTTCAATTGTACTACAATAATTTCGGCATTGCTCATTCCATTGTAGTTATCCATTAGATCTTCGATGTGTAAATTAATTTCCATCTCATAAGCTGCATTATTGGATACATGAGGCTTTGACTTTTGAGGCTGCTGCTGTTGTTCTTTTTTCTGAAATAATATTTTTGATAAATCTAAATTCGAATGATAATTATGCGGCTCTGAATTATTATTTAAGGTGAATACATTTAATACGAAAGCCTTTTCTTGAATAAAATTATTTTTGGCGAAAGCATTTTCTTTATATAATTTGATTGACCTAAATTTAATTATTTCACTAATAGGAGATTGATGTTCATGCGATTCTTCATTAAAAAAAAGAGCTTCAATTTTAAAGGTAGAAAAATCATTTAATTTTTTTCTTTCTATTGTTTCAATCAATAATGATTCATAGGGTTTTACAATGCCTGAAGCAAGTGTATTAAATTTAGTAGTTTGTAATAAAGAATAGGTATAAAGTAGTTTGTAATCGGTGTTATTTATAAGCCATACATTGATATTAGAATTAGGGATATCATCAATTTTTTCAGGTGCAAATGCTGTATAAATGCCCTCCTTTTCTTTTTTAAAATTTAGCGGCTTCAACTTTATTACAGCAGGGGCATCAGGGCTAGGATTATTTATTAACGGTTGTATAGGTTCTGCCAGTTCATTAATTAATATTAGTTCGGATATTTTATATGGTATTTCGAAGCCATCATTAATGGCTACAGCAACAGTATCTTTATTAATAATTTTACAAACTTGTCCTTGCCCTTTTTCATTTAAAAAAAGAACCTTATCATTAATTTTAAATTTCATACTGCAAATATAATTTTTTTAAAATTATAATATGCTTTATCCACATAGCAAAACATGGCTTTAATATAAAAAGATGCAGGAATGAATCTCAATAGCTAATGCATTATATGGAGACTAAAGACATTTTTATCAAAAAACTGATACTTTATTTATTCCAATGAGTTTTTTTTATAAGGGAAGTTTTCGAAATAAATCCGCAAATTTAATGGTTCAAAAACTGTGTGTTTTTCTTTTGTCTTGATACCCTCCGGTGATTCGACAAATGCTCACCACAGGCTCGCTCAGGACAGGCTCCAGAAACAAAAAATCAAGAACAGACTCTTCCTCTCCACCTGCAACCCTGCATCGCGTTTGTTCATTCCTCACACGCGTTTTCATAAGGATATTTTTTTGCAAAAAAATAAAATTATCTGTTTTTATTAATATAGCTGTTTTGTCAAAATTATTTTGAAAGCTTTACTAAGAAAGCCATGCATAGCAAAATTCCAATCAATTGTTAAAAAAAAGCATCATGCGAAGCCATTGCAAAGATAAAATGAGAGTTTTATTATAAGCTAACAATTAATGCACCTGAATCTACTACGGAATAATATGCCTGATTTAATAATTTACATTCGGTTTTCCACTTTCTTATATTGTATATGGAGTTGGAAGAATCGAAAACTATTATTCTTGCATTATATTGTTTGAATATTTCAGAAATTTGGAGTTTTGGATTTTCTGAAATAATTAAATAGTCAAGATGGATAGGGTCTTTTGCGACTATTTTAAAATTATTAATCGCATTTATTTTAGTCATCCGTAAATCATAAAACTGAATAAAATTATTATTAATGGAAAGGTAATTTGTTTTAATATTTTCAGAAATTATTTTTGTATTGTTAATACCTAGGTTCCATAGGTTATGCTTTACTCTATACAATAAAGCTTTTTCATTTTTAGCAAAGGCAGTATCTGTTAATAATATATTGCTTTTAGCACTAATAAAATCTATCGCACTTGTTTTAGGAATATTATAAATAACAAAACTTTTTTGTTTGTATTGGTTAAATTGCTCAATAAGTTGGGAAGATAATATTGTAATAAATAAAATAAATACCATCAATAAGGAGATGAACTTTCGGGTACTAAAATAAATTAATAGCGCAGCAATAAACAGGTAAAGGAGGAAGGTTTCGAAAGCAGTAATAGAAATGCCTTGAATTACAGCATACGGCCACTTTTCTATAGCATTTACCGATTGATTTAAAAACCAAACACCAAATCCAAATCCCATAGCCAGGTAACTTGTTATTAATGAGAATTTAGCAAAGGTAAATAATGCAATCCCTAAATAGATGATAGCCGTAGAAATAGGTATAACAATTAAATTGGAAAACAGGAAATAATTAGGAAACTGGTTGAAATAGTAAAACCCTAGTGGGAAAGTAGCTATTTGTGCAGCAATGGAAACAGAAGTAATTTTCCATATTTGATCTAGCAGCCAATTATCTAATTCAAACCAATCATATATTTTTGGCTGTATATAAATAATTCCTATTACAGCAATATAGGAAAGCTGAAAGCCTACATCCATAATAAAATATGGATTAAAGAGTAATAATAAAAAAGCGGATGCAGCTAAAGTATTATAAATATTGGTATTTCTAAAATAGGCTTTAGCAATAATTATAAAACTAAACATAGTAGCGGCCCTTAGCACAGAAGGAGATAATCCAGTAAGTGTAGCATAAGACCATAGCAGGAGAATAAGGATGATAGCTCTAATAATATTTCCATATTTAAATTTCAATAAAAATGAAAGTAACCAGTTGAAAACGATATAAATAATGGCCACGTGTAAGCCGGAAACAGATAATATGTGTAAGGCACCTGTACTTGCATACGCAGAAATAATATCGGCATCTAACTTATCGACATAGCCTAATAATAGGGCAGACCCTACGGCAAATTCGAGGCCATACAAATTATTTTCTGTAAGAATTGCCAATAAATTATTTTTTAACTTATAAGATTTTTCCAATAAGTAATTTCCCTTATTTTCACCACAATAAATCCAATCAGCATTTTTTATATATGCCTGATTATAAACATTATGAAACTTTAAAAAACGTTTATAATTAAATTCACCTGGATTTTGTGGAGGAGGAATATCATTTAAATTAGCATTAATAAAAAGCTGATCGCCATATTTCAGTTTTAATGAGAGGGAATCTTTTTTAAAAAAGAGCATTGCTTTTCCGGAAGTATTTTTCCAATTATCGCCTTGTTTAATAGCCTGTACTTGCACAATTACTTTTAAGCTTTTTTCTTTTTCTAAATATTGTTCAGTTAGTCTACAATAGGCTAGTTGTGTTCCATTTGTATATTTCGAGAAATGATTATCAGAAAATTTTTCAGTTTTTAAAATAGTAAGCTGAAAGGAGAATAAAAATAAGGAACCATTAACAAGTAATCCAAACCACCAGGATTTTCTATAGGAAGAGGTGAAAATGGGGAATAACATTACTATGGCTAATATAAAAGCCATTATAATAATTATAAAAAGGCTGAATTTTATTTGAAATGGAAAATAAATGGCCATTAAAATGCCAAATAAAAAGGGAAGTATTAAGCGTATGAATGGTGCCTTATTCCAAATATACATGTTGATGAAAATTATGTAAAATATATTTTGTACTAGAAAATAGAATGCCTATTAAAAATAATAATGCGTAAAATACCAGACTTTAAAACGTTACTTCCATCGGTACTTAAAATTTTCGTATTTACCTTTTATAGCCATTGTAAGTTCTAATTGTGTTGCATTTTGGATATATTCGTCGCTTAGGTTTAAATATTTTATGAATGCCTCAAACTCATCTTCAGATAAATCAATTATTTCATGCTTGATATATAATCGAAATAAATCTTTCAAAATATCACGTTTAAAATCTTCATTTTCCCATTCAGCAACTTTTTGTTTAGATTTAGCAAATTTGCTAAATCGTTCATACAAATAAGTTATAGGGCTTTCTATAGCATAAATTCCATTTACAGAAAATGATTTTTTTATTCCTATTTTATTAATATCAATTTCTATTTCATTTAATGAGCGAGAGGCGAAAACACTTATTTCCTTTAATGTAAAATACAATTTTTCGAGAGGAACAGTGATGTTAATTTTTTTTTGAAAGGTAGAATCTTTTAAGCATATATTTTTAATTTTGAAACCAAGTGCCGAAAGAATAATAGTATCCGTTAATTTTGCATTTATCGAAAAATAGCCATCAGCATCAGCAAATGTCCCTATGTTTGTTTGTTTATTAATTACCATTAATTGTGAAAGCGGTAATTTACTTTCCTTATCATAAGCTTGCCCTTTAATTTCACATACTAATGAGGAGTATGGAACATTTTTTTGTCCAAGAGCATTAAAATTGAACAAAGCCAGTAAAAATAAACAGATTAATATTTTACTGTGATAGTATAAATTTAAAGGTGTAATTATTAATTTGATCATTGAATGATTTCGATAATATTTTTTAAATTGTTCGAACTTCAATCTTCTGCTGTTTAAATTTAAAAGGTTTGAGTATTCTGCGTGAAGTTTTCGAAATAAATCTGCAAATTAAATGGTTCAACAACTGTGTATTTTTCTTTTATTTTGATACCCTTCGGCAAAAGCTCAGGACAGGCTCCAGAAACAAAAAATTAAGAACAAACTATTCCTCCCCACCTGAAACCCTGCATCGCTTTTGTTCACTCTTCACGGGCGTTTTCCAAAAGGATATTTTTTTGCAAAAAAATGGAATCATCTGTTTTTATTAATATATATATGTTTTGTCGAAATTATTTTGAAAGCTTCACTGCTCCGCATCAGTTGGATTATTTGGCAAAACGGAATTTTTTATCTTATTAATCAGTTGTGCTTTAGATTCTTCCCTTCTAATTAAGCGTTCTATATTTTTTTGATGTGTTATTAAAACCATAATGGCAATTAAAATTGAAAATACTATTAAGGAATTGTTCGTAATATTAAATACTAAAATAACAATTAAAGGAAAAGCAACAGCAGCAATCATTGAACTTAATGAAACATAACCTGAAATAAGTAATACCAAAATAAATATACCAATAGAAATAAAGGCAGCATAAGGCAAAACGGCTAAAATAATACCTAGTAAAGTAGCAATTCCTTTACCTCCTCTGAAGGATGCGAATATTGGAAAAATATGCCCAACAAGGGAAGCAATCCCTAATACCAACTGCAAATTAATAAACTGGTTAGAATGAATGGAATAATTGCTTAATGAGGCTAAACTAACTGCCAAGAATCCTTTGAAGATATCTAAAAATAAAACAGGGATGCCTGCTTTTTTCCCGAGTACTCTGAAAACATTTGTAGCACCGGCATTTCCACTACCATATTCTCGAACATCAATTTTGTAAAAATATTTCCCTATCCATACCGCAGTAGGAATGGATCCAAGAATATAAGCTCCTAATAAGAAAAGAGTATTAATTGATGTCAGCATTATTATTCTTCAGTTTTATTTTTACGTAAAAACATTGCTTTTTTACTAGGTGGGCAAATGTTGAAATTATAATCAGGAACACCCTTTTCTCCTGCTTTTTTACGTTTATCTGATTTTAATTCTTTTATAATAGTGTTAAATGCTTCGAGGGAAGAAACAGCTAACATGGTTCCTCTTGTATAGTTAAAGTAATACCAATTATTTTCACTCAATTCCAAATATATATTTAATATATCGCCACTACGTTTTTTAATTAGCTCAATGTGTCCATCCACATATTTATTCAGCTGTGTTTTATTGATATTTCCAATACCTATTTGTCCTACCGAGGTATAAGAGCGAGTATTCTTGTTCCAAATCATTTTTATATCGTTAAAGAAAAAAGTTTTCTTTAATTCATCCGGAAATTTTTTGTAGGACCCGTATAAATTTAATTGGGAAATAAGTTTATCAGCCTTGTCTTTACCTAGCATTTCGCGCATACTTTTTTCAAATACTACTCTAGTTAAATCTACGGCACCCAAATTAACAGAAGCAACAAAAGCTTCGGTCATTTTATCAATAGCGTTATCATCAAAATAAAAATCAACAGCCATTATTAAGTCGAATAAAGTAGAATCTGTTTTTAAAATATGAGTAGCATTGCCGAATGATTCTATTTTTAATTGGCCGAAGTCGCCACCTAAATTAACTGTTCCTTCTCCATACATTTTACATTTTGCAATATTTAAGCTTAAATAATTACCTGGTAATGAATTTTCCACCAATTTTTCTTTATTCGCTATGCGATATTCACGACTAGCTTTATCAAAAAATAGAAAACCGTCGGCTGGCAAAATAGATAAATCACTGATTGATTTTTTTTGCGATAAGAAAGCCGAATATAAATGTGCTGAATCGTTAGCTATCATAAGCGATGCTGCAATAGGTTTGTAGGATACATCAACAGGCTCTTTTGAAATAGGTATATAAATTAAATTTGGATTAATTTCAGATTCAAATTTAAACCATGTTTTTGGTATTGCGGCGCAATCGTGAATAATACGGGCAGCCCCATCAAATACTAAAAAATTGTTAGCTGCTTTGAGTTTTACTTTTCCTTTATATTCAAAATTTGGACTTAAATTAAATTTTGAAGTATCCCTAATTACAGTTTCGGCATAAGTTTGATAGGTAGTATCGATACCAATGTTACTGAAGAAAAATGTACGCTTTGCCATTAGTTCATCAATATAATCGTAAAAACCTGAACCTTTATAATTTTTACGAGCATAAGCATTTACTGTACAATTGTATAAATTATGATATTTAGTAATTGAATTGGCAATAATTTTGGCATTGTTAAAAGTTCGTATAACAGCACCTCTGTCAACAAATACATTTCCACTATCAGGGTATACACGGGCATCAGCCAAATTGATATACGTAACACCTTTGGCAGTAATAACATGTTTTTTTAAATCATATTTACCTGAGGATGCAAAAAATCGCAAGGAATCTTGCTTTGGATGGACCGATATAAATTCAGGCCCTTCCAAATCCAGATCGTTTTTAGTATCCGTTGTTTGTCCTTTGTCGGAGCCTATTTCAACAGTTCCATTATCCATAAACCATTTAAAACTTTCCATAAAACAAATATATTGATTTTGAGGAAATTGAACAATAGAACCTTTTCCATTCGATTTGAATTCACCAATTCGTTTATCAAAATTAACTAATGCATTTACATTGAATGTTACAAAAGCTAATGTATCGGTACCTACTACTTTTACTGCAAAATTTGCTGTATCGGAATTAAATTTACTAGATTTAAAGAATATCAGTTTAGAGTCTAATCTGGCACTTAAAAAATCAACAGTGCCATCACCTGTAAGTACTTTTGGTGTAAGTTCTAACTTCCCATTAAATGTTGAATTTTGATTGTACGCTATAAATCTTTGCTCCTTATTATTAATAATACTCATCAAATCTTTATTTGGCATCCAATGTATTTTAACATTTTCGCCATGTATTACAGGGAATTCCGGAGGTGTTTTTTGTTCCTTTATATCAAAATTTTGAGCTATTGCTTTTGTAGAGTCAGGGAAAAACAAGAAATCGTTTGATTTTGTAACGGATGTAACATAATTAAGCATACCATCTCCTCTTAATCCTTGGTGGCTAAGCTTTATTTTGTTATTATAGGTTCCTTTCCCTCCATAGATAGGGTAGCCTGCTGGAGGAGCTTCGGTGATAAATCCTAAAGAATAATCTTGTTGTAATGTTAAGGACTCTTTGAAGACAGGGAAAATATCTGATGTTACCATTTCGCCCTTAAATCTAAGTCCTTCATTGGAAAAATTATCTAAACTATCTATTGTAAAAGGATCAAGGTGAAAATAAAATTTATCTTTTTGATATTTACCATTTTGAATTGACCTTTTACTATAATAGGTATATGAATCATTAAAGCTATTGAAAATAGGGTATTTAGGGAATGGTTTTATCCCAGATTTATTTTTAGGTTCATCAATTTCTAAGTTACCATTTATTTTTTCCACAACAGTTTTTACTTTTACTAAAGGGTATTCACCATACGCATTAGGTAAAAAAGATTTTACAGATAAACGGAGAGAATCAACATTTTTTAGTTCAATTATAAATTTGTTATAATCAAATGAAAATTCCTTACCAAAAAAATCGAAACGACCGGCATGCACAACTCCAGCAAAAGAAAAATTAAGATTTTTCCTTAAAATAATTTTCTGCTCGGCAGGGTATATCGTTACGTTTTGGGAGTCGCTCATGAAAATTTGTTTCACCCCAAAGATTGTCATTTCATTGTTTAATAAATTTATACTTGCATTGGTTAATCCGCGGGCAACCGATGGAACTTGAATCACATCATAATCGAGCTTTGCCGAACGAAAGGCAATAAAATCAAATAGTTTTTCATTAACATGTACCTCATCTTCTTCTGGGTTATAATTGATAAGACCAAGAGTAGATAAAATAAC
>Ga0114966_10002568_pt1 | contig 16125 bp, 16 predicted proteins | sample M_130207_XF_Meta_FD_87029 | JGI IMG/M metagenome (GOLD analysis project Ga0114966, IMG submission 87029) | Freshwater microbial communities from Lake Montjoie, Canada to study carbon cycling - M_130207_XF_MetaG | ecosystem: Environmental > Aquatic > Freshwater > Lake | place: Lake Montjoie...
AAAATAAACGTTTGGCAATACCAACAAATTTATAATGCTCTTAATTCAAAAGATAAAGATGCAACTGATTTAGACTTAAAGGTTAAGTTAGTAGCAATAGTCAATAATATGACAGAGATGCAAGTAGATAGCCTTCCTTTGGATGAATATAAAGAGTTGAGTAAAACCATTGAGTTCTTAAATGAACCCATTAAAGGGAAGCCTGTCAAGTGGATACCCATCACTAAGAACAAAAGGTATAGGATTGTTTATGATGTAAGCAAGATGCCATTTGCAAGATACATTGAAAGCAAAGTATTTAGCGAGGATTTATATGGTAACCTACATAAACTTGCAGCGACAATGATAGTACCCGAATATAAGAAGAGATTCCACATTTGGTATGACCAACCATATGACGCTAGTAAACATCAAGAGTATGCGGATGATATGCTCAATGCTAGGTTTATAGATGTATATAATTCGTTGGTTTTTTTTTATCAAGTATACAGAAATTGGATAGAAGTTTCGCAGGGTTATTTGGCGAACAAGTTGAAAGAAACGGGGATGACAATGGACAAAGCGAACGAGGTGGTTCAAAGTTTATGCAATATTTTGGATGGCAATATAGCACCAAACTTATTGCCGACTACGAAAATTGCCGAGTTACGGAAGCATATGATATGAGTACAATAGAGTGTTTAAATATATTATCATATCTAAAATCTAAAACGGATTTTGATAATGAGCAATTGAGAAAAGTAAGATAGATTTCATAGTTAGGTTTTGGTTTGACTACCCCTACTCTTAAAAAAGGTGGGGGTTAGTTATTTTTAGCCATTACCCTATTTATTGGTAATGAGCATAACTAAAGCACAAGCATCGGCATTAGCGGAAGGATTCCTTAATACACTAGGTGAGCAACCTATGAAGGAAGGCGAGTTCCCTATTATTGAAAAGCTATTATTAGACTTTGGTGGTGATTTTATTAAAAATGCTCAAAAGAATCTAAATGCTAATAACTCAATAGCATCGGGAAAAATCAATGATATCCGTATGAACTTTACCAAATTTGGTACAAACTATTCAATATCATTAGGTTATCCCAAAAGTGAACCCGCTTCAAAGTATTGGGATTTTATAAACAAAGGGGTTAAAGGAACTAAGAATATTAAAGCGGATGCTAAAACTCCATATAAATTCAATCCATCTAAAAAAAGTATTCCTATTTCCGTAGCACAAGGATGGTTAGGTTATAATAAATTAAAGGTAGTAGCCGTTAAACCATATAGGAAATTAGGAGTTGAAACAAAAGCTACGGATGAAAAAAAGTCTTTGGCTTATGTATTGGCTAGGTCTATACATAGAAAAGGTATTAGGTCAACCCATTATTTTGATGATGCACAAAAAGAAACATTCGGCAAAAACTTCTATGAGGTAATGGAAGTAGCTTTAGGAAAAGATATTCAAATTAAGATTAAACAAATAGGTAAAGAATTAAGCAATGGCAATAACAATACAAAGTAGTCCTGCTCCTTATAGTAGTATGCACGATGACTTATGGTTCGTTTCAAGTTCAAATAATACAACAAATCCAAATGCAACTGTATTCAAATTTGTTTATGATGTTTATGTCAATGGTTCACAAGTAAGTAGAACCAAAATATATCCATCACCAAGTGCGGAAGGAAGCTATGGTATATTTAATGCATCACCAATAGTAAGAGCGTATGTAACAAACTATTTTGAACCTAGTGGTTCATCTATTTTAGTTGCATCTAATGATAAGATTAAAGTAGATTCTACAATTAATATAGGCGAAGAGTATGTAAGTGGTGGTAACTTAATAACTAACCTAAATTTAGTTAGTAGTGCATTAAGTTCTTATAATTACTACCCGCCATTGTTTGCAGATATTTTATTTACAAATAATAATACTCCATTGGTTCTATCGGATTATTATGATAATTTACTAATAGAAAACTTTACGGATGATTGGATAACCGAACGAGATAATGACAATATTACAATTGAGTATGGTGATAATTTCTATGCTACATATTTTAAGATAACTAGTGGAACTTATTACGCTTGGATAGATGTAGTTAACGAAAGTGGTTCTATAATTGATACGGCTAGTGGCGGGGTTACATTTAGTGGAGAAATGAATCTATTTAATTGTCAAGCGGGACATATTAATACTTTTGCGGGTAGAACTTTAATAACGGATACTACTTATGGATATAATGTCTATCTTAAAAGAGGGGTGGCTATATCTAGGAAGTTGCAATTTATTCAAAAATGCTATCCTAAATACAAGCAATACAATCTTCATTTCCTTAATCGTTTAGGCGGTTGGGATACAATGAAATTTGCTTTAGTTAATAAAAGGTCTACCGAGTTACAAAGAGCATCATATAGAAGAAATGATTGGCAATTAAGTGGGAATACTATGACTAACATAGATTCTTACAATAAGTATAATGAAACTACTTTAAACTATGCCATTCAACATAAAGATAAATTCCATTTAATATCGGATTGGGTTAGTGAACAAGACTACGAATGGTTAGCACAATTATTCGCAAGTTCTATTACCTATATGGAAGTGCAAGGTGCTTATTTCCCAGTAACAATTAGTAGTACAAATTACGAATATAAATTAGAAACTAGCGATAAGTTATTTAATTTTGAAATTGATATTGAAGTAGGTAAATATTTAACAAGCCAATTTAGATAATGATTAGTACGGAAATATATATAGAAGATTATAAACTTGATTTATTACAAGATATAAGCACGGAGTTTAATTATACCATTGATGATATAGTAGATTTCGGTTCTAAGAATACATCTTTCTCAAAGACTATTAATATCTCTGGTACGGCAATCAATAACAAGATATTTGGTTTTGTATTTGATTTAGGCAATGCCAACTTTACCGATGACACTTTGCCAAATGTTAATTATAATTTCAATGCAAGTAAATCTGCACAATGCCGAATCTTCATTGATAAAATACAAGTCTTTAAGGGTACATTAAGAATATTAGAGATAGTAATTGATGGTAAAACAATAGAGTATCAATGTAGTGTATTTGGTGAGTTAGGTGGGTTTATCTCATCACTAGGGAATAATAGGTTAGAAGATTTAGATTTTAGTGCTTATGACCATTCATATACATACACTAATATTACAAATAGTTGGGATGCTTCTAATGGTAGTGGATATTATTATCCATTGATTGATTATGGAAATGTAAGTACAAACAAGATTGACTATAATGTGATGACATTTAGACCCGCATTATATGTAAAACAATACCTAGAAAAAATATTTGCTAGTAGTGGTTATGATTATGATTTCCCATTATTAGATACTGATGCATTTAAAAGATTAATAATACCACATAATCAAAATGTATTATCTACTATAAGTAATGTCCAATTAATAGCTACTCCCATTGTTAAAACTTATACGGGTTCGGGTATAACTATACCTTTGCAATTTACTTCTAGTTCTTTAGGTAGCTTTACTTTAGTAAGTAGTGATACTACTTTTATTTATGGGGGTACAAGTAAAGTAATAAATATAGATTTTAAATTAGTTGGTCAATATATAAGCGGTGGGATAGCTACATTAAATGTAAAGAAAAGTGGTGTAACTATTGGTAGTTATTATATTGGTGCTCCATTTGTAGGGCATTACTTTACGGCTAATATTAATCTAACTAATATAACAATTAATACAAGTGAAAGTTTAACTTTTTCATTAGATTGGACAAGTACTTCAACTAGCTACAATTTAATAGTGCAATCGGGCGGTTCATTAAGTGTAACGACAACTAGTAGCGATATAGTTCCAATAAATTATAGCGAGACTATTAAAATGAATAGCACTATACCAAAGGGAATATTTCAAAAGGATTTCTTTTTAAGTATATGCAAGATGTATAATCTTTATGTTTATGATGATATATTTACCGATAAAAAGATATATATAAAACCTTACATAGATTTCTATCCTACTACAAGTGCAAATGCTTTAGATTGGTCTAATAAAATAGATAGGTCTAAGCCATTAAGTATAAAACCAATGAGTGAACTAAATGCTAGATATTACCAATTTAAATATAAAGATGATTCGGATTACTACAATGAGAATTATAAGAAGAAATATAATGAGAACTATGGTGATAGGTTATACGATACTACTTATGATTTTAGTAAGGATACGGAATCATTGGAAATAATATTTGCATCAAGTCCATTAGTTCAAATATCGGGAGTAGATAAAAGAGTTACTCAAATATTAAAAATATCGGATAATAATACCAAAGAACAATCGGTAGATAGTGTTATTAGAATAATGCAAGTACAAAAAATTAGTAGTGTAACATCTTGGAATATAAAAAACCAAGCTGGTACATCTAACTTAGTTACATTAACGAGTTATGGTTATGCGGGTCATTTACATTTTGATGGTAGTGGAATCCCCGACCAAGACATAAACTTTGGAGCACCTAAAGAAGTCTATATTACTACTACTTCCTATCCTACTACTAATTTATTCAATGCGTATTATAGTGATTATATAGCCGAGATTACTGACAAGAATAGTAAACTATTAACTTGTAGTGCTTTATTAAATACAGTGGATATTAATAATATAGATTTCTCAAAATATATATGGATAGATGGAGTATTATATAGGTTAAATAAAATAGAAAATTTTAATCCTATGGAATACAATACAACGAAAATAAGTTTATTAAAAGTAATTGAAACAACATACTAATGGCAGAGAATTTAAATTTAAACATCAACGTAGATACTAAAAGTGCGGAAGGTTCGGTAGGTTCACTTAAAAAACAATTAAGGGAAGCACAAAATGATGTAGCATCTTTATCTGATAAGTTTGGTGCAACATCACAACAAGCAGTGAATGCTGCAAAGAAAGCTGCAGAACTTCGTGATAGAATTGGTGATGCTAAATCTTTAACGGATGCATTTAACCCAGATGCTAAATTTAAAGCACTTACATCATCATTGGCTGGGGTTGCAGGTGGATTTGCTGCCGTACAAGGTGGTATGTCATTATTTGGTTCGGAAAGTGAAAACGTACAAAAGACTTTATTAAAAGTACAATCCGCAATGGCTTTATCTCAAGGATTACAATCCGTTGGTGAAAGCATAGATTCATTTAAACAATTAGGTGCAGTTATAAAAACACAAGTAATAAGTGCATTTGGTACTTTAAGAGGTGCTATTATATCAACTGGTATAGGTGCTTTAGTTGTAGGTGTTGGTTTATTAATAGCAAACTTTGAAAAGGTAAAAGAAACTTTAAATAATTTATTTCCAGGTTTAGAAGAATTTGGTAATAAAATAAAAGATATTGTTCAAGGCATCACAGATTTTATAGGGGTAACAAGTCAAGCTAAAAGAGATGCCGAAGCATTAACTAATGGTATTAATGCTTATATTAAACGATTAGATAGGTCAATTAAAGAACTAGAATCACAAGGGGGTAAAGAGGATGAAATATATAAAGCTAAAAGAGATAGAATTGAAAAACAAATAAGTTTAATTACAAAATCAACTGATGAAGAAATACAAAAGAAAGCTGATTTATATACTGATTTAAAAGTTTTAGAAAATAATGAAGCTAATAGAATAAAAAAAAGAGATGAAGAACTTGCAAAAGAAAGAAAAGAAAGTAGACTAAAAGAGCAAGAAAGGAATGAGGCTAGTATGAAAGCTAATGCAGATTTTGAAGTAAAACTACAACAAGATTTATTAAAATTAGATGAGGAAAATGCAGCTAAAAAAAGAGCAATAGAGTTTCAAAGAAATGAAGATTTAATAACGGATTTAGATTATAAAAATGCGTTATTAGATAATGATTTTGCCGAAGACCAACAAAGATTAGCAAATAAAGAAGCATATATAGCAGACCAAAAAGCTATTGAATTATCAAATTTAGATTTAACGGAATTAGAAAGATTGCAGATAATAAGTAAGTATGCTGCAATGGAACGAGATATTGATAAATCAATTACTACAAGTAAGAAGGAAGAAAAAAAAGCACAAGTAAAAGAGACTATTGAATTGATGGGAAGCCTAACTGATGCTGTTGGCAAAGATACAATAGCAGGTAAAGCATTAGGAATAGCAACGGCTACTATAAATACATATCAAGGAGCAAGTGAGGTAATAAAACAAAAATCAACATTGCCATCACCTTTTGATGTTATATCTAAAATTGCAAATGTCGCTGCAATTATAGCAACAGGTATTAAAACTGTTAAAGCTATTTCTTCGGTTCAAGTTCCTGGTGGTGGTGGTGGCGGTGGTATTCCTTCATTGTCAAATATATCACCTATAATTCCACAATTACCATTTGCAACAACTACTAACCTTAGTCAACAAACAATTAACGATATAGGTAACCAAGCAGTTAGGGCATATGTTATTGAAAGTGATGTTACTAGCAATCAACAAAGAATAGCTGCCATTAGACAACGAGCAAGATTTAGTTAATATTTTAAAATATACTATTTATGAGTATGGAATTACCTTTATATATGTTGGAGATTTCGGATGATTTGAACGATGATGCCGAAGTACAATTTGTCGCTTTAGTAGATAGACCCGCCATTCAAAAAAATTGGAATGCTTTTAAAAATGAACAAAAATTTCAAATTGTTAGTGAGGACAAACATATTATTAGTGGTTGTGCTATGTTGGCAGATACTCCTATATTTAGGAGTGATGCTAATTTTGGCGATTATTATGTTGCTTTTTCTAAAGACACAATTACAAAAATTGTTCAAAAATATTTTAAGAAGGGTTACCAAAACAATGTTAACTTAATGCACGACCCTAATCAAGTTGAAACGGGGGTGACTATGTTTGAAAGTTTTATTAGTGATAAGTCTAGGGGGATAGAGCCGATGAAAGGTTTTGAAGATGCTCCCGATGGGAGTTGGTTTGTTTCAATGTTGGTAGAGAATGATGCGGTATGGCAACAAGTTAAAGAGGGAAAAATTAACGGGTTTTCAATTGAAGGTATATTTAATTATACTCCCATTGCTCCAAAGGAAGAGGTATTAATGAGCCAAATTTATAGCATATTAAAGGAAGTTGATTTTGGAGGACCAGGAAGCGGTAGAATACCCGAAGGTGGCGGTGGTGATGATACTCCTAGTTCTAGCGGTGGTAGTCGTGTTGTATCGGTAGAGGATGCCGATGTTAAAGATTTGGTAGGTAAGGCACAAGAATCCGCACCCGAAGTAGATAAATTAGGTAATGAATTAGCTAGTAAATATGGTGCGGTAGTTACTCCTATAAATATGAAATCCGCTGATTCTATTGTAAGAAAAACAAATACGGAAGAGGGTGGTAATTTGAGTGAGATTAAAGATTCTGTAAGGAATACTATAATTACCGATGACCCCGTAGCAATGCAAAACATAATAAAAGACCTAAGCAATGACCCTAGAGTTGCTAATGGTAATGGAAGAGTTAAATCACAAAGTCACGATTCTAATCCTTTGGGTTATAGTGGCAACCTTATCAATATAAAGACCGCTAATGGCTTAACTGCGGAGATACAAGTAAATACCCCTAAAATGATTTACGCTAAGGAAAAGCCTGAAAATGCCAAATTGATACTAGGTGAAAAGAAGTATAATGAAATTAAAAAGCAAGTTGGTATTGAAGGTGGTAAGGGACACGAGTTATACGAAAAATATCGTGTATTAGTAGTAGGTAAAGATGATAAGCAAAGAAAACAAATAGAGCAAGAATCTAAGAAATATTATAGTAAATTCTTGAGATAATCAAATAAATTTAGTAAATTGTGTATATGAGAAATGAGAACTTACTTAGTGAAATTGCTAGTGGAAAGGAAGTTTACTTTGAAAATAGTTTTGAAGAAACTGCTTTCAGAAACATCCCCGAAGGTGGCTATGAAGCTAAACAAAAAAAAGGCACACCTTACAAAGTAGAAGGTGCACCTAACAAATTGGTTGACGCTATTTTAGAAGGTAAAATGATTAGTGCGGAAGAGTACAAAAAATACTAATTAACTTTCCTTTAAAATAAAGTCTTTCTAGTTTATTGGCTAGAGGCTTATTAAACTTAGAGTATATAATCTTGAATTGTTTTGATTCATTTATATACTTTTTTAGTTTGTGGTAGTTTCTATTCTTAATAGATTCTCTAACATTACATATCCTATCACATAGTTTTACAATTGATGCCATTTCATTTTTAGATATTTCTATATAGTATTTATCTAATGGTGGCTTCTTGGTTAATAGCTTTACACTATTATAAACTTCCTTATGTATTAGTTTAAGTCTATTTTCATACAATGATGTATCTTCTAAAATATCGTGCAAGGCACAAATAGATAGGATTATATCTCTTTTATTTTGCTTAATACTATTCTCGTTGCAAAACTTTTCCGCTTCAAACCATACGTCTAATAAGTGGTATAGATAAGGTTTTATGCCATACTGCTGATACTTATGGTATTCAGCAGCAAGGGCAAGTGAGTCATATTTTATTTTATTCATATTTTATTTTAAGCATACCAACTAGAGTAAACTCCATTTTCTTCTTTACTTTCAATGAAATTACAAAAACATCCGTGCCTTGCTGATATGTTATAACTTATATTTCCATTGTAATTAACCGAAGTTACAATTCTTTTAAGAATCGGCTCACCTACAAAATAATCTTTAATAGGCTTAACATTTGCACACATAAAACCTTCCGAACCTTTAACATAGCTACTAGCAATTTCTCTTAAAATTACGGATTTTGCTTTAACTTCTACGATTTGATAGAAATCAATATTAGTTTGGTCATATCCCCAAGAATTGTAAATGATTGAACCTTCTACAAAATTGTGGTTCATTACCTTTTGTGCTTCCTTCTTAATAGCTTTTCTTTCATTTTCGGCATTCACATTCTTTTCAACTCTCTCAATCCATTCATTACAATACTCAAGCATTCTTTCAATGCTTCTAAATCTGTAGTTGAATAAAGGCTTAACAAATCTAGCTTTACTTTTGATTCTTACACAATAAGCAATAATAAGTGGTTCTTCTTTGATTGAAAGGTGATAACCAAGACCTTCATACTTTGCGATTAGATTTTTCATAATTGATTTTTTATTTGATTAATAATTGAATTAAAACTGATAGAATAGCTGAAATAATTAAAGTAAGCAATAACTTAATTTCAATTGGCGGTGGTAGTGTTTTGTGACTCATAACGTTTGTTTTTGGTGTCTCTCAATGACATAGTAAAAGTACACAGGTTTTGTACACCTTCCAAACATTTAACTCCCTTTTTTAGACAATTTGATGAACGGCAAATATCAAGGATGAACGGCTAAGTGATAATATTAGGCTTAACTATATATTTATATAAAAATATTTATGAATCCAAAAGAAGCATTAAATCAAATAAGAGCATTATTTGAAGATATGCCACAAGTAGTTGAGCCACAAGCACCTAGTGAACCACAAGTAACTAAGGTAGAAATGGCTGAATATTCTTTAGTAGATGGAACTAAGGTTCAAATCTCCGCTTTAGAAGTTGGTGGTATGGTTCAAATGGCTGATGGTACTCCAGCACCACAAGGCGAATATCAATTAATGGATGGCACATCTATCCAAGTTGATGAAATGGGAGCAATCATAGAAATATCTTCCCCTAAAGAAGATGTAGTAGTAGAAGAACCCGTAGCACCCGCTTCACCCGTAGCACCCGCACAAGATACTACCGCTATGGCTGAAGAATTAAAGGCTGAATTTGCAGAGCAAAAGAGCCAATTAGAAGCAAAAATTACTGAATTAGAGAACAAAGTGAGACAAGGTTTTGGACAAGTAGCCGAATTAGTAGAGGCACTTTCAAATACTCCAACCGCCGAGCCAACTCAAAAGTCAGCTAATGCATTTCAATCTTATGTAACTACTCAAGATAGTAAGTACGAAAGATTAGAAAAATATAGAAACGCAATTTTAAACAAATAAATTTATAAACAATGGCATTTTCAATTAGTACATTAACTAACTATACCAAAGAAAACGAAGCACAATTGGTGACTTCATCAGTTCTTGGTGCAAAAACTGCAGCTCTTATTAAGAGTGCGGGTAACGTTATGGTTGGAGTTAAATCCGCAGAAACTATTAACGTAATGGATACAGATGCTTTCTTCCAAGCAGGTGGTACTTGCGGATGGAATGCAAGTGGTACAACTTCTTTCACTCAAAGAACTGTAACTGTTGGTAAAATCAAAGTACAAGAGGCTTTATGTCCTAAGACATTAGAATCTAAGTATTTACAAAAAGCATTACCTACAGGTTCTCAATATGATTCAATTCCTTTTGAGCAAGATTATAGCGATAAAAAAGCTAAGACAATTGCATCTCAATTAGAGACTGCATTATGGCAAGGTGATACCGCTAGTGCAAATGGTAACTTAAACAAGTTTGATGGCTTGGTTAAATTAATCGGTGCTGCAAGTGGTGTCGTAGATGCTAACGTAAGTGGTTATATTAGTGGTGCTCCATTGACTTCAATCTCTTCTACAAACGTAGTATCTTTATTTGATGGTGTTTACAAAGCAATTCCTGCTAAAGTAGTTGCTGCGGATGATATGGTTATCGTTTGTGGTATGGATACATTCCGTACTTATACAATTGCATTGAAGAATGCAAATATGTTCAATTATGCTTTTGATGGTAAAGCTGATAGTGAATTTACATTACCAGGTACTAACATTAAAGTGATTGCATTACAAGGTTTAAATGGTACTAACGATGTATATGCTTTAAGATTAAGCAATATGTTCTTAGGTACAGATTTATTGAATGAGGAAGAAAAATTTGAAATCTTCTTTGCTAAAGAGGCAGATGAGGTTAGATTTGCAGCCGAGTTCAAAATGGGTGTAAACATTGCATTCCCTGATGAAATTACTAAAGTAGCAATTTAATTATAAGGGGAGTTGAAATATACTCCCCATTTTTTAATAAAATAAAATAAACAAAAATGGCGTGTGCATTAACACAGGGATATACCCTAGATTGTCGTGATTCCTTAGGTGGAATTACAGAAGTTTATTTTATTGCAAGTTCGGATATAACTTCTACTACGGAAGCTAGTGGTGTAATTACCGCTTTAGTTAAAAACACTGGTAAGAAGTTCTACAAATATGAATTAACAAAAGGAACATCAATGTTTACCGAGAATGTAGCATCTAATGTTCAAAATGGTACTTTGTATTTTACTCCCGAATTAACAATAATTTTAAATAAATTACAAGCGAATACAAGAAATGAAATTCTTTTATTAGCACAAAATAGACTTGTTGCCGTTGCTAAAGACAATAATGGCAAGTTTTGGTTACTTGGTAAAACAAGAGCCTTAGATTTAACCGCAGGTAGTGCTGCAACTGGTACTGCGGAAGGTGATAGAAGTGGTTACACTTTAACTTTCGCTGGAGCCGAGCCTAGCTTATGCCCAGAGGTAAATAGTGCGGTAGCAGCTGCATTAACAACCGCAGGTTAGTTTGTAGTTTTTCATAGTTAGTTCCCCTACTTAGTTTTCTAGGTGGGGGTTTTTTTTGTAAATATCTCAATAATTGCTATTTAATATTAATGGTACATTTAACTAAAGGCGAAACAAATACTATTGTAATGACATTAACCGAGAAAGAGTTATTGACATCACCTAATTATTTATTTGTATTTACTAATAGAAGTAGCAATGAAGTAGTAAAATTTGTTAAACTAAATAATACAGACATAAGTTTGTACAAGGATAGGTACAATGAATTTAGTATTGTTACAAATACATACTTTAGTAATGCATTAGAAGGTCAATATACCTATGAAATATATGAACAAGCAAGTACATCAAACACGAATCCAAGTGGCTTAAATAAGCTAGAAACGGGTATTATGTGGCTTAGTGGTTCTACTTTATCATATAATCAATATACAACAACAGACACTTATACAATTAGACAATGATAGATTTAAGAGTATTAACATTCGCCGAAGCTAGACAACCCGAATTTAAAGAGAAAAAGGGTATTGATGGCGGTTATATAAAATATGGCGAGAATAATGACTACCCCGAATACATAGTAGATTTATATAATAAATCTTCTAAGCATAGTGCTATTATAAAAAGCAAGGTACATTATATCACGGGGAATGGTTGGAGTGGCGAACCCGATGCACAAGCATTCATTGACAAAGCTAATAGAGTTGAATCTTTAAATGATTTAACTAGAAAAGTTTCTTTAGATATTGAAATTTTTGGTGGTGCTTATTTAGAAATTATTTGGGGAATAGGTGGTAGCATTGCGGAAATATGGCATTGTGATTATGTAAAAATCCGTACTAACAAAGACAATACTCAATATTGGTATAAAGAAGATTGGAAGGATAACAAGGTTAAACCCGATGTTATCACCGCATTCAATCCTAAGTTACCTAATGGTAAGCAAATTCTTTATGTAAAAGAATATAGACCTAATATTGGAATCTATGGATTACCTAGTTATTTCGCAGCACTTAATTATATTGAAAGTGATATTGAAGTATCTAAACATATTTTAGGTAATGCACAAACGGGGTTTTCCGCTAGTAAACTTATTACCTTACCAAATGGTGAGCCTAATGATGAAGAGAAACGTAATGTAGATAATAGATTAAGAAAGACTTATAGTGGTGCGGATGGTAAGAAATATATGATTGCTTTTGTTAATGACATATCTAGGAAACCTGTCGTAGATGATTTAGGCACTAGTGATTTAACTAAAGAAGATTTCGGAAGAGTAGATGAATTGATACAAACTAATATTTTTAGTGGACACCAAGTTACTACCCCATCTATTATGGGTATAGCCGAAGCGGGTAAATTAGGAAGTAGAACGGAGATGAGAGATGGCTATGAGATATTTAAAAATACTTATGTAAATGCAAAACAAATGCATTTAGAAAGTATATTTAATATGTTGGCTAAATTAAAAGGAGTAGTTAGTGAAATTAAGATTATACCTACCGAACCTATTGGAATTGAATTTAGTGAACAAACTATTGTTTCGGTTGCTCCTAAAGAATGGATATTAGAAAGGATTGGTATTGATACTACTAAGTATGCACCTATTCCCGATGCTAACGCACCCGCACAAGGGTTGTCGGTTAATGAACACATTAAAGGATTGAAGGGAAGAGAGTGGCAAAATATGCAGAGAATAATTAGAGAATTTACTAAAGGTAAAATCAATAGAGACCAAGCTACTTCAATGCTTAAAACGGGTTATGCTCTAAGTGATGAAGAGGTAAATACTTGGTTAGGTTCGGAAGAGTTAGATGCTCAATTTCAAGCACAAGACTTTAGTGTATTCTTTGAATTTGGCGAGAATAAAGATTCTTATAATATATGGAAGTCTAAAAAAAGATTTAGCGAAGAAAGTGATTTCTATTTATTTGCCGATGTTAATCAATTAGAATCGGATATATTAGACCAAATATCTAAACAAAAGGATATAACTCCCGAAGTAATTGCGGAAGTCTTAGATGAAGATGTTAATACTATTAATAACGTATTAAAAGATTTAGAAGATAGAAAGATATTAAAGACTAAAGAAACAAAAATAGGTAAGGGTATTAATAGTAATATTGTAGTTTCTAGGGAATTAACACAACCATTAAGTAAAACTATTGGTGATGTCAAACCACAAACTACCGAGATAATGGTACGTTATTCATATGATTGGATAAGTGGTTTTAATGATAGCGATGCAACTAATAGTAGACCTTTTTGTAAAGCACTATTAGAAGCAAAAAAGCTATATAGTAGAAGTGATATAGAAATGATGAGTGCTAGATTAGGGTACTCGGTTTGGGATAGAAAAGGTGGTTGGTGGACAATGCCAAGTGGTGAGCATAGTGAATCTTGCCGACACGAGTGGAAAACAAATATAGTTACAAGAAAAAAATAAGAAATGTCATTAAATACATTATTCATATCGGTTCAAAGTATTAAAGACCGCACGGGTTTACACGCAAACGTAGATGAAAAATTAGTCTTACCCGAAATTAAGACCGCACAAGATATGTATATAATGCCTGCCTTAGGTAGCACATTATATAATAAATTGCAAAGTGCTATCAATGGTTCAACATTAAATGCCAATGAAACTCTTTTGTTAAATGATTATGTTACCGATTGTTTAATTTACTATGTAATGAGTGAGTTACCAATGGGATTGTCATATCAATTTTATAATAAAGGATTGCTAAGAAAATCAGGTGATAATTCCGAAAACCCGTCTATGCAAGATATGATAGATGTGGCTAATAGATATAGAACTAGAGCCGAGTTTTATAAGCAAAGATTGATTAAATATTTAAGACAAAATAATACTTTGTACCCCGAATATTTAAACTTTACTAGCGGTATAGATACAATCGTGCCAGACTTAGAAGGTTACACAACATCACTTTATTTAGATGATGATAGTTGTTATGAAAATAAGAACTTATCTCAAAAATATCAAGGTAAAATAGGATGTTAATATGAGCAAAGAAGCTAATATTAAAAATCAAAATAAGCTAAAAGTTTATTTAGACAAAAGTAAAAAGAATGACACTAAATCAAATAGTAAAACAAATAACGGCATTCGGAAACAACCACGAGCAAATTAAATTTGTTTACTTTGGTGATGTTTGGGAACGTTTAAGTAATGGCGAGGTAACATACCCCGCTATGTTTTTTACTTTAAATGATGCACAAATACTAGCAAAGCAAATACAATACAATTTTTCTATTTATATTATGGATAGGATGCTAATGGAAGAAACAAACGAAACCGATGTATTAAGTGATACTACTTTAATAGGTCAAGATATAGTAGCTAATTTAAGGAGTCCCGAATATAGTTGGTTAGTAGGAGATAATATGCCTATTAGCTTTTATACGGAAAGTGACCCCGATTATTTAGCGGGAATTAAAATAGATTGTTCTCTAACATTATCTTCATTAAACGACACTTGTCAAATACCTACAAATGGAATCTAAAAAAATAAATCAACTAGCAACTAATGTCGCTCCCGTTTCAACCGATTTAACTATAATAGGTGACCCAATAACGGGGGTATCAAAGAAGGTTACATTATTACAAATAGCATCTTTATTTTCGGGTTCAATTGCTTTCTTTACTAACTATGCATCATTTCCCGCAACGGGGGATGTTAATACAATATATTGTGCAAAGGATACTCAAAAACTTTATTTATGGAGTGGTAGTGCTTATGTAGAAACTTTTCCTAGTCAAGCCGTATTAGATACTTATCAATTATTAAGTGCAAAAGGAGTAGCTAATGGTTATGCATCTTTAGATAGTGCGGGTAAAGTTCCTATTGCTCAACTACCTTCAAGTATTATGGAATACAAAGGTATGTGGAGTGCTTCAACAAATACTCCGACTCTTGCTAATGGCACGGGAGATACGGGAGATGTTTATATTTGTAATAGTGCGGGTAGTGTGAATTTTGGAGCGGGAAGTATAACTTTTGCGATAGGTGATTATGTTGTATATAGTGGAACTATTTGGCAAAGGTCAAGTGGTGCGGTAGGAACTGTAACTTCCGTTGGTATTTCTACAAATGGTAATGCTATCACAATTGGGTCAAGTCCAATTACTACAAGTGGTACGATAACTGCTAATTTCAACGGAACAAATCTTCAGTACATAAATGGAGCAGGTAACTTAACAACCTTCCCTACTTTGACTGGATTTGTGCCTTATACTGGTGCAAGTGCTGATGTTAACTTAGGATTATTTGATTTAAAAACTGCTAAACTTTGGTTGTATGATGTACCAAATGCAGGGTATGGTTCAATGGAATTAACAGATGGTGTATTACATTTTGAAGATGTAGATGGTCATTCAATGGTTACTATGGAAGATGGTTATTTAACTATTGCAAATGCTTCAACGATTAGGGCTTTATTAAATGTATCTGGGTTAAGTGCAAATAGAGATTATGCTTTTCCTAATGCTTCAGGTACTTTAGCTTTAACAAGTGATTTAAGTTCTTATGTACCATAT
>Ga0114966_10002569_pt1 | contig 16124 bp, 8 predicted proteins | sample M_130207_XF_Meta_FD_87029 | JGI IMG/M metagenome (GOLD analysis project Ga0114966, IMG submission 87029) | Freshwater microbial communities from Lake Montjoie, Canada to study carbon cycling - M_130207_XF_MetaG | ecosystem: Environmental > Aquatic > Freshwater > Lake | place: Lake Montjoie...
CGTTAAGCCCCGAGCAGCCAATGGTAGTAGGACGTTAGGTCCCGCGAGAGTAGGTTGTTGCCAGGTTTATAGCCCGATTTCTTCTAACGAAGGGGGCGGGCTTCTTTTTTTCCATCTCCCGCGCCCTCCCTCTGGCCGGCCGTTCCCGGTGTAAATCGACTTTCGCGATTCAACAAGATGGGGAGGCGACCGAGTCGGCGTGCTTACTTGGGCGATTTTACGATGAGTCCTCATTTTGTTGGCGGCGATGGTCCGCTTGTCTTTAATCTTTAAGGTCGTTGGCCAACTCGCTCTGAGTTGCGCTCCTCTCCTCAGCTCCAATCCTGTGTTTTCCCTGCTGCAGCCTGCCCCGCCCGCCGAACTGATTCAACCCGCGCGGGTCGATGCCGAATATCGTCGCCACCGCTGGCAGGTGTTTGCGGGGATTTTTATCGGCTACGCGGGTTTTTATCTGGTGAGAAATAATTTTTCGTTGGCGCTTCCCGCCATTTTAAAGGCCCACCCTGAGTATTCGAAGGCCGCGCTCGGCTCCGCGATGACCGGGCTCTCGATTGCTTATGGGATTTCTAAGTTCATCATGGGTTCGGTGTCAGATCGGAGCAACGCCCGCTGGTTTATGGCGCTGGGACTGTTGGCGACGAGTACGGTCACCTTCCTGTTTGGCACCGTGCCGGCGATCTACGGCTCGCTCGCGCTCATGATCGCGTTACAAGCGTTGAACGGTTGGTTTAACGGTATGGGCTGGCCACCGTGCGGCAAAACCATGGTGCATTGGTGGAGTGCGCGCGAGCGTGGCCGGGTCGTTGCTTTCTGGAATGTCGCCCACAATATCGGCGGCGCCCTCGTCGCCGTTTTCGGAACGTGGGCCGTGGTGCACTTCGGTGATTGGGGCGCCACCTTTTACTTCAACGCGGCCATCGCGGCGGCGATCGCCGGTGTCGTCGTCCTCCTCGTCCGCGATACGCCGCAAAGCTGTGGGCTTCCGCCCATCGAAACTTTCAAGGGGGTCAACCCTGCCGATTATAACGCGGATCACGAGCGAGTGCTCAGCTTCAGGGAGATTTTTTTCGGCTATGTCTTGAACAATAAATTTCTCTGGGCCATCGCGATCGCCAATGCGTTTGTCTATTTCGTCCGGTATGGGGTCGTAAACTGGATTCCCACGTATCTGCAGACGGCGAAGGGTTTTAATTTCAAAGAGTCCGGGCTGGCGTGGACCGCCTTTGAACTGGCGGGGATTCCCGGGACGATTCTTTGCGGGGTTATTTCTGACAAGGTCTTTCGCGCGCGCCGTGCACCCGCCACGATTCTCTTCATGGCGCTCACGCTCATCGGATTGATTGTGTACGGATTGAACCGGCACGGACCGCTCTGGATCGACTTGGCGGCGCTGATTACGATCGGGTTTTTTATCTATGGGCCGATCATGATGATCGGGTTGCATGCGCTCGATCTCGTCCCCAAGAAAGCCGCGGGCACGGCCGCTGGTTTCACTGGTTTTTTCGGTTATTTTTTTGGTTCCGCCCCCTCCGGCGCGGGGGTCGGTTGGATTGCTGACCGTTGGGATTGGAGCGGCGTTTTTGGGACGATGATCGGGTGCTGTTTGTTGACGATCGTCTGCAGCGCGGTCACCCTCCGGGAGAATGCGCCCAAGGTGGCGCCGAAGTGAACGTAATATAAATCTGGATACGAACATTTATGAAATTATCGCGAGTTATCGGCTGGGTTTTTTTCGGTTTTTCCGGGGTGGTTTTTGCGCAAAACCGGCCGCTGGTGGTTGCGCACCGCGGTGCGAGTGGCTATCTGCCTGAGCATACGCTCGCCGCCAAGGCTTACGCGCATGCGCTCGGCGCGGATTTTCTTGAACAGGATATTGTCCTGACCAAGGACGATGTCGCCGTCGTGCTCCACGACATCTACTTGGATACGATCACCGACGTGGCCAAGAAATTCCCCGATCGTCGGCGCGCCGACGGCCGCTACTATGTGCTCGATCTCACGCTCGCCGAGCTCAAGCAACTGGCGGTCTCCGAACGTTTCCACATCAAATCTGGTGCGGCGGTTTACCCGCGACGGTTTCCGGCCGGGGACTCCGGTTTGTCGATTTCCACGCTGGAGGAGGAGTTGCAATTCATTCAAGGGATGAACCGCAGCACGGGTCGCGCGGCGGGAATTTATCCTGAAATCAAGCAACCGCAGTGGCACCGGGCGCAGGGCCATGATATCAGCCGGCAGGTCCTGATGGTTTTGGCGCGGAATGGCTACGCGACGAAAGCGGACGCTTGTTTCCTCCAGTGTTTTGAAATCGAGGAGCTGCGCCGCGTCCGCTCGGAACTGGGCTGGCGAGGGCGCTCGATTTTCTTGCTCGACGGCAAGGCCAAGGGAGTCGGTGGCGAGGGTTCGGGATTGCTCACGGCTGCGGGCCTCCAGGAACTGGCGGCATGGGTTGACGGCATCGGACCCTCGCTTGGCCAGATTGTCGCATGGCCATCGCCGGCGGGCGCGGCGGTGGTCACGGACCTCGTGAAGCAGGCGCATGCGGCGAAGCTGCTGGTGCATCCCTACACGATCCGGCTCGATGAATTGCCCAAGAACTGTCCCTCGATTGATGCGTTGCATACCGCGCTTTTTAACGAGGCGGGGATCGATGGGGTCTTTACAGATTTTACCGACCTCACGCTGGCGTGGTTGCGGTCAAAACGGTAAACGCCGCGGTTTGTGGTTACCGCTGAGGGATGCGGGCCGGTGGTCGCGGTGAGTCGGGTGGCCTGAGTGAACGCGGCGGCGCGTGTTGGTCGCTGGTGTGTCCAGGTCGGGCGGGTACTGGCGGTGCGTGCCGTGAGCGAGCGGACCGAGTTGGCTAAGTCGGGTTAGGTCGACGTCGGCGGCAGCGGGAGAGGGGCGGGGGGCGGCGCAAAGGGGCAATGGGCTGGGCTAAAAAATCAGCAATCGCACCTAATTGGGCGGTTGATAAAAAACGGCGTGAGCGGACGATGTGGGCTTAGTTTAGATTTAGCTGAATTCTTGATCGAAAGTCCTTAAAATCTCCCATGTTTTTCTCATTTAAATTTTTCCGAGTGCCCGCGCTTGAGCTGGTGCGGATGTCGATAGTCGCTGGAGCGCTCGCGTGGACGAGCGGTTTCGCCCAGAGCGGCGGTACGGCGACGTTGACCGGGCGGATTCAAAATCGCGCGGCGGGGGCGGCGTTGGAAAACGCGCGGGTGACCTTGGCGGGAACTAACCGGGAGATGTTTACTGATGCCTTCGGTGAGTATCGGTTTACGCAATTGGCGAGCGGGGTATTTTCTGTGCAGGCGTTCTACACGGGGCTCGTCCCTCAAAATGCCCAGGTGACGTTGCGGGCTGGGGAGATCACGCGGTATGATTTTGCCCTTGGTTCGGCGGCGGTGGGGAATTCGCTGGTCGCGGCGGATGGCGTCTTGAGATTGGACCAGTTTGTGGTCGATTCCTCTCGCGATACCAGCGCGGCCTCGATCGCGATCAACGAGCAACGCTTCGCGGGAAACATCAAAACGGTGCTGCACACGGATGCGCTCGGAGACATCATTCAAAACAATCTGGGTGAGTTCGTTAAATATCTGCCGGGGGTTGACGTGGGGACCGACCAGATGAACTCCGTGCAGATCGGGTTGCGCGGGCTTCCGTCTAATTACACGAATATCGCGATGGATGGTGATGACGTGAATGCGGCGGGTTCGGCGGGCCCGACGAGGAACACGCTCTTGCAGGCTTTTTCTCTCAACAATGCGTCGCGGGTGGAGATCTATAAGGTGCCGACGCCAGAGATGTCGGCGTCAAGCCTGGGTGGATCGATTAACATGGTGAGCCGAACCGCTTTCGAGGCCAATCGGCCGGAGTTTCGGTTCAAAACCTACGTGAATCGGAATTCTCATGATTATTCGCTACGGCCGCAGCCGGGTGGTGGGGATGGCGACGATCAGAAGCTGACGTTTCATTACCAGCCTGACTTCGATTTTGCTTACACGGTTCCCGTTTCCAAGAACTTTGGATTTTCAATCAATGCGGTGAAGAACGATCAATTTGGTTCAGCGCGCCGCATCAATCGCACGTTCAACACGGCTGTGACCGCGGCCACCAACCCTTTGCGCGCGACGATTGATAATCCCTATCTGACGACCTTTCAGTATAATGTTTTTCCCGTTTATGAGCATCGCTACACGCTCGGCACCCGCCTCGACGGGAAGCTGTCGCCGGCGGACACGGTATCATTTTCGTATTCCGGCAATTGGTTGGTTCAAGATTACGAGCAGCATAATTTTATCATCAACACCGGCACCAATCCGGTGGCATGGGGCCCGGATTTTACGCATGGCCGGGCCGGCTCGGGTGCGTTGAACGTCAATAATACCGCGCGGTACGTTCGCGTACGTAATAATGTCTTCCGTTTTAATTACCGTCACATCGGGGCGAACTGGGATATTACTGGTGGCGTCGGCTATAATTTTTCCGACCAGACGTATCGGTCGAATTCGCATCGCCAGATGGAGACGCCGGGTGCGCGCATTCAAAGCGCGGCGATCGATCTCGACGGGTTTAGCGCGTATCTTCCGGGTAAAATGACGGTGCGCAATTCGGCGGGCGTGGTCATCGATCCGCTGGACCTGCGCAACTACACATTTTTTATGAATGGCGCCAGCGGCACGCGCGATAACGACAGTACGGCGAAGAACGCGCGCGCTGATGTGAAGCGGAAGTTTTTTGGAGAGCGGATCGCGGCCTCCTTCAAGGCGGGCCTCTCGAGCGTCGAGCAGTACCGGGCGCGGCGCGCCTCGTCGTTTAATCCCATTTACACCGGAGCCGATCGCATCGCGAACAATGCGGACGATAGTGTCGCGCTTGCCCCGATTGATTTGACGAATTACGCGATGCTCAGCTTTCCCATGCCGCGAGGAGCCCCGCAGCCGCAGTTTACGAGTAGTCGGCGCGCGTGGGAACTGTTCGAGCAGTACCCCCGGTACTTTGACACGACGACTAATTTGCGCACCGATCTGCGCGCTGACGCGGTCAATACCGAACAGATTACCGAGCGGATCGATGCGGCTTACCTCCTGACCGATGCTTCCTTTTTTCATAATCGCCTACGGTTGCTGGCCGGAGTGCGGTACGAGCGGACGACGGATGACGGTCGCACAGTGTTGCAGGACAACAATGCGCAATATCAGCGGAATCCCACGACGGGCGCGCTGATCCTGAGCGCGCAGAATCGACCGGTCCCGATCACCACCGATGGCATCGCGATCGACAAACTCATCTACCAGAAACTCGGCGCGCGCCTGCAGAAACAGTACGGTGATTATTATCCGAGCCTCAACGCGACGTACAATCTGACGCCGGATGTGCTCGGGCGTCTCGGGGTCGCGCGGACGGTGGGCCGCCCCGACTTCGCGAACATCCTCGGTGCGACCAACGTCAATCAAGTTGATTTCAATCCGGATACGAGCGCGACGGGTAGTACCCTCGGGACCATCACGACCAAAAATCCCGCGCTGAAGCCGTGGACGGCGAACAGTCTGGATGTGCGCTTGGAGTATTACTCGCCGAATGGTGGCGAGCTCTCCGCGGGTTTTTTCCGGAAACAGATTAAAAACTTCTTTGCGACGCGCACATTTCTCGCGACGCCGGAATTTTTGGAAACCGTCGGCTTGGGCGAGGAGTTCGTCGATTTTCAGGTTAACGCGCCCGGTAACGTCGATGGGATTGCGCACATCAATGGTTACGAGGTGAACGTCAGCCAGCCCGCGAGTTTTTTCACGAAGACGGAGCTTGCGCGCTACTTTCGGGTCTTCGCGAATGCGACGTTCGTGCGCAATCGCGGTCCCGCCGAGGCGGACTTCCGTGGTTTTACTCCGAAGCTGATCAACTGGGGTTTTACGTACAACCGCCGGCCGGTCCTTTTCAACGGACGCTGGACCTTGGTGGGTAAAAAAAGGATCGGCACGATCGCGGCGGCGAATATCGGAGCGAATGGCTGGAATTATCAGGCGGAGCGGTTGCGGTTCGATGCTTCGATCGACTACCGCCTGACAAAAAATTACGCGCTGTACGGGACTGGGCGGAATATTTTCAACAATCGCGATCAGAATGAGGCCTACGCGATCGGGAGCCCGCGTTACCTCAAGTTCGCGGCCGAGGGCGAGTACGGTGTGAATTTCCAAGTCGGCATAAAGGGTAATTTTTAACGGGGTGCGTGGGCCGCGCCGGTGGGATCCGCGGGGGGGAGTGGCCGGTAATAGGCGATACTTTTTTGGGTTGCGCCCGCGGGAAGAAGCGAGCCGGCGGGGCGCGGGCGCGGGCGGGCGGCGGTGTTGAAGGATGGGGGATTGGGCTGGACGCGGTCGCTTGACGACTGCGGGCAGGAGGAGCAATTCGGCTTGTGGGGGCGGAGCGGGCGCCGCAGTTTTGCAATCCCCGTTCCATGCCTATGAATTCACGACCTCGTGCCCCGCTTGCCGGTTTTGTTGTATCGCTGGGGCTGGCGCTCGGCGCCGCGGCCGGCTTCGCCCAGACTCCCGCGGTCGCTCCGGTCGCTGAGCGCAAGGCCAGCGGGCCTGGCTCGCGGGCGGCGCCGGTGATTTCGCCTGAGATCATGGCGGACCGGCAGGTTACCTTTCGTCTTCGTGCGCCCAACGCGAAAGCGGTGACGCTATCGGGACAGTTTACCCGCGGCACGACCACGATGTCGAAAGATGACAGTGGACTGTGGAGCGTGACGGTTGGACCGGTCGATCCGGGTATTTATGAATACTCGCTCAACGTGGACGGGATCGCGATGATCGATCCAAGTAATCGCGAAATCAAACCGATGCGGGCACCGCGCACGAGCATCTTGGAGATTCCCGGCGAGCCCGCGCTCCTTCATGATTTTCAAGCGGTGCCGCACGGCAAGGTGACGTTGCATTGGTATGCCTCAAAGGCGCTCGGGCGTCGGCGTGCGCTGCAGGTGTACACGCCGCCGGGCTACGACGGTGACCTGAGCGCGCGTTTCCCGACGTTGTATCTTTTTCATGGTAGCGGTGACAATGAGGCCACGTGGGTCGCGCATGGCCGAGCGAACTGGATCCTCGACAACTTGATCGCGCAGAAACGCGCGAAGCCGATGATTGTAGTGATGCTTGATGGGCACGCCGCCACGCCGAGCGCGGGTGCGGCGCGGGGTTCCGGCATCGCCGCGTTCGAACGTGATTTGTTGGAGGACGCGATGCCGCTCGTCGTTGCGAGCTACCGGACGCGCGAGAATGCGCTGAGTCGCGCGATAGTCGGGCTCTCCATGGGCGGCGGGCAATCGCTGACCATCGGCCTGACGCATCCCGGACTTTTTGCGTGGGTCGGCGGCATGAGCAGCGCGGTGGGTAACGGCGCGAGCCTCGTCAGTGATCCCGCGGCGCTGAATCGCCAGCTCAAGCTGCTCTGGATCGCGTGCGGCAAGGACGATTCACTGATCAAGGCGAACCAGGACTTTGACGTTACGCTCACCGCGCAGGGTGTTCGGCATGAATTCGTGACGACCGAAGGGAACCACAGCTGGCCCGTGTGGCGCCGCTACCTGGCCGATTTTGCGCCGAAGCTTTTTTGAGCGTGGCGGCCGGGCGCGTCGAACGCGGAGGTGCGCCGCCGCGGGATTTTCAGGCGCCGCCGATCGGCGTTAGCTCTATGACGGAAGGCATGGCTTTTCGTGGCGATTGAGGCGGGGCGCGGGGTGGGTTGGCGTGAAGGCTCGTGGCGCAGCGCGGCGCGACTCGCCACGTTCACCGGTTTTGACGGCAGATCGAGTGGCCCTTGGGTGATTTTGGACTTGGTCGGTGGCTGTGCGGGGAGGAAGCGAGGCGAAGCTTCCGCTGATCGGCAAATTACTTTCGGGTAAGCCGGCTCGTCCCGAGGGGGGAAGGTGGTCAGTCCTGGCCTTTTGGGCGGAAACGTTCTGCGATGCGATCGACCCCGCCGCGCGGGCCGTCAATCCGCGTGAATCCCAACCCGGATTCCCAGCTGGTTTTTGAAGGGTACGGATAAAGAGGAAGGTCGAGCTCGGTCTTTCCTTCGATGACCCGCTGGCCCTTGATCATATCAGGGCTGGTGCCTTGTTCACGCCATTGGATTACCTGATCGAGCATATTCGGCAGCTTGTTGATGCCGGGCCCCGGGCCGTGGCTCATGCCGGGAATGACGTAGAGCTTTAAAAACGTTTGGGTTTTCTCCAGTGAGCCGAACTGCTCGACGACGCGTTCGTAATAATCTAACGAAGCGTGATAGGGCACGACTGAATCCGCGGAGCCGGAGATCATGATCAACTTGCCGCCCCGTTTCTCGAACGGAGTCAGATCGGTGTTTTCTGCGTTAAGATACGGCGCGAGCGCGGCAGTGTAGGTGTCGATGTCATTTCCGAAATTAATTTTTTGGAGATCCTTCTCCGCGCCGAATACCCACTTGAAGAGATAGAGATTACCGTGGGCGCTGTCGAAGGAACTGCCAAAAGGAATGCCGCAAAAAATACGTTCGCCCGTGATGGCATGCCGCGGGCCGTCGAAGAGCTTCCGGAGCGCCTCGGCGTGGGTATCCGTCAAGGTAGGGTCGTTGGTGCGTGCCCGCTGGATGACGGCGGCGATATCGTGGGGTGTGCAGCGCGGGTCGGAGACGAGCTTTGCGGCGGTCTGGGGTATTTCGCGGGTGGCCATGATTTCGTTGCCGGCGCGGATGATGTTGTTTTTCTGGGATTCGGTGAACGGGTGTTCATGGAGGATTTGGTCGTTCCACAGAAAATAGGCGTGAAGGGGTGTGCGACAGTGGGCGGGCACGCTCGCGACGATACCATCGTAGTCCTCGGGGTAGCGTTGGGCCTCCTGCAGAGCCTGCTGGCCTCCGGTGGAGCCGCCGTTGAAGTAAGCATACGCGGGCGCCTTGCCGTAGTACGCCTTGATGACCTCTTTGGCATGAACGGTCATGAGGTGGGTGGCGCGGAATCCAAAATCCTTCCAGACCTCCCGATTACCGATTCCAGAATCCGAGTTCGGGGCCGTTCCCATGTCGGTCGTAGCGACGGCGTAGCCACCAGAGATCAACGCGGCCAAGCTGCGGGGATTGATGCTGCCCGCTGCGCCGCCGTTGCCGAGCCCGACGAAGCGAAGGTTCCATTTCGCGGCGTCCGGCAGCCAGATTTCTACATTAATATTGGATCCCTTCGCCGGATTGAGGAGGAGCTTCACGATGGTTCGCGGCGGAAGATTCTTCAAGGCGCTTCCCTTGGGGTTCTCCAGCGTGGGCGCCTCATCACGTCCCACGTGCGTGACGGTTCCCTGGTCAATTTTCAGCGTTCTGAGCATGGCGAGTCCGTCCGCGGCTTCGGCCAGCGAGCGCGAACTTATCAGGCCGCTAAGAAAAATGCCCAAGGCCAACGTCAGGGTGAAGATACCGCCCGACGGTTTTGAATGCGGTCGGAGGGGAGTTCGTGGCAATGCGTCGATCATAACAGGGATGGGCGGATGATGGATGAGCTCGATTAGAGGGGCCGACGCCATGCTTTTCGAGTGGTTAATTTGACCTCCGCCTCGACTGGTCGCGAATGGAAAGGGATGTTCACTCCGGCGGATGCATGGGGCGAAGTGGTCGCACCCATGGCAAAGGCCGGCGCCGCGGTGAGGTGAAGACCCGCCGCCAAGCCGATTCCCCGGTAATTTTTTGGGCGCAGCGCAGATTGGGTGCCCGCGAAATCCGCGACTCTTAGCTCGACGAATAACCAGATCGACCCGCTTGCTTTCGTCACGACCGCCGCCGGATTCTCGGTAAACTCCGGACAGGCCCGCGCTGAATGGCGGACCGGCGGCGGCCAGAGTAACCGTGGATTTTCGGTGACTGCTCAGGGTGGAAAAAGCTGACGGTGAAAGCGCAAGTTACGCGAAGAAAGCAGAATTGTATGCTGAACTCGGACTGCGGAGGGAGGGTAGCCTTCGTCCTTGGAGGAAAGCAGGGTGATTCAAGGCCGGGAATTGGGTGGGGGGGACCTCGCGTTGATCCGGACTTTGCCGACCGAGCATAGCGAGTGGGGTAGTACGCGGATGTCGGCGTGAGTGGTCACCGCGCCAGAGGTGATCGGTGCTCGTGATGGCCGAGAATCGCCCTGGGCAGTTACGATTTTTACTCTGGCGGCGACCTGAAAATTTATAAAAACGTGCCCGTTGCCAAAGTGGTCTTGCGAGCGAAAAAAAGCCGCCGTGCCGCGGGTTGGGCGCGCCTTTTAGGCTGCGCAGGCGGAGAGCCGAGGTGGGCGTTTTCCGTGCGCCGTCACGACCGGAGAGGGGAAGTTGGCGGCGAGCGGGCCGGCGGCCTGGCTCTCTACAAGTCGAAACTCGCGCTGAGGATGAACATGCGCGGATCGATGATGCGGAAGGCGCTCGCGCTGCCATCTGGAAACGCGTTGATCTTCACCAGCCGGCCACCCTCCGTGATGTTGCGCGCATTTAATTGGAACGTCGCTGAGATTTTTTCCGAGAACAGCCGGGTGCGGTAGCCGATGAACGCGTCGATGTACAAATTCGGCTTGTCGTAAATAGGTCGATTCGGATCGAGCGCAGTGATGAGCGCGGGGAATCGCTCCACGCCGTAATAACCAATCGCGGATTTGTCCTCCCAGCGCAGCGCGCCGCCGATGTTGGCGTGCTTGAGAATCGTGTGCTCGGTGATGCCAGCTAGCCGGAAATTAGAACTGAAGTTGGCGCGATATTTCCGGATCTGCGGCCGGCTCTTGCCCTCGGTCGCCTGAGCGAGTGCGAGCGGTGAAGTGGCATTGGCGGCGATAAACTCGGCGGCCGAGGTGGAGTTGTTGTAGCGCTCGCTGTACCAAGGACGGTTGATCGTTGGATCGATAATCGTCTTCCAGTGGGCGATGCGCGCCGCGAGCCAAGCGGAGACTTCCGGTGCGAGGTTCGCGTCGATCGACTCCTGTTTGGTCACGTTGAGCTTCATCGTCCACGTCGACGTCGGGTTATAATTTAGTTCGATTTCTCGACCTTGGGCGATCTGGTCGTTGGTGGCCGTCACTTGAAACTGGAGGGGATCGAGAAAGTTCTCCGACACGCCCATTATCCGAGCGGTCTCGGTCTTGAGCTGCGCCGGGGTCAGCGTCCGCCCCGAGGCGGTGGCGGCGTCGGTCGCCCACTGGGTGGCCTTGGGCTGGAGCTCGTAAACCGCGGGCGAACCATTTTGCCCCTGCACGTTTGGTCGATCGACAAACAGGATGCGCGTCGCGATCGTACCCGCGGTGCCGGCGCGCGTGCCGAGGACTTTCGTGGTGTACTGATTAGCGCGCAGGACAAACTTACCTTCAAAAAGCGTGAGGGAAAACCCGTAGTCCTCGCCGGCGCCCTGCGGGTCCGGCAGCCGTTTCAAGTTGAGGCTTAACGCCGGGCCGGCTGGTTGAAAGCTATCCGAACGGTTGGCGTGGAGGCTTAGCCAACGCAGCGGTCGGATCACCGCGCCGGCGGTGCGGGTCGGCCCTTTACCCATCGCCCAGTCGTCCGGTGCCCACGCGTAGTAGGTCGATTCGTTGATTTTAATTCCATCCGGCAGATAGCTAATCAGCCCGCCGCTGTGACTAAACCGCTGATCGCGCCGGACCCCAAATGTCGTGATCACGCGGTCATTCAGCAAATGGCTTTGAAGAATGGCTCCCCGTGATTTCAAGATCGTTTCCTGGTTAGCTGATTGGCCGGTGGACACGCCTTCGACGGCGGCGCCGAGCGTTACGGGCTCGCGGTTGAAGACGCCGGTCAGGCCGTTGCCCCAGACCAGCGTGTAATTGCCGCGCTGATAATTCAACGGCGCGTAGTCGACGTTCTGGCCTTGGTTGTCGCCGACGTAAAAGCGATACTGCGGGTGGACGGTGTAGTTGGAATTGAGGAGACCCCCATAGGCGCCGGTCGAGGCCCGCGCGATCCCAGGGGGAATCCAGGCGTTGTTCGACGTGATGACGTCGAGGTAGCGGATGCTGCGTCCGATCGTGTGGTTGTAGTCGGCGTAACCAGAGAACTGGTGCATCCCGAGGAAGCGCTGCCAATTTTTGTCGGTGCGAAAATCCAGTTTGTAGGCGAGTTGGAAGCGATAGATATCCTGATCGCGGGGCTCGGAGCGCGTATAAGGATCGGCCGATGCGATAAAGGGCCGCATAAAATACGGGTTGACGCTGCCATCGAGGAGGCGCTCGTTCACGTCGATGGCGAGGCCGCCGACGCCGACGTTGCCATACGGCGACTGCGAGATTGTATTGATGGAGATTCTTTCATTGGACTCGCGATACCATGAAAGTTGCGCCGCCAAGCTCTGGCGCGACGTCTCGAAGAAAACGTGATCGAGCGCGACGGTGCTGATATCGGCGCGATCTTCGTAGTAATTTGGCGCGGAAAGATTGATCTTTTTCCAGTCATAAATGGCGCGACTGGTCACGGTGGGATTATTGGAAAATAGCGGTTGGGTCGCGCGGACTTGAGCGGGGGAAGAGGCCATCAGAATCATATTCTGGTTGCCGCTGTTCGGGTTGGTGGAGCTGGTGGCGCGGCTGGTGGTCCAATAGCCGATGCCGGAGCGGTCGACGAAGATGATCGACGCATTCTGGCTGGCGAGGCTGGTGAACACGACCGGCATTGTGGTGGTTGAAGTGGCGCCCGGAAATATGCCCACGGAGCGGCCGTTAATATTTTCCGTAAAGGTAATGGGATCCCAGGTCGGGCTGCCGGCGGCCTTCCACGCGGCGATGCCGTCGACGGGCGTGATCGAATTAGGCCGATTGCCGTGCATCTTGTAGTAAATGTAGGATGTGGTGAGGGTGGTTCTCTGGAACGGGCGATATTTGACCATCCCGTTGAGGCGGACCGTTTCCGTGCCCGAGGGCTTCAGGGCGTAACCGTCGCGCTGGAACACGCTGCTGCCACGCACGCCGAGTACCCCGGGCTTCAGTACGCGACCGAGGTCGAGCGTCGTGCGAAAGCCTTCGCGAGTGTCGGCGCGGGCGGTCACCTGCGATCGGTTCTTGTTTAGATTGGCGGAGGCGGGCACGGAATTGACGGAGCCCGCGGCGCTACCGATGCCGAAGATGTTTGCGTTGGGTCCGCGGCTGATCTCGACCGCGTCGATGTTGATAGGATCGATGGGCACGCGACCGCTGCCGGCGAAGTTGCCAAACGTGATGTTCGCCGCCCCCACGCCGCGAATGCGGTTCGCGCCCTGGGGGTTTCGCTCCACGTTGTCGTCAAGGTTATTGCCGTCGCGCCCGAAGGTGATCGAGGTAAAGTTGCCCGTGCCCTCGGTGCTGGCTTCGTAGTTGAAGATGTCGTTGAGATCGAGAAGCGCGAGATCCTGCATCTGCTGCTTCGTGACCACCGTGATGGCGGCGCCCAGGTCTTCGATTTTCGAATTCAACCGCGTGCCCGACATCGTATTCGACGCGTAGTATCCGTTGTTGTCCGAGACGACCTCGAACGGCGACAACTGGATGATTTTTTCGTCTGCGGGCTTGGGCGTCGGAGGAGTCGGGGCGGTCGCAGCGGATCCGCTGGCGATGATGGCGAGGGGGACGATGAGGCGGCGGGCCGCGATGAGTGGGTGGAGGCGCATGGGTGGGCAGATGTGACGCTGGCGCTCGGGGGGGCGGGGAACCGAGGATTGGGAGCACTGGGTAGGTTGCAGCCGTCTGATGCAAATTTTTTCTGATCGGTAACGCCATTCCTGATAGAATTCCTAGAAATCGGGAATCGCCGGGAAGATTTTTTTGGAGTGACGGAATCAGGTGCCCTAACTCCTGATCGAAAGGGTCTCCGTGTTTTAAAAAATCTTACCGGCGATTTTTTTATTCATAAAATTTGCCGGCCTTAACTCCGGCGATTTTCGGTGAGGGAAACCGTCGGCTCGGTGAGGGCGGTTCCGGAACTTAAGCGAGGATTGGGGCCCGCTGGATTGGCCGGCTCTGAGGTGGGCGCGGCATGACCGGAATTGAGCACTTTTGCCCTGCGGTAATTGTGGCCGAGTTGCGGGCCATCGCGGTTAAAAAAAATCCCCAAAAAACGATCCTGAAGAATTTTTTTATAAAAAAACTTTGGGCGCCTTCACGATGGCCGGCGAGGAAGAGAGCTTTGCAAGCGGGGATTTCGTGGTACGGTCCGGCGCGCATCACTCCGGGGAGGGTGCAGCAGGCGCAGTCGCGTATAACCCGGGTCAGGAAGATTTGAATTTTCGCTGAACTCCTTTTAAGAATTTTCCATGAACACTGCCCCCGCCCTGCCGGCTTCCCCCGCGGCTTTTCGTCGCGTCGTCATTGCCAGTATGTTGGGGACGGCGATCGAGTGGTATGATTTTTTTCTCTACGGTACGGCGGCAGCCCTCGTTTTTAACCGGATATTTTTTCCGACCCTTGACCCGCAGGCCGGCACGTTGGCGGCATTTGCGAGCTACGCGGTGGGTTTTTTCGCGCGGCCCTTGGGTGGGATTATTTTTGGTCACTACGGTGATCGCGTCGGCCGGAAGGCGATGTTGGTGACGAGTCTGGTGATGATGGGCGTCGCGACGTTTTTGGTCGGACTGCTGCCGACGTATGATCAGATAGGTTTTGGCGCGCCCCTGCTTCTGGTGCTGCTGCGCCTGGTGCAAGGGGTGGCGGTGGGGGGCGAATGGGGTGGCGCCGTGCTGATGGTGGCTGAGCATGCGGACAAAAAGCGCCGTGGTTTTTTTGTGAGCTGGGTGCAAGTCGGGGTCCCGGTGGGGCTGATCATGGCGACCGGCAGCTATCAACTGTGCGGTCTTTTGCCGGAGCCCGCGTTCCTCGCGTGGGGTTGGCGGGTGCCTTTTCTTTTTGGTATCGTGCTCACGGGGCTCGGTTTTTTTATTCGTCGAAGCGTGCTGGAGAGCCCCGTCTTTGAGCGGGCGCCGGACGGAGCTGGCCCGACGCGCCTTCCCCTTTTAGAAGTGTTGCAGGATCACCGGCGGAGCGTGCTGCTGGCGATGGGCGCGCGCTTGGCGGAGAATGCGTTCTTCTATATTTTTACGGTTTGGATTTTGAGCTTTGCGACGCAACGGCTCGGCATGCAGAAGAGCACGCTGCTCAATGGCGTGCTGCTGGGTTCCGCGGTGCAGTTAATCGCGATTCCGTACTTCGGCGCCTTGTCCGACCGCAGAGGGCGGAAGCCGGTTTACCTCGGCGGCACCTGCTTTCTGCTCGCGTTTACGTTTCCTTTTTTCTGGCTGGTCGAGACGGGGGATCCGTTCTGCGCCATCGCGGCGATCGTGATCGGCCTGGTGGGGCACGCGGCGCTCTATGGCCCGCAGGCGGCCTTTTTTTCAGAATTGTTTGCGACGCGCACGCGGTACACGGGAGCGTCGTTGGGCTACCAGTTGGCGTCGCCGCTCGCGGGCGGGCTGGCCCCCTTGATTGCGACTGGCTTGCTCGGCTGGAGCGGGGGTGCGACGTGGCCGATTGCGATCTATCTCAGCGGAATGGCGGCCATCACGCTGGTCAGCGTTTGGCTGGCCGCGGAGACGAATCTGCTGGATTTAAGTGACCAAGGATAGCGGAATAGTGTTGGCCGCCGGTTGCGAAGTTTCGTTTCAGCGAAACGGCTGCCGCGGGATCACGTTTTCTTTTTCTCCTTTGCGCATGCTCTTACCTCACCCGTTGGCTCCCTTTTATTTAATGCGGGGTTGTCCCGTGGGCGCGGTCCGGTGCCTTTCCCGATGAATCCAGTTGCCGGTATCCAGCGGGTCGCGGTGGTGGGGACGGGCTTGATTGGGAGCAGTTGGGCGGCTTTGTTTCTGGCGCATGGCTTGGATGTCGTGGCGACGGATCCGGCGGAAGGCGCCGAGGAACGGTTGCGCGCCTCCGTGGCGCTGATCCGTTCCAAGCTGGCCCTTTGGGGACTCGCGCCCAGTGCCAGCGGGGGCGAGCTCCGTTTTGAACGGCAATGGGAGGCCGCGGTGGCGGGCGTTGACTTTGTGCAGGAGAATGGGCCCGAGCGGATCGATTTTAAAATCGAGCTTTTTGCGCGGCTGGATGCCGCGCTACCGCCGCGTGTCCTCTTGGCATCGAGCACATCGGGCCTGTCGATTGGCGC
>Ga0114966_10002571_pt1 | contig 16114 bp, 10 predicted proteins | sample M_130207_XF_Meta_FD_87029 | JGI IMG/M metagenome (GOLD analysis project Ga0114966, IMG submission 87029) | Freshwater microbial communities from Lake Montjoie, Canada to study carbon cycling - M_130207_XF_MetaG | ecosystem: Environmental > Aquatic > Freshwater > Lake | place: Lake Montjoie...
CCCAATAATATACTCTTACTTGGCCTGAAGCACCATTAGCATTTGTGTTACTAGGTGCACCGATTGCTACAATATTTCCATCCGCAGAAAGACTTACACTAGTTCCACTAAAGTCACTTGCAGCTTCGCCATCGATATCTAATCCACGTTGACTCCATCTTGGGGTTAATGGTACAGTAACAGTATCCCAATAATATACTCTTACTTGGCCTGAATTACTACCATTAACATTTGAATTCCACGAAGCACCGATTGCTACAATATTTCCATCTGCAGAAAGAGATACACTAATTCCACTATTGCTACCTGCAGATTCGCCATCGATATTTAATCCGCGTTGACTCCATCTTGGGGTTAATGGTACAGTAACTGTATCCCAATAATATATTCTTACACAGCCTGAATAACCACCATTAGCATTTGAGTTAAACATAGCGCCGATTGCTACAATATTTCCATCAGAAGAAATAGATACACTATATCCACTATAGTCACCTGCAGCTTTGCCATCAATATCTAATCCACGTTGAGTCCATCTTGGGGTTAATGGTACAGTAACTGTATCCCAATAATATACTCTTACTTGGCCTGATGTACCATTAGCATTTGTGTTATTCGGTGCACCGATTGCTACAATATTTCCATCTGCAGAAAGAGATACACTAGTTCCACTCCGGTCACCTGCAGCTTCGCCATCAATATCTAATCCACGTTTACTCCATCTTGGGGTTAATGGTACAGTAACAGTATCCCAATAATATACTCTTACTTGGCCTGAAGCACCATTAGCATTTGTGTTACTAGGTGCACCTATTGCTACAATATTTCCATCTGCAGAAAGAGATACACTAATTCCACTCTCGTCACCTGCAGCTTCGCCATCAATATCTAATCCACGTTGAGTCCATCTTGGGGTTAATGGTACAGTAACAGTATCCCAATAATATACTCTTACTTGGCCTGAATTAATACCATTACCGTCGTTAGCATTTGCACCTATTGCTACAATATTTCCATCCGCAGAAAAACTTACACTTACTCCACTAAGGTCACCTGCAGCTTCGCCGTCAATATCTAATCCACGTTGAGTCCACACCCACTCGGTTACAGTTAAGTTACCAGAAACGGTTAAATTATTGGCTGTCGCAGTTCCTGTGAAAATGGGGCTGGCTAACGGAGCTTTTAAATCAGTAACCGCTTTAACCGCAGCGGTAGTAGCAACTTTAGTGCTGTTGTCACTAATTGCAACGGTTGCTGCATTCAAAATAGCACTGGTAGCATTTACTGTTCCTGTGAAGACAGGGTTGGCTGAAGGAGCTTTTAAATCAGTAACCGCTTTAACCGCAGCGGTAGTAGCAACTTTAGTGCTGTTGTCACTAATTGCAACGGTTGCGGCATTCAAAGTAGCACCGGTAGCATTTACGGTTCCTGTGAAAATGGGGCTGGCTAACGGAGCTTTTAAATCAGTAACCGCTTTAACAGCAGCATTAGTAGCAACATTCGTACTAGCATTAATTGCAACAGTAGGAGCGGATACGGATCCTGTGAAGGCGGGGTTGGCTAACGGAGCTTTTAAGGCAACGCTCGTTTGCAAAACGCCTTCTACACCTGTTGCGCGAGCTGTTTCGTTGTTAATAGCTGAGGTGTTCACATTTATGTTCGTTTGCAAACCGCTTTCTACACCAGTTGCGCGAGTTGTTTCGGTGGAAATAGCTGAGGTAACAAATGCGGTAGTTGCCGCCTCTGTGGTATTTGAGGATGTCGGGGGAGCAGGAAGTGTTACGGTTCCTGTGAAAATGGGATTAGCTATAGGAGCTAATAAATCAGTAACCGCTTTAACAGCAGCATTAGTAGCAACATTCGTACTAGCATTAATTGCAACAGTAGGAGCGGTTACTATTCCTGTTAACGTTGGGTTGTCTAATTTGGCGTACACTTCAACACCATCAACTAATAATTTTTTACCTGATACTAAATTAATATTTTCGGAAGAAGTCCAGGCACCACCATTAGCTCGTGCCCAGTTAAATGTTTTATCTGTAGTTCCCTTTAATGTAATACCACCTCCATCTGCTAAAGTATCTGTGGGGTTGGCTATTTCACCAAGTGTAATATTTTTATCATCCACCGAAAGCGTGGTTGAGTTGATTGTTGTAGTTGTTCCATTTACTATTAAATCACCATTAACAGTTAAGGAACTTGAGGCAACTACAGGAGCACTAAAGGTAACCGCATGCGTAAATGTACTATTACCCTTATAGAGTCTTTGAGATGGAGTAGTCATTATGTATTTCTATATATTCGTATAATATTTTTTTTAATAATTTAATAAGTTATTTTTTAATAATTTAATAAGTTATTTTTTTTAATAATTTACTACTCTATTGTTCCAAAAAATATGTGATGTATATATTAACACCAATAAACTAGTATAATCAAAATAATCGTGTGTGTATGTGTGTGTGTGTGTGTGTGTATGTGTGTGTGTGTGTGTGTGTGTGTGTATATGCCAAAATGTTATAATATATTGCCTTAAATATTACGCGTTCTTATCCATAAAAAAAGTTGGTTTTTGCCGATGGTAGGTTTCGATCCTACGACCTCTCTGTTATGAGCAGATAACCATCCTCAATTCGGACCCTTGCGAGTCAAATAAGTAGAGGACGGCGTTAAGCGCTCTTCCGCTGAGCTACACCGGCTGGTGGTGTTGGCTGTGTTTTACGTCGCTTAGCTATGACGGTTCGATTCTGTAAAACGAACGAAGTGTAATGATACCGGAGGTTGGGTTCGAACCAACGACCTCGGGGTTATGAGCCCCGCGCGCTTCCTCTGCGCCACTCCGGTTAAGTGTGTTTTTCGCTCATATTTTACGTCGCTTGAGCTATGACGGGTTGGTTGGGTGCTTCTATAAAACACACGAAATGAATAAATACCCCCTACAGGTGTTGATCCTGTTACCTCCAAGTTATGAGCCTGGCGCTCTGCCGATGAGCTAAGGGGGGGTAAGTTGGCTTGTTTTACGTCGCTAGCATTGACGGTTCGATTCTGTAAAACGAACGAATTGAAATAATACCGGGAACTGGGTTCGAACCAGTGACCTCGGGGTTATGAGCCCCGCGCGCTTCCCCTGCGCCATCCCGGTAAAGGGGTTTGGCTGTGTTTAACGTCGCGTAGCTATGACGGTTCGATTCTGTAAAACGAACGAATTGAAATAATACCGGGAACACGTCTCGATCGTGTGACCTCAGGATTATGAGTCCTGCGCGCTGCCTCTGCGCCACCCCGGTAACAGGGTTTGCTTGTGTTTTACGTCGCTTAAGCTATGACGAGCATCTTCTTTAAAGCTGCCGAATTGTAATAATACCGGTGACCCGTTTCGATCAGGTGTCCTCAAGGTTATGAGCCTTGCGCGCTTCCTCTGCGCCACACCGGTAACAGGGTTGTTCGACTTCTGATTGGTGTTGTTGTTGTGTCGATGCGTTCTAGATTTATGATTTAGGTTGATTTCAATTTTCCGTTTTTGTATAGAGGTGCAAAAAAAGTGAAATACAGGGGTGGAATGAGAGCATAAATGATGTGGTAAATAGAAAATCGATACTGGTATCTGTCTCCCTTATCTCATATAAAAAAGTGTTAGTTACATATATATGTATGCGATGCGCTTACCTGTCGTGTTGTCGTGCATTTGTTGTGTTGTGCATTTGTTGCGTCGTCGTGCATTTGTTCAAGGACCTGGTCTGTAGTAGCGTGTTGGATGAAGTTGAAGGCAGCGTTGTCGCTCCTCTATTTTGGTCCTGATTGCAGCGATTGTCTGCTTGTTGTCGTTTGTGGGTGCGAGGTGTGCGATGTATGTGAGGTGTGCGAGTTGGTGTTGGTATTTCGCGAGTTGCTGTTTCATTCGCAGGATTTTGAGGATGTCCCATTGATTGCGGTGGCGGATATTGGCTTGTGGAAGGTGGAGGTATGCAGCAGACATAGGGTTCATTGCGAGTTCGTACGGCTCCTCCTCGAGGGTGTGACAGTCTTTGAGTTTGCGGATGATGCAGTCACGAGGAGCGATATGTGAGAACTTGTAGAAAGCTTGCTCAATGAGTGCTGGATTGAGATGAGGATTGGCGATAGACGTGCCGTTAGCGGACTCTGCACGGTCGACGAAATCCATATACATCCCGACGAGTTCGCGGTATTGCAGTTCTGACCAGTACCAACGAGGGCGTACCGGATTGTGATGTTTGGTGGTGGCGGTGGCGGTGGTGGAGGTGGCGGTGGCGGTGGCGGTGGTAATTGCAGGGGCTGGGAGAATCGAGACCGAATACATTGATGTGGTGGTTGTTTTGAGGTTTGCTTGGAGCTTGTCGCTTGGAGCTAGGATTGAGTTGTGAGATGCGAACCATTTCAATTTTCCGACAAGGAATATATGGGAGGTCTGGGACTGGGTGTATGCGGCAAATGTAAAAATGGAAATGGAAATGGAAATCGAAAATAAAGAAAAAAGGTTAATGGGGTTAATGGTTTTGGGTGATATCGCTACATATGACCATTAAACGATTGTTTGGTGTGTGTGTGTGTGTGTGTGTGGGTGTGTGTGTGGGTGATGATGTGCCTACTTACATCGTCTTGGGCTTCAAACTTACGATAAGCACACCCAGTTGGTTCTCGCTGTTGTAGCACACACATCTTCTAATCTTGTCCACAGAATCGGTTTTGTTAAAACCAAGAGAGCAATCCAACTCCGTCTTGGGTGTGAGATTTTCGTCAGCATCGCATTTGAACAGCTTTTCTGAATCGATGTCAAACTTGAGTACTTTCCAGCCACGATGACTACCCTTCCATATGTATGAGCTAGTAGTAGTAGAAGACGCGAATGCGATCCTGTGTGGTTCGGCTTCATCGAAAGGATTTTTCACTTTCTTTGTCTTGATGTTGCGACCACGTTCTTCAGGAAGTCCGTCACAATACTTGCTCCATTCGCTTTCCCAGGTATCTTTCGTTGCAGGAATCCAGTCTTTGATGTGTTCGGGCTTCGCTGTACGTGATTCGTCGCTTCCGTTGTCGCCATCAACACAGTCATCATTGATATTGGGGTGGACGCTGGTCCCTCTTCCATCTCCTTTTCCCAATGTGGTATTGCTATTCCAAGAGACGCGTTTGAGAGTTTCGGTGTCGAAATTGCTTTCAAACAGTCTTTCGTATTTTTCAAATGAAGTCAGATTGGTGTAGCAGATACAGTCGTGTTGTTCGTATCCGCACAGGCGACCAAGGAGTCCCTGGATTGTGAATGAATCGTTTTGCTCATCTTTGTCGCCACGTCGCTTGCGTTCGACGACAACGCCGATATTGGGTTTCACTTTGTATGTTTCGGTTTTGCCGGTTTTCCCGTCCAATGCGAGAAACTCGAGTGTCTGTGCGCACTTCAACTTCTCTTTGATAAACACGATGGCGTGCTTTGCAGGGGATGTGTGTAGCAGTTTTGAGATGTCTTTGACATTGCCTCTCATATCATATTGGTGGTGTCTACATATGTAACACTCTTCGAACATTTCTTGGTCTTCCGCGGAGAGTGAATGGATGGCTTCGAAGAAGTTATTGTGGTATGAGTCTTCGTGGACACCGCCTTTGATGCGGACGATAAGGTAGCGCGGTTCATTAAACGACAATTGGTCACGAAGAATTTCGACGATGTTTGCGATGCACTCCTCTCTGACTTCGTCGTTAAACCAGTTGCCATCGTTGTCGCGGCCAAGGATGTCTTTGATTTGTTTGAGTTGTTTGCGCTCATTCATTTGTTTCGCACCGAAGTAGCCGCATCCTGGCGTCATTGTAGTAATCTTGTAGTGCTCTTCGGGCCACTTGGGGCCGTTCAAGGCAAAGATGAGACCATCTGGGGTGGCTGAGAATTGTACAAGCTTGATGTCGTTCTCCATCATATAGTCGAGTTTCCAATTGAGTTCCTTGAAGATGCGGCTCATTGTCTGCTTTTTTTTGCTGGCCATATGAGCTTCGTCGATAATGATGAGGACGTTTTGTTTTCCGGCAACGGCGGTTCGGAATGATTTCACAAGTTGGCCATTATGAAATATGCGATCCTTCATACATTCTGGGAAGCGACTCAATGTTTGTTCCTTCCAGTCACACGACGATAGACCAGTGATGATAAAGATGTTCTCGATGCTGATTGGATTGGTGGAGGAGGTATCTTTCGTCATTTGGTCAATGAGCTCGACCATACAGCCGGTTTTGCCTGATTGTGTATAGCCGATGATCATTTGAATGACAACACTCCAGTCGTTGAATCGATGATTGATACAGGCAGCGACGCTGGTTTGGTTTTCGTATGAACTGTAGCGTTTGGACCGTTTCATTTTTTTAATTTGAATTTCGAAAATATCGCGGTCATCTTTCATATCGTCCAACTGCTCTTCGTCGTACTTGACAGGCTCACGTTTCTTTCGTTCTGGCGCTGAATCTTCGTCGACGATGATGACTGACTCGTCGTCGCTGTAGTCGTCGCTAAAGTTACCCGCGGCGGTGGCGGCGGCGTGTCCTCCTCCTCCTCCTACTCTTCTAGACAATGACATTGACTCGAAAATGTTGCCAAGTCGTTTGTTGGGTCTTTTCCCAGCGCTTAGGAGAATGGGGCTGGAGCCAGGGGAGCCAGGGGAACCAGGACTGGAGCTTCGCGAGGATGATGATGATGATGCTGCTGCTGCTGCTGCCGCCCCACCAACAGCGTAGACCAGATTCATAGTCTCGTCGGGGATAGATGGTGCGGCGTATGCAACGGTTGCAAGCAATGCTGCTTGGACGAGAATGGGAGGGCTGATGTAGTTTCTTACCTTGGTACTTACATTCTTGAATAAACTGAAAAGTCTTGGTGAAGTTGGGGTGGATGGAACGGGGATGGCAGGGACTGTTGGGACAGTTGGGACTTCGGTCACGTTAAGAGTGACGTTGGTGGTGGCTTGTTTGTTTTCCATAGTTGATGTGATTGTTCGCAATAAATTGGGCACTGTATTAAAATTATGTGGCAATTTAGATTTCAATTTTCCGACGGAAAATATATCTCCTCTTTCTACGGCATATTGTATGATATTTAGGAAATTAAATATTGAAAATATATATAGAAAATTAAATATTGAAAATATATATAGAAAATTAAATATTGAAAATATATATAGAAAATGGTACGAAGGACACGCCGAAGGCTCAGGGGATTATCACTGTGTCACTGGGCAATCTGGCAGAGGATATTCCTTCCGCGTCCGCCCGGACAATCTATTCCCCCGATGGCGGGAAAATCGACCTATATAGGAAATCGAGAAATGAGTGACAAATCGAGAAATGAGTTACGAAACAATCCACGGTAAATCTCGCGGGAAATCTTATGAAAAAAAGTTAGAACATATACACATACATATTCATATATATACACTTACCTATATACGAATTACTTACCTTTGAATTAACGAGATTCTCCCGCGCTTGCCGTTCATCGTGTTTTTCAAGGGTCGCTTACCGGCTCTCCGTGGTTCCATACGCCTTCGTAGATGGTTGTAGGTATCGCGTCTCCGCGATATCTTTTCACGACACCCCATCCGTCGGGTTTGTCGTTACACCAATCTCCGTTGTATTCCATACAGATGCCGCCACTGCTTTCCGTTCCAAAGTCATCGCAACAGGTGCGTAAGATTCCGAAACCTGTGCGGTTGCCGTACCTGTCAAGGGAGCCTTTGTAGATGCTGCCATTGGCGTATCTCATTTGATTCGTCCACGTCAAGTGTCTCGTCGTTGTTTCCATAGTTGATGCGTTTGTTGGGGGTGCTTGGAGCTTGCTATACACTGCAACCTCGCGAACCATTTCAATTTTCCGATTTCACTGTCGCTGCAAAAAAACCTATACACTGTGTGTCGGGGTCCAGGGTGCAACGGAAGAGGATATTTCGGCGGGGCGTACTCCCCGCACAATCTAATTCCCCGTACGGTGGCGCGAAAGGCACATATATAGGAATCGAGAAATGAGTGACAAATCGAGAAATGGGTGATGAAAAAAAAGGTGGTTTTATAGCTACTTTACCGCCAAACTATGGGTCTTTCACCCTGGGGTTATTCACCCTGGATATTGCGTGCCGTGCGTGCGTGTGTGCGTGTGCGTGCTTACTCCTCGTCGCTGAACTGAGCGATTTCGTCCTCATCCTCTTCGAACTTGATGGTCTTGGCGACATCATCCCAGAGGCCAACACCCTCACCGTTGCTTGCGTCGTACACGGCCAAGTTCTTGGGGTTCACCCAGATTTTGGAGCCTTCGTAGGCCTCCACCCACATCGTGATTCCGCTGACGACTTCAGTCACGCGTGCCTTCTTCTTGAGAGCCGAGGGGGCTTTCTTTGGGGCGGCAGGTGCAGCAACGACGATGACAGCTTTCTTGGCGGGAGTGGGAGTGGTGGAGATAGGGGTGATTGTATCTTCCGACAATTCTTGCTCTGCCCTGCCTGATGCCGATGAGACGAGGTCTTGAATCAGGGATTCGTTGACTTCGACAGCGGGGGATTTGGCTTTGGCGGGACGGCCGCGTTTCTTGGCGGGAGCTTCAGCGTCGGCGGCGGCAGCGGCTGCTTGGGCTGTTTTCTCAACCTTTTTGCGAGCCTGTTGCTGCTTCTCCTTCTTCTCACCGGTGGCTTTGGCTTTGGGGGCCTTGGCAGCGGCGGCGACGGGCTCGTCAGTCTCCGTCTCAGTGTCAGAGTTGTTGTCGGCGTCACTGACGGTGCGGCTGCTTGCCGGCGTGGTGTCAGTGGTTGCGACTTTGCCCTTGCCCTTGCCCTTGGTGGTGGTGGCACGAGGAGACAAACTCTTGGGGCGTCCGCGCTGCTTCACCTCCTTGTCGAGGTGTTCTGCGGAGATTTCGACGTCGAGTTTGGCTGCCTCGGCGTGGAATGCGTCGATTCCGCCTTCGACTTCGAACTTGTCGACGACGTTTGCGAGACGGATGCACTTCTTGCCGTTGGGGGCAGTGTACTCAAACACACCACACGCTTCACGCATCGCGACAGTACCGAAGGGAGCACCTGCTTTCTCGCACGAAGCGCAAAAGTTGTTGCCGGATTCCGGTTTGTCAGCCGTGCATTGAGCGAACAGGTTGTGGTACGAGCGGAGCGCTTCGCAACGACCGTCAATGCGTTTCCCGCACCAGGGGATGGGGAGGCGAACCTCTTTTGGGGCTTTGGGGGCCTTGGGTTCTTTGGCGGGCTTTTCAGCATCCGCGAGGGCCTTTGCCGCTTTCGCGGCCTCCCTCTCGAGTTGTCTGGCAGCTTTGGCGGCTTCCTTGGCAACCGCTTTCGCGGCGTCCTTTTCAGCTTTCAGGGCGGCTTTATCTTCCTCGGTGAGGACGGCTTTGGGGGCCTTGGGTTCTTTGGGGGCTTTGGGGGCCTTTTCTTTGCGAGCTTGCTTGATGGGATTGCCCTCAGCGTCAAGTTCGACAATTTTGGATTTGGGGGTCTTGGTCTTGGTCTTGGAATCGGGGTCTTGGGTCTTGACGCGTTTCTCGATGGTGATGTTGTGGTCAGGGATTTCAGCGTTGATGAGACGACGCAACAATTCGACATCGAAATCCTCACATTCGCGCGCGATGACGGCGAGGATGATGTCGATGAGTTTGTCACGGACTTGGGAAGTCACGTCGTTTGCCATTTTCGCGAAGCACCTTTCCACAATCTGGTTTGTTCCGAGAACAACGGCAAGAGTGTTGGAAGTCTGAGTCTGGGTCTGGGCCATAGTTGATTGATTCGTATGTAACTTGATAAGAGCACTGCATACAAACTTGGGAGCAGAATCCATTTCAATTTTCCGATTTTACATTGACATCTAAAAAAAGTTCTATAATTCATAAGTCATATGCGGGGTTTGCTGCGGAATTCACACAACCTACAGTAAAAATATGTAAAAAAGAATTAGAACATACACACACATATACACTTACCTATTTTTGAATTTTGAATTACTTACCTTGAATTTACGAGATTCTCCCGCGCTTGCCGTTCATCGTGTTTTCTAAGGCTCGCATTTCTTCAGCTCGCCGTCGACCCAGATGCCTTTGTAGACTGTTGTTGTCGTTCCGTCCCCGCGGTGTCGCGAAACGATTCCCCATCCGTATGGTTTGTCGTTTCGCCATCCGCCCTTGTATTCCATCCAGTTCAGGAGGGCCGTTGGGTTGGTAGGTTCGTACTCGCCATACACGCAGACAGGAGTACGCAAGATGCCAGTGCCTGTGCGGTTACCAAACCTGTCGACGTAGCCTTTGTAGTTGCTGCCGTCGGCGTATTTGGTCCGGTTTGTCCAGGTCCAGATTTCTGATGCGCGAACGGTTGCGAGTTCGGTTGCCATAGTTGATGCGTTTGTTGGGGTTTGCTTGGAGCTACCATACACTGCAACCTTGCAAACCATTTCAATTTTCCGATTTTACAGTGCTAGCAAAAAATACACTGTGTGTCAGGATCCAGGGTGTAAACTGGAAGAGGATATTGTTACGGGGAGAGTACGCCCCCGGACAATCTAATTCCCCGTACGGTGGCGCGAAAGGCGCCCTATATAGGAAATCGAGAAATGAGTTACAAATCAATAAATGGGTTGTGAAAGAAAAATGCCGTAGGCTGGGGGGATAACGGGGGCTCCGCCCCCTGTAAAAAAGAGTTAGAATAATATACACCCAAATACACTTATCTATATACGAATTACTTACTTTGAATTTACGAGATTCTCCCGCGCTTGCCATTTCACGCCTTTTGGGAGGTCCAGTGGTCGAATGCTCCGTCTGTTCCTGCTTGTCCGCTTACCCAAGCTTCACGTGCCGCTTGGTAAGGCGACCCTGTGACAATCTCTTGCTTCGGGTTCGCTGCTCTGATTGCTGCAAGAGGGTCGCCGTATTTCGCCAGTTGGAGAGCTCTCATCGTCTCGCGTCTTTGTTCGCGGGCGGCTTTCTGTTCGGGAGTTTCTTCGGGTTTGTTGGCAAGGGCACAGGCTTTGAAAATCTTGGCAAGGTCTTTGTGTCTTTTGCTTTCGGTGTAGCTAGGCATTGATTGCGTTGTAGTTGGTGTTGTCTTGTGGGAACTGCTATACACTACAACCTTGCAAACCATTTCAATTTTCCGATTTCACACTGTCGCTGCAAAAATATAGGGTGTTACAGTGTCACTGTGTCACAGGGCATAATCTGGAAGAGGATATTGTTGCGGGGAGAGTACGCCCCCGGACAATCTAATTCCCCGTACGGGGGCGCGAAAGGCGCATATATAGGAAATCGAGAAATGAGTGACAAATTGAGAAACCGGTTTTGAACTAATCACGCGGGAAATCTATGTAAAAAAGAATTAGAATCATATACACATACAAATACACAAATACACTTACCTATTTTTGAATTACTTACTTTGAATTTAAGCAAATCTCCCGCGCTTGCCATTCATCACCTTTTTACAATCTACATTTTCCCCACCGACGGACACACACCACCCACCAAATGTCTCTTGCTTCTCACACATCCACACTCTTCCATCCTTCCATCTATCTTCTTCACGTGTCTCTCATCAAACCACATCTTCACATACACACGACCACACATATACCCTACCAACCTTCCTAACCCAAACATCACATCACTCACCTCATCCTTCAACTCTTCCCAGCTTCCAGCCTGACATACCTCAACCACTTCATCCAAGATTTCCTTGATTCTCAACCCAAATTCACCAGCATCATTCCTCAAGCATCCACAGTATTTCATTTCTCTACTTCTATCTTCTATTCACTGTCTCATCTATTACACCTTGCTAACCATTTCAATTTCTCGATTTTACACTTTACACAAAAAAAGGGCTTACCCTGCCTTTTTCTCTTACCTTTTCGCTCTTCATTTTGGCTTCGGGCAGTTCGAGCACAGTATCACGCTTAGGCCTGTTCCCAGTGTCCAGCTGCTGAATAGCACTTCTGTCTCGCTCACACGGCTTCCGCACTGGCACGTTTTGGTCTTTGGCGCGGCCGCCGCTGCTGTCGTCGTCATTGGTGTTGCTGTCGTCGTCATTGGTGTTGTCTTGTGGGAACTGCTATACACTACAACCTTGCAAACCATTTCAATTTCACGATTTCACTGTGGGGGCAAAAAAACCTATACACTGTGTGTCAGGAACCAGGGTGTAAACTGGAAGAGGATATTTCGGCGATGAGAGTACGCCCCGGATAATCTAATTCCCCGTACGGGGGCGCGAATCCACCTGAAAAAAAGGGCTTACCCTGCCTTTTTCTCTTACCTTTTCGCTCTTCAGTCTTCGTCTTCGTCTTCATCACGATTGCACCTACACTTGTCGCAGTACCAGTATCCTTCGCCGTCGGGGGTGTCTTCCACGCAGTAGGCAAACTCGCCCAGGCAGCCGCTCAGTGTTCCGTCACAGAAGGTAAGCTCGGCGTCTAGGTGGCTGCTCTTCGTTGCCGGCACGCGGACGCTCATCAAAATGCTCCGTTGGTAGTACGTCAACGTCGCTGATGCCAGTGGATAGTAGGTGTCCAGGAGACGGGCACGCGCTTCGCTCGTTGACGCAAGTGCCCACTCTTCTTCAAACCTAGGTATCGGCGTCCACGCATCTGCTTTCCATCCTGGGAACCAAGCGCCTGTCGTCAGAGCGTTCACTTCCGCCGTGCCTGGCGTCATCGCTTCACCACTTACCGTTTCCGATGCCGTTTCCGATGCCTGTACAAACTTCGGCAAGTGTCTGCCCTTGTAATACAAGTCTGCGAAGTTCGTCATTGTTGTTGCCATTGTTGATGCGTTCGTTGGGGGTTGCTTGGAGCTACTATACACCACTACCTTGCTAACCATTTCAATTTTCCGAGTTCTCACTTTCCCTAAAAAAAGAGGTCTTACCCTGCCTCACACCCGCCTTACCTATCCTTGTAGCAATCGTAGCACACTAGCGTCGTGTTTCCGTACCCTTCTTCCGTAACCACAAAGTCGCTCTTGTCTTCCAGGCCTTTCGAGCACCAGGCACACAGCCCGTACTTGAAGTCGTCCCATTGAGGAACATTCGCCTGCGGCTCTTCAAGGGTACGGTTACTCACAGCGGCCACAGCGGCCACAGCGGCCACAGCGTCCGCCTGGGCTGTCCAGTAGTCCTGTGCCAGTGTATGTGCCATTGTCTGTATACTTGGTCTTTGCTTCCGCTGCCTTACGCTACTACCTTCATAACCATTTCAATTTTACGATTTCACTGTAGCGCGCTCATTTTCGGTCAATTGGGGGGTTTTGCCCTGTGACCAACCCTTTGCCCTTTGCCCTGGGGACACCACTGGCAGACGCCTTTATGCCCTGGGGACACCCACCACACCCCACGCACCCCTCACACACACACCCTACCACCCACCGCCCAGAATTTCAATTTTTATACCCTTTTAGCACTTTTCAATTTTTCTCCCCATTTCTCTGCCATTTTACCCCCTTTAGAGTACACTTTTTACCCTAGGAGCCGCTTTTACACCCTTTTTACACCTTTAGGAGCTTCTCTTTTTACTACACCCTTTTTTACCCTTTTACAGAGGGGGAGGGACACTTTTACACCTTTTTACACCTTTTTACACCTTAGGGAGGCCATATACCCCTTAGGGAGGCCTTTAAACCTTAGGGAGGCCTTTAACCCCTTAGGGAGGCCTTTACCCCTTAGGGAGGCCTTTAACCCCTTAGGGAGGCCTTTACCCCTTAGGGAGGCCTTTAAACCTTAGGGAGGCCTTTAACCCCTTAGGGAGGCCTTTACCCCTTAGGGAGGCCTTTAACCCTTAGGGAGGCCTTTAACCCTTAGGGAGACCATATACCCCTTAGGGAGGCCTTTAAACCTTAGGGAGGCCTTTAACCCTTAGGGAGGCCTTTAACCCTTAGGGAGGCCTTTAACCCTTAGGGAGGCCTATCGGGACACTACACCGAGGCCATATACCCCATAGGGAGGCCTATCGGGACACTACACCTAGGCCATATACTCAGTTTAAGGAAAAACAGGAGAGGAGTACATTTTACATTTATTTTTATATACTACCACTTTTAGCGACTTTCTCTCTTTTTTTTACATACATATATACATATATACATATATACATATATATTATATACTATCACTATGTCACGTTACCAATCCGCACCAATCACCCCCGCACAAAGAACCGGAGATGACTCAGCACAATTAAATCAATTGTCAGATGCAGAATCAGTTCACTGGTCGTCAGCAGAATCACTCCATTCAGAAGCACAATCACTCCAAAAATCATCTATCACACCCCTCGCTACACCACCCACCGTAGTAAATAAATCTACACCCTCGATATTTTCTAACTTTCTCCCCAACATCACTATTCTTATCGCTCAGGCTAATTCTACTAATATTACGAAGGAAAAGGCCGCTTCTTTAGCTTCTACTCTTTCGAGTATTCCGTCATTAGAAGGAATTAGTAAGGTTTTGAATTCAGCAGAAAGTATTACACGAATTATTGAGAAGTCTACGCCTCTACCACCACCACCGACTAACCCACCACCACCACCGACTAACCCACCACCACCACCACCACCTAGTTCTGCTAGTTCCGTACAGAGTTCTGCTAGTTCTGCTAGTTCTGCTAGTTCCGTACAGAGTTATGTTCAGTCTCAGGCTTCCCTTGGTCAGGCTCCCCCCGGTGGGAGGGCTGCTGGGACTGCTTCGGCTCCTTCGGCTAGGAGGAGGCAGGCGACGAATCTTTTTCAAGATGATCCTACTACTGACGAGGAGTCGTCTCAAAAATCACTTTCATTGAAGCAGTCCAGGACAGCAGCACCGGCAGCACGCACAAGTTTTACCAATAGACGGCATAATGTCGACCCTCCATTTCCAGACGCTACGGCTTTTAACGCCGCTCAGCAAGTGCGGCAACTGAACGCACCTTTACATCAGGCTGTGGCGGCTTCCGGGGATCAGGCTCTCCTTGGGGCTTCCAGTCAGGCTAGCCATGGGGCGAGGGCGGCTGCTTCTACTCGGGCGGCTGCTGGGACTGCCAAAAGCAACCAATCGCAATGGCGCGAGGCTGATGCAGCGCAGGCTTACAGGGCTGCTGGGGCTCGGAATATGAGTCCCGTTCCGCACGATAAATCTTTTATGGGTCAACCTTTTGTCGAACAATTTCCCCATGGTTCGGCTACAGCTAGTGCGGCTCCCCCGATTGTTAACTCTAGATTTACGTTGACCCCTCCCCCTCCATCGTCCTTCACACAGCCTCCGAGAGAACCAGAACCTCCTTTCGACCCACCCCGCGACCCTCGCTATGATGACCCTGATTATTTATCACGCGGAACGCACCCTGGTGGAGGCTATTGATTTTTTTACATCATTTACACATTTTTATTTCACAAAATTGAACACCCTTTAGACACATTTTATTTTAATATATATATATATATATTTTAATAGATATATATATATATATATGATTTTATGACTCGAAGGATAAAGAAATATACTTCCCGAAAAAAAAAAACACATAAAAGAGTGAAACGTGGAGGAAAAGCACCAAATTTTAAAGATTGGACGCTTGATGTGGAATTGCTAAAATGTTTAAGTGAATTCGGCATAAATTCCGTTGGAGACCGAAAAAAGAATCAAGACCGCTACCAAGCATACCCACTATGTGCCAATATCATTAATCGCGCTACCCCTGAACAATTACAGCAAATGAACCGATATAGCGGGTTTGATGATAATAATAAAAAGGCCTATTTGAAATATTTGGATAAATTGAATGTTTCGGACCATATTAAGCGAACTGTAGCGCCCCCGCCCAATCCCCTTGACTCGAGCAAGACCTCTCCCTTAACGTATAGTTCGTCTAGTACATCGAATGCTGACCCTATCTTCGGCCAACAACGTTATGAGGATTTAACTGAATGGTTACGAGAACTACAACATAACAATCTGCAAGAAGTATCAGCACGACAATTGCCGCAGCAGCAGCAAGAAGCATTAGCACAACTTCGGCACCAACAACAACAACAACAACAACAACAACAACAACAACAACAACAACAACAACAACAACAACAACAACAACAACAACAACAACA
>Ga0114966_10002572_pt1 | contig 16109 bp, 16 predicted proteins | sample M_130207_XF_Meta_FD_87029 | JGI IMG/M metagenome (GOLD analysis project Ga0114966, IMG submission 87029) | Freshwater microbial communities from Lake Montjoie, Canada to study carbon cycling - M_130207_XF_MetaG | ecosystem: Environmental > Aquatic > Freshwater > Lake | place: Lake Montjoie...
CTCCATCGCCGGCGAGGCATTCATCACGTTGCCGCCAGGCGTGCCGACGTTGCGGGTTGCGTGCGAACCGACCAGCGCAGAGGCATCCGCAATGGCAGTCCAATTACTGCGCACGCCAGCATCGGCGCAGAGCGTTGCGTGGGACGTCAACGCACCAACGACCAAGTCACCGCTCGAGGTGAGACTCCGCAGCGCATCGATGCGATGAATCGCAATCACCGTGCCCGGAAGCGACTTCCCATGGCGTGCCTGCACGATCAAATCGGAACCACCTGCAACGACGCGCGCATCGGAGCCGTCGCCAAGCAGCGCCAGCGCCTCATCGACTGTCGTCGCCGTATGGAATGCAACGTCTCCCACGAGAACCTCCCCCACCGTGACGATTGTCGTCGCGGTCTGCGGGAAAGCCTACGCGGAAACCCGGCGGAGCGAAAGCGCAAGCCGCGCCAAACGTTCACCAGCAAGGCACGCTCGCGCTTGCAGAAAGGGTTAGGCTGTCGCGCAGGAGGCCGCCCACATGCACGAAGCAGAACCAGAAAATCCCTTCGCCGCCGACGTTCCTGGTGTCGAGGTCAAGCCCGCAACCTACGTGTTGTTTGGCGCCTCGGGCGACCTCGCGGCGAAGAAGCTCCTGCCCGCGGTCTACAACCTCTACGCCGAAGGACGACTCCCCGAACGCTTTCGCCTGCTCGGCGTCGGCAGCAGCATGCCGGAGCACAACTTCCGTGATCACATGATCAACGTGGTCACGAAGTATTCGCGCAGCGGCGTCGACGAGAAAGTTCTCAATAGCCTGCTCGAAAAAGTCGATTACATCCAAGGCGACTTTACGAAACCCGCCTTGTTCGACAAGCTCAAGAAGAACCTGATTGCTGGTGACAGTGCGCTCGGCGGCCCGACCCGTCGCCTGTTTTATCTCGCCGTGGCGCCGCGCTTTTTTGGCCCGATCGGGGATTCTCTCCACAAGGTCGGTCTCGCACGCGGATCTGAGCCCGAGTCTGTCCTGATGATCGAAAAGCCCTTCGGCCACGACCTCGAGTCGGCGATTGCACTTAACAATGAGGTGACGTCCGCCTTTGACGAGACGCACATCCTTCGCCTTGATCACTACCTCGGCAAAGAGACCGTCCAGAACCTTTTGGTCTTCCGCTTTGCGAATGGCATCTTCGAGCCACTTTGGAATCGTCGCTATATCGACCACGTACAGATCACGGCAGCCGAAGACCTCGGCATTGGAACACGCGCCGGCTACTACGACCAGTCGGGTGCAATCCGCGACATCATCCAGAACCACGTCATGCAGCTCGTCGCCTTGACAGCGATGGAGCCACCGGCAACGTTCGATGCCGATTCGATCCGTGACGAAAAAGAGAAAGCACTGAAATCGATTCGCTGCGTTGGTTCGGCACGCGGTCAGTACACGGCAGGCGATGTCGACGGTGGTCACGTCCCCGGATACCTCGAGGAGCCCGACGTGCCCGCCACGTCGACGACCGAGACGTATGCTGCGCTCAAGTTTGAAGTCAATAACTGGCGTTGGGCTGGTACCCCGTTCTACGTTCGCGCCGGCAAACGCATGCCTCGTCGCTCGACGGAGATCACGATCGCCTTCCGCCCCGTGCCACACATGCCCTTCTCCGATCCAAAGGTTGCTCAGAGCATCCGGCCGAACCTGCTGACGCTCTCGATCCAGCCAAACGAGGGCGCTTCCCTTCGCATCGAAGCGAAGGCCCCCGGCGCGGAGACACAACTCCGCCCCGTCCGAATGGACTTCCTCTACGGCGAGACGTTTACCCGCGAAACACCAGAGGCCTACGAGCGTCTCATTCTCGACGCACTGCGTGGTGACGCGACGCTCTTTACCCGCGCCGACGAGGTCGAACAGGCCTGGCGCATCGTCGATCCAGTGATTGAGGCGTGGAAGCAGAATGAGGTTCCGCTCGAGCCATATGTCGCAGGCACGCCAGGGCCAGATTCGGCCGAAGCGTTGATTCGAGCCGACGGCAGAAAGTGGCGTCGACTATGACGCGAGCGATGTCCACGACGAAGGAGCTTGAGTCCGGGTTACATTGGAAGGCCTCTGACACGTCGACAGATGTCGTAGCCGACTCGCTCGGTCGCCTGCTGCGCCAGGCCGACCACCTCAGTGGCGATCACGTGTCGTTGCGCACGATGAACCTGATCGTCGCTCCCGATCGCCACCGCGCCACTGCGCACCGCGCTGGCACGCGCGAGACCGCGCTCCACCCGGCCCGCATGATCCGATTGGTCGAGCACAAGGAAGACCGACTCGATGCCGAGGTGCGTGTGCGCCTGATTGAAGTGGGCGACGCCGGCATGCACGTGCTCGTCGAGGACATCAATATCCACGCGAATACGAGTCGTCTCGCCCATGCGCGCTCGCTCGTGGCTCCACTGCTCGCCCGCGGGCTCCCAACGGTCGCCTGGTTGCCGGGCTACGACCACGGGGAGGTCGCGCTTTCGCTGTCCGAAACAGCACACGTAACCGTCTTCGATAGTGATCGAGATCCCGACCCCGCCCGCGCCATCACCTTCGCCCACGACGTTGCGCTCAAGCATCCGTCTCGGGACCTCGCCTGGCTCCGCACGCTCGAATGGCGGCGACGCATCAGCGCAGGCTTTCAGTCTGAACAGGCACTGGGAACGCTCGCGTTTGCACCATCGGGCGACGTCGTCGGAAACGTACATTCGCCGTCCGCCATGCTGCTCGCCGCCTGGATTGCGGTGCGTGCCGACGTCAACGTGACGCTGCGACCTGGTGCAGGCCACGCACCTGTTGAGGGCGTCTCGGTTGCGGGCATTACAATCTCTCCCGGCAGTGGCGATCCGTGTAGCTCGGGCCAACTGCAGGAGGCCCTCGACACGGTCTATGCCGCACCACTTGGGTATGAGGATTCGCTGCAGGCACTGGACCGGGTGGCCATCGTCGCGTGAGCAAGTTGACGGTCCTCGCCGGCGATATCGGCGGCACGCACGCACGCTTTGCTCGGGTTCGTGCGAGCGCCGGAACCGTCGTATTAGAAGATCAGCAGGTCTACGACGTGCCTGGCTCGGCGTCACTTGAGGCACTCGTCGCGCAGTATCTGCTCGATCATCCAGGGGATGTGGCCGTCGCTGCGATCGGGATTGCCGCTCCCGTCGTCGGTGGTAAGGCGAACCCAATCAACCTCCCCTGGGCGGTCTCGGAGGATGAGGTGCGTTCTGCAGTTGGCCATGCCGAGGGATTCCTGCTCAACGACCTACTAGCCAATGCGTGGGGCATCAGCGAGCTCGGGCCCGACCAATTCGAGGAACTCCAGCCGGACACGATTGGACTCGGGGGTAACCGAGCAGTCTGTTCGGCAGGCACGGGTCTCGGCATTGCCGGCATGGTTGCGATCGGCGACCGCTGGCAACCATTCGCCAGCGAAGGTGGCCATATCGACTACGGCCCGCGTGGCTCCCACGAGGATGCACTGTTGCTGTACCTCCGCGAGCAGCACCCCGACTGGGAGCACGTCAGCGCCGAGCGCGTTGTCTCTGGCCCCGGTCTCGTCCACATTTGGGAGTTCGTCACACAGACGGGGCGCGCACAGGCCGGAGCCGACTTGTTGGCAGCGATGACCGCTGGCAATCCTGGAGTGGCGATCTCGCAGGCCGCCCTTGCAGGCTCTGATCCCAGCGCCGAGCTCGCGCTGGAGATGTTCGTCCACGCCTATGGCGCACAGGCCGGCAATCTCGCACTCGTCTTACTTTCGACGGGAGGCATGTACATCGGTGGCGGAATCGCTCCGCAGATCTTGCCGATTCTTCGGCGCGGCGGCTTCTTGAAGTCATTTCAAGCCAAGGGACGGTACGACGGTCTGCTTGAGAACATGGCGGTCCGTGTGATCCTCGACGACCTCTGTGCGCTGCGCGGCTCGGCACGTTTCGCTCTCACCCAACTCGAACAGCGCGGCTAGCCATGCAGATACGCAACCTCGACACCGATGCGGAACCATTCGTGACTGCCGACGGCTCGACCATCCGCGAACTCCTCAACGTCGTGCATCCGCCGACGCGGAACCAGAGCCTCGCCGAGGCCTCCTTGCCCGCAGGCACGGCCACGGTGCGCCACCACCACGCAGTGGCCGAGGAGATCTACTTCATCCTCGAGGGCACCGCCACCATGGAACTCGACGGCGAACAGCGCGACGTGGCACCGGGTGACGCGATTCTGATTCCACCCGGCGCGTGGCACCAGATTTCTGCACATACAGACCTTCGTCTGCTGTGCTGTTGCGCACCACCCTATCGGCACGAGGACACGTACTTCGACTGAATCGGTATTCTGCAACCACACGTACTGGAGGGAACAACTGTGGCTGGCATGGGCATCGATGGAATTAGCGAGATCCTCGGCGACAAAGCCGACGATCTGCTCGGACACACCTGCACGACGATCGACAAGGATCGTCTCCACCTCCCGGGCCCCGACTTCGTTGAGCGTGTGATGCGCGACACGGATCGCTCCGTGCCCGTGCTACGCAACTTGCAGACGATGTACAACGCTGGGCGCCTCGGTGGCACCGGCTACCTCTCGATCTTGCCGGTCGATCAGGGCATCGAGCATTCCGCAGGCGCATCGTTCGCGAAGAACCCCGACTACTTCGACCCGGCCAACATTGTCGAGCTCGCGATTGAGGGCGGCTGCAACGCAGTGGCCTCGACCTTGGGAGTGCTTGGCTCGGTGTCCCGCAAGTATGCGCATCGCATTCCGATGATGCTGAAGCTCAACCACAACGAATTCCTCAGCTATCCGAACGGCTACGACCAGATCATGTTCGCCTCGGTCAATCAGGCATTTGAGATGGGCGCAGTCGCGGTTGGCGCCACGGTCTACTTTGGTTCGGAAGAGTCGAAGCGGCAGATCATGGAAGTCTCCGACGCCTTCCAGGCCGCCCACGAGTTGGGCATGGCGACTGTGCTGTGGTGCTACCTCCGCAACAGCGCCTTCTCGGCGAAGGATGGTGGCCCCGACTATCACGCCGCAGCCGACCTGACGAGCCAGGCCAACCACCTCGGCGTCACGATCCAAGCCGACATCATCAAGCAGAAGGCGCCCGAGACGGCGGCCCCAGGCTTCCTCGATATCAACTTTGGTAAGACCGACAAGCGCGTCTACGAAAACCTCATGACGCCTCACCCGATCGATATGACTCGCTACCAGCTCGCTGGTTGCTACATGGGTCGCGCAGGACTGATCAACTCGGGTGGTGCCTCCGGCGACAACGATCTGCACGACGCAGTCTCGACGGCGGTCGTCAACAAGCGCGCAGGCGGCATGGGCATGATCTCGGGTCGCAAGGCGTTCCAACGACCGCGCAACGAGGGCATTGCACTCCTCAACGCGATCCAGGACGTCTACCTCTGCGACGACGTCACGATCGCGTAAGCCCTAGTCGGGCACCAGCCGACCGAGCGGTCGGGCGAGCGCGAGCACCACGACGGTGGCCACCAAGGCAATCACGCCGAGCATGCCGAAGAAGGCTGCCTGGCCGAGCGAGTCGTAGAACTGGGCGAGGCGACCACCGATGGCGTCGCCGACGCTGGTGGCGAGAAACCAGACGCCGAGCGTCTGCGAGACGCGATCGGGTGGCGAGAGTCGCGTGGCAGCCGCCATACCAACCGGGCTTAGCATCAACTCGCCGACTGTCTGGATTGCAAACACGGCGATCAACCACATCGCCGCAACCTTGCCGTCGATCGCAGCCTGGGCGGCAAAGACCATCACGCCCATCGAGATCGCCACCAGCAGGAGCCCGCCCGCAAACTTATAGGCCGTACCTGGCTGCTTGCCACGCACGCCGAGCGCCGTCCAGATGATCGCCATCACCGGTGCCAGCGCAATGATCAAAAGCGGGTTGACGGACTGGAACCAGCTCGACGGGAAACTCTTACCGAGGACGGTGTTCTGCGTGTCCTCTTGTGCAAAGATCGCAACCGTCGATCCGGCCTGGTCGTAGACGAGCCAGAACACCGCCGCCGCACAAAACAACACCAGCAGCACGAGCACGCGGTTGCGCTGCTCCGAGTTGCCGCGCTCGGCACGCAGCGTGCGCGTAAACCACGCGATCGGTACCAGCAGAATCACGAGCGTGATACCTAGCTCGATCGCGTTTGCCGAAACGTGGAGCACCAGCAGGTCGAGAATCACGAACGCCACTGCGAGGACGACACCAACTGCTGCGCCGACTCCATAGCGCTTGCGCTCCGCGGACGTAAGGGGATTTTCCGGCGCAGCGCCAAGCGACCCCATGCCGCGCGTGCCAATCCCGTATTGCACGAGGGCGAGGATCATGCCGACCGCTGCTGCGCCAAAGCCAAGCTCCCACGACACCTCCTGCCCGAGGTAGCCACAGACCAACGGCGACAGAAACGCGCCGAGATTGATGCCCATGTAGTAAATCGAGAAGCCTGCGTCCGAGAGGTCGCGCCGTGAGGCGTAGAGCGAACCGACCATCGCCGTCATGTTCGGCTTCAGGAGTCCCGTGCCAATGATGATCAGGAAGAGGGCAAGAAACAGTCCGCTGCCACCCATGATCGCCAGCACCACGTGGCCAGCCGCAATCACCGCACCCCCGACGAAGACCGTGCGCCGTGGCCCGAGCACGCGATCCCCAATCCACCCTCCAGGCAGTGGAGTCAGGTACACCAGCGAGACGTAGACGGCATAGATTCCGGCCGCCTCTGCAGCCCCGAGTCCCATGCCACCTTCGGCGGTCGGCGCAATCATAAAGAGCACTAACAGCGCACGCATGCCGTAGTACGAGAAACGCTCCCACATCTCGGTCAGACACAACGTCACCAACGTGCGTGGCTGCCCAAAGAGTGTCCGCGCAAACGGATCGAAGGGGATGGCACTCACGGCAAGCAGCCCTTCAGATTGCTGGCGCGCGAGACCTCTGCAACCGGATTCGTTTGACTGCCGGCACCATCGACGCGAAGGTCGCGGGCTGTTGCGACCCAGCACCTTTCATCACCGAACGCCACGTCGTAGTGGAACGAAAGCACAATGTTGCCGACGCCCAACTGCACCGCGCAGTCCGTGTTCGAATCCTTTCGACGGCAGTCCACAGAGCGCACCTCAACCATCGGCGCCTCGCGCTCGATCTGCTGCGAGATCTCCTCGGCGACCATGGACTCAAGGCTGCCTTGGTCGCCATCTGCATACGAACCACAGGCGGCGAGCATGAGCGCAAGAGATACGAGGATCAGGACAGGACGGACGATCCGACTACGATAGCGCTGGCAGGTGCCCGACGCGCGCTAGGATTGGGCACGAATCCGAGACCGACGAGGACAGATCATGGCCGGCACAGCAAAAACACCCCCTCCACCGAAGAAGCCGTACACCAAGGATGGTGGGTCGCGTCGCAACCTCTGGCTGATCGTCGGTGTCGCCGCTGTCGTCGCAGTGATTGCTGCTGGTGTGCTGATCTACGTCTCCCAGCAGTCGAGCACCCCCAGCAGTGGGAGCGGTGCCAGCGCGACCGACGTCGCAGCCGGCAAGCTGAAGGGCGTCAAAGAGGTCACCGCCCGCTTTGAGGGCATCCCTCAGAACGGCAACACGCTCGGCGATCCAGCCGCGCCGGTGACGATCACGGAGTACGCCGACCTACGTTGTCCAGCCTGTCAGAGTTTCGCTCTCGACTTCATGCCTCAGGTGATCACCGACCTCGTCAAGTCGGGTCAAGCCAAATATCAGTATCGGATCTGGCCCATTCTCGGCACGGATTCCGTGCTGGCAGCGCAGTGTGGCATCGCCGCCCAGCAACAGAACAAGCTGTTCGAGTATCAGGATATCTGGTACATCAACCAGCAGGACGAGATGACCGAGTATGCAACGCCTGCCTTCTGTAACGGCATTGCCAAAACGCTTGGACTTGATCTAACCACGTTCGATAAGGACCGCCAGAACGAGGCTCTCTGGAGCCCCGAGATTCAGGACGTTCAAGTCGTCGCGGCCCAGCAGGGCTTCGGTGGTACGCCGGCGTTCATCATCACCGGCCCCAAGGGCGAGAAGGTTCTAGGCGGCTCGGTACCGACGGCCGAGACGATCGCCGAAACAGTCAAAGCCGTCTCCTAGCGCGTGGAGATCCCTACCGTCGACGCGGTTGCCGAATCGCCAAGTGCGATCTGGCGCCGCGTCGAAGAGGCGCTTGAAGACTTGGGTGGCGGCGTTGTCGAGGCCGAGGTACAGAAGTGCTTTCGCGCGTCGTCAGGGCACGTCTATCTCGATCTGACCGACGGCGAGGCGCTCGTCAAGTGCGTGATCTGGAAGAGCAATGCCGACCGAATTGCCGAGCTGCCGCACGAGGGCCAACTGATCCAGGCGCGCTACTCAAAAATTCGCGTCTACGCCAAGAATGGTTCGGTCTCGCTCGATGTCAATGCGATTCGCGGCGCCGGTGAAGGCGAGCTGCTCGCACGCGTCCACGAGACGCTCGCACGCTTGGTGGCAGATGGGCTCACCGACCCGGAGCACAAGCTGCCACTACCGCGCTTCCCTCGCCGTGTCGGACTCGTGACTGGCCGCGGCTCAGATGCTGAGGCAGATGTCGTCCGCGCCCTTCGTGATCGCTTTGCGCCAACCCGGATCGCCGTTTCGTACTCCCTCGTTCAAGGCGTCAACGCCGTGCCCGAGTTGATCGACGCCCTGGCGCGGCTCGACATGGAGCCCGACGTTGATGTCATTATTCTGGCGCGTGGCGGCGGCAGCGTCGAAGACCTGCTGCCCTTCTCTGATGAGCGCCTCTGCCGCGCAATCGCTGCACTCGGAACGCCGGTCGTGACGTCGATTGGCCACACCAAGCAGCGTCCGAACTGCGACCACGTCGCCAGTGCCGCCGCCGAGGTACCCGCCCGGGCTGCTGAGCGCGTGGTGCCGAGCGCTGCCGAGCTTGTCGAACGGATCGACCGCCGCATCGCGGAGGCGACGGGCATCGCGTGGGGTCGGCTCGCGACAGCCGAGGCTCAGATCGACCGCAGCGCGATGCGCCCGGCGGGACAGGCAGCGTTGATTGCCCGTCTCGGACGCATCGACCTTGCCGGACAGTCACTGTCCCACGCACTGATGATCGCGGCGACCACGCCGCGCGAGCGAATCACGCGGAGCACCACGACGATGCTTCAGGCACTGCAGGCCTTTCCTCGCGCAGCCTCACTCGATGCCTTCCGCGAGCGCCTTGGTCGCGCGACTGGTGCCCTCCACCACCAGCTGGCGCTCGGTGCGACGTCACTCACCGGCGCGCTCAACCTGGTGCGGGCGCGCGACTGGCGCGAACGTGGATTCGCGCTGGTTCGCCTCGCGACAGGCGACCTCGTGCCCAGCACCGACGGCCTCGCTGCCGGACAACATGTGACCATTCAGTTGAAGGGCGGAACGCTTGCTGCAACCATCGAGCACGTCCACCCAGACGAGACGGAGACCGAGCAATGAGTAAGCCACAGCACGTGTCGTTTGAGAAAGGCCTTGAGCGACTCGAGGCGATTGCCGAGCGACTCGGCGAGGCCGAGCTGAGCGTCGAGGAAACGATTGGCCTTCTACGCGAAGGTAAAGGTTTAGAGCAGGCACTCCGTGGCTACCTCGAGACGGCAGAGCACGACCTGCAAGAGATCGAGGCCGGGCGGGGGCTGACAGAGTTTGTGATCGACCGTCCCGCGGATCCACCGAAGTCCTAGCCCTAATCCGCGCACGGGGATCGCATCTGTCACGCTTTGCGCGATGGCTGATCCGATCATTCGCTGCGAGGGTGTCACCCGCACCTTCGGCAATCGCACCGCCCTCGACAGCGTCACGTTGACCGTCGAGCCTGGTCGCTGCTTCGGCTTCCTTGGCCCCAACGGCGCTGGCAAGACGACGCTGATTCGTTGTCTTCTTGGGCTTGCTCGCCCGACGAGCGGCAGCATCACGGTGCGTGGCTTCGACATCAGCCGCGAGCCCGCCGCCGCACTCGCCCGCGTCGGCGCGATCGTCGAAGAGCCTCGCTTTTACGGCTACCTCAGTGGCCGCCAGAATCTCGAGCTGTGGGCAGCCTACGTTGGTGATGACGCGATCTCGCGCGTGCCCGCCTTGCTGTCCCGCGTGGGGCTCGACGCGCGCGCCGGCGACAAAGTCTCGGCGTACTCGCTCGGCATGCGCCAGCGCCTTGGTGTTGCGCGAGCGCTCTTGTCCGACCCAGAGGTGCTCGTCTTGGACGAGCCGACGAACGGACTCGACCCAGATGGGGTCGCCGAGTTTCGCGTCCTGATCCGCTCGCTCGTCGAGCAAGATGGTCGCGCCGTGTTCATTTCGTCGCACCTGCTTGACGAGATCGAGAAGATTTGTGACGACCTCGCAATCGTCAATCAGGGCCGCGTGATCACGTCGGGAACGCTGGCCGATCTGATCGCCGCCGGCGGGCGCGAGTTGAGGGTTGAATGTGACGACCCAGCGCGCGCCGAAGCGTTGCTGCGCGGACTGCCAACGGTCACATCCGTGACCGTCTCGACCAACGGCACGCTGTCGGTGCAGTTGGCTCCCGATTCGACCGAGACGCGCGCCGGCGTCAATCGCAAACTGATCGAGGCCGGACTCGCCGTCAGCCGACTCGAACCACGCGAGGATTCGCTCGAAGAGCGCTATCTATCGCTCGTGCACGAGGCGGGTCAGGCATGATCGCCGTCGCTCGCGCCGACCTGCGCCGCATGCTTGCTCGTCGCGGTCTGATTCTGGCGAGCGTGCTCGTTCCGGTCGCAATCGTGCTGGTGCTCGCAGCCGTCTTGATGTTCCTACACACCCGCAATGTGGTTGATCACCCGACAGTCGGTGGTGCTTCGTTCTTCTCGTTTGTTTCGGTTCTCGGCATTATCTCGGTTGTGTTCGGCACGGTGATCGGTGCGATCTTTGGTGCCGAAGATGTTGCCAGCGGCACGCTGCGGTACATCTTGCTGACTGGCTTTTCGCGCCTGCGGCTCTTTCTCACGAGAATCCCCGTGCTCGCGATCGTGGCAATCGGTGTGGCGCTTCCGGCCTTCGTGCTCCTGCTGATTGGTGCGCTGATCCTCCCGCACGAAGGCGAGCCGAGCGTTACGGCGAGCGAGGTCGGACGCCTGCTGCTCAGCCTCGTGCTCAACGTCGGCATCTACGCCTTGATCGCCTACGGCATCGGCGTGGCGATTCGCTCGACAGGTGGTGCGATTGCCCTCGCGCTCGGGCTCAACCTGATCGGTATCAGCCTGTTTAACCTGATCACTCTCGCGGTGCCAGGTGTCGAGCCCTGGCTGCTCGATTCGGCACTCACCCGCGTCTCCGACGGAGGCGATACCAGCATTGCGATTGCGATCGTCGCGTTGATCGTTTGGCCCGCCGTGTTTCTCGCGATTGGTCTGGTTCGCGCGTTGCGCACGGAGGCCTAGTGCAGCACGTTTCGCCGGAGATCTCGCCGGGGTGCTTTGCTGCGCCTCTTGCCTCACTCGGGCGCGACACGGTGCCGCCGGGTGAGCACTTCGTTCGCAGCCACTTCGGCGTACCCCAGCTCGACGCGGATCTGCATGCAGTCGAGATCACAGGGCTCGTCAAGCGCTCGGTGCGTTGGACGCTCAACGACTTTCGCAAGCTGTCTCAGATCTCGACGCACGTCACGCTCGAATGCGCCGGGCACCGCCGCCTGGAGCTCGACCCTTCGGCACCCGGCGTGCCGTGGCACCTCGGCGCGGTCAGCCACGCTCGCTGGGCGGGCGCACAACTGGCAGACCTTTTTGAGATTGTGCGCCCGCTTCCCGAGGCGACCCACATCGTCTTGACCGGTGCGGATGCTGGCGCTGTTGAGGGACGCACGGACCCAGAAGCGTTTGCGCGCGCAATCCCTCTGCGCGACCCCGTGGTGCGCGAGATGATCCTCGCTTGGTCGATGAACGGAAAGGGGTTGACGCCCGAGCATGGCGCACCACTCCGTGTTGTCGTCCCCGGGTGGTACGCCGTGTCGTCGGTCAAGTGGCTCAGCCGTATCGAGTTTGTCAGCCACGCGTTCGACGGCTACTTTCAGGCGGTTGACTATCGCCTGAAGGAGGCGGGCGAAGACGGACCGGGCCGCGAACTCACCGTCATGCCCGTGCACTCGCTGATTACGTCGCCCAGCGAGTCCGAAACGATCCACGCAGGCACGGTGGTGGTGGCTGGAACGGCCTGGGGTGGCGTCGGCGGCATCGGTCCCGTCGAACTCCAAGTCGACGACGGGGAATGGCAACGGGTTCGCACGGAGCCCGGCCCGGGTATCCACGCCCCGACGCAGTTTGCACACACGATCGACCTTGCCCCCGGCACACACACGGTGCGGGTGCGTGCCACCGATCGCAAGGGCAACACGCAACCCGACTCGGTCGCGTGGAACAGCCGTGGCTACGGCGTCAATGCCGTGCACGCGTTGACGCTCAACGTCATCTAGCGCCGGGCGTCAGCGTGCTCTGCGACGCGGCCGTTACGGCACCAGCCAACGCCTCGGCGAGCGACAAGCCCTCTGCGATGCTCGCGGCGAGCGTGCCACACAGACAGTCGCCGGCACCTGTCGTGTCGACGGCGTCAACGATCGGCGCAGCGATGTGCTGCACGCCGTCGACCGAGCAGAGCAACGCCCCCTTTTGTCCAAGCGTGACAATCACCGCAGCCCCGGTTAGTTGGTGGAGGAGCGCCGCGGCCCGCTCGGGGTCGCTCTCGCCCGTGAGATCGGTCGCCTCATGCTGGTTTGGCACAAGCAGCGGGTGACACGCGAGTAGGCGAGCTGGCAGTGGGCGCCAGGGCGCTGGATTGACAACGATGCTCCAGCCAGCCGCCACTGCAGCCTCTGCCGCCTGACAGAGGACCGGGTCGAGTGCCTCGAACGACAGCAGCAGTGTGCCGTGAGCGCCAGCCAGCGCCTCCGTCGGGAAATCCTCAACGAGGCGATTCGCACCGGGAGCGACTGCAATCTGATTTCCACCGTCGGCCGCCACGGTAATCAACGCCACACCGGTCGCAGCGGCGCTGGACTGACGCACGTGCGTCGTGTCTACCAATTCGGAGGCAAGTTCAGCAAGCGCAGATGCACCCTCAGCGTCGGCGCCGACACAGCCAACCAGCTGCACCTGCGCTCCCGCCCGTGCCGCCGCCACCGCTTGGTTCGCACCCTTGCCCCCTCCAAAACGCTCGAAGGAGCCACCTGAGACGGTCTGTCCTGCCTGCGGGAGGCGCTCAACGGTCACCACGAAGTCGACGTTGACAGAGCCAACGACGACCACGTTGCCCATCCGACTACGTTCCTGACGTGGTCGGAGACCCGAGGATTTCGGCGTTCGTCAGCGCTGTTGCGCCATACATCTGCTCGGCATACGCGAGCCCCGTCGCATTGTCTTCCGGTGTAAAAGCGGTAATGCCCTCCGTGGCCAAGACCACGCGATAGCCCGCGATAAAGGCGTCACCCGCGGTGTGTTGCACGCAGATGTGCGCATGCTGGCCCGTCACGATCACGGTCTCGACGCCACGCTGTCGCAGATACATATCGAGGCCCGTCTGATGAAAGCCCGAGTAGTAGCGCTTGCCGAACTGAACATCTCCGGGCGCTGGCGCCAGCTCTGGAATTACCTGTGCACCAGAAGTTCCCGCCAGTGCATGCGGCCCCCACAGCTGTTCTTCGACGTCGCCAGGGAGGTGCGCATCATTGACGTAACAGACGGGCCAACCGCGCTCGCGCGCACCGTGGAGCAGTGCCGCGAGCGGCGCGATAATTGCCTGCGAAGGTGGGTTTGCGAGCGCACCTGTGATGAAGTCAACGAGCATGTCGGCGACGATCACTGCGGGTCGAGAAAGGGGTTCCATCGCACAAAACCGTACCAATCCGTGCCCACTTGGTGCATCTGGGGTGAATCTGCGGAACACGTGTGGCACCATGAGTCGAGTTGCTCCCGACCACGAGGTTGTTTCCGCATGCAGATGCGCACCACTCACGCACGTCGAATTCTGATCACACTTGCCGCCTGCGTGGTCTTGCTCGCCATCCCCGCACTGGCTAGCGCGAACAAGAACCTCCGTACGGGCTTTCTTGACAACGCGTACGCGGGGTCTGACCCCGCAGCCTTCTGGTCGGATGCGGCGGAACTCAACGTCGGCTTCATGCGTTGGGATATGCAGTGGGCGCACATGGCCGTTAGCAAGCCAAAGGATGCCCGCAACGTTGAAGATCCCGCCTACTTCTGGGCTCAAACGGACAATTTCGTCAGGCAGGCCGCTCAACATGGCCTGCAGGACCGCATCATGTTCACCCTCTGGGCGACTCCGAAGTGGGCCTCCTCGTTGCAGGCCTCGGGCACGACGGCAGATATGCCAAAGATCGACGCCTGGCGCGCCTTCGTTCACGTTGTTGCCACGCGCTACTCGGGCAAGTACACCCCGCCCGGCGCCACCACCCCACTGCCGCGCGTTGTCTCGTTTGAGACGTGGAACGAGCCCAACGCCTCGTTTGCGCTGCGACCCCAGATCGTCAATGGCAAGGCCGTCTCGCCCGGCAACTACGTCAAGCTGCTGAACGCGTTGAAGTCGGAGGTTACGAAAGCCGTCTCCTTCAAGCCGACCTTCGTGGCGGGTGCGCTCTACAAGCAGGGCGGACCCCGCAGCGTCACACCGATCAACTTCCTACGTGGAATGGCGACCGCGAAAGCGAAGTTCGACGTGCTTTCGATGCACCCCTACAACAACACGCCGCGACTCGGACTCAAGGATGGACTCGACCAGAGCAAGACGAATCCGAAGTTCATCGGCATCGGCAACTTCGATACCTTCATCACGTTGTCCAACCAGATCTTTGGTAAGAAGCGTCCGATCTGGGTGACCGAGTTTGGTTGGCAGACGCCGAGCGAAGGCAAGAACCAGTACGTCGCGACCGTCAAGCAACAGTCGCAGTTCGCCTACGAGTCCGTGCTGCGCCTCAAGCAACTACCGCAGGTCGAGCGAGCCGCCTGGTTCCTGATCCGTGACGATCCGCCGGAGAATGGCGTGTTTTACACCACCGGGTTGCGCTATGTCGATGGCACCAAGAAGCCCTCGTTCAACACGTGGATGTCTGCAGCCAAGAAGCTGCAGCGCTCGCCGATTCGATAGCTCGTTGTCGTTGGTGGGGCGGATCCAGATCCGCCCCACCAACGACGGCGAGATCTCACGTTCGCTGGGCGTGGCTCTCTATGCTGTGGGCGACCGCGAATGCTGACCATCGACGCACCGCAGCCACAGCACTTCGAGCCAGCCAATTGGTTCCAGACCGACGCTCGTCGTAGCGCTCTGCACCAGGACACCGCCGTCGCGTTGGCCTTTCGATGCTAGCCACCTTCACGATTCTCGTCGTACTGACGACCGTCGCGAGCCTGATCTATAACGCGATCCCAAGCCAGGTCACCTGGTTGCGACGCGGGCTGATTCTGCTCGTCTCCGCGACGGTCATTTACGCGTTCAATCCCCGCACGCTCGCAATTGCCATTCTGATCACGGCGTTTGCATTCGGTGTCTACATCCTCGCGCGTCGATTTCCTGCGCGCTCATGGATCCCCTGGCTGGTGATGGCCCCGCTCGTGCTGAACGCCATCAGCGAGGTTGCCTTCGATCGTAACTGGGGCGATCTGCTGCCTTTTCCGACTGGTTCTCCCGTCAGCCCGATGATCACGCAGCTGGCCACGCTCGGGCTCTCGTTCTACTCCTTCAAGCTCTACATCTCGATCAAGGAGGGGCTCCATGCCGATCGACTACGCGTGCGCGACATGTTGACGGGAGTGCTGTTCTTTCCCAGTTTTCCAATCGGACCAATCGACGGCGCCGCAGCCTTCAACGATGCGGCAATTCGCCGTCCTGCGGACCCTCGTCTCTGGTTGCTCGGACTTGCACGCATTGGCATGGGTGGCGCGAAGGTCTACCTCGTCGCCGACTGGCTCACGAATGCGTTGCCGGTCGCCATCGGCTTCCATTCGCTCGAGTTTGTGCAGACGCATGCGTTTACGACCCCCGGGCGGGCACTCACCTTCATGCTGCTGAGTTTTTTGCTGCTCTACCTCAACTTCTCTGGCTTCTC
>Ga0114966_10002573_pt1 | contig 16105 bp, 11 predicted proteins | sample M_130207_XF_Meta_FD_87029 | JGI IMG/M metagenome (GOLD analysis project Ga0114966, IMG submission 87029) | Freshwater microbial communities from Lake Montjoie, Canada to study carbon cycling - M_130207_XF_MetaG | ecosystem: Environmental > Aquatic > Freshwater > Lake | place: Lake Montjoie...
AGTCCAAACCACCGGCAAGCTCCTCTCCGTTCCCGTCGGCAAAGCCCTCCTCGGCCGCGCAGTCGATGCACTCGGCAACCCCGTCGACGGTAAAGGTCCCATCGCCTCAACTGAATATTATCCCGTCGAAAAAATCGCGCCCGGCATCATGGCGCGGAAATCCGTTAACCAACCGCTCTTCACCGGCATCATGGCCATCGACTCCATGATCCCGATCGGTCGCGGCCAACGCGAACTCATCATCGGCGACCGCGGCACCGGCAAGACCACGATCTGCATCGATACGATCATCAATCAGGCCAAGATCAACAAGGTCGGCCTCGCCAGCAAAGATCCGAAATTCCGCCCCGTCTATTCCATCTACGTCGCGGTCGGTCAGAAAAATTCTAACATCGTGCGCACCATGTCGGCCCTCGAGGCGGCCGGCGCGCTCGAATACTCCATCATCGTCTGCGCCCCCGCCGCCGACAACCCCGCCAACCAATACCTCGCTCCGTTCTCCGGGGCCGCCATGGGCGAATGGTTCATGGAAAATGGCATGGATGCCCTCATCGTTTACGATGATCTTTCCAAGCACGCCGTCGCCTACCGCCAAATCTCCCTGATTCTGAAACGCCCTTCCGGCCGCGAAGCATATCCCGGCGACGTCTTCTATCTGCACTCACGTTTGCTCGAACGCGCCGCACGCCTCGACGGTAAGGGTTCGCTGACCGCACTCCCCATCATCGAAACCCAGGCCGGCGACGTCTCCGCTTACATCCCGACCAACGTCATCTCGATCACCGACGGCCAGATCTTCCTTGAGACCGACCTCTTCAATCAAGGTATCCGTCCCGCTGTTTCAGTCGGTCTCTCCGTCTCCCGCGTCGGTTCCTCCGCCCAAATCAAAGCCACCAAACAGGTTGGCGGCAAACTCAAGGGCGAGCTCGCCCAATTCCGCGAACTCGCCGCTTTCGCCCAATTCGGCTCCGACCTCGACGCCAAGACCAAAGCCCAGCTCGAACGCGGCGCCCGCATCGTCGAACTCTTTAAACAGCCCGCGCTCAGCCCCGCGCCCATCGAACTCCAAGTCGCGGTCCTCTTCGCGATGCAGAAAAATTTCTTCGACGCCATCGACACGAAGAAAACCGTCGCCGCAGCCGCGTCGCTGAAAGAGTTTTTCACCACCCGCAAGGACGCCCTCCTCACGGAAATCCGCACCAAGGCCGCCCTCGACAAGGATCTCGAAGCCAAACTTCAAGCCGCCTGCGACGAGTGGAAGCCCACCTTCGCCGCCTAACTCGTCACGAGCATAAAAGTAGCGAGGAGTGAGCCTATCCCAACCCTCCACTCGCTAACCTCTACTCACTACTTCCAGCAATGGCCTCAACCCGAGACATCCGCCGCCGCATCAAGTCGGTCAAAAACACCCGCCAGATTACCAAGGCGATGGAGCTGGTGGCTGCGTCGAAGATGAAGAAGGCCCAGGCTGCCGCGCTCGCCGGCCGGCCTTACGCCGAGCTCATGGCGAACATGCTCGGCGCCATCGCTGACCGCGTCGAAGAAGCCCAACATCCGTTTCTCGCCAAGCGCGAGATCCGTACGCGTGGTATCATTTTGATCACTTCAGACAAGGGACTCTGTGGCCCGTTGAATTCCAACGTCCTGAAAGTCGTCACCGATATCAAAACGCCTGCGAAGTACGCCGTCATCGGCCGCAAGGGTACCCAGTTCATTGCCCGGACCCACCGCGATTTGCTCGCTGACTTTCCCGCGAATGATCGAACCTCGTTTGCCGACATCAAGATTGTCGCCGAATTCATGGTGAAACAGTTCATCGAAGGTGTCGTCGACACCGTCGAAGTCATTTGGCCGCGCTTCCGTAATACCCTCGTTCAAGCGCCCACCATCATGACGCTCCTCCCGCTCACCAGCGTGAAGGACATCCTCGCCGATCTCCGCTCCGACGCCGGCCTTGCAGCCACTGCCGCGACCAAGACCGCCGACAACCCCATGCTCTTCGAGCCCGACGCCGCGAGCGTCCTCGAGGCCATCCTCCCGCTCTACATTAACCGGGAGCTCTTCCAGCACGCGATCGACGCGAAAGCCTCCGAGCACAGCGCCCGCATGGTCGCCATGAAAACCGCCAAGGACAACGCCACGAAACTCCTCGGCGAGCTCACCCTCGAATATAACAAGGCCCGTCAGGCCGGCATCACGCAGGAAATCCTCGAAATCGCCGCCGCCCAGTTCGCCGCTTAATTTTTGATCACCCTCTCGCGCCTCCCTTTCCTTCGATCCTTTCTCACATGAGCAACACCGGTAAAATCGTCCAAGTCATCGGCCCCGTCGTCGACGTTCAGTTCGCGGAAAACGCCATCCCGCCCATCTATCAGGCGCTCACCATCGACTTCACGGTCAATGGCAAAAAAGAGAATCTCACCCTCGAGATCCAGCAGCACCTCGGCGGCGGTGTGGCTCGCACCATCGCGATGTCTTCATCCGAAGGTCTCGTCCGCGGTATGCCCGTCGTCGATACCGGCGCGCCCATCTCCGTGCCCGTAGGCAACGGCGTGCTCGGCCGCATCTTCGACGTCACCGGCAACCCGGTCGACGGCAAAGGCCCGGTCAAATTCGAAAAGCGCTACCCGATTCACCGCGCGTCGCCCACGCTCACCGAGCAAAATACCAAGGCCGAAATCCTCGAGACCGGCATTAAGGTCATCGATCTCATTTGCCCCTTCATCAAGGGTGGCAAAGCCGGAGCCTTTGGTGGTGCTGGCGTCGGCAAGACCGTCGTCATCCTCGAACTCATCAATAACATCGCGAAAGCCCACGGCGGCATGTCCGTTTTCGCTGGCGTCGGTGAGCGTTCCCGTGAGGGCAACGACCTTTATCACGAGATGTCCGAGGCCGGCGTAATCGACCAGAAGGATCTCAGCAAATCCAAGGTCGCGCTCGTGTTCGGCCAGATGAACGAGCCCCCGGGTGCCCGTATGCGCGTCGCCCTTTCGGCGCTCGCGATGACCGAGTATTTCCGCGACGAGATGAACCAAGACGTGCTCCTCTTCATCGACAATATTTTCCGCTTCTCACAAGCCGGTTCCGAGGTATCCGCACTGCTCGGACGTTCTCCTTCGGCCGTCGGTTACCAACCCACACTCTCGAACGAGATGGGCCTCCTCCAGGAGCGCATCACCTCGACGAAAAAGGGCTCCATCACGTCCGTGCAGGCCGTCTACGTACCCGCCGACGATCTCACCGATCCGGCGCCCGCCAACACCTTCGCCCACTTGGACTCCACCATCGTGTTGGAACGTTCCATCGCCGAACTCGGCATCTATCCCGCCGTCGACCCGCTCGCGTCCGTCTCGAAGGCCCTGCAAGCTGACATCGTCGGCGAAGAGCACTACAAGGTCGCCCGCGAGGTCCAACGCGTCCTCCAGCGCTACAAAGATCTGCAAGACATCATCGCGATTCTCGGTCTCGACGAGCTTTCCGCCGACGACAAACAAACCGTTTACCGCGCGCGCAAAATCCAGCGTCTCCTCTCGCAGCCGTTCGCGGTGGCCGAAGTGTTCACCGGCACGCCCGGCAAATACGTCCCCGTCAAAGAAACCGTCCGCGGCTTCAAAATGATCCTCGATGGCGAGGTCGATCACATTGCCGAAGGCGACTTCTACATGAAGGGTGGCATCGACGAAGTGATCGCCGCCGCCGCCAAGAAATAATCGGCCATGGCCCTCACCCTCGAAATCGTCACGCCTGAGGCCCGGGTCTATGCCGACACCATCGACACCGTCGTCATCCCGACGACCACCGGTGAAATCGGCATCCTCTCCGGCCACATTCCTCTGCTCACCCAAATCGAACACGGCGAACTCCGCGTGACCAAAAACGGTGTGACCACCCTGCTTGCCATCAGCGGCGGCTTCGCGCAAGTCGAAGGTGATCGCGTTTCCGTGCTCGCCGAACACGCCATCACCGAGGAAAAAATCGACGAACATGCCGTCGAGGCCGCGCTCAAACGCGCCGAAGACGAACTCAAGGCCGCCAAAGATTTCGATCCGCAGCAATACGAGCACCTCCAGAACCTTGTGCGCTACAGCGGCGCCCAACTCGCCGTCAAGCGCCGCCGCCGCTAAAAAATTCTTCACGGCCCGCTCGCGTTTCCGCGCCCGGGCCTTTTTCTTAGACCGCCATTGAAACCGAGTCTCATCAGCTAACCTCGCACCCCCTCGTGAGTCAGCCCACACCCAGCCTTCGCCTGCCGCTCTGCCAGCTTCCTGCTGGCACCGTCGGACGCATCTGCGAACTCACCGGTGACGCGCAATTTTGCCAACGGGTCCGCGAGATGGGCTTTGGCGAATCAGCCTGCGTGACCAAAATTTCTGGCACCGTGACGATCCTTTGCTCCGTCAACGGCAATCGCATCGCCCTGAGCCACGGTGCCGCGAAAAATATCTTAGTCGAAGAAGTCAGCCGGCACTGAACGCCGCCATGGCCGCTCCCATCAAGCTCTCGGAGCTCGCGGTCGGTGCCTCAGGCGTCATCCGTGAATTTCCCAAAGCCGACCCAGCCTCCATTCGCTTGCGCGAAATGGGCCTGCTCATCGGCACCCGCGTGACGCTCGTTCGCACCGCACCCCTCGGCGATCCGCTCGAAATCAAACTACGAGGCTACCACCTCAGCCTCCGCAAGTCAGACGCAGATCACGTGCTCGTAGAACCGGCCGAATAAACCGACCTCGCCGCCCTCATGGCCCTGCCGTCGCACATTTCCTCCCCGCTCGCCCACCCTTCGTCGACGCGCACCCCAGTCTACGCACTCGTGGGCAATCCCAATTGCGGCAAGACGACGCTCTTTAACGCTCTCACCGGATTAAAACAAAAGGTGGGCAACTACCCCGGCGTGACCGTGGAAAAAAAGATCGGCACGGCCTATTCGCAACATGGCCAACCCATCACGGTCATCGATCTGCCGGGCGCGTATTCGCTCGCCGCGCGCTCCCCCGATGAAGCCGTCACCCGCGACGTCCTCCTCGGTCGCCGCGCCGACACCGCGCAACCCGACCGGATTCTTTGCATCATCGACGCCACGAATCTGGAACGAAACCTCTACCTCGTTCACCAGATTCTCGACTTGGGTCGCCCCGTCATTCTCGTCGTCAACATGATGGATCTGGCCGCTGCCGCCGGCCTCACCGTCCGCATCTCGCGACTCGAGCAGGCACTCGGCATTCCCGTCATCGCGTGCGAGGCCGTTAACGGTAAGGGCCTCATCGAGCTGAAGGTCGCCATGAGCCGTCCAGACCTCCCGCTGGCCCGGCACGCTTGGGATGTTCCCGCCGCGATCGCTCCGGCAGTCACCGAACTTCAGGCCTCCCTCGTCTCGCACGACGGCAAAGCCCCGTTCATCGCCCGCGCCGAAGCCCTGCTGCTGCTCACTGACCAAGACAGCGTGCGCGTCGCCGGCTCGACCCCGCTCCATGCCCGCACCGAAGACATCCTCCGTGCGTGGCAAAAACGTTGGGAAGGCGAGGGCACTGACTGGGCCGGCGCACTCGTGAACTCCCGCTACGACGCGATCGGCCGCATTGCCGCGGAGGTGATTCTTCAGACCGGCGAAACCGGCCCGACACCCTCCGATAAAATCGATGCCGTCGTCACCCACTCAGTGTGGGGCTGGGCCGTGCTGGGCGCGGTCATGACCCTCCTCTTCATCAGCATTTTCACGCTGGCGGAGCCGCCCATGAATTGGATCGACGACCAAACGGCCGTCTTCGCCACGTGGGTCAAACACGCCATGCCCGACGGTGATCTCCGTGATCTTATCACGACCGGTGTGATTGGTGGCGTCGGTGGCGTCATCAAATTCCTTCCGCAGATTCTCATTCTGTTTTTCTTTATCGGACTGCTCGAAAGCACGGGCTACATGGCGCGCGCCGCGTTCATTATGGATCGCCTCATGAACCGGGTCGGACTCAACGGCAAAAGCTTCATCCCGCTGCTCAGTTCCCACGCCTGCGCCATTCCCGGTATCATGGCTACACGTACGATCGAGGACCCCAAAGATCGTCTCGTCACGATCTTGGTCGCCCCGCTCATGAGTTGCTCCGCGCGGCTACCCGTTTACCTGCTCATGATCGCCGCACTCGTCCCCGGAGATCGCGTGCCCCTCCTCATGAAGGTTTCCATCATGATCCTCATGTATGCCTTGGGCACGCTCGGTGCCTTTGGCTTCGCGTGGCTCTTCAAGCGTACCCTGCTCAAGGGCGCACCGCCTCTGATGATCATGGAACTGCCGCCCTATCGGCTGCCCCGCGTGAAGGACGTGGCGCTCAACATGCTCGAACGCGGCGCGCTCTTCTTGCGCCGGGCCGGCACCTTAATTCTCGGCATCAGCATTATCCTCTGGTTCCTCTCCGCGTATCCAAAAGCCCCCGCTGGGACTACCGACCAGCAGCAACTCGCCCAGAGTTTCGCAGGCCGGGCTGGTCATCTCCTCGAGCCTGCGATCAAACCGCTGGGCTTCGATTGGCAGATCGGCATCGGGCTCATCACTTCCTTCGCCGCTCGCGAGGTGTTTGTTTCCACGATGGGCGTCGTCTTCAACGCCGAAGCCACCGACGACATCGCCCCGCTCCGCCAGGCGATGCTAGCCGCCAAATGGCCTGACGGACGCCCGCTCTTCACGCCGCTCGTGTGCTTCACCCTGATGATCTTCTATGTCTTCGCGATGCAATGCATCAGCACGATCGCGATCGTGAAGCGGGAAACCAACAGCTGGAAATGGCCGCTCTTCCAAACGGCCTACATGACTGGCACCGCGTGGATTCTGAGCTTCATTGTGTACCAAGCCGGCACCGCCTTCGGCTTCTGAGCTATCGATGACCACCGAATTTCAAACGCTCGCTGCGCTCGCTCTCGTCGCCCTCGCGGCGACGTGGCTCACGCAGCGCGCCTTTGCGAAGAAGCAGAACCCCGGCTGCGGCTCCGACTGCGGTTGTACGTCGAAAAAAGTTTCCGCAGCGCCCCGGCGCCCCTGACCCAGCCCGAGGCGGCGCGTGAACGTCAAAAAACTCACCGTTTCATTGCCACCACGGTCGCCTGCTCCACGTTTCATTTGCCCGAAAACCTTCGCCTCGATCACGTCTCGTTTATTTTTACCTCCATGGAAATTCTCATCCGCGACAGCGCCGAAATCGGTTGCATCCTCGGTGCCAAGATCATCGCCCGCGTCGTCCGCGAAAAACCGGACGCCGTCCTCGGCCTCGCCACCGGCCGCACCCCGCTCCGCCTCTATCAGGAGCTCATCCGTCTGCACCGCGACGAAGGACTCGATTTCAGCCGCGTGACGACCTTTAACCTCGACGAGTACATCGGCCTGCCCGGCACGCACGTCCAGTCCTACCGGTATTTCATGCGGGAAAATTTCTTTCGCCACATCAACATCGACCTACAGCGCACCCACGTGCCCGACGGCACGGCGGCCAATCTTCACGCTGAGTGCCGCAGTTACGAACAACGCATTCTCGACGCCGGCGGGATCGACATCCAGCTCCTCGGCCTCGGCCGAAACGGGCACATCGGTTTCAACGAACCCACCGGTTCGCTGCGTTCGCGCACGTGGATCAAGATCCTCTCCGAGCAGACACTCCGCGATAATAGCGCCGTCTTCGGTTCCTTCGACGCGATGCCGAAGCACGCGCTCACGATGGGCATCGGTACCATTCTCGACGCGCGACGCTGTCTGCTGCTCGCCTTCGGCCCCGCCAAAGTCCGCGCCGTCGAACACATGGTCGAAGGCCCACTCGCCGCGATTTGCCCTGGCTCCGCGCTGCAACTCCACCCGCGCGCGACCGTGATCCTCGACGAAAATTCGTCCGCCGGCCTCCACTACGCTGATCATTACCGCTGGATCGACAGCCACAAACTCGACTGGCAACGCAACGGCTGATCGGCCAATCCGCGAGCCGCAGCACATTTTGGGGTCGTCGTCCCACTGGACATAAAAAGGCGCGGTCCGAAGACCGCGCCGAAAAGAAAATCCGCTTCGCCTCGCCTTAGATTTCGATTTGTGGGCGAACTTTTTCGGGCCAATCGATATGGTAGAACTTGCCGCGGGGCTTGTCGGTGCGCTCGTAGGTATGCGCGCCGAAATAGTCACGCTGGGCCTGGAGCAAATTAGCGGGGAGGCGGGCAGAACGGTAGCTGTCGTAGTACGCCAGCGCGGAGGCGAACGTCGGCGCGGGCACCCCACACTCGGCGGAAAGTGAGACGACCTTGCGCCAATTTTCCTGCGCCTTCTTCACGGTCTTGTTGAAATACGAATCAAGCAGGAGGTTAGCGAGCTGCGGATTGCGGACGTAGGCCTCGGTGATCTTCTGCAGGAACGCAGCACGGATGATACAGCCACCGCGCCAAATCTGAGCGATCTCGCCGAAGTTGAGGGTCCAGTTGTATTCCTTCTGTGCGGTGCGCATGAGCTGGAAACCTTGGGCATAGGAGCAAATCTTGGAGCAATACAAGGCGTCGTGGATCGCCGCAATGAGCGCCTTCTTGGAGCCCCGGTATTTCTTACCGGGGCCTTTGAGAATCTTCGAGGCGGCGACGCGCTCTTCCTTGATGGCAGAAAGGCAACGGGCAAAGACCGATTCCGCGATGGTCGGGGCGGGGACACCCAAGTCGAGGGCGTTCGTGGAGGTCCATTTACCGGTGCCTTTTTGACCGGCGGTATCGAGGACGATATCGACGAAGGCTTTCTTTTTCGTGAGCGGATCCTTCTGCTTGAGGATATCGGCGGTGATTTCGATGAGGAAGCTGTCGAGCGCGCCCGCATTCCATTCGCTGAAGATCTCGCCCATCTCGGCGGCCTTCATACCGAGGAGGCCTTGCATGAGGGCATAAGCCTCACAGATCATCTGCATATCACCATACTCAATACCGTTATGGATCATCTTGACGTAATGGCCGGCGCCATTTTCGCCGATGTAGGTGGCACAGGGGACGCCGCCCACAACGGGCTTGCCGGGCGCAGCGCCCGAGAGGGGCTTACCGGTCTTCGCATCGACCTTCGCGGCGATGGCATTCCAGATCGGGGCGAGTTCTTTGTAAGCTGCGCGATCGCCACCGGGCATGAGGGCCGGGCCGAAGCGGGCACCTTCTTCGCCGCCGGACACGCCGGAGCCGATGAAGCGGAGGCCTTTTTCCTTCAGCGCCTTTTCCCGGCGGATGGTGTCGGTCCACAGAGCGTTGCCGCCATCGATGACGATATCGTTGGCTTCAAGCAGCGGAACGAGGCTGTCGATCACGGCATCGGTGGCTTTTCCGGCCTGCACGAGAATGATCATCTTGCGCGGCTTCGCGAGGGAAGCGACGAATTCGGGGAGCGTCTTGGACCCGATAAGACCGCCGGGGGTGGACGGGTTTTCAGCGACGAACTTCTCAGTTTTCTCGACCGTGCGGTTGTACACGGAGATCCGGAAGCCGTGGTCGGCGATATTGAGGGCAAGGTTTTGACCCATCACGGCAAGGCCGATGAGTCCAATGTCAGAGTGTGTTTTGGCCATAAGGAAGAGCACGTATCTAGGTGAGTGACCAAGGGAAAACCACCCTGATTTTCACGAACGGTCATAAAAACGGACCCCGCTTACTCATTTGCACCCTGTCCCTGCCCAACCTTGTTGCACCGCGCTCCCCGTGGTAGGAGCCGCGAGACGAGCTCTTTGGGGTGTGAGGTCAAGTGTTCTGCAAAGATTGCCCACGACATCGTTGAGGCAAAAACCTGAGCCACCAAACGGTGAAACCACTCGGCCTAACAGGAAACCCCCAGGTTCAGGACTCCGCAGAATTCTGAGCCGCGGCCTTTCAATCCGCCGAACCCTGAATCTGCGGGAATCATCATGTGCAGTTCCTCGCATTTCCAGTCGGTCGCCATTACTTTGCCTGCCGCTTCACAGGGTGCCCGGGCTGGCATTCAAGGCAATCGCGTAGCAGATTTCGGGGACCCCACGTCAAAAAATCCGGAGCACCAGCGAGGGGAAAAGTCCGAGCACAACGAGGATCAACGCGGCAAACACGAGCACAATGGCAGCGTCGGCGGGGACCGTTATACGGTTCGTCACGGTATCGCCAGAAATCGCCGGAGCCGGGGCGACGACCAAGGCCTGTTTCAGAATCACGAGGTAATAGTAAAGCGCTACGGCGCTCAGGAAAATGGCAAGGATCGCGAGCCAACCAGCGGGGCCCGCGAGACCTCCGAGATTGAGGGCGGCGGCGAACACGGTGAATTTTCCGAAAAATCCTGCGAGCGGCGGAATGCCGGCGAGCGAGAGGATGTAAATCGCGAGGCAACCGGTGAGGAGCGGCGAGCGGCGATAGAGCCCGGCGAGATCGGTAATCCGCTGACAAGGCGTCGTGCGTTCAATGACGGCGATGGCGCCGAACGCGCCGACCGTCGCGATGCCGTAAGTGAAAACGTAATAGAAAAGTGGACCGTTGCCGGCGTCGCCGGCGGCGATCACGCCAAGGAGCATAACCCCGGCGTGCGCGATGGCGGAGTAGGCAAGTAGGCGGCGGAGATTGGACTGGGCGAGGGCGGCAAAATTTCCCAGCAGGAGCGAGGCAGCAGAAAGGCACGCGACGATCGCCAGCCAGCCGGGTGCACCGGCGGCCGTCGAGACATGGCCGGCGCCGGGTCCGAAGCCCGGCCACAGGAGGCGGACGAAGAGCGTGAGGCCGGCAAGTTTCGAGGCCGAGGCGATCAGCGCTGAAGACGAGACCGGTGCGCCTTCATAGACGTCGGGTGCCCAGAGGTGGAAGGGGGCGGCGGCGGCTTTGAAGCCAAAGGCGACGAGGACCATGACGAGGGCGACGGAGAGGAGTGGAGTCGGCGGATGACCCGCGAGGTGGGCGGAAATTTCGTGGAGCTCGATGGAGCCGGTGAGGCCGTAGATCAGGCTGAAACCAAAGAGGAGAAACGCCGCCGACATGCCGCCGAAGAGAAAATATTTCAACGCGGCCTCGGCGGACTCGGGTTTTGATTTGTCGAAGCCCGCGAGGATGTAGAGGGAGAGACTGGCCAGTTCGAGAGCGACGAAGGCGACGAGCAGTTGTTGCGCGGCGGCCATCAAGGTGAAACCAGCTGTGGCGAAGAGGACGATGGCGACAAATTCGGCCGGGTGGCGGAGGCGCGCGGTGCTGCCGGCGAGGGTCAGCGTAATCCAAGCGAGCACGAGGACGCCGAGGCGGGTGGCTATGGTGAGTTCATCGAGGATGAGCGCGCCGCCGAAAACGGAGCCAGCGAGACTGCTGGAGAACGCGCCATACATCGCGGCGACGACGGCGGCGGTGCCCGTGGTTACCGCGAGATAGAGGCGACTCTCGAGGGTGCGGCGGCGGCCAAACGCGAGGTCGAGGGTGAGTACGAAGAGCGCGCCGCTGACGAGCGCCGCTTCGGGCACCATGGCGCGAAGAAGTTCAGTGTAGTTCACAGCGAACCTCCTTTTAGCGCGGCTTGCATGAGCGGCGATTGGAGCGCGGGGGTGATCCAGTCGAGGAGCACATCAGGCTTGAGACCGATGTAGACGGTCGCGGCGAGGAGGAGGGTGGTGCCGACCTTTTCGGCGCGGGTGATGGGTTCGTAGTGGTGAAGGGAGCCAGCGTGGGTCGGCTCGCTGCCGCTCGCCGTTACCCGCGAGAGTGGGATCGAGCCGAAGAAAGAAACTTGGATGGCGCGGAGGGTGAAGGCGGCGGCGACGAGAATGCCGCCACCGGCAAAGAGGGCCCACGCCGGGGACGTTTTCCAAACGCCCACCAGAATGGTGAGTTCAGCGGGGAAGCCGCTGAAGCCGGGCATCCCCATCGAAGCGAGACCGGCGAGCACGAAGGTGAGAGCGGCAAACGGGAGCTGGCGATGGAGCGGGAGCTGGCGGAGATCAGCGAGTTGGCGGGTATGGGTGCGCTCGTAAACCATGCGGCCAACGACAGCGAAGAGCAGACCGGCAATCACGCCATGCGAAAACATTTGGAGCACGGCACCGGCGACGGCCGTAGAATTGGCGGCGGCGAGACCGAGGAGCACGAAGCCCATGTGGCTCACGCTCGAGTAGCCGATGACGAATTTAAAATCGTCCTGCACGAGGGCGATGAAGCCGGCATAGAAAATGCCGATGATGGCGAGGGCGGCGATCGTCGGTTGCCAAAAGACGAGACCGACGGGGAAGAGCGGCATGGCGACACGGAGGCAACCGTAAGCACCGAGTTTCATGACGACCCCGGCGAGGAGCATCGAGGCGGCGGTCGGCGCGGCGACGTGGCCGGTGGGCGCCCACGTATGGAAAGGAAACATACCGGCGAGGACGGCGAAGCCGGTGAAAACGAGGGCGAAGAGGCCGATCTGTTCGCCGCGGGAAAAGTGCGTGGCGGCAGCAGCAAGGTCGTTCAAGGAGAAGCTGGAGACGGAGCCGTGGGCGACGGCGGCGGCGTTGGCCCAAAGGAGACCGGCGAGGACGAGGGCGCTGCCGGCGAACGAATAGAGAACGAGCTTCATCGCGGCGTGCTCACGCGTGACGGGCGAGCCCCAGTTGGCGATCAGGAAATATTTCGGGACAATCGCGATCTCGTAGAAGACGAACATCGTAAACGCGTCAGCACTCAGAAACACGCCGAAGACGCCGCCGATGAGAGTGAGGTAGAGCGCGAAAAATTCACCGACGCGGTGCTCGATGTTCCACGAGAAAAGGACGCCCACGGTGGCGGCGAGACCGGTGAGCACGAGCAGCGTGAGGCTGATACCGTCGGCCGCGAGGTGGTAGCGAATACCCAGTTCGGCGATCCACGGGAGGTCGATGATCGTTTGGAGTCCGGGCGAAGGAGCAAACGACGACGCGGCGAGCAGCGTCAGCGCAAAGGACGTGAGCGCAGTGACCAGAGCGATCCAGCGAGCGGCAGCGTGTGAACGTGTACCTGCTGCGAGCGCCAGGAGCGCGCCGGCGAAGGAGACGTAAATCGTCAACGGGAGCGCGTTCATGGCAACGTGAGATGGTCGGCCCACGAGGTGATGAGCGGATTGAAGAGACCGGTGAGCAGGCCGGGGAAAAGACCGAACCCGACCATCAGTGCGGCGAGCGGAAGGAGGGCCGCGAATTCGATGGGGTTGAGGTCAGCGAAGGCGGTGGCGGTGACGCCGGCGCGCGGGCCGTGGAAGACGCGTTGCCAGAAAGTCAGGAGGAAGAGAGCGGTGGCGAGGAGACCGAGCGTGGCGATGGCCGCAGCGGCGGGATGCAGGCCGAAGACGCCGCGGAAAATGAGGAACTCACCGACGAAGCCATTGAGGCCGGGAAGACCCAGCGAGGAGAATAGGGAAAGGCCGCACAGCCCGGCGAAGAGCGGCGCGGCGGTGCGCACGCCGCCGAAATCGTGCAGGCCCACGGGCGGGACGCCCGTGCCACTCGGGAGGGAAAGCGCGTGGGCTTTGCGCATTTGCAAAACGCCGACGCAAGCAAAGAGGGCGGCGGCGGAGAGGCCGTGATTGAACATTTGGAGGAGCGTGCCGCTGAGCGCGGCGGACGCCGCGGGACCGGTGGCGACGTTGCGGCCCGAAGCGTAAGAGACGGCGAACAGCGCGAGGAGGCAGTAGCTGAGGTGGTTGATGGACGAGTAGGCGACCATGCGCTTGAGGTCGGTTTGTTTCATGGCGGCGAAGGCCCCGAAGACCACGCCACCGAGGGCGAGGACGCCGAGCCACGGCGCAGCGTTGTGCAACGGGGCGGGGAAAATCGGCCAGAGAATCCGCAGAAAACCGTCGACGCCCATCTTCGACATAACACCGGTAAGGAACATCGCAGCACCGGTCGGGGCTTCGGCGTAGGTAGCGGGGAGCCACGTATGGAAGGGCCACAGCGGCACCTTGACGGCGAAGCCGAGGAGAACGCCGAAGAAAACAATCTCATGGGCGCTACCGGGGAGTTTCGCGGCGAGTGTGCCATCGCGGCCCAGTTGGGCGAGTTGGGCGAAATCAAGCGTGCCGGTGGCGGCAAAGAGGGCGGCGAAACCGACGAGCATAAACGCGCTGCCGCCGATCGTGTAGACAACAAATTGATACGCGGCGCGCGGCGCACCGGGACCGCCCCAGAGCTTGATCAGGAAAAACGCGGGGACGAGGCTGAGTTCCCAGAAGAGGAACCAGTGAAAAAAATCGAGGGCGAGGAAGACGCCGAGGGCGGCACCTTGGAGGAGCAAGAAGAGGGAGCCGAAGAGGCGCGGGGAGGAAGACGGAGAGAGGGGGAGAGGGAGAGAGGGGGAGAGGTGGGACCAGGAGGCGAGGAGGGCGGCGGGGGTTATGAGGCCGGTGAGGAGGACGAGGAGGAGGCTCAGGCCGTCGAGGCCGAGGTGATAGTGGACGTTGAGGGCCACGATCCACGTGTGGCGCTCGACGAATTGGGGAGAGAGGGAATGGGGATCAAACTGGAAGAGGAGGAGGCCGGAGAGCGCGAGCGTGGAGAGCGAGAAGGCGAACGTGAGGGCGCGCGTGGTGGCGGGGCTGATGCCACGAAGGAGCGCGAGGACGGTGGCGCCGATCCAAGGAGTGAATACAACGAGGGAGAGGAGCGGGAGTGGGTTCATGCGACACCTCCCAACATCGCGACGAGTGCGAGGACGACGAAACCGACGGCGAGGAAACGGAGGTAGCCGTGGGCGTCGCCCGTTTGGGCGCGGGAGTAGGCTTGGCCGGTGGCGCGGAGTTTTTCGCTCGTGGCGTCGAAGCCGGCATTGAGGCCCTGTTCGTCGGCCTCACGGTTGACCGTGCCGGAGAATTCACCGAGGAGAGCCAAAAAGTGCACGATGCCGCCCCACACGTAGCGGTCGAACCAGTCAGAGGCTGTGGCGAGGAACCTGTTCACGACGCCGAAGGTGGCGGCGTAAAGCTCGTCGAATTTCAGACGGTCGCCCAGGAACGCGTGGGTGCGCGGGGCGGCGATGGCGAGCGGGTCGGGCGCGGTGGCTTTGGTGCGGAGGCGGCGTGTGCGACCATAGAGGGCAAAACCCGCCGCGATGCCGACGGCGACGAGGCCACTGGAGAGTACCAGGAGCCCGACGCCATCGAGGAGCGAGTGACCATGCACGGCGGTTTCACCGCTGAGGCGGGCTTGGAGCCACGGGTAGGCGGGCGTGCCGAGGAAACCGAGGGCGATGGCGAAAAAGGCGAGGATGACGAGCGGGGTGGTCATGACCGCGGAGTTTTCTTGCGCGTGTTCGGCAGCATGGCTGCGCGCATGGCCAAAGAACGTTTCTGCCATCAAGCGGGTGTTGTAGAACGCAGTGAGAACGACACCCACCAGTGCGGCGTAAAAGGGGAAGTGGGAACCGGCAGTGGCGTGCGCGGCGTGGAGGATAGCTTCCTTGCTCCAAAAACCGGAGAAGAACAGCGGTACGCCGACGAGGGCCATCGTACCGATGGCGAACGTAGCGAAGGTGAGCTTCATCTTCACCGAAAGTCCGCCGAGTTGACGGATGTCCTGCTCGTGGTGCGCGGCGTGGATGACGGAACCGGCACCGAGGAAGAGCAGCGCTTTGAAAAACGCGTGGGTGAGCAGGTGGAAGATCGCGGCGCCCGGCGCACCTACACCGATCGCGAGCATCATGTAGCCGAGTTGGGAGACGGTGGAGAAAGCGAGGATGCGTTTGAGATCGTGTTGGGCGACCGCGATGGTCGCTCCGAGGAGGGCGGTGATGGCTCCGATGATGGCGATCACCTGCAGCGCGTCCGGCGTGAGCAGCGGATAAACGCGCGCCATGAGGAACACGCCCGCGGCGACCATCGTGGCAGCGTGGATGAGGGCGGAGACTGGCGTCGGACCTTCCATCGCGTCGGGCAACCAGACGTGGAGCGGGAACTGGCCGGATTTGCCGACGGCACCGCAAAAGAGGAGCAGGCCGATGGCGCTGGCGACGCTGAGGCCGCAGACCGTTGCAGCGGAACCGAGCGCGCCGAGGGCGGTGGCTTCGAGGACGCCATTACCGTTGTCGTAGAGGAGGAGAGAACCGGCTGAGTCGTAGAGCCAGAGGAGGCCGAGGAGGAACCCGAGGTCGCCGATGCGCGTAGTGATGAAGGCTTTTTTCGC
>Ga0114966_10002574_pt1 | contig 16104 bp, 17 predicted proteins | sample M_130207_XF_Meta_FD_87029 | JGI IMG/M metagenome (GOLD analysis project Ga0114966, IMG submission 87029) | Freshwater microbial communities from Lake Montjoie, Canada to study carbon cycling - M_130207_XF_MetaG | ecosystem: Environmental > Aquatic > Freshwater > Lake | place: Lake Montjoie...
CGTGGACATGGCGGGCAATGCCTCCGAGTGGTGCGCGGACTGGTATGGCGCGGCGTATTATAAAAAGAGCCCGCACGCGAATCCGCTCGGCCCCGAGACCGGCGACGACTCGGACGAGCCGGGCGTGGCGAAGCGCGTGGTGCGCGGCGGCTCCTTCCTGAGCAGCGAGACGAACGGCGCGGCCTACCGCCCCGGCGCGCGGGCCAAAGCCGCGCCGGACTACACGGCGTCCGACCTCGGCTTCCGCTGTGTGCGGAGCAAGCCGTGACGGCTGTTTCCGCGGGAAATAAATGAGCCGCGATCCACGCCCATCCGCATGAAAACGAAACTCGCCGCCCTCCTCTCCCTCATTGCCCTGAGCGCCTCCGCGCTGGCCGCCGACTGGCAGGCCGACTACGCGCGGCTTTTGAAAAAATATGTGTCCTCCGGTGGCGTGAAATACGCCGAGTGGAAGGCGAACGCCGATGATGTGAACGCGCTGCAGGGCGTCGTCGAGGGCATCGCCGCCGCGCCCGCCTCCAGGGTGAAGAGCAAGGATCAGCTCGCCTTTCACCTCAATGCCTACAACGCGTGGATCCTGCGCAACATCCTCGCCAAGTATCCCACCGAGGGGCCGCTCGCCGGCGAGCCGCTCTTTTTCCACGGCAACCGCATCGTCATCTCCGGACGCAAGACGAGCTTCGACCACTTCGAGCAAAAGGTCATTCGCCCGACTTTCAAAGAGCCGCGCATCCATTTCGCCCTGAACTGCGCGAGCCGCTCCTGCCCGCCGCTGCGCAGCGAGCCGTATGACCCCGCGAAGCTGGACGCCCAACTCGACGAGCAGACCCGCCTCTACGTGAACAGCCCGCTCGGCGTGAAGCCCGCCGCCGCCGGCGCGGCGCTCTCGAAAATCTTCGACTGGTACAAGGAGGATTTCGGCGGCGACAGCGGGGTCCTGGTGTTTCTGAAAAAATACCGCAGCGGGAAATCGGACTTTAAGAAAATCAGCTACCAGGACTACGACTGGGGGCTGAACGAAACCAAATAGATGATCTGCGCTGCATTCTTCCGTTCCCGTCTCGCCGCCGCCCTCGCCGCCACGGCCACCCTCGTCGGCCCGGTGCTGGCGGAGTCATTCAAAATGGAAGGCTCCCCGGTCCTCGCGCACGTCATGTTCGGTGCCGCGCCGGCGCTGCGGAAGCAGGGGATCGACATCAAGGTCGGCGTGGAGGGCAGCAGCACCGTCGCCCTGGTTCACATGGGGGATGAACTGGTCGATTTTGCGCTGACCACGCGCCCGCTCACCGGTAAGGACCACGCGAATTTTCCCGAGCGGGAGCTGAAGGAATACCGCCTCGGGATGCAGGCCATCGCCTTCATCGTGCCGGCCGACGTGTGGGAAAGTGGCGTGCGCGCGGTTTCAAAGGCCCAATTCCAGGCGATCTACGAGAGCAAGATCCTGAGCTGGAAGGAACTCGGCGGCGCGGACCTGCCGATCAAGTTTTTCAATTTCGATAAGGGCAAGGGGCTGTGGGAATTATTCGTGACCTGGGTCTATGGCGAGATCCGGCGGGCACCGCTCGTGACGTTTCCCATCACCATCGAAAACCGGGACGCGAGCAACACCGTGCAGTTCACGAGCGGCGCGATGGGGGTGGCGTCGATCGACTCGATCGACGGCAAGAAAATCCACGGGCTGGCCATCAAGGACGAAAGCGGTGCGCTGATCGAGCCCACGGCGGCAAACGTCGCCTCCGGCAAATACCCGCTGGCCCGCCCGGTGTTCATCGTCGTCGGCGAGACGCCGGTCGGCGGAAAGAAGCGGGTCATTGATTTCCTCCTCAGTCCTGCCGGGCAGGAGATCGTGGCCCAGAGCGGTCTCATCCCGCTTAAAGACCTCGCGCCGAAGTAGCCGCGCGGCCTTTTACCGGAAAAGCACGTGGCACAGCGCCACCGACGCGATGACCGCGACGGCGTCGGCGGTGAGCCCGGCGGCGATGGCGTGGCGGGTGCGGCGGATGGAGACGCTGCCGAAATAAACCGCGATGACGTAAAAAGTCGTCTCGGTGCTGCCGTAGATGGTGGCGGCGAGGCGGCTGACGAAACCGTCCGGCTCGCCGAGGCGCTGCACGAGTTCGATGAAGACGCTCTTGGCCGCGCTGCCGGAGAGCGGGCGGATGAGCACGAGCGGGAGGAGTTCCGAGGGAAAACCGACGGCCGCCAGCGGGCGCGCGAGCGTGGTGGTCAGCAGGTCGATCACGCCGGCGCCCTGCAGCATGCCGATGGCCACGAGCATGGCCACGAGGTAAGGCACGGTGCGTTTCGCGGTCTCCCAGGATTCGTGCGCGCCCTCGACGAATTGCTCATAGACCCGCACCCCGCGCAGCGCGGCGTAGAGCGGAAAGAACGAGAGCAGAAACGGCACGGCGAGCAGCGAGGCGGACATGAGCGCGCGCATCCAGAGCGGTTTGCCGGTGAAGTCCGCGGGCGGGAGCGGGGCGTGCCACTGGGCGTTGAGTGCCTGGAGCAGGTGCTCGGCGTTTTGCGGGAAAAGGAGGAGGAAAAAGAGGACCGCGAAGAGTGCGAGGAAGGCCCAGAGCGCCGCGCGCCCGCCGGTGGTGAGGGGCGTCACCTCGGGGCGCTCGATTTCCAGCGGCGCGCTGTCTTCCACCTGCGGAGCGCCGGGCGCGGCGGCGGGCAGCGGTTCGAGCCGGAAGGCGCGCCAGGTTTGCAGCCACTTGGAAACAAATACGCCGGCGCTGGCCGCGCACACCGACGAAAGAAACGCGGTGACGACGATGGCCGTGGGGCTTTTCGCTCCGGCCGTGGCGAGAATGGTGATCGCCATCAGCGGCAGGATCTGGATCGAGGCGGTGTTGAGCGCGAGAAAGGTGACCATGGCATTGGTCGCGGTGCCGGGCCGGGGATTGATCGCCTCGAGCAGGCGCATGGCGCGCAGGCCGAGCGGCGTGGCGGCGTTGCCGAGGCCGAGCATGTTCGCGGCCATGTTCATGACCATGGCCCCCATCGCCGGATGCTCCGCGGGCACCTCGGGAAAAAGCCGGCGTAGCACCGGGCGCAGCACGCCGGCCAGCGCCAGCACCAGCCCGGAGCGCTCCGCCAGCCGCATGATCCCGAGCCAGATGGCCCACACGCCGAGCAGCGGCAGCGCCACTTTCATCACGGCCTTTTCCGCGCCGGTGAAACCCCCGTCCATCATCTGCGGCAGCTTGCCCGTGAGACCCGCCACGACCACGGCGACGATGAGCATGGCGAGCCAGATGATATTCAGCATGGCCGCGGAGCATGCCGGAGCCCGGCGGCGCGACGCAAGGCAGGCGTGCGCCGGGCGGGACCACGCTCAAGCTGGGCGTCCCGCCGCCGCACCGGGCGTGGTGGCAGTAGATTTGGGCCAAGCTTTTGAGCCCGCTGTCCAACTGCAATGCAGCCGCCCAAACCCCATGAAAACCACCTCAAAATCGCGCGCCAACGGCATCGATACGGCTCAGCGAAGTCCCGATGGGCGAAGGCGGGACGGGACGCAGTCGAAGGACCTCTAACTATTCGCGGGCGGAGGCGGTGGGCGATGGTCGCGAAAGCCTCCGGCTTTTGGCCTCCGCGTGGCCGATAAACCCCAGAGGGTTTCGCTACTCTACGCCCACGCCGGAGGTTAGAGGTCCTTCGACTGCGCTGCGCAAAGCCTCTGCTCCGCTCAGGATGACCGTAGTTTTTTCCACACCCATGCCCGCCAAGAAAACCACCGACCGTCCACTGACCCGTGCCGAGTTGATCAAAGAAACCTGCCGCCGCATCCGCGTGGCGCGCGGCTACTGGGACGCACACAACAACCGCGCCTGCCGCGGCGAACGCACCAAGGCCCTCGCGCTTTACGAAAGCCTCAGCGAAGCCGAGCGGGAGAAGGTGCCGCAAGTCCTCCGCGTCTGGCTCCGCTACCGCAGCGAGAAATACTTCGGCGAACACCGGACGGCTCCGGGCAACGGCCGACGGTAGGCGCGCGGCACCCTACCTACAATGTCCCTTGGCACCTCGCCGGGTCGCGCCTAGCCTCGCCGCCCGCATGAGCATTTTTCAAAACGCGGCGCGCGATGCGCTCGCCACGATCGAATCCCTCCGCCCGCTCGAACCGGAGCTGGAACGCGCCGCGCAGATGGTCGGCGCGTGCCTGGCGACCGGCGGCAAACTCCTGGTCTGCGGCAACGGTGGCAGCGCGGCGGACGGCGCGGATTTTGCCACGGAATTCACCTGCCGCTTTGTCACCGACCGCCAGCCGTATCCTGCGATCAATCTCGCCGCGTGCGGCAGCGTGCTCACGGCCACGGGCAACGACTACGGTTTCGACGAAGTCTTCGCCCGGCAGGTGCGGGCTTTCGGGCGAAAGGGCGACGTGCTGGTGGCGCTGACCACGAGCGGCAACTCCAAGAACATTCTCTCCGCAATCGCCGCGGCGAACATCGCCGGAGTGCAGACCATCGCGCTGCTCGGACGCGACGGCGGACGGGCGAGGGGACTCGCGCAAGTGGAGTTGATCGTGCCGACGCCGATCACCGCGCGCATCCAGGAAGGGCACAAGTTTCTGCTCCATGTCCTTTGCGAAATCGTGGAGACGAACTGGCTGCTGGCGAAGCCAAAGTAGCTTGGGCTTCAGCCCAAATGGCGCGGGTGACTTTGGACTGAAGTCCCAGCTGCTTTGCGGCTACGCGAAGTCGTAAACCGTGGCGCGCTGGCAGTTCGGCTTGAAGACCTTTTCCACGAACTCGAGGTGCAGCGGATGGACCTGATAGGCCGCCTCGGCCGCCTTGTCCTCGAAGGTGAGATTGAGCGCGACCTGATAGCTCTGGTCCACGACCGGGCGCGTGCTCGGCACCATGCGGCCGATGTGGAAGCTCTTCGCCAGCGGAATGGGGCGCAGATATTTCTCCGCGCCTTCAAGGAGTGCATCGGCGGCGTTGGGGAGTTCGGGTTTGGTCCAAAAAATGACGACGTGAGAAAACATGGTGCGGAGGATGAAGGGTTGAGTTGGATTTCTGGCGAGGGCGTGTGTTAAGCGAGCGGTGCCCGGTTATCAATCCCGCAAATCCTGCTCCATGAATCTGCCCCGTCTCCTCGTCCTCGCCGCGTTCGCGCTCTGTGCGGGCTGCAACTCGCTTGAGAATCCGTTCGCTGGTGTCCGCCTCCTCAAAACGGGCCAGGACGCGCGCGCCTTCAATCCGCAGACCGGCGAATACGAGTGGCCCAAGGACGCCGCCCCGCGCCCGAAGACCAAGCGCGAGCCTGGGGCCGTCACACCCGCGACGACGCCGGCACCCAAGCCCGACGGCCGGCCCTACGATCCGCAGAAAGGCGAGTTCGCCGACCCTGAACCCACACGGTGAGCGGCGGGGTGGGTTTCGGCGGAGGAAAAGTGGGCGCTATCGCGCGCCGAGTTCGGGGAAAGCGACCTGCTTTTCCTGCCGCAGAAGTTTCGTGCAACGGGCGCTGAGTTTGGGCGAAGGCGCGCGGGGATTCCAGGCGCGCGGGGCGGGGAGGAGGGCGGCGAGCATGGCGCATTGTTCACGTGTGAGGTCGCGGCTGGCGGTGCCGTAGTGCGCCTGGGCCGCGGCTTCGAGGCCGTAGACGCCGTCGCCCATCTCGATGACGTTCACGTAGAGTTCGAGGATGCGGCGTTTCGGGAGGAGCAGCTCCATCCAGAAGGTGGAGTAGGCCTCCAGCCCCTTGCGCACCCACGAGCGGCCCTGCCAGAGGAAGAGCGAGCGGGCGCATTGCATTGAGATGGTCGAGGCCCCGCGCACGCCGTTTCCAGTGCGCTCGGCCCCGGCGCGGGCGATGCGGATTTCCCGCCAGTCGAAACCGTGGTGCCGGAAAAAGCGCTGGTCTTCGCCGACGAGCGCGAACTTCACGAAGTCGCGCGGCATTTTCTCCAAGTCGCGCCAGACGTAGCGCCGCTCGGCCACGGGCTGTCCGCTGAGGCGCGCCTCCAGCGGTCGCAGGAGCATGAGCGGGGTGATCGGCGGATCGATAAAGCGGACGCAGGCGACCTCGACGATCGGCAAGATCAAAAGCGCGAGAACCACCATGCCGAGCCAGCGCAGCCAGCGGCGTCGCGGCGCGGGAGCGGACTTCCCGCGTTTCAACGACTCTGCACCTGTGTTGGGCGGATCGGCACGGACCGGACGCGCTGAATCTTCAGCCGACCGCTGTCCGCCGCCGGCGGATGCACTTCCGGGGCCGGCGCGACATCAATGACGTCACGGCGATTTTCGCCGCGGTCCATTCGCGCTCGCTGGAGGCGCGCGATTTCACCGGTGAGGCGGCCGGTGTTCTCGGTGGAACCGCGGAGTCCCTCCTCATGGCGGGCTTGCAGCGCGGTGCGGACCTCTGCCTTCTCGGCTTTCGCCGCGGTGAGGGAGGCGGCGTGTTCGGCCGTGCGGGCAGCCAGCGTTTGCTCGTGCTGTTCGCGGAGCTTGGCGATGGCTTCGTCGTGGTGCCGGATGGCGACCTCGGCCCCGGCGACGGTGACATCGGGCACGGCGCGCGCGCCCGCCAGCATCCGCATCATCTTCTGCCCCGGGAAACGAATCTCGGTTTCATCGCACGGCGGAATCTCGTCGCGGAAAATTTCCGGAACGCGGCGATAAATCTCCGTCAGCCGGATGCCCGTTTGTCCGCGCGCGATCCGTTCGGCCAGCTCGGCGATGTCGCAGGTCAGCTTGGTCGAGTCGGCGGGCGGGCCTTCGTGGAGAAGCTGGGGTTCGACGGGCTGAAAACCCGGCATCCCCGTGCCGCGCGCACGCGGGCTCCCGCTGGTTTCCGCCGGCCGCGCCGGCCGCGCCGGCACCCCTGCGGGAGGCGCTTTCACCTCTTTGGCCGGGGCGGTGTCCTCGCTCGGTGTGCGCTTAAAGCGATCAAGAAATGACATAGACCTGCACGATAGGGGAAAAGACGGAGCAACTTCCAGTCCTGTCCCCGCCCCGGATTGCGCGCCGGGCTAGCTTTTTTCCCACGGCTCCAAAGGCCGGCCCGGCTTTCCCTCCCCGCCGACGACAAACGGCGCACAGCTTTCCGCCAGCCGTGCCGGGAGGACGGCGGTGAGTCGCACGGCGTCGCCCTCATACTCGGTGTGCAGGATGCGCCCGAGCCGGTGGATGCTGGCGAGCAGCGCACCCTCGCGCTGCGGCACCCGGAGATCGCACGTGACCGCGCCGCCATCGGCCATTTCGCCCATCCGCGCGATCAGTTCGTCGAGTCCTTCGCCGGTCTGGACGGAGATGAAAAGCGCATCGGGGAAGTGCCGCCGATGCACCGCGAGGGTCGCGTCGTCGGCCACCTTGTCGATCTTGTTGAAGACGATCAGCGTCCGCTTTTCATCCGCCCCCAACTCGGCGAGCACGCGGCGGGTGGTGTTGTAAAAATCCATCACCTGTGGCTGCGAGGCGTCGAGCAGATGGATGAGAAAATCCGCGAGCGCCGATTCCTCCAGCGTGGCGTGGAAAGCCTCGACGAGCCGGTGGGGGAGTTTGCGGACGAAGCCGACGGTGTCGGTGAGGAGCAGCGGCTGCTTGTTGGGCAGCGCGATCTTCCGCGTCGTCGTATCGAGCGTGGCGAAAAGCTTGTCCTCGATCAGCACATCCGCGCCGGTCAGCCGGCGGAGCAGCGAGGACTTTCCGGCATTCGTGTAGCCGACGATCGCGGCGTTCGGCACCGGGGTGCGCTTGCGATCCTTGCGCTGTGTGGCGCGGGCCTCGCGCACGGTTTCGAGATCGCGTTTGCAGCGGTCGATGTTCCCGCGGATGCGTCGCTTGTCCTGTTCGAGCTGCGTCTCGCCTTCGCCGCGCGCGCCGATGCCGCCGCCCTGCCGGACGAGGTGCGTCCAGCCGCGGGTGAGGCGCGGCATCTGGTACTCCATCTGCGCCAGCTCCACCTGCAGCCGCGCCTCCCGGGTCTGCGCCCGCTTCGCGAAAATATCCAGGATCACCTCCTGGCGGTCGATCACCGTGAGGCCCGCGAGCAGCTCCCAGTTCCGCTGCTGGCTCGGCGACAGCTCGTTGTCGAAAATGATCACGTCGCACCGCTGCTCCTTTGCCCGCGCCACGATTTCATCCGCCTTGCCCGTCCCGATGAGCAGCCGCGGATGCTGTTCGCGATGATGCACCAGCATCCGGTCGATGACCGGCACGCCGAGCGTATTGACCAGCTCCTCCAGCTCCTCCAGCAGGCTGGTCGTCTCTTCGCGCATCGCCGGCTCCACATACGCCCCGACGAGCAGCGCGCGCTCCACCATGTTGCCACTTTTTTTGTTTTCAGTCATGCGAGCGCCCACCCTATCCCGGGCCATGCGAACCGCCAAGCACCGCCCCGCGATTTCTCCCGCCGCCTACAGCAATGAGCACCAAGGCTCCTGTGTGGAGTGATCGACGCTGAACGGGCCGGTGATTTTCGCCGGCGTCAGGATGGCGAGGAATTCGCACTTCTTCGTGTTCTCATTGCGGCAGCCGTGGATGACGCCGCGCGGGATGTAGAGCGTGTCCCCGGCGCGCAGGATGCGGCTTTCCTCTTCGATCCACTGCTTCATCTCCCCGGAGAGGACGTAGATGATCTCGTCCATTTCCGGGTGCGTGTGAAAAGGGTGACCGCTGCCCTGGTCCAGGAGACCGCGGACGAGGACGAGGTTCTCGGCGTCGCCGAGGCCGTCCTTGAAGTACCAGTTGTTGAGCTGGCCGGGGAGTGGTTCGACGAAGGTTTCAGCGGCGGAGACGAAACGGCGGAGCATGGGATTTAGGAGTTAGGAATTAGGAATTGGGATTGAGGATTTAGCATTGAGAGCCAGCGGGCGCACAAATCCAAAATTCGATTTCCTCCATGGTGGGATGACATCGCCCTCCGGGACAGGCCCAGGCAGGCTCATCCCGCCCCCAAGAATCCCGCCGGCAGGTTCGGTCTCTGCAGGAATGACGGATTGATTTTTCCAGCTCCGCGCCGCCGTCGCGGAGCGCAGACGCCCCCGCCACACGAGAGGTTTGCCAACCTCCGCCCGACCCGCCAGATTCCCGCCCCTCAAATCCTATGTCCGAGATTCCCAAGACCTACGAACCGCAGGCCATCGAAGAGCGCTGGTATGCGCAATGGCTCGCCGACGGCTGCTTTCACGCCGACCCGGCGTCGAAAAAGCCCGCGTATTCCATCGTCATCCCGCCGCCGAATGTCACCGGCGTCCTGACCCTCGGCCACGTCCTGAACAATACCATCCAGGACATCCTCGCCCGCCGCGCGCGCATGCAGGGCAAGGAAGTGCTTTGGCTTCCCGGCACCGATCACGCCGGCATCGCCACGCAGACCGTCGTCGAGCGCACGTTGAAAAAGCAGGGTGTCATCCGCCATCGCGACGACCTCGGGCGCGAGAAGTTTTTGGAGAAAGTCTGGGAGTGGAAGGACAAGCACGGCGGCATCATCATCCAGCAGCTCAAGAAACTCGGCTGCTCCTGCGACTGGGAGCGCGAGCGCTTCACCATGGACGCGGAATACTCGCAGTGTGTGCAGCGGGTCTTTGTGGACCTTTATAAAAAGGGCCTGATCTATCGCGGCAAACGCATGGTCAACTGGTGCCCCGCTTCGCTCACTGCGCTCTCCGACGAGGAGGTGGAGATGAAGCCGCAGAACGGGACGATGTATCACTTCAAAGTGGAGGTGGCGGAGCAGCCCGGCACGTTCCTGACCATCGCCACCACGCGTCCCGAGACCATCCCCGGAGACACCGCCGTCGCCGTGAATCCGAAGGATCCGCGCTACGCGCATCTCATCGGCCAACACGTTCGCCGTCCGCTGCCCATCCAGATTTCCGACGCGGAAAAGCTCATCCCGATCGTCGGCGACGACCACGTGGATTTCGCGTTCGGCACCGGCGTGTTGAAAGTCACGCCCGCGCACGACAAGGCGGACTTCGACATCGGCCAGCGGCACAAGCTGCCCGTCATCGATATTATGAATCCCGACGGCACCATGAACGCGCTCGCCGGTGAATCGCTCGTCGGCCTCGACCGCTTCGAGGCGCGCAACGTGGCCGTCGAGCATCTCCGCGAACTCGGCGTGCTCGTGAAGGAGGAGCCGTATCAAAACAACGTCGGCTACTCCGAGCGCGCCGGCGTGCCCATCGAGCCGCGCCTGAGCGAGCAGTGGTTTTTGCAATATCCGAGCGTGGAGCAGGCCCGCGCGTGCGTGGCGCAGCCCGGGGCGTCGGGGAGCGCGGGCTTCCAGCCCGTTGTGGCCGGCATCCTGCCGGACACTCCACCCACGCCCGGCGCAGCCGCCATCTCGAGTGACGCTCCGCGTGCCGGCAACGAGTCCCCGGCAGGGATGCCGGCGACTGCGGGCAGGATGCCCGCGCTCCCCCAGATGCGCTTTTACCCCGAGCGCTGGGCCAAAGTGTATGACCACTGGCTCGGCGGGATTCAGGACTGGTGCATCAGCCGCCAGCTTTGGTGGGGGCATCGCGTACCGGTGTGGTATCGCGGCGATGAAATCTTTTGCGGAATCGACGCGCCCGAAGGCGACGGCTGGACCCAGGACCCCGACGTCCTCGACACTTGGTTTAGCTCCTGGCTCTGGCCTTTCGCCACGATGGGCTGGCCGGAAAAGACCGGCACGCTCGCCAAATTCTACCCGACCACCGATCTCGTCACCGGGCCGGACATCATCTTCTTCTGGGTCGCGCGGATGATCATGGCGGGCTTCGAGTGGATGGGGGAGATGCCGTTTCGGAATGTCTATTTCACCGGCATCATCCGCGACAAACAGGGGCGCAAGATGTCGAAGTCGCTCGGCAACTCGCCCGACCCGCTCGACCTCATCGCCGCGTATGGCGCGGACGCCCTCCGCTTCGGCGTCATGCGCAGCGCGCCGCTCGGGGCCGACATTCTTTTCGACGACAAGAACGTGGAACTCGGCCGCAACTTCTGCACGAAGCTCTGGAACGCGGCGCGCTTCCGCCAGATGCAGGGCGGCGAAACCGAGGGCGAAATCAACCCCGTGCTCCTCACGAGCGACGACAAATGGATCCTGCTCCGCCTCAACGCCGCGATCCGCGAAGTCTCCGCCGCGCTCGACGAATACCGCTTCAGCGACGCGGCCAACGCGCTCTACCGCTTTTTCTGGAGCGAGTATTGCGACTGGTATGTGGAGGCGAGCAAGGCGTCGCTTTACACCAACGCGACCGCGACGGGCGAGGCCGCCGCCGAGCCGGTGCCCGGCGACTTCGAGCAGCGCAAGGCGAACACGCTGGCCGTCATGGATTTCGTCCTCGCGCACACCCTGCGGCTGATGCACCCGTTTCTGCCTTTCATCACCGAGGACCTCTGGCACGGCCTCGGTTTCCACGACGACCTCCCCGCCGATCAGGGCGGGCGCACGATCATGTTCGCCCGGTGGCCCGCGCCGCTGGACAACGATTTCTACCACTACTACGACCTCGACCCGAGCGCCGAGGAAGCGGCCAACGCGAAATACGAAGTCGTGAACCTCGGGCGCGGGCTGCGTCGCGACGCGAACATTGCGAGTAACAAGCGCGTGCGCTTCATCCTGCAAAGCGCCACGCCGCTCCTGCCGCACGACACCGAAGTGCTCCGCATCCTGCTCAACGCCGAGCCGTTGGAAATCCTGCCCAGCTACGACGCCCCGCGCGGCACACCCAGTACGATTACCCCGCTCGGCTCGCTCTTTCTCCCGCTGGAAGGGCTCATCGACGTGGCCGCCGAGCGCGAGCGCCTCACGAAAGAAATCGCCAAAGTCGAAGACGAACTTGGCAAGGTCCGCGCCAAGCTGGCGAACCCGAACTTCGCCGGCAAAGTCCCGCCCGCCGTCCTCGCCGACCACCAGCAGCGCGAGACCGCGTGGGCGGAAAAACTCGCGCAGCTCACGCGCATGCGGGAGGCGCTGGGCGAAGGCTGAATGCGCCCACCCCGCGTGAGCGCTATCCCAAAATCCCGTCATCCTGAGCGGAGTTCCGTGCGGGCGAAGGCGGGACGGAACGCAGTCGAAGGACCTCTCACTATTTCCCAAACGGTGGCAGAGCGAAGACGGTCACGAACTTCAAACACCCGCCATTCTCCGCCCGCCTCCGCCCGCGCATAGTTAGAGGTCCTTCGACTCCGCTCCGCTGCGCTCAGGATGACGGGAGAACGCTCCGCACCACCACCCCATGCCCACCCGCCGCTACGCCATCCTCATGCTCGTGCTCACCGCCGCTGTGTGGGGACTGAGTTTTCCTGGCGGCAAGGCGCTGCTGCTCGGCGCGAACGCGGCGCTGCCGGGGCGCGATCCGTGGTTCTTTTCCTCGCTGATGATCGGCATGCGCTTCGGGCTCGCCGCGCTGGTGCTCTGGCTCTTCCACCCGCTCGCCTTTGCGCAGATGCGGGCCAGTGAGTTTCGGCAGGGGTTCGGCCTCGGCGTCTGCGGCGGGGTGGGCATGTTGTTTCAGGCCGACGGCCTCGCTTTCACCGAGGCCAGCACGTCGGCATTTCTCACGCAGTTCACGGCGGTGCTCGTGCCGATCGTCATCGCGCTCCGCACGCGCCGCTGGCCTTCGTGGTTCGTGACTTTTTGCGTCGCGCTTGTCGTCACCGGCGTCGGCGTGCTTGCGCGTTTCGACTGGGGCACGCTGCGCCTCGGTCGCGGCGAACTGGAAACGCTCATCGGCACCGCCTTCTTTACCGCGCAAGTCCTCTGGCTCGAGCGCTCCATCTTTCGCGGCAACCACACCGGCCGCGTCACGCTCGTCATGTTCCTGACCATCGCCGCCATCCTCGCGCCGGTCGCGATCGCCCACATGCACCAAGCCGCGGATGTGCTCGTCCTTTTCCGCACCGTGCCGATGGTCCTCACGCTGGCCGCGCTCACGCTGGTCTGCTCGCTCTTTGCCTTTCTCATGATGAACCGCTGGCAGCCGCACGTGGACGCCACCACGGCGAGCATCGCTTATTGCACCGAGCCGATTTTCGCCACGTGCTTCGCGCTCTTTCTCCCGGCGCTGCTGGCCCGCTTTCAAGGCCTCGAATACCTCAACGAAACTGCGACCACGCACCTGCTCATCGGTGGCTCGCTGATCACCGTGGCGAATCTCCTCATCGCGCTGAAACCGCACACGCCTCCGCCCGCCCCGGTTGAGCGGGTTTGACGCTGGACAACTTCTCGTTGCGGCGCTCGCGTGCGGCGTGATTCCGATGAAAACTCTCACCAAATCCTTTGTCCTCCTGCTGGCACTCCTCGTCTCCGGCCTGTGCCGCGCGGAGCATCCGCATGGTCTGCCGGACGGGCTTTACACCGAGATCACCACCGAGCGCGGAGTGGTGGTGTGCGAGCTGTTTTACGAAAAGATGCCGATGACGGTGGTGAACCATGTGGCGCTGGCTGAGGGCGCGCTGGGGCCAAAGCCGCGCCAGCCGTTTTACCAAGGGCTGACGTGGTGTCGCGTGGTGCCGGGGTTCGTCGTGCAGGGCGGTGATCCGCAGGGGACGGGCGAGGGCGGTGCGGGCTACCTCTTTCCCGACGAGATCGTGCCCGGCCTGCGGCACGAAGGCATGGGCACGCTGCAAATGGCCAACGACGGCCCGGACACGAACGGCTCGCAGTTTTGCCTGATGCTCAGCGCGCAACACCGGCTGAACTATCAGCACAATGTCTTCGGCCGCGTGGTGCGCGGCCTGGAGCTGCTGCCGCAGATCAAGGAGCGCGATACGATGCGCGTGAAAATCCTGCGCCTCGGCACCGCCGCGCGAGCTTTCCGCGCGGACGAGGCGACCTTCAACGCGCTGGTGGCGAAAGCGAGTCGCTACCCGGGGCCGCGCGAACCGGGGCCGGATGCGCCGTTTGACGATCCCGACAAAATCCTCCCGAAGGAATGGGACCGCGCGAAGCACTTCAACTTTAAGCTCGTGAACTTCCAGCGCTTCACCGGCATCCGACTGGCGGCGCGCGTGTATGCGAAGCCCCCCGCCGCCGCGGAGGGCGGCCCACTCGATGCCTGGCTCGCGCGCGAGGCCGCACGGTTGGGCGTGGCGCAGCGCGGTGCGCTGGCGATCTACTTTGCGAGCACCGATGCGTGGCACGTTCGCATCGGTGCGGAGTCGGCGGCCCACTTTCTCCAAAGCGGCCCGAACGGCGAGAAAGCCGCGCCGGCAACTTCGGTGGCCACCGCCGTGGATGATCTACTTACAGCCGCGCACGCTCGCTCCGCAGAGATGATCGCTGCGATGATCAAGCGCCTCGCACCAGAAGACCCGATCACCGATGGACGGCGGATTAAACTCAAAGCCGACGCCGTGCTCGACGGGCTGATTTTCAAACTCGAAAATCGGTAGGCTCGCTCAACACCGACGACGAAGACCAAGCAGCAGACTACCTCCCAGCAGCAAGGCCAGGCTGCCTGGCTCGGGCGTGGGAGTTAAAAGTAGGGCGTGAGTTTGGCCAGCGATGACGCCGTGAGCCGCGATCTGGCCGAGGTCATTGATACTTGCACCGCCCGTGCCGGCCAAAATGCCGGTCACGCCAGAACCGGGCACGAGCAGGTCATTCAAGTCGTGCATCGCGCCGCCGGTGGAGAGGAAGCCGTGCTGGATGGCATCGCCTGCGAGGTGCGAGCAGATCGAATTCATCCGGCTCAACGGGGTCCGGATCGCCGCCTGCGCCTGGAACGGTTATCAGGCAAAGGGGCGTGGCATGGTGTGCGTGCTCAGCGATCTGCACAATGAGGTGCTCCGCGTGGTGCCGTTCGATTTCCTGCCGGAGATCGACGCCGCCAAGCTGTTCAAGCCGTGGGCCGGGAGCCGGGAGGCGGGAGGCGGGGATGGTCGCGGGCTACGAGCCCTCAACCAATGTGGTCATTTACTTCGTGCGGAAGGACGGGGAGGAGAAAACCGACAACATCCAGACCCGGCCGGCACCGCCGCTGGCTGCAGAGCGCGGAGATTGAAAGCGGCGATCAATCCCTCAAGACGGAACCGCCGCGAAGGGTTTCGAGATCTGCATTCCTGAAACCGGCGATGGCATCGCCCAGTTCGTAGTCGAACCCGCGGTGCCGGGAAATCTCCCGGGCGCGTTGGATGAGTTCGTCGCGGGTCATCGCTTGGCGGCGCGGGAGGGCGCCGAAAATCTTGGTGCCCGGTGCCGGCACGTCGAGGATGTAAACGTCTTCAAACGCCGCCCGGTAGGTCAGCAGCATGTCCGCGTAGAGGGGATTGATCGCCTGGCCCCAGACATTGGCTGCGACGATGCCCACCGGAGCCAACGCGTTCCGCACACCACGGAGGAATTCCAACGTGGCGAGATGACGGGGAATGGAGTTCGTGTCGAAGCTGTCCAGGATGATCACGTCATAGCCGCCTTCACTGCCCTCGATGAAGTCGCGGCCGTCCTCCACATGGACGCGCATCCGTGCGTCCTCCGCGAACCCGCAATACTCTTTGGCCACATCCACCACGCCCTGATCGATCTCGACGACATCGATCATCATCTCGGGAAAGTGGCTGTGGAAAAACCGGGGAAGCGTGCCGCCGCCCAGGCCGACGATCAGCATGTGCAGAGGGTTCAGATGAAACGCCAGGCACGCCGGCAGAACGCGGGCGTAAGGCAGCGCCAGGTGCCGGGGATCGCCTGCTTTCAGCACGCTCTGAAAGGCTCCATCCGACCCGAAGCTCAGCGTCCGCAGCCCGGACTCGTCCTCCGTGAGCAGGATCTCGTTGAACGCGGAATGCCGGGACACCAGGATTTTTTCGCCGTTGCTCATTTCATCTGCGTCTTTCCGGGTTCGGGATCACTGCGCAGCCGCTCCAGCAACCCCGAGAAGCGTTCGCCTGTCCGGTTGTTGCGCACCGCCAGACTCAGCGCCTTCTTCTGCCCGACCAGCACCACCATTTTCCGGCCGCGGGTGATCGCGGTGTAGATGAGGTTCCGCTGCAGAAGCATGTAGTGCTGCATGGCCACCGGCACGATGACCACCGGGAACTCCGATCCCTGCGCTTTGTGGATGCTGATCGCATAGGCCAGTGAGACCTCGTCCAGTTCCCCGAAGTCGTAGAGGACCTCGCGGCTGTCGAACTGGATGGTGAGTTCCTGCTC
>Ga0114966_10002578_pt1 | contig 16092 bp, 15 predicted proteins | sample M_130207_XF_Meta_FD_87029 | JGI IMG/M metagenome (GOLD analysis project Ga0114966, IMG submission 87029) | Freshwater microbial communities from Lake Montjoie, Canada to study carbon cycling - M_130207_XF_MetaG | ecosystem: Environmental > Aquatic > Freshwater > Lake | place: Lake Montjoie...
ACTTTTAATATGCTCTTTTGAGTTTCGTCTTTTTCACTAATTTTCTTTTTGGTTAGTTCGGCCTCCATTAATTTGATTCCACAGTGTTGGCATTTAATGCCATCACCATATTTGTCAATTAAATCAACAATATCTTCTCTTTTATTCATCAATAAGGTAAGTTCCTTATTCTTTATTCTAATTTGTTCTTTAACCTCATCATGTTTATCCTCATGATAAAATTCTTTAGGTTCAACAATAGAAATTTCCGCTATTTGATTAAGTAATTTTTTACCTGTTTGAGTATATTCGTTAATATCGTTCTGTAACCTATCTGGGTTCATTATAACAAGCTCTTGGTCTATGTCTGAATGTTTGGACTTTAATAGATTATCTTTATAGTCTTGACCCTTATTTAACCTCTTATTAACATCCTCTATTTTTAAATTAGAGTCAGATATTTTGTCGTTTAATTTTTGAATCTCCTCTTTAGCCGTTTCGGTATCTTGTTTTAAAGATTCAACATTATATACATTGGATATCATTCCTTTTGAATATTCAGAATAAATCTCTTTTCCAATCTCTTCTTTCTTTTTCAAGAATTCTAACCCCAAAAATCTGCTTATAACTTGACCTCTCGCTGTAGGTTTTGCTTCCAATAAATCCTCAAGGTTGGATGCGGTTGTGACAATTGTCATTAAAAAATCATCCATATCACCTATGGAATTTTTAATAAAACTTTCGGTTTCTCTTCTTTGTTCTCCTGTGAAATTTTGAAGTTGTCCGTCTGATAATCTTTTAAAGAAATCCAACTCAGTTTTTACATTCCATTCACCTGCTCTTGATTTTTTTCTTTCGATTTGACGAGCAATAACATATTCTTCCCCATCAATTACAATATCTCCGGTAACACTTACCTTATTTTTATCAGTGAATTTATTAAAAATTTCTTCAGCCTTTTGTGTCTTTGTTGTTGTATTGAAAAATAAAAACAATAATAAATCAACCGTTAGAACAGTTTTACCACCAAAGTTTGGTGGGTCTGATTCTACAACGGTAATACCATTACATTTATCAAAATCAATTACCTGATTTTCTCCATAAGATAAAAAATTACTGAACTGAATTTTCTTAATATTCCATTTCTTGAATGGAGTTACTTCAACATCATTTGCCGTGAGTCTGTTCTCAACGGCAAGGTCAATATTCATAACTTGTTCATAGTATTGTTCTTGTTTTTTAGATTCCAATAAAGATTTAACCAATTCATTCTGATAATTCTTATCCATTATGTTTACCGCAACATCAATTGTCTGTTGTACCTCATCACTTGTTTTAACCTTTGTTATAACATTGATATTAGTAGATGAGTATTTCTTAATAAAATACTGCTTAATAGATTTTATTCTTTCTTGAGTAAAATTCTCAGGAGCATCTTCCCATATCACTTGGATATAAGGATTATCCAAAGTAGATGTGTCTAATTTTGTAGTCATATTATTATAATTAAACTCTGGTTGTGGATTAAATAAATCCCATTTCATCATTATTGATTTTGCGTCTGTCCAGACAACTCTGCTTCTTTTTTCTTCATTTCCTCAATTTGAGATTTCATTGATTCGTTGAATAATTTCTGCATTGCATTCTGTTGTGCTTTTTGTACGCTATTTCTATTTTGTACTTTTTTATTGTGACCCTTTCTTTTTTTTGATACTGGCATTTTATATTTGTTTTAATTGTTTTTTGGTCTGTTTGTCTCAAACCATTCGATTATTGAATTAATTGCCCATACAGCTCCTGATGCTAACATACCATCAAGGAACCATGAACCCCAAGCCGATACTCCGAGAATTTCATGTACGGGCGAATATACAAAAATTCCTGAAAAAAATCCTAACCATGTTGGAGTACACATCATGCATTTTAACATGTCAGATAAAAAAACCCAAAATCCATTAAATAAGACTTCTTCATTTGCCGCCCATTTATTGATTTTATTTCTTGGTCCATTAAAAATACTTCCATAAACAAGGATGTTGCTCATTCCATAAGCCATAATCATCCATAAAAATAATTGTGTCATAATTTCTATTTTATTTTTTTTAATTGTTTTTCAATACAATACCATCCGTATAATCCAAATCCAACTGTAACTGATAATCCTACGATAAGAAACGTCATAATTGTTTATTTATATAATTTATCATCCAAATTTGAACCCCTAAGAAAAACCGCTTTTTTATTTTCTTGGAATTTTTGAATTTCTTCGATTGTTTTTTCATATTCACTAATCAACCTATCTTTTTCAAGTGTCTCGGTTCTTAGTTTCATAAGTGTTTGTTGTATTGCATCTAATTTAGATTGCAACCCTTTATCACCCTCTTTTTCTATAATAACTTCTTTAACAACCTCAACAATTTTTTCAACCTCAACAACCCTATCAACAATAACTTCTTTAATTTCAGGTGGTCTATTTTCTAACTCCTCTATTTTACTTAACAGTTCATTTATCTGCTTATCATCAGAAACATGTATTACCTTCTCAACAACTTTATCTACCGGTATTTCTTTAACTACTTCTTTGATAACTACTTTTTCAACAGGAATTTCTTTTATGACTTCCACAATCCTATCAACCGGTATTTCTTTAACCACCTCAATAATCTTTTCAACTGGTTTTTCAACTTCAATATATTCTATCCTAATAACCTCTTTCTCAATTTCTTTTGGTACCTCAACATACTTAATAACTTCTTTTTCTACAATTTTTTCAACTGTATTTTGTGAACCATGTAGTAACCCATATTTTTCTATTCTAAACCCCTCCAAATAAGATTTCTTAACAATATCATTTTGGTCAAACTTATTAAGTTTACAATAACTAATTAAATCTTTATGTTCACTTGTATTAAGTTCAATCTTGATATCCATGTTAGTAGTTCACCAATTTTTCAGTTCCTTTCTCTAAACAATCAATTGAATTAATGTAAAAAGAAAGAAAAGGTTTAGGATTAGGTAAATCCACAAAAGAATATTCATCTTTATCAATCTCATATACTCCATATCCATGTTTTGTAACTCTTTCACCAAAATTTTGTTGAACTGTTGAACCCACCATGTATGCTTTTTTATTACCCGGAATTTCAAATACTTGTCTCTTATGAATATCTCCACATAAAACTAAATCACATCCTTTAAACTTACTAACGTCAAATCCATCTTCAAATTTATATCCAATGTCTGTATATAAACCTTGAATTGGTCCGTGAAATAGTCCGATATTTTTCTTTTTTGATTTAATAATATCAGGTGGAATATTATGTTCCATTAAAGAATAAACACACCAGTTAACATTATCATCCTCATATACACCTCTGTTCTTAAGATATACAATATTATCATTTTTTAATGAATCGATTATTGGAGTTAAGGCATCTAATCTAGTATTGTTATTCTCCAAAAAGTCATGATTTCCAATAATCACAATTGTCTTTGCAATCTTAGCACATTCAGATAACACCCAAGCAACAGATTCCACCAATTCAGGTGTCATTTGATTTTTAGAGTGTACTAGGTCACCAGTAAATACAATACGGTCAGGTTGAAGTGTTTCCCACTCCTTCAACGCAGTTTCAAGGATTCCACGATATAAGTCGTGGTCTTTGAATAGCCTAATATGTAAATCTGAAAAATGTACTAATCTATTAATCATTAAGTGTTATTTTTTCATCATTTTCAAAAGGATTAAATCCTTTGTTTATGTGTCCACAAGATTCACATTTATAAATTGGAAACGGAACTGTTGTGTCTTCAGATGAACCAGTCATAAGTGCTGGCACACGTTTAAAATAAATCACCTCTTTGAAATAGATACCTTCACAACTTTCACATTTGATAGTTGGACAATCTCTTAAATTAATTTTCGGCTTTTCTAAATCCATATTTTGTTTTTTTAATCTTTAAAATATAATAAACTATTTTTATTTGTCCAAATAATCTGACATGTCCATATTCAAAATTGTATCGACAATCTCTCTAGGAACCTTGTATTCGTCAAATTGACCATCATCTTTTAAATGGGATATCACACAACCATATAACTTCAAAGTATCATATTTGGTACCTTCTAACATCTTTAAAAGTAATTTTCCGTATAATGGTAATTGGATATAATAGTGCCCTAATGCATTATCAGGAAACTTACTGAATGGTTCTTTCAATCTTTTAGTATAATTGTTCTCTTGGAAATTCTTTTTTTTATTAGTTTTCCAATCAGTAATTACTATACCAAATTCTGTATTTTCTCTATTCATCATCAACCAAGCTTTATCTGGTTGTCCCACATATGATAATTCAGGGTCTCCAAGAATCATCTCAGTATCTAACAAGACCGCACCTCTATCTTCCATTAACTTAAGATATTTTTTACCGGCACTAATCATACTGTCACTTTTCATTATCTGAGTTAAATCACATTCAAATATTGGAGTACGAATTTCTTTATAATTTCCATTAATTTTCAATAATTCCTTTTCAAGAATATAATGGACTCTACTTCCTATGTTAGTTGAATATGTTCCTGCTGCCGCCCATTCTTCAAGCAATTGTTGTTGTTTTTGTGGGTCTCCACCGGCTTTGTTATATGATGCTTCTTCTGTTGGAAACTCTGTATAAAACTTCTTTAATACTTTTGAAACAGATGGATAATCTGTCTTACCGTTCATGGTATATATGTGGTCTTCTTCAACAAAAGATAAACCGAGTTCTTTTTGTTTCTTTGAAATATCGTCTCTTATCTCTTTAGCAATCTCATTTAATTTCATAATAATAATCTTGAATTTGTCCTCTTAAATCACAAACGTCTTTATCTTTTGGTAATTTAATAATTTTTATTTTGTTATATAATACTCCACCATTAAGTTCATCGTATACTCTAAGTCCGTCTTTCCAAGCATCACCATCTGTACATATGATGATATTAGCCTTAGCTTTATTATATAGTGTCTCGAATAGTAATTTACTCATTTTTTTACCCAACATAGGAATACTATTATCCAAAAAGAAACCATCAAAAACACCTTCAACCAAATAAATGTCTTTATCCCAATTTATTAATCTTTCATTAAAAATTATTTCGTCTTTTGGTACTGGTGGGTTTTTATATTTCATTTTTTTAGGAACCCACGAACGAGCAATAAAATAATTTAATGTACCATCAATATCGTATGAAGGTATTATAATTCTGTACGAATAATCACCTGTAACAGTATAACCTATATTATATTTTTTAATAATATTTTCAGTAATACCTCTTGAGGTTAGATATCTCATCGCCTCAATATGTGGTATAAATCTTTTATTTGAATCTTTAAAACTAGTGTACCCTTCAGGCAGTTTTAATTGTATTTTCTTTTCTTCTTCTTTTTTTAATTCTTCGGGTTTAATAAGAAGATAAACCTTTTTTTGTTTTTTTGATGCAAACTGGTCGAATAATTTACCTAAAGGTCCGTGAGTACTGTTTGTCTCACTACACGCCCAACATTTATAAACATGTTTACCGTAATTTATTTCAAGATTTCCTTTACCATCAGTTTGGTCTAATCCTTTTTCAATTGCACATACAGGACAATCAAAAGATATTTGACCTTTTGATTGGTAATGTTGCTTTGGCTTACCCAAAAAATCAGTTAATAGTTCAACAAGAACTTCTACTTCATCTGTCATATTACAAATATAGTAAAACTAATTGATTAAATCTTCAGGTGTAATTTCGTATGGGTCTGGAGCGACAATAGATTTTCTCCACCATTTTTTAAATCTGTTACTCTTATTCAATTTACTAACAATAAATTCGCCTAAAATTAAAAATAAAATAATTAAAGTTCCACTAAAAAAACAAATTAAAAATAATTTCATACCCATTTAATTTTTATAATATCATGATAACTTTTTAAGTTAATTCCAAAATATGCAAGATATATTTTTACATCTAAAAATATCTTTTTTCTAATAAATCTATTAACTTTTATTTTTGAAATAGAATATTTTTTATTGGTTAATATTTTTGAATTTAACCAAGTAGATTCCATAGATATCTTAGCATAAATTTCACCCCTAAATTCAATATCTACCTCATCTCTAAATGTATATTTTCTCCAATTCTTAATTACAAAATTTCCTTTAATGAAATCGTTGCTTGCGATTTCTCTTTCAGAAAATCTTTTAATCATTTTTTTGGTCGACACTGTTGAGCTATCTCTTATAGTGTAATTCATTTTACAAATATAAGAAATAATTATTTGTCTACCAAATTTCTTTTGACTTCATATACCCTAAAGTACAGGTATACGCATCTGTCATATCATAATTTTCTTTCTTAAGGGTATTGTTTTTGGTATAATTCCACATTATCTGAGGTTCCCTTTTTGCAACTAATTCCCATATTATTACCTTCTTATCTATGTCTTTAGGAAACCCTCCAAATAAAACATGTTTACCTTTATCATTTTGTTGAACCAAATGTGGAAATGCAAATTTTCTTGAATTATACGTAGATATAAATTCAGGTACAACACCTAAAATGTCATACACTTCTTTACAAATTAATGTATTAAATCTTATCAGGGTTCCGACTGTCCATACATTATTTGAATTTAATAACGGTTCTTCAATAACAACCCTTTCAATTCCAAAATTGGCATAACTTTTTATTTTTTCTCTAAATATTTCACTCTTAATAAGAAGTTCTTCTATCTTATTTTCCACTTTTGGTTTTGGTATTGGAGAAATATGTGTCATCTCCAAAAGAATTTTTGTCTGAATATCAAATAATGCAAACCCTATTGTTTTTGTTGACACGTCAAGTCCTAAGACTTTAGGCGAATCTTTTTTCAATTCTTTTTTTAACATATTCTATATAATCTATTATATTATAAAAATTTGTAAAGTAATAGTTAAAAGTCAAGTTTAACAACATACTGTTGTATTCCCTGTCTTAGTTCAGGCGATTGTAATTTAGATAGAACTATCAAATCTTTATTAGCGTCGAATAAACCAATTTCAGTAACATAAGATGTTGTACCTGAAGTCCATGTTGGATTTGAAGTATTGGTAAACTGATTCCTTCCAAGATTAATAAGATATTTCATTTCATATATTGTTGCAGAAATATCTGTTTCAATATTACCATAAAAATAATATTCGTCTCCAAAATTTAATTGGTCAGTTGACCCATTTTCTGGTAAATTAATATAATCCGATAAATCATAAATTGACGCCGAATCATAATTTTCTGAATTTATTTCAAAAGTATTTCCTGTTATTCCGCTCATAGTTAAATAACCATCAATTGTTGTTCCACTAATATCACCAGTAAAATCAATTTCTCTCCATGCAGTAGGACTTGGTCTTGAGTCACCTTCCACTAATTGACAAAGTATCTTTATTGAATTTGCGGAATATCCGCTAATACTTCCTTGCGTTAAAAATGGAAATTCAGCGCCAAAAGAAACCGCAACATTTTGAGAAGTAACGGTACATCCTGAATCAGGCCCTTGTATTCTGGAATAATAATTACAATGTAACGAATCTGTAAATCCGGTCGAATCTAATCTGTACGTTACCCACATTTTTTGTGTGGACCCAGTTAAAATACCATATGAAGATGTGTTTGAAAAACAAGTGTTTGGTGTTATCCACGATAATTTAGGAGCCGTTAAAGTCCAGTTTCTATTTGCCTTATAAGATAATGACGCAATAATTTCTTCATCATCAATTATAACAATTTCTTGGTCAGGAAAAACTTTTCCTATTCTATTCAAATTATTATTGTCATCAGGATTTAAATCCCAAAGATTATAATATCTTATTCCTGGGTCATTCATATCCACATTAACCTTTGATTTAATATAGTATGGTGTACATAAATCATACCCTGGTGGGTCAATCCAAAAAGTTTCGCCTATTGTATCTCCTGTTGATTTATGCCACATTAATGTAGGAATTGTAAATTTAAAATGTCTAGCCAATCCTATATCATCCGTTGGATTTTGTGGGTCGTATGGTGTGGTTGAAAACTTCTCACCATAGACATTATCAATATCTTGATTAGTATAATGAACAATAGCTATTGCTTTTTGTTCTTCTGGTGTCACTATAATCTTTTCATCAAAAGAGTTGTAATAATATACTTGTCCTGTATCTGTTTGTCCACTTGACTCATTATATCCCAAATATTCTTTTGTTCCAATATAAGTTACAGAACCGTATTGTGGATATCCTTCATATGTATTACTAAAAAGTCCTGCAGGATTTTCTGTCCAAGGAATATTCATATTCCATATTAATGTATTTTCTCTATTAACAACATCACATGGTGATTCAAAATTGAGTGTGTCTGTTTGCCAATATGGTTCAGGCGTTATTGAATCATATAATTGAGTCATTCCTGATGGATAAATTAACACTCTCGCAAATTGTCCTCCAACAGCAATGTTACTATAATCAGGAACATATCTATCCAATGTTAATGTATAGTTTGTAGTTCCTGTTGTCCCTGTTGATGGGCTAATATCTTGTATTTTATATGTTAAAATAGGATTTGTATAAACTTCATTACACCCTCCAACACCATCTAAAAATATTGTTACAAAATCATTAATTGATGGTGTTCCTGTTGTTGCTGAACAAAAATCTAATTGAATATCAATGTAATCTTGTCCTATCAATGAATTGAGTTCAAGAAAATAATTTGATGTTACGGTATATCCAGAACTAGTTTGTACTGTCCATTCCGTATTTGTTACAGCAGTAAAAAATCCTTTACTTCCTGCTGCATTATAAACAGATTGTATCTCATTATCCATAAAAGGTATGCCATATGTGTTACCTTGTTGTCCGCTAACATAATAAGGATATTTAATATTTTCTTTATTAGATTGTGGAGAGCCGGTATCATTTTGAGCATTGAATGCCGGCATCAATATATTGTTATTTGTTTGATTATAATTTGGTACTGCAGTATAACTTACTTCACTATCTCCAATTTGGAAATAAGAAATATTAAAATTTCCTTGTGAAATATTTCTTCTACCTACATCAGTAAGTTTAGTATTGATTAGTCCTGCAGTGTTTTTAATTATATATCCCATTGTTTATAAATACTTTATTTAATTATTTTAACTCTCAACAATACTTAGTTTAATTTTATCACCTGTAAATATATTTGGACTACCCAAATTAAATGTAATATCAGTAAATTGTAATACAGGATTATTACCTGTGTCAACAATATTACAAGAACCAACTTCTACAAATCCACTACCATTATCTACGTATAGATAAAAATCAGCATTAGATTGTATATAACCATCATTGGTTGTTTTTTTAATAAGAACTGTTAATGGTGTTAATACATTTAAAGGAATTCCTAAAGGTCCTGCAGAATATGTACTACCACTTCCTACAGGATTTGGGAATGTTTTAGCTGTTGCCGCTAATGTTTTAGATTGACCTCCAGTACCATCATACCTAAATTGTACATTCCATGTATTAGTACCACCAATACCATTCTCATAAGTTAAAAATAAATTTGATGGCGGAACTAATGTAGTATCTGAAATAGTTTGATTTACAATACCTTGAGGTGTTGAGTTATTAATTACATTACAACATTGACATCCATTTATAACAGGAGACGATGTTGATACCAATATACTTTGGATTAATGTTGTTGTACATCCATTAGCATCAATTTGAGGGTCTAACAATGTTAAAATTGATGTTGATGTTCCGGATATCACATCTCCATTTGTCATTGCAAATGTATTAGATTGTACTAAATTAGTTACTTGTGTTTGATTTGGAGAACAATCGGCTCTGTCAATAACTGATACTGTTTCAGTAGGAAGTGAACTACTTTGTAAAACATTATTTTTATAAACTAAAGTCGTACTACTAATATCTGCAGTTTCAGAAATACCTAAAGGAGAGAATGGCCCTTCGATATTTTGATTTGAATTAACATTTAATTGGAATGTTATTGTAGTTCCTACAGGAATTGCAGGTACCGTATTTACTCTCCAATACGCTATTTGCGTATCTGTACCTATTGGTACTATTCTATCTAAAACTACCGATATTGTATATCCTACCGCATTGCTAGTATACCCAATTGTCACATTTTGTGATTGTGTATTATTTTGAGAATCTTTTGTTATTACTGTATAAGTATTTGAACATAAACCATTAAAAATATTACTAGTTTGGTATGTAGTTCCATTATTTATTGAATAATAATATGGTGCCACTCCTCCAGTTGCTGTTATTGTAATAGAACCATTACAATTAGTTGTTGTATTACAAGAAGTATCTTGAGTCATTATTGTTGTTGATAATGGAATATAACTACCACATGTTCCTTGAGTTACGTTTATTGTTGGGTTCAATGACCCTCCTCCAACAAGACTCCAATTACTATCAGGAATATTTGTTGTATTTGTACTTACAGGAATTCCAGGCGTCTGAGACCATCCTTGCATTTCCCATCTATTATTAGAAATAGACCAAACAATAGTATATGTACTATAAGTCCAAGTTGGTTTACCATTTTGATTTGCACCGACAATAAATTGATATGGCCCGTATGTTGTACCATTATATATGTAAGTAAAGCACAAATTAGGCCATACAGGGTCTGGAGTCATACTTGGTGTCATTGTTTGTGTTGGTGTTGCTGTGGCCGTTGGTCCAAATAAATTACAAATAGTATTTGATGAATAATCACCATAATAATCAACGACCAATACTTCATAAGCTCCTGATGATAATCCTGCCAATGTTTTACTTCTTTGTCCGTTCTTCCAATATATTGAATATGGGCTTGTTCCTCCAGTAATGTTTAATGATAATATCCCATCATATGAAGTTGATGAACTTGGTTGAGCTACTGTAACACAATCAACACCCATATCAAATAATGTAAAAACATCACATTCATTTTTTAATTTTACTACAGGTGTATTTGTTGGTGACGGAGTTAAAGTTGGTGTTGGAGTTGAAGTTAACGGAATTGTAGGTGTTGGTGTTGACGTTTTTGTAGGTGTTGGTGTAGACGTTTTTGTAGGTGTTGGTGTAGGTGTTGGACAAGTAATAGAAACAGGTGTAAATAATTTTGTAACACCATTATAAGATTTTCTATAATCAAATGAAACTGTATCTCCTACGCTTGTTCCCTGAACTAAATTACCACAACAATCTGTATAGTAATAACTTCCTGTTGTAGTTCCAAGTCCACAAACTATAGGTGTAGTTGATGGTGTTTGAGTTGGTGTAGGAGTTTGATTTGGCGTTCTTGTTTGAGTAGTAGTTGGTGTGGGAGTTGGTGTAACAGTATCAATATAAACTTCAAAAGAACTTGTGATTTGTCTAAGCGATGTAATTTGCAAAGCCGGATAAAAAACTGTAAATGTATCATTTGGATTGATTACTAAATTGTTTACCTGAATTCTTTTACCTGAAAAAGTATATGGTAATGTTGACGTAGTGGTAACAGATACTGAGCCAATAGTAACTCCATTTTTTCTTAGTTCAAAATCAAAAGTTCCTTGAATACTTTGAGATATTACTTGACCATTTAAATTAATTGCAATATTTGCTGTAATTGGAGAAACTCCATTATAATACCAACTTTCGCCATTAAGGTCACCAGAAACAAAATCCACTAAAGTAACCGGATTCCATCTCCATTGTATTGCACCAACATATGTTGCAATTTTAGCGTTCAGTAACATTAATGTAGTTGCCATTATTAAAGTCTTTAACTATAAATAACTGAAAGTTTATTTTTTATAGATAACATAAGTATAAATTTTCAATATGAATAGTAAACAAAGGTTTGTTTAATTAATGAATTGTCGATTTAAGTAAAAACCCTCCACATATGTAGAGGGTTTAAAACATTTTTACAGATAATTTTATTTTATTTTAAGGTAAAAGACCTAAAAGATAATCAGAAGTTAAATCATTCCATGTACCCGCAGATGTTATGTTGTTCCATGTCCAAGCAGAAAATCCATCAACTTGCACATAAGACTCATAACCATAATCCGTATTTATAAAAAGACCATTACAGAAATAAACCGGATTTTCACTAACATAACCTAAAGCGGATAATGTTCCACCAGTAATTGCTGCAGGTAAAGCACCAAGTAAAAAATCTTTTGCTCTATCTCTAATTACTCTTGTCGCATATGCCATTCTATCGCCATATGTCATTCCTGACAAAGTTTCTCTTTCAGACCACAAAATATCTTGAAGATAATAAAATTCATAATCTCCACTTCCTGACCATGTTGAGAAATTTGGTTGTGTTGCTCCTGTTGAAATAACTTGAGCTATTGCACCTGCAACCGCTCCACAAGTTGATGATAAAGTAGTACCACTAACATTACCTTTACGGTATATATAACCAACATCCCCATCAAGTGTAATACCAATGTGTGGTGTACTTGATATAAATAATGTTCCTCCTGAACTTGTTGTACCTGTTGTAATATGACTAGCCCAAGCACCTAAACCTACTTGGCCAACAAATGGATAACCTGCTAAACCTCCTGACATAAATGGTCCAAGAAAAGAATTTGTTGAAGTTGGAAATTGTCCAATGTTATTAAACCCTTGAAATATTGGTGCGTCAACATCATCAGAACAAATTCCTTCCGCATAAACAATATCTTCAGGAACAAATCCTAATGATTGTATATATTCTGTAGTATATGAACCCCAAGAACTGGATAAAACAGCTCCTGAAAAAGTTAAATTAACAGTTTCAGTATAAGCCGATTGCGCTGGTGGTGGAATTGGTATTGTTACAGTATATCCTGTTTGATATTGCGTAACAAATAAATCATATTCACCATAAGGGTTTGGTGTCATATAATTAAATGGAATTGTTTGTGTACCCAAATCAATAGTACCTCCAGATGTTGGAAGGAAAGTAACATTTGCCGTCTTTCCACTTAAATTAGTACTTAAAATTCTTGCTCCTATTGCCATTTTATTTTAATTTTAATTTATAGTATTATATAAGTCACATCATCATTAGGTATGATTAAATCACTTAAATCGTTAAAGGGTGCTGTGGTAGGTGTTGGAGTAGGTGTTGGAGTAGGTGTTGAAGTTGGAGTAGGTGTTGAAGTTGGAGTAGGTGTTGAAGTTGGTGTAGGTGTTGAAGTTGGTGTAGGTGTTGAAGTTGGAGTAGGTGTTGAAGTTGAAGTTGGTGTTGAAGTTGAAGTTGGTGTTGAAGTTGAAGTTGGTGTAGGTGTTGAAGTTGGTGTAGGTGTTGAAGTTGGTGTTATACTTATTGTACTTGTTGGTGTGGGTGTCACATTTTGGGTTGGATTTGGGACAGGTTCTGGTGGAAAATATTCACTATAAACAATTTCAACTGTTTGAAATGCTGTTGAATATGTGTCTTTCATTGACCATATATTCTTAACTTGGTTTGGTTCCAATTCAACCTGATAATCCCACATTGAATCGCTGCATCTTCTATAGCTAAAATTAACTATTGTTGTCCCAGTATTTACTAAAGTATATTTAAAACAACTCATATCATATAAATATCATATAAATATAAATTAACATTATAAATGTGATTATTTATTGACGAATCGTAATAAAATTTTTTAAAGTGTTGGAGTTGGAGTTTGTGTCGGAGTTATAGTTGGAGTAACCGGTATTGTCGATATTGTTGTTGTTATAATACAACCATTTGCGTCAATAAGTTTTAATAAATAAGTACTAACATTATTATACGGTGGTGGCACATCAAAATCATAAGGAGCTGAAGATATTGTGGTAATGAAAATACATCCGCTACCGTCAGGTTGACATAAATAAACATTATAAGGTGTTTGTCCTGTAATACTATCTATTGTTACTTTTAGTGTCATTAATTAATAATTTAACAAATACCGCCAGTGCTATTATCCGCTTTACATCCTGTTGCAGATATACTACCAACAGTAACTCCGTTTATTGATACAATTGCCACAGACATATTAGTTGCACTAGCAGAACTATTATTTACTGTCGCGTTTGTTGTAATTGTTGTTGTTGTCGCCGGCATTGTAATTGTACACGTTGTTGATATATTAAATCCGTGAGGATTTGTATCAGTATAACAAGTTGAACTTGTATTACTACTACATCCATATCCATTTAAATACAAATCAGCTCTAGCAAAATTACCACTAAGCTTTGTTAATTGTCCTGCAAAAATTGCTTTCACAACAATAACATCATTCACATTACCACCCGTTATACTAAACGTTGAATTTGGTCCTGAGCATGGCCCGTTAGTTAATGTTATTTTATAAGAACTCGCCACACATGAAGAACAACTACCATAAGTATTGGTTGGTGCTCCATTAAAATAGTTTCCACTATATGTAGAAACAAATACAGTTGTCGGAGGAATATATGAAGATGGTTGAGGGCCTAAATAAGTCCAACAAATTTTATTATTATCTTTAAATATTTGACCAATTGTTATGGTACTTGCAGATTGTGTTTGTACTATCTGAGTTACTTTTGTTAAAGAGTTAGTAGTTACAGGATAACAACTTTCATAAACATAAACCATTGATGAGCTTGGTGTTTGAGTTGGAGTTGTTGTTGTACTTGGCGTTTGAGTACTATTTGGTGTTGGAGTTGGTGTTTTCGTTGGTTGAGGTGTTAATCCAATAGTTTTAGTTGGTGTTGGAGTTGGTGTTTGTGTACTTGTATTTGTAAGTGTTACAAGTGGAGTACTTGTACTTGTTACTGTGGGTGTTTGTGTTGGTTGTGGAATACATAACTGACAAGTATTATATATTGAAATAATTTCAGTAACGTTTGAATTTGATGAGATGTTATCATCGTCTCTATCGTATGTTGCACATACATATTTTCCATTAATCAACGCAAATATTGTTATTCCAATAACGATTGGAATTCCATCAATAACCAAACTGTCACTAGTATAATATTCTTGTTGTGTACTACAATCAACCAAAACTTTGGTCGTTACACAATCAAATATTTTATCCATCATTAAGTAAGTTGCCGAACCTGAAACGCCAACTGTTTTTGTCGCTTCAGGTGTAGGAGTTGGTGTTGGAGTTAATTCGTTAGTTGTATATGCACTAATCGACGCAATCACCGCAACATTATTACAAGGATTAATTGTTGGTGTCACAGTTTGTGTCGGAGTTGGTGTTGGAGTTTCAGTTGCGGTTACTGTTGGAGTAATAGGATTATAATCACAATCAAAATATGCAGAAAAATCAAATGTATCACAATTTATTGGACTTGGTGTTGGTGTTGGACAAGGTCCACTTGAAAATAAGTTTGATGAAATATCAGGACATTGAGAATAACATGGATATGAACCCTCCAATAAACAACTTCCACCTAACGAATCACTTAAGCACCATTGACCTCCGGTATAATAAATTACACCATAAGTTGCACCATCGCCAGAGTAATATAATTTAGAATTATAATATAAATTTGTTGAAGTATAATTACCGTTATACCCTGATAACGGAGACATTAAAGTTCTTAAACAATATTGTGAAGTACAAACATCAGGTGTTGATGTTTGTGTCGGAGTTGGTGTCGGAGTTGGACAAGTTATACAAGAACCACAATCAATATACGGACCAGTAAATGTTACACCATTTGAATCATAAGCCAATCCTGTTGATGTATATGTCACCACTTCCGCACATCCACTAAAATTAGTACTTCCTGAAATATCATATATTGAACCAACAGACAATGATACACCCACATTGTAAAACCTAAAAATATTAGATGAATTACAACAATCTTGAAATTGATACACGCTAATATATTGTGTTGGTGTTTGAGTATTTGTTGGTGTTTGAGTATTTGTTGGTGTTTCAGTATTTGTTGGTGTAGCCGTTGGTGTTAACCCTATTGTTGTAGTTGTCGTTGGAGTTGGTGTTTCTGTGTTAGTTGGTGTTTCAGTATTAGTTGGAGTCTGAGTTTGAGTTGGTGTTTCAGTATTAGTTGGAGTCTGAGTTTGAGTTGGTGTTTCAGTATTAG
>Ga0114966_10002579_pt1 | contig 16091 bp, 15 predicted proteins | sample M_130207_XF_Meta_FD_87029 | JGI IMG/M metagenome (GOLD analysis project Ga0114966, IMG submission 87029) | Freshwater microbial communities from Lake Montjoie, Canada to study carbon cycling - M_130207_XF_MetaG | ecosystem: Environmental > Aquatic > Freshwater > Lake | place: Lake Montjoie...
AGTGGGGCATCTGAGGATCGAGCATGCTGCTCACGCGGTGTCCCCTTTCTAGGTGATGAGATTGGTGGCGGTCGGTTGCTCTGTGAATCGTTTATCGGCATCTGATGCGAAATCTTGAGTGCTAGGCGGCCTACTCTGGAGGGGTGACCACCGCCCCCGACACCGCCCTGGTGCGACGGGCACGTCGGATGGTGAAGGTGCTGGGCGCGACGTACCCGGATGCGCGGTGCGAGCTCGACTTCCGTACGCCCTTCGAACTGCTGGTGGCCACCGTGCTGAGCGCGCAGACCACCGATCGACGGGTTAATGCCGTGACCCCGGCTCTATTCGAGCGCTACCCCAACGCTGCTGCGCTCGCGGCTGCTGACCGTGAGCGGGTCGAAGAGCTGGTCAAGACCACGGGGTTTTTCCGGGCCAAGGCGGGCTCGATCATCGGACTGTCCCAGGCCCTGTGCGAGCGGTTCGGCGGCGAGGTGCCCGCGCGTCTTGACGACTTGGTCACCCTGCCGGGCGTGGGTCGCAAGACTGCCAACGTGGTGCTCGGCGACGCATTCGGAGTGCCCGGAATCACGGTCGACACCCATGTGGCCCGCCTGTCGCGCCGCTTGGGCTGGACCAGCGAAACCGACGCCGACCGCATCGAGCGCGATATCGCCGCGCTCATCACCAAGCCCGAGTGGACCCATGCCTCGCACGTGGTGATCTGGCACGGACGCAGGTGCTGTCACGCGAAGAAGCCCGCGTGCGGGGCCTGCCCGCTCGCGAGCGTGTGTCCGTCGTATGGAGAGGGCCCGACTGACGTCGCAATTGCCACGGCGCTTCTTCGAACTGAGGGGCCGGCATGAGCGCGCCCATTCCCGACTGGCTGATGCCCGTGGTCAAGGTCGCGCGCACGGTGCGGGCCGAGCAGTTGTCGCAGTTCATTCCACCCGACGACCACGACGGTCGCGAGGGTGCTGTGCTGATCCTGTTTGGCGAGGGAGACCTAGGCCCCGACCTACTGCTGATCGAGCGTGCACACGATATGCGCTCGCACGCCGGACAGCCGGCCTTCCCCGGGGGCGCGATCGATCCGGGCGATGAGGGGGCGATCGCGGCCGCCCTGCGCGAGGCGAACGAGGAGACCGGCCTCGATCCCAGCGGCATTGAGGTCATCGCCGCCCTGCCGGCCCTATGGCTGCCCCCCTCGAACTTCGCGGTCACTCCGGTTGTCGGCTGGTGGCACACGCCAAGTCCGGTGCGAGCAGCTGATCCGCGCGAGGTGGCCTCGGTGGAGCGGGTGTCGGTGGCCGAGCTCGTCAACCCCGCCAATCGGGTGATGGTTCGCCATCCCTCGGGCTACATGGGGGCCGGGTTCGATGTTCGCGGCCTCCTGGTGTGGGGATTCACCGCCGGCCTCATCTCACGGCTGTTCGCCCTTGCGGGCTGGGAGCAGCCCTGGGACCACGAGCGGGTGGTCGACCTCAGTGTGGGGGTTGACTGATGAGCGTCCTCGACCTCGTGCTGCTGGCGCTGGTGGCGCTGTTCGCGTTTTCTGGCTGGCGCCAGGGACTCATTCGCGGGGCGCTCTCGATGGCGGGGTTCCTCGGTGGCGCGCTGCTCGCGGTGCTCGTCATTCCGCAGTTGCTGGGTAGTTGGGGCGCTCCGGTGCTCACGCGTGGAATCGTGTCGATCGGAGGGGTACTGGCGCTCGCCATCGCGGGTCAGGCGCTGGCACGGTGGGCGGCCAAGCAGGTGCGCGACTCGTGGACGTGGCGTCCGGCACAACTTCTCGACTCCGCCTGCGGGGCGGCCTTCTTCGTGATCTCGCTCGCTGTGGTGATGTGGGTGGTGGCCTCGGCGCTGTTGCTACTGCCCGAGAACTCGCTCAGCACGCAGGTGCGCGACTCGCGCATGGTGGCGGCCCTCGATGCGATGGTGCCGGGGCCGGCCCGCCACGCCGTGCTCGGCCTGCAGACGATGCTCAGTGGTTCAGGGTTTCCTACCGTCTTTGCGGGATTCATCGAGCCGCCCGTGATTCCTGTTGACCCACCTGATCCCGCGGTGCTGGCCGATCCCGCGGTGCGACGCGCGTCAGGGTCACTAGTGCTGGTCGACGGCATCGCCGACGCATGCTCGGAGGAGATAACCGGCAGTGGTTTCGTGTTCGCGCCGAACCGGGTGATGACCAACGCTCACGTGGTGGCGGGCGTCACCAATCCCCAGGTGCAGGTGCTGGGCACCGGGGCTTTCTACTCTGCGACGGTCGTGTATTACGACCCGGCCGTGGATGTTGCAGTGCTAGCGGTGCCCGACCTCGCGGCACCGGCGCTGCGGTTTGGTCCCGACGCCATCAAGGGCACCAGCGCGGTGGTGGCTGGGTTTCCGGGAGGAGGGCCACTGACGGCCGAGCCGGCGCGTGTGCGAGGTCGGCTCAGCGCACGTGGCGAAAACATCTACGGAACCAGCCCGGTATTTCGCGATATCTACGCGGTGCGCGGCCGGGTGCTGCCCGGTAACTCGGGCGGTCCGCTGCTCTCTGATCGCGGCACGGTGTTCGGAGTCGTGTTCGCCGCCGCGGTGAACGACTCGGGCACCGGCTACGCGCTGACCGCTGATCAGGTGCGGAGTGCTGCCGATGCTGGACGCGGCGCAACCGCGCAGGTGCCCACGGGGTCGTGCGTCACGGCTGACTGAACGGCGTGAACGTGCGGGGCCGCCCACGCTGGCAAGGAGAGAAAATCGAACGACGTGGGAGCGCGCTGAACTCGCCCGCACTAGCCTTCGACCATGACGGGGGATGTGGTGCAGCGACTTACTTCACTGCGCCAGCACCGTGGTGATGGCCGACGGGCGCCGCACAAGCCGCTTCTGGTGCTGCTGGCGCTCGGCCAGTTGAGCGCGACTGGTTCGTCGTCACTGCCGTGGACAGAAGTGGAAACACGCCTCGGCGCGCTCTTGGCCGAATTCGGAACCCCCACGTCGGCGGGTGCGCCGTGGGCGGCCTATCCGTTCACTCGACTGCGAGCCGATGGGGTGTGGGAACTCAGTCGCGACGTGGCCAACGACACTGTTGGGCCATTGAGGGCCGAGCCAATCGAGGGACATTTCCCCGCTGACATTGAGGCGACCCTTGTGGCCAATCCCAGCGCTATCAGTGCGGTTGCACGCACTTTGGTTGAAAGCCAATTCCCGTCGACGCTCATGACTGATGTGCTGCTCTCCGTAGGTCTCGACCCCGAGACGGTGTTCGGCATGCCTCCAGCCTCACGGCTCATCCCGGCTCGAAAGCGCGACGTCGCTTGGCGACATGCCGTCCTGGCAGCGTGGGATCGGTCCTGTGCTTTCTGCGGGTTCGACGGGTCAGTAGGGGGTGCCCCGGTAGGGATCGAAGCCGCCCACGTGAGGTGGTTCACCATTGGTGGGCCAGACGAACTCGACAACGGAGTGGCGCTGTGCTCGTTGCACCACAAGCTCTTCGATCGTGGGGCGCTCGGCCTCGACCACGAATTCTCGGTGGTGGTGTCCACCAATTACGCCGCCGTGAGCGACATGGGCAGGACGGTCTACGAGCTGCACGGTCGTGCACTTCGGCCGCGTCCGGGCACCAAACTGCCGGCGGCGGCACACGTGCAATGGCACACCCGCGAGGTATTCAAGGGCGAGTCGCTGTCGGCGTGAAGGGACGCGTTGACGAGTTCACGGAGATCAATGCGGTGGAAACATGCTTTCCGTCTGACGATAGCTAGACGGGGGTGAGGTGCCTTGATCCAGAGAAACTGATGGACGGCTTCGCTGATCTTGGAATCGAGCTGGGGACGCACTTCAAGGCCGAGGAGTTCGCGGAGTCAGTGATTGAAGACCTCGCTGCCCCAGCGCGAATTCTCGACTCTGAGATGACACGTGCGTGATCGAGCGCAGCCCGCATGAGCCTCTGAGCTAGAGCGCGAGGCGCTGAAGGGCGGCGAGAAAGCCGCTGTTCGGGTGGGCGTTGGGAAGTGCTGCGCATACCTCTCGAAGGGCGTCGGTGGGCGCGACGCCGAGGTGCCGTGAGGCATAGAGGGCGGCCACTGTGGGCGTGCGGCTGTGCGCCTGCACGCAGTGCAGCAGCACGGTGTGCCCCTCGGCACGCAGAGCCGCCACCGTGTCGGCTGCATCGACAAGCACGCGGTCGAGGTGGGGGTTGGCGCCGGGGGCGTCGGTGTCGATGAGCCAGACCTCGACGTGGTTGCCGTGACTTATCGTGGTCGCGGGGACCTCGGTGGATCCGAGCCGACACAACGACACCACGGCTGTGACCTCGGGCGGTAGATCGCGCACGCTGCCGACACCACCGAGGATGACTGCGGCATCGTGCGGGTGTGCCACGACCGTGCTGGTGTCGCCATAGCTGGAGTAGTCGAGCCTCGGGGCGAGCGGCCAGCCCTGTGAGTCAGGCTGACCGTGACGGGCAACGAGCAGCGCAAGAGCAGTGAGGTCGCGCGATCGAAGTCGGGGCCACCCTGCGACGACCCGCTGCCACGCGAGCGGAACCGCGGAGGCTCCCCATCGTGCGCCGAGCAGGCCGCCTGCGATGGCCGCCACCGTGTCAGTATCTGCGCCCGACCTCACCGCGGCCTCAAGCGCACGCGCGAAGTGCAGGGAGGGAGTATCGGCCGGAACGGGTGTGCGAACGATTGCTGACCAGGCTGCCTGCAGTGCTGCCACTACCCAACCGTTGTTGGCGATTTCGTGCGGCTCGGCGTGCTCGGCTGCGTCGAGCCGCTGGGTCCAGACAGCAGCCCGGTCGGGTGCTAGTCGGGCGACCGCACGTCGTAGACCATCGAAGCTTCCGTGCTGCACCGCGTGCGCGATCGCGTGGCACCAGAGGGCACAGGCCTCGCCAGCCTCAGGATCGGCGTGCGTGAGTGCACTGATCATTCGTGCGGCGTCGTCGAGGGCATCGGGGTCGTCGAGGTAGGCGAGGGCCACAGGAGCAGTGCGCATGAGCGAGCCATTACCCGCTGACTTGCCCTTCAGGGCATGGTGCTTGAGTGCCGCTGCCACGGCTGTGGCAGCGGTGGGACTCGGGCCGGCCGAGGTCAGTACTGCACGGGTCTGGATTCCGACATCGCTGGCGGTGGCGGCCCACCCCGCCCACTCGCGCACCACGTGGTCGAGAGACTCGGGTGCGCGAAGGTCGACGCCCCGTGCGGCAACCTGCGCGATGACGATGGCCATGGAGGTGTCGTCGGTCCACTCGCCGGGGGCCCAATTGAACTGCCCACCGCCTACCATCTCGACAGGCTCGCCATGGATGCGGGCAGGCTCAAATTCGTAGCCCGCGCCGAGAGCGTCACCGCACGCGGTGCCAAGGAGCACGCCCGCGGCCCGATCGGTGTTGAGCGCGCTGGTGTTGGTCTGAGCAATGGTCATATTTCCCCCTTGCGGGTCAGGATACCCCCGGGGTACGACGCGTAGCGATCAAGGGCGAAGCGCTGTTGGCGAGAAGGGTCTCTTGGCAGGGTGACCTCCCGAGCCCTAGTGTTCAATCGGCTGCTACGGCCACTGTCACACCCGTGGATCTATCGTCGGCCGCTGTGCGGCCGCATTGAGGGAGCAACATGAGCGAGAACGAGTTCGAGATTGTGGAAGTTATCACCGAGGTCACAGATGGCGAGGGCAACCTGATCATCGATGACCTCGTCACCGTCGTCGACAGCGATGGAAACGTGGTTGCCAGCGACGAGACGATCATCATGCAAGACGCCGAGGGCGACATTGTCATCGACGAGATCGTGTCGGTGATCGGCGAGAATGGCGAGCTTGAGGTTGTCGCCGAGGAGATTGTGGTTGGCCTCAACGAGGGCTGAGCGCGTTGTCTCCGCCCCTCGCGAGGGGCGGAGACGCAGCACCTAGTGGCAGTGCTAGCACCCCCGCGTTCCGACCGCTCGAAGCCAGCGGGTCGGGCCCGGGGTGGGTGTCAGCTCGATCGGCCCGCCTCTGCGCACCACCCTCTTCTGAAACTGGTAGCGCTCGCCCTCGCAGGTGTCGCACCCGATGGCCTCGTTGAGTGCATGCCAGCGCTTCTTCCACGCAGCGGCTGCGTCGATCGATGCGGAGACCCACGGTCCTCCCACCAGCTGGCAGTACTGCCCACTCTTGGGTGCGTCGAGCAGCGGACAGCGACGGTCGAGCTCGCGCGTGAGGGTGCAGACGTCGCTGCTGATCACGATCGGAGCGTCGGCGGTGAGGTCGAGCACCTCCCATCTCCCCTCGGCCACGCGAACGACACGCTCGATCGCGAACTCGCGCGCTCGGTCAAACACGCGTTGCTTCCAGTCGGAAATTCCGCGTCGTGCGCCCACCGCCACGGTCGCGGGCTCAACCCATTCGCTGGCACGCTCTGCGAGATCTCCGGGCAGGGACTTCACGCCGTACTGGTACCAGTGCTGACGAAGCTCGTCGCGACGGTGCTGGGACTCCTCAGCGAGCGTCGCCACGGGGCCGAGCACCGATCCGATGATGAGGATCTCTCGCAGCGGCCAGGGGTCGGTGGTGGGCTGATGCGCCGCGACCGCCCCGAACGCCTCGAGCGCCAGCTGCGACTGGAGCCGTAGACGCACCCCTCGGTCGTTGACCAGCAGCACCTGCCGACGCCACGATTCCGCCACCACGACGGGGTCGCGCGGCGCCCAGTGGCGCAGACGCCCGCCGGTCGATAGCTGGCCTGGTTCGGGGGCAGCTGGGCTGTGCACCGTCGGCCGCACGGAGTCTGGGGCTTGCTTGCCCTCGTTCCACGGCATTCGGGCGGTTGGCATCGTGCTGGTGTCATTCATGGGCGGAGTCGCCTCACTGGCCCTCACGGGTCCCGTCTCTTCACCGCCCGGTGTGGGCGGTGCGGGTCTTCCCCTGGGGGCACCGTGCGCGGAGCGCGGTTGCCGTGGACGACAGCCAGGGGGCTTGTGTCGTCACCTCGTGACCACCACAAACGCTACGTGACGGCACTGACAGTGGCGTGCTCAGCCGAGGGTGGTGAGCCAGTCCGTGAGCGCCGATCCGAACTCGTGCGGTGACTCCTCGTGGGGGTGGTGCCCGGTGTCGAGCACGCACTCGGTGTAGCGGCCCGTGGCGAAGTCGGCCGAGCCGGCCACGCTCGACAGCAGAATCGATGGGTCGAGCCGCCCGTGAACCTGCAGCACAGGCATGGTCACGGGTGACTCAAGTATCGAGGTGAAGGCCCGGCCGTCACGACGGGGAATCGACCGAATCGCCCACCGGTGATACTCGAGGGCACAGTGTGCCGATGCGGTCGCGAGCATGGCCGCGCGGAAGGTCGACTCAACATCGTTGTTGAGCCACCCGGTGTGTGCCGACCGCTCGCGCAGAATGCGTCCCACCGCGCTGGCATCGTCGTGCACGAGTCGGCGCTCCGGCAGGATCGGCACCTGGTAGCCCCAGACGTAGCGCGCTGCCCGACGTTGTGCACGGTCGCGCCGCAGGGCCTCGCGCAGCGTATTCGGGTGGGGCATCGACACCGGCACGATGGCTCGCACCACGTCGGGGTTCGTGCTGGCAAGCGTCCAGGCGAGCAGGCCACCCCAGCCATGCCCCACCACCACGGCATCGCGCGCTCCTAGCGAACGCACCACTCCCAGGATGTCGGTGGCGAGGCTGAGTGGGTCGTAGCCGTGAGGGGTCTTGTCGCTGCCGCCGTAGCCGCGCAGGTCGATTGCCACCGCGCGGTAGCCGGCCTCGGCGAGCTGCGGCACCAGGGTTCGCCACGTGTACCAGTACATCGGGAACCCGTGCAGTAGCAGCACGAGCGGCCCTGTTCCTGCCTCAACCAGGTGAAAGCGGGCGCCGTTGGCCGAGACGGTGCGATGGGTCCAGGCCCCGGGAACGGCGATGGCATCGGCAGGATCGGGCAGGGTCACCGAGCGGTGTGCCCCTGAACCGCTGGCTCCCCCTGAGTCAGGTGCAGGTGGCTGGCGATCACGGTGCGGGTCTCGTCGAGAGCCGCGACCGACCTTTCGGGCCCCTTGAGGCCCGAGAGTCGCTTCTTGCCCACGAGTCCGAGCACGGCCGCGACGATGAACAGGAACAGAGTGACGATCAGAAAAGCCAGCCACGGTGCGAGGCCGAGTTGGATCAGCCCGTACGCCGCCGTGATGAGCAGAAAGATGAAGCCAAGGAACCCGAGGGTGCCGGCCCCGATGAGAAGCACCGATGAACCCGCGGCCTTCTTGACGCTCTGTGAGAGCTCGAGCTTGGTGAGCTCGATCTGGTTGCGCACCAGAGACTGCACGTCTTCGGTGGCTTGCGCCACGAGCATGCCGAGGGAGGGCTCGCTGCCGTTCGATGCGCCCATGGTGGTCCTCCGTATGGTTCGCGCCGAACAGTGGTCCGGCGAGTGGCGGGAATGCAGTCAGGCTACCCGTTATTGCCCGTCGAGTCGGAGGCACCGGGTGAATCGGGTGCCCCGTACACGTCGGGCACCCCGTCGTGGTCGGAGTCACTCTCCTCGATCTCGTCGATCTGCGCGTAGTGACGGTTGCGGGCCAGGATTGCCACCGCTGCCACAAGGGCGGAGGCGACAGACGCCGTGAGCACCGCGAGCTTGGCGCTTCCCACGAGCAATGATGGCGCCGGATAGGCGAGTTCGGAGATGAGCAGCGACACCGTGAAGCCGATCCCGGCGAGCATGCCGATGGTAGCCACGTCGGCCCACCGGATGGTTGAGCTCAGCTGTGCCCGGGTGAAGCGAGCGGTGGCCCAGGCCCCCAGGGTGACCCCAATCGGCTTCCCGACCACGAGCCCCACGATGACCCCGAGCGACAGCGGCGACGCGAGCGACTCGACCACGTTCACCGAGCGGAGGTCGATACCGGCCGAGAACAGCGCGAAAAGCGGCACGCAGAGGGCGGCCGACAGAGGCTGGATGAGGTGCTGCATCCGCTCGGCGGGGGCATCGGCCTCGCCGGCGTCGGGCTTCACGCGCGTCAGCAATCCCAGCGCCACACCCGCGATGGTGGCGTGCACTCCGCTCTCGTGCATGCAGTACCACGTGGCGAGTGCGATGGGCACGTAGAGGAAGGGTGATCGCACACGCCTACGCTGGAGCACCACGTAGAGGGCGAGCAGCGCGATAGCCGCCACCAGCCACAGGGGTGCAAATCCGCTGGAGTAGAACAGCGCAATGATCACGATGGCCCCGAGGTCGTCGACTACCGCCAGGGTCAGCAGAAAGGCGCGCAGCGCGACCGGAAGCCGGCGTCCGACCACGGCGAGCACCGCGAGCGCGAAGGCGATATCGGTGGCAACGGGGATCGCCCAGCCCGTGGGCTGGCCCTCGGCAGAAGTGGCGTTAATCGCAAGGAAGATCAGCGCGGGCACCACCATGCCGCCGATTGCGGCTGCCACGGGTACCACCGCACGGGAGAGCCGGCTGAGGCTTCCCACCACAAACTCGTGCTTGAGCTCAAGCCCTGCCACGAAGAAGAACACGGCCAGCAGGCCGTCGGCCGCCCATTGGCTCACTGACAGGCGCAGGTGACCGACACCCACTTCGAACTGCGATACGGCGGCGTACGAGTCGGCCCACGGCGAGTTGGCCCAGACCATCGCCACGACGGCGGCTCCGAGCAGCAGGAGGCCACCAAGGGTCTCATCGCGCAGCACCTCCAGGGCGCGAACGCGCTCGCTCAGGGGCGGCCGCTCGAAGAGCGTGTTGGCTGGTGTGTTCACGAAGTCACCCTAGGGCGGCCGCGCGAGGCATCAGTCCTCGTCGGCGGCCTGGGACAACCCCTCGGAAATGAGTTGCATGACATTGGGATCGGCGAGCGTGGTGGAGTCGCCGATCGACCTGTTCTCGGCGACGTCGCGCAGAAGCCGGCGCATAATCTTGCCCGAACGCGTCTTCGGAAGTTCGGCGACCGCCATGATTCGTCGTGGTTTGGCAATGGCCCCAATCTCGCGAGCAACGTGATTGCGAAGTTCTGCCAGCAACTCATCATCGCTCGCATGGGTGCTACGCAGAATGACAAATGCCACGATGCCCTGACCGGTAATGGAGTCGGATGCTCCGACCACGGCCGCCTCGGCAACCGCAGGGTGCGAGACCAACGCTGACTCGACTTCGGTGGTGGAGATGTTGTGGCCCGAGACCAGCATCACGTCGTCGACGCGACCCAGAAGCCAAATGGCTCCGTCGTCGTCGAGCTTCGCGCCGTCACCGGCGAAATACAGGCCAGGAAAGCGTGACCAGTACGTCTCCTTGAAGCGCTCGGGGTCTCCCCACACTCCACGCAGCATCGACGGCCATGGCTCGGTGAGGGCGAGGTAGCCGCCGTGTCCGTTGCCCTGCGCTTCGCCGGCGTCGTTCACCACCGCGTAGGAGGTGCCAGGAAGTCCTCGCATGGCCGATCCGGGCTTGGTCGCCGTAACGCCGGGCAGAGGGCTGATCATGATCGCGCCCGTCTCGGTCTGCCACCACGTGTCAACGACGGGGCATCGGTTGCCACCGATGACTGTGCGGTACCACATCCAGGCTTCGGGGTTGATGGGTTCGCCCACGGAGCCAAGCAGGCGCAGGCTCGTGAGGTCGAATCGTCCCGGAATCTCGTCGCCCCACTTCATGAAGGTGCGGATGGCGGTGGGCGCGGTGTAGAGCTGGGTGACGCCGTACTTCTCGATGAGCTCCCACCATCTGCCCTGGTGCGGGGTGTCGGGGGTTCCCTCGTACACCACCTGGGTGACGCGGTTGGAGAGCGGGCCGTACACGATGTACGAGTGGCCGGTAACCCAGCCGATGTCGGCCGTGCACCAGTACACGTCGGTGTCGGGCTTGAGGTCGAAGACGTTCCAGTGGCTGTAGGAGACCTGGGTGAGGTAGCCGCCGGTGGTGTGAAGGATTCCCTTGGGGCGCCCGGTGGTGCCAGATGTGTACAGGATGAACAGCGGGTGCTCGCTGTCGAACGATGGGGCCTCGTGGGTATCAGGCTGGGCATCGACGAGGTCGTGCCACCACACGTCGCGCTCGCTGTTCCAAGCCACCTCTTGGCCGGTGCGCCGCACCACCAGAACGTGGCGCACGCTGGGCGACTGAGCGGCGGCTTCGTCGACCGCGGCCTTGAGGAGCATCTGGGTGCCACGCCGGTTCTGGCCATCGGCCGTAATCACCACCGATGCTTGAGCGTCGTCGATACGCGAGCTCAAGGCCTCGGCGGAGAAGCCAGCGAACACCACTGAGTGCGGCGCTCCGATGCGGGCGCAGGCCAGCATCGCGATGATGGCTTCCGGAATCATGGGCAGGTAGATGGCGACGCGGTCGCCCGCCTGAACACCGAGCGACTCCAGCGCGTGGGCTGCGCGGCTTACCTCGCGCAGCAGGTCGTTGTAAGTGAGCGATCGGGTGTCGCCGGGCTCGCCCTCGAAGTGGAAGGCCACCTGCTCGCCGTGGCCGTCGGCCACATGGCGGTCGACGCAGTTAACGGCCACGTTGAGCTTGCCGCCGATGAACCACTTCGCGAAGGGCGCGTCGGACCAGTCGAGTACGTCGTCGAACGGGGTGTCCCAGGTCAGTCGGCGGGCCTGCTCGGCCCAGAAACCGAGGCGGTCGTTCTCGGCCGCGGTGTAGAGCGATTCGTGGGCGTTCGCCTCCTGGGCGAAGGCACCCGACGGGGGAAACAGTCGGAGCTCACGACTGAGGTTTTCAACGGCGTCGTTAGTCATGGAACGATTATTGTGTGTTTCGTTCGATTTGAGGCAAGTTTCGGGAGAGACATCGAACCTCTCTCGCGGTGTGCCGACTGCGGCACCGAGTAGACGTGGGTGCGTCGGGAACTGCGAGGTACTCTTGAAGAGTTCATCGGGGAGGGCACCATCCAGTCGTTATCCACTCGTATCCAGTCTTTCGAGGCACTAGCACCGGGAGTTTGACACATGCGTCTGCGCGTCATCGCTCCCGTGCTCCTCGCGATTGCGGCCGTGGTCGGACTCGTACTGGGCGCGGTGCTGCCTGGCCAAGCCGCGCTCACCGGCCAGGCGGGCAAGCCCGCGTCGGGCCAGGGCCAGGGCGATGGTGCGGTCGCGGTGCCGGAAGGCTCTGGCGCGGGAGCCAGCGCTGAACCAAGGTCCAACAATGGCAGCGTGTCAGATACCAACGGCCCTCAGCCCGAGTACGCCGTCACCAAGCTTGAGGCAGGCGGGCCTGCGGCTCCAGGCAAACCCGCCTCGGGCCTGAAGCCGCCGCAGTTCGTGGTGGTGTCGTTCGACGGCGCGTGCAAGACCGAGTTGTTCAAGCACTACCTCGACGTGGCTCAGCGCAACAATGCTCGCTTCACGTTCTTCCTGTCGGGGCTGTGCATCGTGCCCGACGCCAAGCGATTCGACTACAAGCCCCCTCTCAAGCCGGCCGGCAGCTCGGCAATCGGGTTCGGCGAGGTCACCAACATTCCCGATCGCATCCGCGACCTCACAGCGGCGTATGAAGCCGGACACGAGATCGGTACCCACGCCCTCGGACACTTCTGTGGCAAGGGAGGAGTCGATGACTGGAACTCGGCGCAGTGGAAGAGCGAGCTCACCCAGTTCAACGGATTCGTCGACAACTGGCGCGACAACCTGCCGCCCGCTCTGGCCAAGGGGCTGCCGGTTCTACCCTTCAACTCCTCGGTGGTGCAGGGTATTCGCACGCCGTGCCTCGAGGGGAGTCGCAGCCAGATGCTGCCGGTGTTCCGCGACTTCGGATATTCGTACAACGCCTCCGACGGCGGCGAGCTCGCGTGGCCTATCACCGACAAGTACGGGCTGTGGGAGTTTCCTCTGCAGACCATCAAGGTGGTGGGCTATGACCGCTCCAACCTGTCGATGGACTACAACTTCCTGTGCGCGCAAAACGACTGCGTTAACACGGCCACCACCGACGTGAGCGATCGCATTGAGACGTCGACCAAGGAGTCGTTCGATGCGGCGCTCAAGGCGGTGTGCCGCGGCAACAGGGCGCCCTTCTTCGTGGGCAATCACTTCAACAACTGGGTGAACGGTGCGTATAAGAACGCCCTCACTCAGTTTGTCGACGGGGCCAAGGATGTATGTCCCGACGTGCAGTTCATCTCCAATGCCGACCTCGTGAAGTGGCTCAACGCACAGAGCCCCGCCGTGCTCGAGTCGCTGCAGGCCCGCGGAACCCAGTCGTACTGAGCTTCTGAGTGACTGGCCGACATGACGCGTGATCCGCTTGCCCCACTGGCCACCCTCGAGGGCGTAGCGGAGGCCCTCGCGGCCGCAACTCGCGCTGTCGACGACCTGCACTGGGACCGTGCCATTCGATCGCGGCGCGGAGAGATCACCGCTGAATCAGTGGTGAGGGGTGCGCGCGACTCGGCAGCGATGGAGGGGGCCGAGGTGCCACTCGACGCGATGCGGGCCGGGCGGGCGCTCGATGAGTCACCCGTGTGGCAGGCCGTGGCGTCGGCGCTGCGCGTGACCGCCGAGGTGCCGCGGCTGCTCGACACGGTCGGGGTGGCGCCGGCCCAGGCCTTTGCCCGGCTGGCAGCCCTGGCGGGCACCGGATTCGTACCGGCCGAGCGGCTGGGCCGCCCGCGCGACGATCTTGTTGCCGACGATCCGCTGCGCATCGGCGCGCTGCCCCCGCCGGGAGAGGTTGCGGCGCGGCTCGACACCCTGGTGCGCATTCTCGTGGCACCCACCGAGGCGCCGGCGCTGGTGGTGGCCTCGGTGGTGCACGGCGAACTGCTGGCCCTGCGACCCTTTGCGTGGGGTAGCGGGCTGGTGGCGAGGTCGGCCATGCGGCTGGTGCTCGGCGCCCGCGGGCTCGACCCCAACCTCATCACGGTGCCGGAGTCGGGGCTGTGGACCGCGGGCCGCACCGCCTATGTCTCGGCTGCGCGCGGGTTCATCTCGGGTAAGCCCGAGGGGCTCGCGGCATGGATCGACCTCAACTGCCGGGCTGTTGCTGAGGGCGCCCGCGCCGCAGCTGGCTAGCGCGGAGAGTAAGGGTTATCGGCCTCGTCGACGCGCCGCGTACCACGCGAGGCTCAGGGCCGCTGCGCCCACGGCACCCACCGCTCCGACTGCCATTGCCTTCGCCTCGGTGGTGGAGAGCGCCGAACGCATCGCGACCGGCTTCTCGAAGTCGAGAATCGGCCAGCCGCGATCGAGGGCGATCTGGCGAAGCTCGGAGTCGGGGTTAACCGCCACTGGGTTGCCCACCAGTTCCAGCATCGGAAGGTCGGTGTGCGAGTCGGTGTAGGCGTATGACGCGGCGAGGTCGAAGCCGCGTGAGGCTGCGAGCTCGACCATGGCGTCGGCCTTGCCCTGTCCGTAGGCGTAGAAGAGGATCTCACCGGTGTAGAGGCCGTCGACGATTTCCATTTGGGTGCCCACCGCGAGGTCAACGCCGAGTCGATCGCCGATTGGCTCCACCACCTCGGTGCCGCTCGACGAAATGATGATCACCTCGCGGCCCGACGACCGGTGGTGGGCGATGAGCTCGTCGGCCTCGACGTAGATCACCGGTTCGACGAGGTCGTCGAGAGTCTCGGCCACGATGGCGCGGACCTGCTCGACCGACCATCCGCGGCAGAGCGCGCTGAGGTAGTGGCGCATCTGCTCCATCTGGTCGGCGTCCGCACCCGAGACGAGGTACACAAATTGTGCGTACGCGCTGCGTAGTACGTCGGCTCGACCGATCAGCCCTCCGTCGTAGAAGGGTTTCGCGAACATCAGAGAGCTCGACTTGGCCAGGATCGTCTTGTCGAGGTCGAAAAATGCGGCCCCCACTGGTGGCTCGGTCATGTTCTGACAATAGGCCCGTGACTCGTGGTGGAGCCGCTCCGCGGTGCGTCCCCAGCACGCCCGGGCGGCGGTTGTGCACAACTTCCCTGCCGTGGGACCACGCGGGGGTCAGCCGCAGCACGATCACCCCATGTGGAGAACTCGCCCGGCACCGTCCAACTCGCCCTCGAGGGCTGCGCGTCATGACGCCACCTCGGCCGCGCGCACGCTCGTGATCACGGCGAGCGCCACCCTCCTCGACGATCTTCTCCGACTCGCGGCCGCTGCGTCGGTCGAGGTTGAGGTGGCCGCGCACGCGCAGGCGGCCGCACGCTCGTGGCATCGAGCCCCCCAGGTGGTCGTGGGGGCCGACCTACTCGACGCGGTGATCGTTACCGCGCCACCACGACGGTCTGGTGTGCTGGTGGCTCACACGGCGACGCCGGGTGCAGATGTCGAATCCTCGCTCTGGCGTCGGGCCGTCGAGGTGGGCGCTGAGCATGTGGTGTCGCTACCCCAGGGTGAGACTTGGCTCGTGGCGCGCCTCGCCGAAGGAGCATCCGGTGCACGAGCGCTGGCACCGCTGCTCGTGTTCATGGGGGGGCGAGGTGGTGCGGGAACCAGCACGGTTGCCGCGTCGGTAGCCCTCAGGGCAGCACGATCGATGGGTCCCGCAGCCCTCATCGACCTCGACCCGTGGGGTGGGGGCCTTGACCTCATGCTCGGCATTGAGGAGTCGAACGGACTCCGCTGGCCCGAACTGAGCCAAACCGTGGGGCGGGTTGCCCCTGAGGCCCTCATCGAGGCCCTACCTCGAGTTGAGCAACTGTCGGTCCTGTCCTGGGACCGTGGTGCTGTAATCGACCTTCCTCCCACTGCGGTGTCGTCGGTGCTCGACGGCGCGCTGCGCGGGTTCGAGTTGGTGGTGGCCGACCTCGCACGCACTCCGTGTGACGTCGGTGCAGAGGCGCTGCGCCGGGCGAGCGCACTGGTGGTGGTTGTGCCACGCGAGATTAGAGCCGTGGCGGCGACCCAGCGGCTGCTGGGCGCTGTGTCGGGGCACTCGGCGCCCGTGTGGCTGGTCACCCGAGGTCCCGGCCCGGCGGGGCTCGACGCTCTCGAGGTGGCTTCGGCTCTCGACCTCGAACTCGTCGCCGACCTGCGCCACGACCCCCGCATCGCGGCGGCGGTTGAGCGAGCCGACCCATTCGTTGAAAGCGGCCCTCTCACCCGAGTTGCCGACACCGTTCTCGCCATGCTGCAGGCCAGTGAGCGTGCTGCGTGAGCACGTACTCCGAGGGAACCTCGTCGAACACCGACTCTGCGCTTTCGGC
>Ga0114966_10002582_pt1 | contig 16085 bp, 12 predicted proteins | sample M_130207_XF_Meta_FD_87029 | JGI IMG/M metagenome (GOLD analysis project Ga0114966, IMG submission 87029) | Freshwater microbial communities from Lake Montjoie, Canada to study carbon cycling - M_130207_XF_MetaG | ecosystem: Environmental > Aquatic > Freshwater > Lake | place: Lake Montjoie...
CAGACTTCGCCGCTGGTGACACGGAAGTACTCGAACAGGTTGATTCGCTGCACCTTGGGGAACAGCCACTTGTTCACCCCGACCAGGACGCCCGCCGCCCCGGCGGCACCGACGAGGCCGTGGACCAACCCCTCGAGCATGTAGGGAATGCGGATGAACCAGTTCGACGCGCCGACGAGCTTCATGACCTCGATCTCGCGACGTCTCGACATCATCGCCGTGAACGTGGTGTTCAAGATGAGCAGCACCGCCACAGCCAACAGGATGAGAGCCGCGGCGAGCAGACCGATGCGCACGAGGTTGGTGAGCGATTCGAGGTTGCGCAGTGTCTCGCTCGCGTAGCGCACCTCATAGACCCCGGGTTTGTCCTCGAACTGCTTGCCCAGCTGCGCGATTGCGTCCGCGTCGTTGTCGACCGGTACGACGCGGTACGACGGCGGGAGCACGTTCTGGGAGATCGAGTCGATCAGCTCCTGCTTGTCGGCGAAGAGCTTCTTGAACTCCTCGTAGGCCGCAGCCTGATCGAGGTACTTGTAGGACTTGATCTCGGAACCCGACTCGTCGAGAACCTTGCGGATCGCGGTGTCCTCGTCGGGGGTGGCGGCGGGCTTCATGAAGATGATGAATTCGATGCCCCCCTTCCACTGTGAGGTGAGGGAGTCGGCGCCCTTGCCGACGAGGATCGACACGCCGAACAGCGCGAGGCACACGAACACCGTGAGCACGGCGGCGACGGTGAGCCACACGTTGCGCCACAGGTTGGTTCCGGTCTCCCGGATCAGATATTCGACTCGCAAGGCCACTACTTCATCACCTACTCGTAGACGCCACGCGACTGATCGCGCACGATGTTGCCCTTGTCGAGCTCGATCACCCGACGGCGCATCGTGTCGACGATGCCGCGGTCGTGCGTTGCCATCACCACGGTGGTGCCCGTGCGATTGATGCGATCGAGGAGTCGCATGATGCCGACCGAGGTGGCGGGGTCGAGATTGCCGGTCGGTTCGTCGGCGAGGAGGATCAGGGGCCGGTTCACGAATGCCCGAGCGATCGACACGCGCTGCTGCTCGCCACCGGACAGCTCGTCGGGGAAGTTGCTGGTCTTGCTGCCCAACCCGACGAGGTCGAGGATGGCTGGCACCTGCTTCTTCACCACGTGCTTCGGTCGACCGATGACCTCGAGCGCGAACGCGACGTTCTCGTACACCGTCTTCTTCGGCAGCAGCTTGAAGTCCTGGAAGATGCAACCGATGTTGCGCCGCAGGTAAGGCACGCGCCACCCGGAGAGCTCACCGAGGTCCTTGCCCGCAACGATGATGCGTCCTTGATCCGGTGTCTCCTCCTTGTTGAGGAGGCGGATGAAGGTGGACTTGCCCGACCCCGACTGGCCGACGAGGAAGACGAACTCCCCCTTCTGGATATCGGCCGACGCATCTCGGAGCGCGACGGTGTCCTGTTTGTACTGCTTCGTGACGTTCTCGAGCTTGATCATCGGTTGACGTACGCCTCGCGGGCTAGCCGGATCGAAGATGAGGACCGCTGGACCCTACCAGCGCACCAAACCGAATCTGCGTCATCCCCGGCACGCTGCGTGGTCACGAGGCACCGGCTTCGGCCCGTTGCCAACGCAGCACGGACTCCATGAACTCGTCGATGTCGCCTTCGAGAACGCCGTCGACATCGCCGGTCTCGTGACCGGAGCGCAGGTCTTTCACCATGCGATACGGCTGCAACACATAGCTGCGGATCTGGCTGCCGAAGTCGACCTTCTTGGCCTCACCGGCGATGGCCGAGATCTCTGCGTCGCGCTTTTGGCGCTCGAGGTCGAGCAGCTTCGCTGCGAGCACCTGCATGGCCCGGGCGCGGTTCTGGATCTGGCTGCGCTCGTTTTGACACGACACGACGATGCCCGACGGAAGGTGCGTGATGCGCACGGCGGAATCGGTGGTGTTTACGTGCTGGCCGCCTGCGCCCGACGAACGGAACACGTCGACGCGCAGTTCCTTCTCGTCGATCTCGACCTCGTTGGCCATGGCCTCGAAGAACGGCGCGACGTACAACGACGCGAACGCCGTCTGGCGCTTGCCCTCGTTGTTGAACGGCGAGATGCGCACCAGGCGGTGGACGCCGTGCTCGGCGCGCAACATGCCGTAGGTGTTGCGACCGCGCACGATGAACTCGGCGGTGGTGATGCCCGCCTCCTGGCCCTCGTTCACCGCGTCGAGCTCGAACCCATAGCCATTGCGCTCGGCCCAGCGCCGGTACATGCGTAACAACATCTCGGCCCAGTCCTGGGCGTCGGTACCACCGGCCCCGGCCTTGATCGTGCACACCGCATCGCCCGCGTCGTATTCGCCGGTGAACAGGGCGCGCATCTCCAACTGCTCGAACTGCGCGGCGACCTGGGCGATCGCCTCGCGCACCTCGGCCTCGACCGAATCGTCGGCCTCTTCCCGGCCGAGCTCGAACAGCGTCTCGGCGTCTTCGATGCGTAGGGCGAGCCGATCGCAGACCGCGAGATCGTCGAGCACCGCGCTCATCTCGGTCTGCACCCGGCGCGCTTCTTCGGGATGATCCCAGAGATCTGGCCGGCTCATCTCGGCTTCGAGCTGCGGAAGCCGCGCCCGGAGGTCGGTGACGCGCAAGAAGTGCTCGGCTTGAGCCAAGCGTTCGCGGAGCGCGCGGAGGTCATCGGTGAAATCCTGCATCGAATAGTCTCCGGTTCAACGCCCGTGACAGAGCTTGAACTTCTTGCCGCTCCCGCACGGGCATGGTGCGTTGCGCGGGGTCTTCTCGAGATCGGACTTCACGACCGGCCGTTGGACAGCCTGAGCATCGTCGTCGTCATCGGCGGTCAGCCCCAGGCCGTCGCTCGACGCGTTGGCGATGGCCGCCATCCCTCGCGGGGTATCGTCAGCGGCCAAGTACTGCACGTTGCGGAGCTCTTCGGCCGGTGCCGGCTGTTCCTCGACCGCAACCTGCACGTGCGTGATGTAGCGGACGAAGTCGTCGTTGATGCCGGTCATCATGTGGCCGAACATCTCGAAGCCTTCGCGCTGCCACTCGACTGCGGGATCTTTCTGACCCATGGCTCGCAGGTGGATGCCCTCGCGCAGGTAGTCCATCTCGCCGAGGTGCTCACGCCAGCGGGTGTCGATGATGCGCAGCATGACCTGGCGCTCGACGTGGCGCATGATCTCGGGGCTGAGCTCGGCTTCGCGACGCTCGTACAAGGCGGATGCGTCGCCCATGAGCAGCTCGTAGAGCTCGTCGGACGACATCGACCGACGAAGGTCGTCGACGGCGAGGCCGGTGGGCCAGTAGTTGTGGACCTCGGTGAGCAGGCCGTCGACGTCCCAGTCCTCGGCATAGTCGGCGGCAGCATGCGCGGTGACGAGTCCGTCAACGGACGCCGCGATGGCCTCGAGGGTGCTCTCGCGAAGGTCGCCACCTTCGAGGATCCGGTCACGGCGCTTGTAGATGACCTTGCGCTGCTCATTCATCACTTCGTCGTACTTGAGCACGTTCTTGCGGATCTCGGCGTTGCGCTGCTCGACGGTGTTCTGGGCGCGCTCGATGGCCTTGCTGACCATCTTCGCCTCGATGGGCACGTCGTCGGGCAGTGCCTTGCCCATGACCCAGCTCATCGCGCCGGTGGCGAAGATCCGCATGAGCTCGTCGTCGAGGGACAGATAGAAGCGGCTCTCGCCCGGGTCGCCCTGGCGGCCGGAACGACCACGCAGCTGATTGTCGATACGGCGCGACTCGTGGCGCTCGGTGCCGAGCACGTAAAGGCCACCGAGCTGGCGCACCTGGTCGCCCTCGGCCTTGGTTTTCGCGCGGTGCTCAGCCAGCAGCTGGTCGTAGCGCACCGCACCTTCGGGCGATTCGATCTCGAAACCCTCGGCGTTGAGGTCGTGCAGGGCCAAACCTTCGGGGTTGCCGCCGAGCAGGATATCGACGCCACGACCGGCCATGTTGGTGGCCACCGTGACCGCGCCGAGACGGCCGGCCTGCGTGACAATCTCGGCCTCGCGGAAGTGCTGCTTCGCGTTGAGCACCTCGTGGACGACGCCGCGCTTTTCGAGCAGACGGGACAGCTTCTCGGACTTCTCGACGGATGCCGTGCCGAGCAGCACGGGCTGGCCGGAGTCGACGCGCTCGATCACGTCGTCGATCACCGCGTCGAACTTCGCGTCCTCGGACTTGTAGATGAGATCCGATTGGTCCAGGCGCACCATCGAACGGTGCGTGGGGATCGGCACGACCTGGAGCGAGTAGGTGCTCGCCAGTTCGGCGGCCTCGGTCTCGGCGGTGCCGGTCATGCCGGCGAGCTTGTCGTACATGCGGAAGTAGTTCTGCAGCGTGACGGTCGCGAGGGTTTGGTTCTCCTCTTTGATCTTCACGCCCTCCTTCGCCTCGACGGCCTGGTGCAGGCCTTCGGACCAGCGCCGACCTTCGAGGATGCGGCCGGTGAACTCGTCGACGATCTTCACCTCGCCGCCCTGGATGATGTAGTCCTTGTCGCGCTTGTAAAGCTCCTTGGCGCGCAGCGCGGCGGTCATCTGGTGCACGAGGTTGGACGACAGTTCGTCGTAGAGGTTGTCGACTCCGAGGGCGCTCTCCACGGCGTGCACGCCATCCTCGGTGGGCGCGACGATGCGCTTCTCCTCGTCAACGTCGTAGTGCACGTCACGCTGGAGCCCACGCACGATCGAGGCGAACCGGTAGTAAAGCTTGGCGGCGTCGGCAACGCGACCCGAGATGATGAGCGGCGTGCGCGCCTCGTCGATGAGGATCGAGTCGACCTCATCGACGATGCAGAAGTTGTGGCCCCGCTGCACCTTCTCGGCGAGCGACATCGCCATGTTGTCGCGCAGGTAGTCGAAGCCGAACTCATTGTTGGTGCCGTAGGTGACGTCGCACGCGTACTGCGCCCGCTTGTATGCCGAGTCGAACTCGCCGGGCACGACGAGGCCGACCGACACGCCGAGGAAACCGTGCACCTGCCCCATCCACTCAGCGTCGCGGGTGGCCAGATAGTCGTTGACCGTGCAGACGTGCACGCCCTTCGACGAGATCGCGTTGAGGTACACCGGCAAGGTGGACACGAGGGTCTTGCCCTCGCCGGTCTTCATCTCGGCTACCCAGCCGAGGTGCAGCGCGGCGCCGCCCATGATCTGCACGTCGTAGTGCCGCTGGCCGATGATGCGAGAAGCCGCCTCGCGCACGACAGCGAACGCCTCGACCAGCAGATCGTCGAGCGATTCGCCGTTCTCGTGGCGTCGGCGGAACTCGGCCGTCTTCGCGGCCAAGGCGTCGTCGGAGAGCGCGACAGTCTCCGCCTCGAGGGCATTGACGTCGGGCACGAGCGCCTGCAAGGCCTTGACCTTGCGACCCTCACCTGTTTTCAAGAGCTTGTTGAACACACCCATGAGGCCAACACTCTACCTGCCGACCTCGCCGGCCCCAGGGCAGTGGGCACAGAAGTGGGCGGGGCACCTGGCCCACGCCCACTTCGCGTACCTACGAACCCGAGGGGTCAGACCCGCGGTTCTTCGTCGATCAGGCCGACCGAGCCGTCCGAGCGACGGTAGACGACGCCGGTGAGCGTGGTCTCGACGTTCGCGAAGAAGAAGAAGTCGTGGCCTAACAACTCCATCTGCATGGCGGCCTCGGCGGCCGTCATCGGGGTCATGACGAACCGCTTCGTCTTGACGATGTTCATGCCCATCACGTCGTCGATCAACGAGGTGGTGAGCGCCCCTGGCTCGACCCGGGTGGACTTGGTCCCCCCGTGCTGGCGCCGCACGAGCTTGGTCTTCAGCTTGTGCAACTGATGTTCGAGCTTCTCGACGGCCAAGTCGATCGCCTTGTAGGCGTCGGGCGCCGCGACCTTGCAGCGCACCAAGTGGCCGTGACCGTGCATGGTCACCTCGCAGACCTCTTTGCGGTCGGCAAGTCGAGGATTTTTCTCCTCGGACAGATGGACCTCGGCCTGGTCCATGCCCTCGAGGAACTTGTCGAGGCGCCCGATCTTGTCGCGGATCACCTCCTCGAGTCGGGGTGTTACCACCGTTTTCCGGCTGCTGATCGAAATCTGCATGGGGCGACCCTCCTTGCGGGTGGGACTATGTCCAATCAGCTTTCCACGCCGCCAGCTCCGCCGCAGCCAGGCCGCACGGTTCTTTCCCGGCCGGGCTCGTGCCGACCCCGGCCCGGGGGTGTCCAACAGCATGCGCGGGCATGCACCGCAAGGGCACCGCCGGCCCCCAGCGCCGACGCCGCCTGGGCAAATGTGGACCCGGTGGTGACGATGTCGTCGATCAGGAGCACGCCGAGCCCGGCCACGCGTGGCGCTCGGGCTTCGAAGACCGGGCCTACCCGACGAGCGGCGGCATCGAGGCCGGTCTGATGGCCGGCACCGACCCGGCGCAAGGTCGACGCGGTCGGTACACGAAGGACGCGTGCGACCGCCCGAGCCAGGACCTCGGCCTGATCGAAGCCGCGGTCGCGCACCCGCACCGCGGTGGAGGGTGCCCACGTGACGAGATCGACGGGCGGGGCCATGGCGGCCAGCGCCCGGGCGCAGAACGCGACGATGTCACGCCGATTGCGGTACTTGAACGCCAGCATCATCGAACGGGCTGCGTCGTCGTAGCGATAGCAGGCGCCGATTGAGGTGCACCCGGCGATCGCAGGCACCGCGGGTGCGCGTTCGAGCTGGCGCGCGCAGGGCCCGCACGGTGCAGGGCCGATGGTCGCGCACAACGGACAACGGGTCGGAAGGAACATGACACGACGGTACGCAGGACCGATGACACTGCCCGCTCGGCAGATTGTGGCTCGCCTGATCACCGGGCTCGTCGTGTGCGGCGTGGCGGCCTCGCCGTTCGCGTGCTGTTCCTGTTGGCCGGCGTCGCCGGGTTCGCGCTCAGGAGAACCATGGGACTCGGAACGGTGCTCCACGCGGCCACCATCGCGTCGTTTACGCAATGGTGGATGCGCCAGCTCCCCGGACATGTCGTCCTGGTGCCAGCCACATCCACCACCTAGCGGGGCGCTCGATCCGAACCGGATCAGTACCGGTAGTGGTCGCTCTTGAAGGGGCCGTCGGCGGGGATGCCGAGGTAGGACGCCTGCTCGTCGGTCAGCACGGTGAGCTTGACGCCCAGGGCGTCGAGGTGGGCGCGAGCGACCTTCTCGTCGAGCTTCTTCGGCAGCGTGTGCACGCCGAGCTCGTAGTTCTCGGGGTGGGAGAACAACTCGATCTGGGCCACGACCTGGTTCGAGAACGAACACGACATCACGAAGCTCGGGTGGCCGGTGGCGCAACCGAGGTTCATGAGGCGACCTTCGGCGAGCAGGATCACCGAGTGACCGTCGGGGAAGAGGAACTCGTCGACCTGGGGCTTGATGTTGATGCGCTGGACGTCGCTCATGCGATTGAGACCCGCCATATCGATCTCGTTGTCGAAGTGCCCGATGTTCGCCACGATCGCCTGGTGCTTCATGCGTGCCATGTGCTCGGCGGTGATGATGCCCTTGTTGCCGGTAGTGGTGATGTAGATGTCGGCCCGGTCGAGGCAACGCTCGAGCGTGTTCACCTCGTACCCCTGCATGGCCGCCTGCAGCGCGCAGATCGGGTCGATCTCGGTGATCACCACGCGCGCACCCTGGCCGCGGAGCGCCTCGGCGCAACCCTTGCCAACATCGCCGAAGCCGCAGACGACGGCGACTTTGCCGCCGATCATGACGTCGGTCGCGCGGTTGATACCGTCGATGACCGAGTGCCGGCAGCCGTACAGGTTGTCGAACTTCGACTTGGTGACCGAGTCGTTCACGTTGATGGCGGGGAACAGCAACGTGCCGGCCGCCATCATCTGATAGAGCCGGTGGACACCGGTGGTGGTCTCCTCGGTGACGCCCCGGATGCCGGGTGCGATGCCATGCCACAGCTGCTGATCCTCGGCATGGAGCTTGGCCAAAAGGCCGAGGATGATGCCGTACTCCTCGCTGTCGGCCGTGTCCGCCGACGGCACCGCTCCGAGCTTTTCGAACTCGAGGCCCTTGTGCACGAGCAGCGTCGCATCGCCGCCGTCGTCGAGGATCATGTTCGGGCCGCCGCCGTCGGGCCAGCGCAGCACCTGCTCGGTGCACCACCAGTACTCGTCGAGGGTTTCGCCCTTCCAGGCGTAGACCGGGACGCCCTCCGGGTTGTCGATGGTGCCGTTCGGGCCGACGACCGTGGCCGCCGCAGCGTGGTCCTGGGTGGAGAAGATGTTGCAGCTGACCCAGCGGACCTCGGCGCCGAGGCACGTGAGCGTCTCGATGAGCACCGCAGTCTGGATGGTCATGTGCAACGAACCGGTGATGCGGGCGCCCTTCAGCGGCTGTTGGTCCGCGTACTCGGCGCGCAGGGCCATGAGGCCCGGCATCTCGTGCTCGGCGAGCTGGATCTCCTTGCGCCCGAAGGCGGCGAGCGAGAGATCGGCAACCTTGAAATCGTCGATGGCTACTGACATGGGTGACTCCTCGTCGAAGACGCACGCGAACGATCGCGCGCGAGTGGATCTCGACGGGCTGGGGTCTTCTGACACCGCGCACAGCAGCCCTGCGACGCACGCAGCCTAGAGCCGCCTCACAACATCGCGAGGCCCGGCGTCGGGCCGGGATCGAGTCGCTCCTGCGCCGCCAGCTCGAGCGACACGGCATCGCCCAGATAGGCGAGGTCGAGCAGCTGGGCGAGGGGGCCATCTCCTGCGGCCTCGACCTGATGAACGGCGAGGAGCGATTCTTCGAGGACGGGCACGAGCCGCTCGAAGGCGAGGCGCACATCGGGGCGCTCGTAGGCGTGGCGCAACAGCACCGAGGTGAGCACCTGCCGGGTGACGTCGCCGTGCTGACCCCAGCCCGAGATCTCGTCGGCGCCCAGTTCGGGCAATGCGCTCGCGAAGGCCGGAATCTTCGCGTTGAGGTTGCACTGGGCTTTCCAGCGCGCGGCCGCGAGACGTCCTGGCGGGCCACCTCCGGTGACGAGAGGGATGCTGCGGCCGATGCGCCGGGCCAACACCCGGACCACGCCCTTCGGTGCGTCGAGCTCGTCGCGGCGACGGTGCAGTTGGCGCACCGCGTGGTCGAGCGCAGGCTCCAGGCCGGGGAGGAATCCCAACCGGTCGAGCACCACCAAGGGGGCCGCGCACAGCGCGCCGAGGGCCGCACGCGGCACCGGGGCGGAGGGGGCGAGCGCGATCGATGTACCACCGAGCGCAACCACGCGGTCGAACACCGAGCCGGGCACGGCAGTGGCGACGATGGTCGCGCCGAGCGCCGCTGCTTCGGCGAGCAGACGACAGGTTCGTTCGGGCATCTCGTCGTGGTCGATGACCACGACCAACGATCGCGAACCGACCCACGCCGGCAACTCGCCGTCGGTGATCGAGATCACCGGCACCACGCACGTCGTCGAAGCAACCATGGCCACGGCACCCGCCGCGAAACCCGCGGCACCGTTACCCACAATCACGATCGCGGTGGCGTCCTCGGCACGGGGAAGCGCTGCGTCCTGCACCACCAACATGGCCAGCTCGGTTCGCTCGGGGACAAGCCGAAGTGCATCGCCGAGCCCCAGCGAATCGGGGCGGGCGATCGGATCCGAGCGCGGTGTCATACCTCGAAGGTGGGCCGGATGCCCGTGGCGGCCGCGAGCGCGACCAGGCGAACGTGCTCTGCGTCGTCGACGGTGGCGGCTTCGTCGACGAGCAGGATCGGGATGTCGTCCCGGATCTCGTATCGCCGCTTCAGCCGCGGGTTGTACAACGACTGCTCCGACGCGAAGTAGAGCAACGGACCCTTGTCGTCGGGGCACGCAAGGATGTCGAGCAATTGTTGATCAAGGGCCATGGTCGTGAATCCTTGCCGGTGCGGCGTCGGGCGAAACAGTGGTGTCGGGCGAGCAGTGTGGTCAGACGAACAGCGCGCGAACCTCGGCGACGTGCGTGTCGCACGCGGCCGGCGTCGCGGCCTCGAGGTTTAGCCGCAGTAGCGGTTCGGTGTTCGACGGGCGGAGATTGAACCACCAGTCGCCGCAATCGACGGTGAGCCCGTCGAGGCGATCTTGCGGATACGTAGCGTACGCGCCGGCGACGCGCTCGATGACCGCGTGTGCATCGTTGACCTTGGTGTTGATCTCGCCGGAGGCGCTGTAGCGATCGAGTGGCGCGACCAGCTCGGAGAGTTTCTTGCCCGTGGCGCACATGGCGGCGAGCACCACCATCGACGTGATGAGCCCGCTGTCGGCCCGGTAGTTGTCACGGAAGTAGTAGTGGCCGGAGTGCTCGCCCGCGAACGCGGCGCCGGTCTGGGCCATGAGCTGCTTGATGAACGAGTGACCCACGCGCGAACGGACCGCAGTCCCGCCGTTCTCGGCGATGACCTCGGGCACGGCCTTCGAACAGATCAGGTTGTAGATGATGGTCGACCCGGGATCGCGCTCGAGCATGCGAGACGCGACGAGCGCCGTCGTGAGCGACCCGCTGACCCCTTGTGCGCGCTCGTCGACGAGGAATACGCGATCGGCGTCACCGTCGAACGCCAGGCCGATGTCGGCACCGGTTTCGAGTACGCGGGCCATGAGAGCGCGCTGGTTCTCGGGCTGGATCGGGTCGGCCGGGTGGTTCGGGAACGAACCGTCGAGCTCGGGGAACAGGATCTCGATCTCGAACGGGAGCGCCGCGAACACCTCGGGCACCACGAGCCCGCCCATGCCGTTCGCAGTGTCGGCCACGATCTTCAACGGGCGCAGATTCGACTGGTCGATGAACGAGCGCACGTGCGTGGCGAAGTCGGCCAGCAGGTCGAGCGAGGAGATCGACCCGGGTGCCGCGACGCGGGGCAGGGTCTGCTCGGCGAGCGCTTTGATCTCGCGCAGACCGGAGTCCTCGCCGATTGGCTTGGCTCCCGCGAGACACATCTTGATGCCGTTGTACTGCGCGGGGTTGTGCGACGCAGTGAACATCGCCCCGGCGGCGCCGAGCTTGCCTGACGCGAAGTACATGAGGTCGGTGGAGGCCAGCCCGAGGTCGACGATGTCGACCCCCTGGTCGCGCGCGCCCTGGGCGAAGGCCGCGGAGAGCTCGATGCCCGACACCCGCATGTCGCGGGCGACGAGGATGCGCGTCGCACCCTCGTTCGACTGGGCGAAGCGAGCGAACGCGGCGCCGATCGACCGGGCCATGAACGAATCGAACTGATCGGGCACCGTTCCGCGGACGTCGTATGCCTTGAAGATTGCATCGAATGAAGCCATGCGACCCTTACGTTATTGCCTGACCCGGCGAACCGGTGGCACCGACCTCGGCACGAGGCCCAACCGAGCACGCATCAGGTCAGGGCTCCGGCTGTGGTGGCGCAGTCGGTGTGGGCGGCCACCATGGTTGGCTGTCGTCGGCCGGGTGCTTGGCCTCGACGACGACGGTTGGACCGATGCGATTCGCGACAAGGTCGGCGGTCCACCCCAACGGATCGAACAGCGCATCGCGCACCGGTTCCGGCTTCGCGAGGAACAGCCACGCCACACCGGCGATGCCGAACGCGCTCACCAGCATCGACAGCAGATCGATCCCGACGTAGCCGTAGTGCAGACGGACATGCGTGGACGTCGGGATGACCACCATGAGGTTCGGCGTCACGCGATAAGGCCCGTCCGCGCCCGACACCTTCCAGTTGGGGAAGTACGACACCTTTACGAGAACGGGGACACCAATCTGGTCGACGTCGAACTCGACCGAGTCGTCGTTGCTCGTGATCGATGTGACGTTGACGGCCGGCAGTTCCTTACGCGGCGGATCGGGCAACGTCGGGTCCTCGAACAGTCCGCCGTCGGCCGCCGCGTCCTTGCGCCGCTTCGCGACTTCGGAACTGGTGAGCTTCGCCGTCTCGGGGATGGCGTAACGAGCCCACGCGGACGGCCCGGTCTCTGCGCGGAACACGTCCCACAACGCGGGATCGCTGAAGAACTTCGCCGCCGGTTGGAGCCATTCATCCTGGGTCGCATGAACATCGGAATACACGACCGGCTCGAAGCGCAACGGGCTGACAAGCGGCGAGTCGGCCACAGCGAACATGTGCCAGACCCCGGCGGTGGCGATCTCGTCAAGGTCGGGGTGCAACTTCGCGGCGTTGACCGCGGTGTCCGTAAAGGCGAGGTAGTACTTCACGCCCATCAACTGGAGTTGCTTGATCCCGAGGTCGACGTCGAAGCCCGTATAGGGAAGATCGCGTTGAGCCGACGACGGCTGCTTCGAGAGCGCGCTCTGGTTGAGGAAGTGGTACGGCGTCGTGGATGAGGCCTCGAAGTACAGCCCTTCCATGGAACCGATGCACCCGTTGGTGTAGTGCGGCAGCAGCATGGGTGCCATCGGCGTGCCGTACCCCTCGAGCCGCGGACCGTACTCCCACATCGACCGACCGCATCCGTGGGCCGGATCCTTGCCGATGGCATCGACCATCTCGACGAGGCCGTAGAACTCGGGGTAGCCACCCGACGTGCTCGATGGAGCCTTGCGCTCATAGCCCTCGAAGTTCCACTTCGACCACGATGGCAGGAAGCTGGCGTCCTTCGTGCTGTGCATCCAACCCGGCACACCCCAGTGATAGCTGCCGTCGCTGGTGTCTACCGTGCCGCCCGGAACCGAACGAAGCGCCGGAGCAAAGACCACGAAGATCGCGAGGAAGAGCACGGGAGCTGATGCCAACTGCATGCCGCGCGCAGGGCGACGATCGGCGACGAAGCTCACATCGCCCACGAGGTCGACGAGGCCGAGCACAACCATGCCGAACAGCACGTAGCCAGCCGGGAACTCGAGCGCATGCAGCACCGCGTAGGTGGTAGGGCGCAGCACGCTCTCGCCCGCAACGTCGAAGAAGCCGTGCGCACCATGCGCGCTGTTCCACCACGCCTCGGGGAGCTGCAGCGCGGCGATCCAGGCGAGCCCGAGGACCGATGCCAGCACGCTCCCCGCCGTGCTCCGTCGCGCCCATAGCGCAGCCGCCAGCAACGCCAGCAAAAGCGCGCCCAGCGCGTTGGTGTGCATGCCCGGCAGGACGCGACCGACCCTCGACTCGAACGAGCTGTTCGCGACGAGCGCCCGTGTGAGCTCGACGACGACCAGACCGGTCAAGGCGTACGACGCGAAGTAGCGCGCCCAGCGCTTTTCGCGAACGAGTTGCACCGCTTCGGTGAGGGCGATCGCCCCGAGGAGGTACAACGACAGGTAGTAGAAGGGCAGCATCCGGCCGTTCCACAACCGCCCCTCGGGCCGATGGATGAACGCGAGCGCTACCGCGAGGGCGGCCACACCAAGGGCGATACCCAACCGGTTTCGTCGATAGATCGACAGCACGAGGCCGACGACCGCGATTGCGAACATCACCTCGAGCGGCGGCGAGTCGCGAAGGAAGTCGGCCGGGAGCTTGTTGCGGGTGAGCAGGTTCTCCTTGAACAGGAAGACCTTGCCCCAGCCCATGTCGTTCATGTATCTCGACTTCGCAAGGAACGGCAAGGCCCAGAACGCGCCGAGCGCCCCGCCCACCGGCAGCACCGTCGCGAGCGTGCGCAGCTGGGTGACGCCCCAACGGAGCGATGTGTAGATGAGCACGACACCGAGGGCGAAGAAGGCCGGGAACAGATGGCACAGACCAGTGAGCGCGAGCGCGATCGCGGCCCATGCACGCCCGCGGCCGGTACCGACCGCACGGATCGTGAGGCCGATCGCGAGCATCGAAATGGACAGCCCCATGGAGAACGCGAACTCGCCCGCCATGGTCGACGCGATGTTGCCGCCGTAGATGTTGAACGAGCGATCGAACACGAACGGCAACGTGGCCAGCGACAGGAACACCGGCCCGGGGAACGCCATGCCGGCGAGTCGGCCCATGGCCCACGCGTTGAGCGGCATCGTCACGAGGCCGCTCACGATGACGATCTTGAACGCGACGCCGTAGGGCATGCCAACGCTGAGCACGGCCACGATGGCCCCGACGGCGATGGCCGCTTTGCGGTAGCGGACGAGCCCTGGAGCGAGGTGCACCGCCACGAGTGCGGCCACCAGAGCCGACAACACGAGCGCGGCCTGCCACCACACCAGTCCGACGTTCAACATCACGACGGCCAACGACGGGATGATCATGTAGTACTGGAACGCGGGAAAGCCCCCGTACCAGTCGGGCGTCCAGCCGATGAGCCGACCCTTGGGAATCAGGTGATCGCGAAGGTACGCGGGTGCCCACACATGGGCACCCATGTCGCCGCCGGTCGGCGTGGTGTCGGCCGCGATGAGTCGTGGGTGCAGAACCGACAGAATCCAGGTCATGGCCGCGCCCACGACGACAAGGCTGATCAAGGTCTCGGGTCGCGTGTTGAGAAACCGTTCGACCACACGGTCGAACAGCACAGTGGCGCGCGCCGGCCGCGCGGGAGTCAGCTCCTCGTCCCACGGGTTTTGGCCGGCGGTGGACACAGGACCGATGGGGGGATCGGCAAGCGCCGGCGGCTCGTTCATGACGGCGTCCATCGTTGCAGCTCTGTCGGGCTCCGTGGCGGCACGCCCACCGGGTTCCGTTTCTCCGGTCAGCGACCAGCGATCGACAACGGGTCACTCCGCCGAGGGGCGTTGGCGCGGCGCTCGTCGCTGATCTCGTCGAGCACACCCGACAGCGCGATCCGTTCGAGCCGATCCGTCGAGTCGCCGGCGTACCAGCCCCGGTAGCCGCAGCGGGAGCAGGACCGCATCGTGCGGCGTTCGCCGCTGATCGTGATCGAGATCGAGACAAGGGTGTTCGGACAGCACGGACACTGCGCGGCGGACATCGTGGTGGGCCTCCCGGATTCGACCGGGATCCATCGACGTTCCGGCCGCACTCTCAAGGGAAACGCCACATTTCGTTCGTATGTCTGCCACGCAGCGTGGTTTCAGGCTCGGGTCTTGTCCAACAGCAGCACGACCACCGTGGTCGCGTTGAAGCCCACGTGGGTGAAGATCGACAGGCCGAGCCGCCCGCTGCGGTGGGCGAGCCAGCCCACGAACAGGCCGAACACCACGAGCGCGGGCAATTGGAGCAGTTGGAAGTGGGCCAACCCGAACAGGGTCGCGGTGAGCACGACCGCAACGACGGGCTCGACGTGTCGGAGCAACGAGCGCTGCACGAGACCGCGATAGAAAAGCTCCTCGAAGAAGGGCGCGGCGACGGCCACGACGAGGATGAACAGGACCACGCCCCACCAGCTCGATTCCTTGGCCTTGAGGGCCAAGTCGCGGGCGGGCTTCTCGTAGTCATCGAAGGATGAGCCGGTCAGCTTGAGCACCGGCCACGACACCGCGAAGTTCACGAAGTACTGCGCCGCGATGCCGAGCACCAAACCAATGGGCACGTCGCGCGCCTCGACCGCGAGGCCGAAGTCCACGCGGAGCGAGCGCACGCCCCGCAGGTAGGAGGCCACGAGGATCCCGCCGCCGAAGCCGGCCCACAGCGGTAGCCCGAGCAGCGCGACTGCCCATATGGGCGCATCGTCGGCGGTGTCCCAGCCGCCGAGCACGAGGATCATGCTGCCGACGATGCCCGACAGCAGAACTGCCGAGACGAACCCGCCTGCGGCGTCGGGCAGGCCCCATCGACGGGACATATCGGTCGGGGCGGGACGCACCTCCCCAAACTACGCGAGCGACGCGCCGCGGGTGATCACGGGCGGCGGCGCGCTGCGGCGGTCAGCAGGCGCGCGCGTCGACCGGGATGCGCCGATCCTCGAGACGCCAGCCGTTGGGCGGCGACAAGCGATCGGCGTGCCTTCCGCACAGGTCGTGCGCGGCGAGATGACGCTCGGCGTGCACCGGTTCGAGCCACACCGATCGATCGGCGTAGTCGTAGGAAAGGGTGGCCATGGCGTGCATGCTGCACCCAGGGCGGGCGCACCTTCGACTCATGGCGCGCACGCTAACGCTGACCGCGCGCCTGATCGCGGATATCGCCACGCGCCGCGCGACCGACACCTCCCGAGCCTTTCGCACCGCGCGACCGACACCTCCCGA
>Ga0114966_10002584_pt1 | contig 16081 bp, 15 predicted proteins | sample M_130207_XF_Meta_FD_87029 | JGI IMG/M metagenome (GOLD analysis project Ga0114966, IMG submission 87029) | Freshwater microbial communities from Lake Montjoie, Canada to study carbon cycling - M_130207_XF_MetaG | ecosystem: Environmental > Aquatic > Freshwater > Lake | place: Lake Montjoie...
ATGGATCCTCGGCGAGCTTGTCCTGACAAAGACGCACGAGTGAGTCGAGGCCCTTTCGTCCGTCGACGGGCTCGATGGCCACCAGCACGCGCATCTGGGCCGTGATCTGAATCACCGCTCACTGCCTCGCCAGGCGCGGAGTAACGCCGTCCAATCCGGGGCCACTCTGACGGGCCAGTGGATGCTCATCTTGCCGCCGCGCGTGGATTCGAATTCGATCAGGCACTCTTCACCTGCCGCCGACGGCGGTGCGATGAGTTCGACGAAAACCGGTTTGGATTTACCGGGTCGGCGGTTTGCCACTTGGCCGAGCCGCTTCTTCAATCCCATATAGTCCAGCCGCAGTGCCTGCGCGACGGCGTAGACACCATGCTCGCGTGCCAGTGCCGCCGCGGCCTCCCAGATCGACTCCGGCAACTTCGCCCGCCTTGGCTGCATACGGCGATACTCCTCCAATTCGCGCTGCACTTGCACGATTGGCTCCGCTACCGGCTTCCTCTCTTCTCGGTTCATTTCCAGTCGCCTCCTCGCGACTCTTTGAACCTAGCTATCGCGCCCGCTCTTCGTCACGCAGGCTTGCCGAAAGGACACAGAAATTTGAGCATCTGCCCGAGGCCGCGCATGCCGGGGTTTAAATCTTTGCTGGGGCAGCGGATAGAAGGGATCATGCCAGCGGCTGGTGCGGCCGCAGACGGAGCACCGGGATAGGCGTTCTGCTACATTCGACGCCGGGCAAGTGATTGGGAGGGTACCCTGATGCGTCACGCGCGGCTCGGAGGAACGGTGCCGGTACCGAGATTGTCGCTGACGGTGAGCTTCCCTTCCTGCGTCTGACGCTTGATAACGCCGCCCGGCGGCGGCCACTTGTGCGCGACGAGCGCGCTGTCGGCAAGCAGGCCCACAATAGCGTTGGCCGCGATCACAACACGGGCAAATCGTAAACAGGGCTGTCCGGCGTCAACTACTTCTCCCTGTCAGCGACAACTATATTTCCCTGTCGACGACAACTACTCTCTTGGCAAAGCAGCCTTGGCTGCCTAAACTGGTGCTGACCGGAGCACAGGATAAGGCTCTGCAGGGATGCAACCTGAGCGCTGTCTCCGGGCCAGACCAGGTTCGGGGCGAGGTTGACTCGCCCCGGCCGGCCGCCTCGCCAGGGATGGCAGGATTGCGTTAAATCCCGGAGGTCTGGAGGCAGAGCCTCCAGTTCAAAAAAAGCCCTCATGCCTTATTCGTCCTCCGCCTTTTTCTTCTTTGCCTGTTCCATACGATAGCTGCCGATGTTCAGTTCCAGAATCACGCTGTGATGGACGAGCCGGTCGATGGCGGAGGCTGTGGTCATCGGATCCTTGAAGATCACTTCCCACTTCGAGAACGGCAAGTTGGATGTGATCAGAACGCTGCCCCGTTCGTAGCGCTCGGCCAGCAGCGTGAACAGCACCTCCATCTCTTCGCGGCTCTGCTGGACATAGCCGATGTCGTCGAGGACCAACGCTTCGTAGTAGGCCAGCTTCTTAATCGCCCGGCTCAACCGCAGCTCCTTCATCGCCCGCAGCAGATCCTGCACCAGGCGCACGCAAGTGCTGAAAGCCATTTCCGGATTAACTCTTGTCCCAACGCCGACAGCAGATGCGTCTTGCCGCTACCGGGGTTACCGAACGCCAGCACGTTCTCGCGCCGGTCAAGAAACCCGCCGTCGAGCAGCGCCTTCACTTGGCGACCCGCTTTCACCGGCAGCCTGCTCATGTCGAAGTTCTCGATCGTCTTTTCCAGGGGCAGTTTGTAGGCTTGCAGCAAGCGCGTGATGCGATGAGCGCGCCGCTCCTGGCACTCGCGCTCAGCCAGTTCGAGTAAGTACTGCTCGTATCCCAGCGTTTCGCGCTCCGCCTGCCGGGCCTTGTCCTCGAAGCATTCGCGGATCGCGGGCAAGTGCAACTCCCGAAGGTAACGGAGAACCGGGGCGGAACCTACAAACCGCAGATTCATTTTCGCGGCCAATCGCACTTAGTCAGCCGCGAGCGCTGGGGTTAGCCGAAGATCTCTTTGAGCCGGCGGCCGACGATTTCGTGTTCATTCCCGCGCATCATCCACACCGAAATGAGCAGTTGGCCCTTGCCGGGACGCTGCACCTGAATGGGCGGGTCGCTCGCGAGAAGCTGGTCTCCGACCTGCTGGGAGCTGAGGCCGCGGGCGGCTTCGTCCCAATGGACGGTGACGTGAGGGAGTTCGTTGGCGATGACGGGGATGTGCCGTTCCGTGGTAACGCCCTTGACCCCGGCGAGGGCCTGGCGGATGGAGGCCACGCGCGATTCGAGCAGCTTCCATTCGGCGGTGTGGTCCGCCTTCAGGTAGCGCTCCACGGCGGCGAGCAGCCCAACCATCTCTTCCTTACCCACCTTCATGCCGCGGCCGATGCCGCCGTAGGGGGACATGGCGGGCTGGGCGGCTTCGATGAGATCCTTGCGGCCGAGCAGCAGGCCGCTCGCCTGCGGTCCGCGCAGAGCCTTGCCACCCGAGAAGATGACGAGGTCGAAGCCCATCTTCGTGTACTTCGAGAGGTTCGTTTTTGGGGTCGCGTCGGAGGCGGCATCGTTCATCGTCGGGATGCCGCGGGCCTTGCCGATCTTGACGAAATCCTCGGCAGAAACCTGGCCGTTCGGCTCGGCCTTGTTCAGGAAGAAGAGCATGCCGGTGCGTTCGTTGATGGCATTCTCGAGCTCCTGGCGGGTTTCGACGGTGATGATTTTAGCGCCGCAGAGCTCCATTTGGTGTTCGTAGCCGGAGCGGTGCGTGCGCTGCTGGATGACCTCGTAGCGGATGCCGTCGCGGGCGGGGAGTTGGCGGAGCTTGGCGGGGTCGCCCTGCGAGAAGCAGGCGGCGGTGCCGACCGAGATGGCGGAGGCGGCGCCGCAGGTGACCATGCAGGCCGGAGCCTCGAGGAGTTCGGCGAGGCGGGCACCCACCTTCTTCTGCAGTTCGGGCAGGGGGATGAAGTACCGGCCGGCCTCTTCCATGGCCTGGACAACTTCGGGCGGCATGAGCGAACCGCCAAGGACGGTGACAACGCCGACGCCGTTGATAACGGGCTTGATGCCGAGGCTGGCGTAGAGGGAGGACGGGGTGGCGGCCGTGCGCTCCTTGGCGGGGACGGCAGCGGCGGAGGCGGCGGCGGGCAGCAGGGCGGAAGATTGCAGGAGGCGGCGGCGAGAGGTCTTCATAGCAGCGAGTATACACGCCGCGCGGGGGCGTCAGGCCGCCGTCATGACGCGGCGCAGGAAGCGGGCGCCGCGCGGAATGGCGGCGAGTTCGTCTTCGGCGCCTTCGTAGACGAGGCTCAGTAGCCGTTGTAGTGGACGCCGCGGAGGATATCGAAGACGCGGTGGTAGTCGATGAACTGTTCGCGGCCCTGTTCGTCGACCTGATAGAGCTTGACGCGGACGAAGGGGGCGAGGGGGGCGACCTGGGCGAGGCTGCGGTAGTAGTGCTCGCCGGTGTGCCCTTCCTGCTTGGGCCCGTTGGGCCCCTGGCGGCCGGTGAAGTGGCCGGTGTCGAGGACAAGGGAGAAGTTGGGATGGTTGACGGCCTGGTGGAAGCGGAGCATGTCGTCGCCGGTGGAGGTGAGGCCGCTGTGGTTTTGCAGGGCGACGACCATGCCGATATCGGCGCCGATTTCGGCGCAGCGGCGGAGGGCGTCGACGCCGCGGGCGAAGGCGTCCTGGGGGTTGCCGCCGGGGGGCGTGGAGCCGACGAAGACGCGGACGAGGGGGGCGCCGAGGAAGAGGCCGGTCTCCATGGCGACGCGGCATTTTTCGATTTCGGCGTTGATGCGGTCGGGATACAGGCCGAACTCGGTGGAGACGGGGAAGCTGGGGATGGACATGCCGTTATCGAGGCAGAGGCGGCGGAGTTGGCGGAGGTAGATGCGGTCGAAGCTCTTCAGGTGCTGCATGTGGAGATCGACGCCATCAAGATCAAGAGCGCGGGCGGTGCGGATGAAGGCGGGCAGGTCCATTTTGCCGGCGCGGAACTGATTCTGGTAGCTGAGGGAGAGGCAGCTGAGGCGCATCATACAGAGAATCTCCTGCGGGCAGAGAATCTCCTGCGGGTAGGGGTCAGGCGAAGGGCCAGACGCGTTCGATGGTTTTCGACAGCATCCAGTGTTTGTCGTCCTCGTTGAGGAACTTCATTTCGTCGCGGACGACGGCGAGGGTTTGCGGGTAGGTGGCGTGGGGGAGGGAGACGGGCCAGTCGGTGCCCCACATGAGGCGCTGGGGGCCGAAGGCGGCGTGGAGGCGCTTGACGTGCTCCTGGGCGTCCCTCCATCCTGGGCGTCCCTCCAGGGGTAGGCCTGGCGAGAGAGGCTCCAGGTGTGGGAGACCTTGACGAAGAGCTTGGGGTGGCGCTTGAGGGCGATTAACTTCTCGAGTTCGGCGGGCTGATCGACGGGGCAATCGGCCATGTGGTCGATGACGATGGTCAGGTCCGGGAACTGATCGATGGGAGCGCCGATGTCGGGCATGCGCGAGATGGGGGCGAGGATGTTCATGGGCACCTGGAGCTGTTCGCAGCGTTTCCAGAGGGGCTTCATGAGGGGGCCGCGGATCCAGTCGCCGGAGGCATTGGCGGCCGGGCTCAGGCGGACGCCGCGGATGCCGGCCTGGGTGAGTTCGGACAGATGCTCGGGCGCGTCCGGGCTCTCCGGGTTGACGCGGCAGACGCCCTCAAAGTAGTGGGGATACTTCTTGAGGACGTGGAGCAGGTAGGAGTTATCGAACAGGTAGTGGCGAACCCGGATGAGGACGGTTTTGGCCACGCCGTTCGCGCGCATCAGGTCGATGAGCATCTCCGGGGTCTTGTCGTCGGTGGGGTGCGTGGGGTTGCCCTTCCAGAAGGGGAAGCGGGGGTCCCGTTCGTAGACGTGGAAGTGGGGGTCAAGGATTCGATTGGAGGGGGCGGGCATGGCGGTGGTGGCGGCTCCGGCGAGGAGGGCTCGGCGTGTCATGCACGGACAGCATGATATCTCAGGCGACGAGGCGCGATAGGATGTCTCCATGGATCGCAGGAACTTCTTTGGAACCAGCCTATCGGCGGGGCTGATGCAGACGACGCCCGAGCCGGAGATCAGCCGGGAGTATGAGTCCGGGGGCGGCGCCTCGACGGCCTACCAGCAGCCGGTGACGGTGGAGCGGCGCCAGAACGGGCAGCCGCACAAAGGCAAGGTGCTGGCGGCGATTCAGCCGCACTGCGACGATATTCCGATCTATGCCGGCGGGCTCGTCCTGAAGCTCATCGACGAAGGCTATACGGGCTATCTGATCACGCTGTCGAACGACTCCATGGCGGGCACGGGGCCGACCATCGGCGACATTGTCTACAAGAACGAGCAGGATACTTACGAGGTGGGGCGGCGGCTCAAGTGCAAGGAGTCGTTTTTCCTGAACTATCCGAACCACAACATGGACGCCTGGCCGCTGGTCGAAATCCGCGCGCGGCTGATCTTTCTGTTCCGCGTGTTGAAGGTGGACACGGTGATTGTTTATGACCCTTCGGGCTTGTACGAGCGGAACCCGGATCATACAGTGACGGCGAAGGCGGTGGAGTCGGCCTTCTGGATGGCGTCGAGCCGGTGGGACTACCCGGAGCATTTCAAAGCCGGGCTGACGCCGCACGGGCCGAAGGATGCTTATTACTTCTCGCGCGGACCGCAGATTGTGAACCGCGTCGTGGATATCACCGACTTCATGGACAGCAAGGTGCACGCCAATCTGGCGAACGTGACGCAGGGGCCGGCCGGCAACCAGGGGGCGATGCTGAAGGCGCGGCTGGCGGCGCAGGGCAAGCGGCTGCCGCTGCTCGGCAACGACGATGAGACGGCAAACCGGCAGTATACGCGGCACTTTGCGCTGTCGCGGGACCGGGTGCGGGGCAAGGCGCACGGGGTGCGGTACGCCGAGTATTACCACTATGTCGGACGCGACGAGGGTCCGGTGGAGGAGTATGTGTCGAAGAACGCGGTGCCGCTGTAGGGAGAGCCATCGATGACCGCCGAACAGATCGCGGCCCTGCGCCGCAAAGTCGCCTGGCGGATTCTGCCGCTGGTCATCCTGCTCTATCTGGTCGCGTATCTTGACCGCGCCAACGTTGGCTTCGCCAAGTTACGCATGGGGCAGGATCTCGGCTTTTCCGAAGAGACCTTCGGCCTGGGCATTGGTCGGTTCTTCATCGGCTATCTGCTGCTCGACGTTCCTGGGGCGCTGCTGGTGGAGCACTGGAGCGCCCGGAAATGGTTCTCGCGCATTCTGCTGACCTGGGGCGTGATTTCGGCGGGAACGGCGTTTGTCGAGACGCCGGGGCAGTTCAACGCGGCGCGGTTTCTGTTCGGCGTGGCCGAGGCGGGCTTCCTTCCGGGCATCATTGTCTACTTCACGCACTGGTTTCCGGCCGCGCTGCGGGGGCGGGCGCTTTCGGGGTTGATTGTGGCGGTGCCGGTGAGTCTGGCGGTGGGGGCGCCGACAACCAGCGATTCTCCGCAAAATAGGCATTTCACAGCGGCCGCCTGAATGGTCTTGGCACAATAAGGACATCGCCGCGCCTCGCGTTCCACCTGCGAGAAGGCATAGCCGCAATCGCATAGAAGCGTTCCGGCTGGGTTGTCTAGCTTGCATTGTGGGCAGTCCATCCAGGTGTTTCCTCCAAAAACGATAGTTTAACGCTAGTCGAGACGCAAAAGGATTGGACGGGGCCCGCGCCATCTGAGTTACGGCATGGAGACTTCTCTGCGCCTAATGCTGTGCTCACATCCCGTATGGCCCGGAAACTCGATCTATCTGAAACAGCGGGAGATAATCCCTGGCGTCGTCGATAATGAGACGACCCGATATCAGAGTGCCTGGACCCGTTCCGTTTCCTGCTGATCTCTCTGGCGGTCTGGATGAACCAGCAATGGCCGACCTCACCCGCCCGATCAAGCCGCGCAGTCGTGACCGCAGCCACGCTGGTATCAGTCATGAACGGCTGGCGCGCCGGAGGTATGCGCCGCGTCCACGATTTTGGCGTCTCATGTTTGATCTGTGGGGTTTCCGGGACTGTCGCTCTCGGAAACCGCGTCTTGACGTGTGACCGGAGGGATTCCACAGCCTTTTTGGTTTTTGAGCGGTCGCCTTTGGACTTCACTCGCCCCGCGTCGTCTGCTGGCAATGCCTCTTTCCGCGATGCCAATAGGCTCACGGGCGCGGCCTCGGTGACCGTCAATCGGGCCGCGCAAGGGCACAGGCCAATGCGGATGGAACGCGCCGAAGATACCGTTATGCGGCGCGGCGCTCGTAACGATGATGGAGTCCGCCGACGTCGGCTTTCGAGATAATCCGTCGTCCCTCACACCTTGGGTGATGTTCAGTTATTGTCTGCACGGACATCCGTGCAGATCGGAACTGAACTGGGTTCACAGCGACATTGAGCCCGACGGTCGCCTGAGAATAATGCGAGCCTTGCGAGGTGATGCAGTTTTGCGAGGATCTCACGACCACGAAAGCCGTAGTAAGGACCACCGAGAAATGGCGACCATCGGAATCGAAAGAAGGGAGGCAACCCTCAATTTATCACCAACTTCGAGGTTTACGAGAACTACAGACGCAACAAACGCAGATCGAGCTTACTCATTCAAGTAAGTGAATAGCACGTGTTTGTCCAAACCCGCTGGCCGTAATATTGTTGACGGCCGCAATCTCCAGACGGGTTCCCGTTTCGAATTGTGAAGGGGACGCAGAGAGATCCCGCTGGGCATATGATAGTGAATCAAATGCGACTGCTCCTCATTCTTCTCGCGTGCGTCCTCGCCTGCGGCGTGCTGACGGCACAGCCAGCCTTTGATCTTCTGCTCAAAGGCGGTCATCTCATCGATCCAAAGAACCGGATCGACGGCGCGCGCGATATCGCCATCAAGGATGGCAGAATCGCCGCCGTGGCCGTGTCGATTCCGGCCGCGCAGGCGCGGAAGACCGTCCAGCTCAACGGGCTGTATGTCGTGCCCGGTTTGATCGACATCCATGCCCATGTCTTCTCCGGCACTGAGGGGAAAGGACTGGCCGGCGGGGACTCCAGCATCCACCCGGACAGTTTCGCCCAGCGCGTAGGCGTAACGACCCTCGTGGACGCCGGCTCTTCCGGGCGCCAGAATTTCGCGGAGTTCCGCCGTACCATCGTGGACAAGGTCCGGACGCGCGTCCTCGTTTTCCTGAATATTGGCGGCCAGGGAATGCCCGGTGACGCAAAAGAGCAGGATGTCGAAAATATGGACGCAAAGGCCGCGGCGGACTTGGCAATCGCGAACAGGGACGTCATTGTGGGCATCAAAGTCGCGCACTACACCGGGCCGGACTGGACTCCCGTCGAACGCGGCGTACAGGCCGGCACCCTTGCCAACATCCCCGTGATGGTCGATTTCGGCGCCTTCCGTCTCGAGCGCCCGTTCCAGGATCTTGTCTTGAAGAAATTGCGCCCCGGCGACATCTACACCCACGCCTTCTACGCTCCGGTTCCGTACTTTGACAACGAGGGCCGGCTGCTGCCCTATCTGCGCGAAGCGCGCAAGCGCGGCGTGCTGTTCGATGTGGGCCACGGCGGCGCGGCATTTGAATTCAAACAGGCGGCGCGCGCGGTAAAGCAGGGCTTTCCGCCCGATACGATCTCGACCGACGTGCACTCCGGCAGCCTGAACGCCGGCATGAAAGATATGCTGAATGTCATGTCCAAGTTCCTCAACATGGGCCTGCCGCTGAAGGATGTTATCTACCGCTCCACCTGGAACGCCGCGCGCGTTATCAAGCGCGAGGAACTCGGCCATCTTTCCATAGGCGCCGCCGCGGACATCGCGGTCCTGCGCATCGAGCGGGGCGACTTCGGATTCGTCGACTCCTGGGGCGCCGGATTGCGTGGCACAAGCCGGATTTTGAATGAGATGACGTTGCGTGACGGTTTCGTCATCTACGATACGAACGCCCGCACGCGCGAAAACTGGGACAAGCTCGGAGACTACCAGCCGCAGGGCGAACCCTGGTGGGACCAGACAAGGTCCAGCGGTCCGCTGCGGAACCGTCGCAAATAAATAAAGGGGCCTTATGGAAATCGAAACCACCCGCCGCGTCTTTCTGGCAACATCGGTTGCCGCCACAGCCGCCCAAACCTCCCACGCCGCTCCTCCGCCAACCGCCGATGTCTATGGCCGCCTCGGCATCCGCCCCGTAATTAATGGAGTCGGTGTCGTTACGCACCTCGGCGGATCACTCATGCACCCCGAGGTCCTGCGGGCGATGCAGGACGCCGCACGCTGCTTCGTCCCTCTCACCGAACTCCAAGCCAAAGCCGGCGCCCGGATTGCCGAACTCCTGGGCGTCGATGCCGCGATGGTCACCAATGGGTGCGCCTCCGCCATCACGATGGCCACCGTCGCCTGCGTGGCTCAGGGCGACCCCGGCAACCTCAAACGCCTGCCCGACACGACCGGCATGAAGAACGAAATCGTCCAGCAGAAATCGCACCGCGGCGGCTACGAACAGCAGATGCTCCTGGCCGGCACAAAGATCGTCTGGGTCGACACGAAAGAGGAGCTCGAGCGCGCCATCAACGAGCGGACGGCGATGATGTTCTTCTATAACGAAATGGAGCCGGAAGGAAAAATCTCCCGGCACGAATGGATCGAAACCGGTAAGCGCCGCGGCGTTCCGACGTTCAATGACGCCGCCTCGGACGCCACTCCCATGGACCGGCTCTTTCAATACCAAAAGGAAGGCTTCGACCTCGTCGCCTTCTCCGGGGGCAAAGCCATCCGTGGCCCGCAGTCCTCCGGCATCCTCATGGGCCGCAAAGACCTTATCGCAGCCGCCGTCCCCGCCTTCACGCCATTTGCCGGCATCGGCCGCAACATGAAGGTTGGCAAGGAGGAGATCATCGGCCTCCTCACCGCCCTTGAGCGCTACCTTAAGGCCGACCACGACGCGGAGAGGAAGGAGCTCGAAGCCCGTGTCACCGACCTCCGCGACGGCCTCGCCAACATCGACGGACTCACCACCGAACGCTACATCCCCCCCATCGCCAACCACGTTCCCCACGTCCTCGTAAGCTGGTCCGAATCCGCCTTCCCCTGGAAGATAGGCGAAATCACGAAAAAACTTCGCGACGGCGAACCTTCCATCGCCGTCTCCGCCTTCGGCGAACGCAGGCTCAAAATCTCCGTCTGGATGATGCAGCCCGGCGAACACAGTATCGTCCTGAACCGCCTCCAAGAGCTTTTCCAAAAGGCCTGATGCCCATGCGCCCGTTACTCCTCCTTCTCGCCACGCTGGCTACATTGCATGCCCTCGAACGCCCCGGCGTCGAGTTCAAAATCTATCAATTCCCTCCCAATCAGATCCCAACCATCGACGGCAAATCCAACGACTGGGCGCAGGTCCCGAAGAGCTACGCCATCGGAATGGACCAGCTCAAGGACACCGCCCACAACTCCCAAATCAACAAGAAAGACCTCGACGTCACCGTGAAAGCGGGCTGGGTGAAAGGCCTCAACCGCCTCTACTTCCTCTACGAAGCCTACGACAATTACTGGGACTTCCGCCGCGCCGATCGCCACAACGACATCTTCGAACTCGTCGTCGACGGCGACCTCTCCGGCGGCCCTCTCATCTCCACCCTCCACCCCCACAAAGACCTGGCGAAAGGGGAAGCGTTCCAGACCTTCCACGGCGTCCACGCGCAGAACTATCACATCTTCACCCCCGCCCCCGACCGCGACTGGGCCTTCGTCTGGGGCTGCCAGCCCTGGATCAAGGAACTCCCCTTCGCCAACGCCGCCTACGACTACAACTTCAAACACGGCGAATCCGGCAAGCTCACGCTCGAATTCTGGATCACCCCCTTTGACTACGCTCCTCTCGAAGGGCCCTCCCGCGCCGTTGTTTCCCAGCTCTCCGAAAACAAGATCATCGGTATGTCCTGGGCCGTCCTCGATTACGACGACGTCGACGCCAAGGACAACGAAGCCTTCTGGAACCTCTCCCACAAAACCAGCATGTTCGGTAACGCCAGTGACCTCGTCGCCTTCCGGCTCATGCCCCTGGAGCCCGCGCACGTCAAACCCATCGCCGCGCACTGGTCCTATCAAGTCCTCGATTACGACCGCCGCGCCGTGGCCTTCCAGGACAAATCCACCGGCCAAATCACCAGCCATAAATGGATCTTCGGCGACGGCGAGACCTCCACCGAACAACATCCCGTCCACACGTACAAGGCCGCCGGCGAATACATCGTCACCCTCGAAATCGAAGGCCCCGCCGGTAAATCCCGCTGGACCAAAGTCCGGGACGTAGTCATGAAGTGATACCATCACCGTCAGAATGTGCCCTCGCTCCACCCGCCGCGCCTTCCTCGCGGCCGCGCTTGCGGCGCGCCACTCCTACGCTGACACCATTCCAAAGATCCGTGAGATCCGCCGCGGCGGCATGATCTACCGCCAACTCGGCCAAACCGACATCAACGTCTCCCTGCTCTCCTTCGGCTCCCACACCGACCCCCGGTACAAGAAGAAGGTGGAAAACGGCAACGTCCTCCAAGAGGAAGGGCAAACTCGTCGCGATCGCCTCATCGCCCGCGCCCTCGACCGTGGCGTCAACCTCATCGACACCTACGAAAACGAAGGCCAATGGAGCCCCCTCGCCAAAGTTCTCAAAGGCAACAACCAACGCCAGAGAGCCCTCGTCTCCCTCTGCCGCCAATTCCCGCAATTTGTCGGCGAAAACATCGATAACGCCGCCCGCCTCTTCGGCCACGTCGATCTCTACCGCATCTATCTCGGCGAAGGAAAGTCAGTCGACGCCAAAGCCCTCTCCGATTGGGACGTTCTGCGCAAAGCGAAGCAAGCCGGCAAGGTCCGCGCCATCGGCATCTCCACGCACGACGAAGGCATGATGCTCAGCGCGCTGAAGGAACTCGAAGGCATCGACTACTTCATGTTCCCCTACAACTTCATCCACGCCCGCGCGGACTACGCCGAATTCCTCCCCGAAGCGGCACGCCGTGGCGTCGGCCTCATTGCCATCAAGCCCCTCGCCGCCGGGTCCATCGTGAAGATGGATCCCAAAGCCAAACAAAACACCAGTCCCGAGCGCGACTTCGTCCAGCTTTACCAGGCCAAATACCGCCCCCTCCTGCCGTCAGTCGTAGCGGATCTGACAAAAAGCCTGGAACAACTCCCCGAAGAGACGCTCTGCCAGGCCGCCCTCCGCTTCGTCTACACACGGCCGTTTATGACCGCCGCCATGCCCGGCATGTTTGAAGAAGAGACGCTCGAAGACAATCTGGCCGGCCTCAACCGCCACCTGGAACTAAGCCGCGCGGAGCGCAACGTCCTCGAAGCCGCCACCAGAGTCGCCCAGTCCACAAACCAACGCTGGCTCCCGAAACACTACCAATGGCTAGATCAGCGCTGGCAGGGGTAGTCTTCGCGCTCAGTGTCGCGGCCCAATCGCCCCAACTCAAGCAAGCCGGCGTCTGCTCCCGCTGCCACGTCGCCCAAGTGCTCGAATGGTCGGTCGCGTCAAAACACATAGCAGCCCAAACCAACTGCCAGACCTGCCACGGCCCCAGCGCCGCCCACGTCGCCAACGAGCGCAACCAGGTCAAGCCCGACCGTCCCATTCCCACCTGCCAAACCTGTCACACCCAGGGCTGCCCCAAGACAAAGCAAACCGAAAACTGCCAATCCTGCCATCACCCCCACGCCCTGGCTAACCCAAACGATCGTCAACTCCGCCAGACGCAAACAGCCGCTGACCCCGCCCAGGAAAACTACAAAACCAATATGGCCGAAGGCGACCGAATGACCGCTCTCCTCGACTGGGCGAAAGCAAAGGAGGCCTACCAAACTGCCACAAAAGCCCGCCCCGCTGACCGCCGCGCCGCCATCCGCGCAAGAATGGCAGCGCGCCGCCAAAACCCCGCACAACCGGGCCTCGAAATCATCGGCACGGAATACGACGAAGAATCCGGCTACCCCAAGCACGTCCGGATCAAAGGAATCGGAATCGAACTCCTCCTGGTTCCCGCCGCGGACACCGACATCGGTAGCGACCAATGGCCCGCCACCCGCCCCGTACATAGCGTGCACACGGAGCCCTTCTACCTAAGCAAAACCGAAATCACCCAGCAACAATGGGAAGCCCTCGGTGCCGAAACCCCCAGCCCAACAAAAGGCGCGAACTTCCCGGTCCACAACATCTCCTGGGCTGACGCCCAAGCCTGGATCGCGAAGCTAAACGAGAAAACCCAAGGGAACTTCCGCCTGCCCACCGAAGCCGAATGGGAGCGAGCCGCCCAGCCGGCCGAAGGCCCGCTGGAAGACCAAGCCTGGTATCGCGTGAACACCGCCACCGGGGCACCCGGAGCCTTCAAAGAATCCAACGCCTACACACCAAAACCAGTAGCAACGAAGCGTCCAAACAAACTAGGTTTCCACGACATGCAAGGCAACGTAGCCGAGTGGTGCCAATCCATCCTAAAGCCCTACCCCTTCACCGAAGCCCCCGGGACGAAGGACGATCTAAGAGTCGTCCGCGGCGGCGCCTACGCCGACAGCCCGGAATACCTCCACCCCGCCTTCCGCCACAGCGAACGCCCCTCCCGCCGCAATCCCTGGCTCGGCTTCCGGCTCGCGCGATAACTCACGGCAAGACGGCCTGTTCACACTCCTCTGTTCCACTGAGCAACTGGACGAACTCCGCACCACCCAGCAGAAACCAAGGGTCGCCGCCCTCATCAAACCCTACACCGCGGGCCGCCTGGTAAATCAGCTAAAGCGCTTGGCTGAAGACGTCGGCCCCTTACCACCCGTGAAAAGATCCCCCGACCCATTCGACGATTTCCTCCTCGCCATGTCCGAATCCGGCAATGCCGATTTCCTGGTCACCGGCGATAAAGGCGGACTCCTGACACTTCGCCGTCACAAATCCACTCGAATCATCGCCGCCCACGATTTCGTCACCCACGTCCTTTAAACCTCCCATCCCCCGATCCCATCCAACTCCACGGCCAACCTCCACCCCGGCCACATCCCCATCACCCGTTTCAACGCAACACACCACTTCATCGCCTTCGGCAAATTCTACCCTAACTGAAACCGCCGTGCATACAAAAAAGACTTCTCCGTCAACGACGTCCCCTTAACTCCCGCGCCTTCGGCAAATACTCCCAGGCCTTCTCCCGCTCCCCATCCAACCACGCAAAATCCGCAAATATCTCCAACGCCCCAAACCCCGCGTCCCTCGAAACTGCTCCGCCACAGCGAACGCCCCGCCCGCCGCAACCCCTGGCTCGGTCTCCGCCTCGCGCGATAGCGCCACCGGTAAGCCCTACACACCCGCCCGCTTAAACAGTGCTTCCGACTTCAACTTAATCTCCTTCGCCAACTCGTACGGGTCCGCCTGCTGATACTTCGGAAGAAACAGCTCCACCGAAATCGGTCCCGAGTAACCCTTGTCCACCAACTTCCGCAGGATCTTGGCCAATGGCGCCACGCCGTCCCCGGGAATCACGCGCGTTCGCATATCCAGCAACTCCCGCGGCAGATCCTGCGTATCGTTCAGATGCGCATGCACAATCTCTCCCGGGCGGATCTGGTCCGTGTCCTCCATCTTGCTCGGCCCCGACCAGAAGTGATAACAATCGAACAGGATGCCGAAATTGGGATGCGCCGCTTCCCGGTGAAGCCGCAGCGCCGTCGGCAAGGACGCCATAAACGTCGAACTGCGCATGAACTCCGCCGCAACTTTCATTTGGAACTGCCGTCCCACCTCGGCCACACGCCGGATGTTCTCAATGCTCCGGCCGTAGTCCTCTGGCGTGAACTTCGCGGACGTCGTGCACGGCGAAAAGACCATCGGCGCGCCAAGCTCGGCGAACTGCGCGCAGCGCCTCTTCAGCGCCTCCAGGTTCTCCGCAAACTTCGGGTTCGGCTCCCAGAGTCCCGTAACGCCAACCGTGCCGCAAACAACCCGCAGCCCGTTGTCCGTAAGGACTCGTTTCGCGCTCGCCATGGTATCCGTCTTCAGAAACTCGTCAAGCGCACCGGCAATCGGTTCAACGTTCCGGATGCCCGCCTTGGCCCAACCGGTAAGCGATTTGACGTACCCCGCCCCCGCCGACGTGGTCTGGTGCATGCTCAGCGTCAGCTTTCGCGGCGCCGCGCTTGCGGAACCCGCGGCAAGCGCAAGCGGTGTATGGAGGATGGTTCTGCGTGGCAGCATTACGCATACCATACCGCACAACTGTTATTGTCGTTCTCGGAAACCACATCTTAAGGTCTGATCGGCCCGGATCCACAGCCTTCGGGCTCCTTGAGGGAGAGCCTTTGGACTTCACTCGCCCCGCGTCGTCGGTTGACAATGCCTCTTTCCGCGATACCAATAGGCTCACGGGCGCGGCCTCGGTGACGGTCAATCGGGCCGCGCAAGAGTACAGAGCCGTGCGGATGGAATCGCGCCGAAGGTGCCTTTATGCGGCGCGGCGCTCGTACCGTTGATGGAGTCCGCCGACGTCGGCTTTCGAGATAATCCGTCGTCCCTCACACCTTGCGTGATGTTCACAGCGACGTTGAGGCCGACGGTTGCCTGATAATAATGCGAGCCTTGCGAGGTGATGCAGTTTTGCGAGGATCTCACGACCACGAAAGCCGCAGTCAGGACCACTGAGAAATGGCGGACATGGCAATCGAAGCAAGAAACGTAACCCCCAATTTATCAGCAACTTCGAGGTTTGCGAGAACCACAGTGAATCTCACCGGACAGATCACATACTAGCGACAGACGACGGAGGGACGGAGGTGGGTGTGCGACTTGAAAGTGGAAGTCACGCCGCCCGGCTCTCCCAGTAATCCTCAAATTGGCCGTTGCTGTGGCAACAACGCAGGGCCAGGCGCGCACCGTCCAGAACATGCCCGATTGTTTACAGCGGGAACCGATTACGGTTTTGCAGCCTGCCTCGATAACGCCGGAGCCAACGAACAGGTGCTGGCGGCGGAACTCGGGGTAGCGCATGC
>Ga0114966_10002588_pt1 | contig 16073 bp, 15 predicted proteins | sample M_130207_XF_Meta_FD_87029 | JGI IMG/M metagenome (GOLD analysis project Ga0114966, IMG submission 87029) | Freshwater microbial communities from Lake Montjoie, Canada to study carbon cycling - M_130207_XF_MetaG | ecosystem: Environmental > Aquatic > Freshwater > Lake | place: Lake Montjoie...
AATGCCGTTGATTTCGAAAGCTACGCGTTGAATTCAATCAATGAAATATTTGTAGACAATGATATTGCTGTAATGGTTGGTGGTACTGGGTTGTATATAAAAGCTTTCTGCGAAGGTTTGGATGTTATTCCTCCTGTATCTGCTGATATCAGACAAATGATAATGGATAATTATCAAGAAAATGGACTGGTATGGATGCAGGAGATGCTTCAAAAAAATGATCCGATTTTTGCAGAGGTATGCAATATGCAAAATCCGCAAAGAATGATGAGGGCGCTAGAAGTAATGTTGTCATCCGGGAATTCAATTAGCACCTACCAATTAAATAAACAAAAAACCCGGGAATTTGAAATAGTTAAAATTGGACTAGAATTACCAAGGCCTGAATTGTATTCTCGAATTAATGACAGAGTTGATAATATGGTTGATGCAGGCCTTGTGGCGGAAGTTGAAAATCTATGTGCTTTTAAATCATTAAATGCACTACAAACTGTTGGTTATAAAGAATTGTTTGATTATTTTGAAAATAAATGTTCACTGGATCAGTCTATCTTCTTAATTCAGCAAAATACACGTCATTATGCTAAACGTCAAATGACTTGGTTTAAAAAAGATACCAATATCACATGGGTTTATCCTGATGTTGATAATATAATCAGGCATTTGGATACAATTGTTTAGTAAAAAAGCTATTCCTGCCTAATATTGTACATTTTGTATCTTTCTAAGTTTTATACATTGAAGTTGCTATTTTTGCAACTGTATAGATATTATTATAGAAACTGAATTCGATAAAATACATTTATGAGTAAAGAAATTACTTCAAGAGCTTCTGATTATTCCCAATGGTACAATGATTTAGTTATTAAAGGTGAGTTAGCTGATTATTCTGCAGTAAGAGGTTGCATGGTTATCAAGCCTTATGGGTATGCTTTATGGGAGAATATGAGAGATCAATTAGATCGTAAGTTTAAGGAAACCGGGCATGTAAACGCATATTTCCCATTATTTGTTCCTAAAAGTTTATTTGAAGCAGAAGAAAAAAATGCAGAAGGTTTTGCAAAGGAGTGTGCGGTGGTGACCCATTACAGATTAAAAAACGATCCAAATAATCCTGGTAAATTAATGGTAGACCCTGAAGCGAAATTGGAAGAAGAATTGGTTATTAGACCTACTAGTGAGGCCATTATTTGGAATACTTATAAAGGTTGGATTCAATCTTATCGTGATCTGCCTATCCTCGTTAACCAATGGGCCAATGTGGTTCGTTGGGAAATGAGAACCAGGCTCTTTTTAAGAACCGCAGAATTTTTATGGCAAGAAGGTCATACTGCTCATGCCACCAAAGAAGAAGCTATAGAAGAAACAACAAAAATGCTGGATGTATATGCTGAATTTGTTGAAAACTACATGGCCGTTCCCGTTATTAAAGGAATTAAAACTAAAAACGAAAGATTTGCCGGAGCAGAAGATACCTATTGTATTGAAGCATTAATGCAAGATGGGAAAGCATTACAAGCCGGCACTTCTCATTTTCTTGGACAGAACTTTGCCAAGGCATTTGATGTTCAGTATTTAACCAAAGAAAATAAGAAGGAATATGTTTGGGCTACAAGCTGGGGTGTATCTACACGTTTAATTGGAGCCTTGATCATGGCACATAGTGATGATCAGGGATTGATTATGCCTCCAAGAATTGCCCCATTGCAAGTTGTAATTGTACCAATATATAAAGGGGAAGAAAGCAAACCGATTATTGATGAAAAAGTATCACTCCTGATAAATGACTTAAAATCTCAAGGGATTTCTGTAAAATATGATAGTAGTGATCACGCAAGACCAGGATGGAAATTTGCCGAATATGAATTGAAAGGAGTTCCTGTAAGAGTTGCCATGGGGTTAAGAGATATTGAAAATAATGTAGTTGAGTTGGCTAGAAGAGATACCAAAGAGAAATCATCCGTTTCTTTTGATGGATTAGCGATGTATATTAAAAATCTTTTAGAAGAAATTCAGCAGAATATTTTCAATAAAGCACTAGCGTTCCGAAATGAAAATATCAGAGAAGCCAACTCTTGGGATGAGTTTGTTGAATTGCTGGACACTAAAGCGGGTTTTGTTTCCGCGCATTGGGATGGTTCAGAAGACACGGAAGAAAAAATAAAAGAAAAAACAAAAGCAACCATTAGATGCATTCCATTACAAAATAAGCAAGAAGAAGGAAAATGCATTTTAACCGGAAATCCAAGTAATCAAAGAGTGTTATTTGCAAGGGCTTATTAATCATTTAATATCAAAGCATATTATTTTGAATCAAAAAGGTAGTTATAGGCAAAAATTCATTGCCCAGTCAGGAGATAATAACGCAGCTGAAAATACATCTGTTAATGTAACAATTTCTAAAGAGTTAAAATCTGTTTTTGAAGAGGGTAAGGTTATTTTGATCGACAAACCTATGCATTGGACTTCTTTTGATGTTGTAAAAAAAATAAGGGCAGCTATTAAGGTCAAAAAAGTTGGTCATGCCGGAACGCTGGATCCTTTAGCCACTGGGTTATTAATCATTTGTACAGGGAAATTCACAAAGAAAATAAATGAATTCATGTCCCAAACAAAAGGTTATTCAGGATCTTTTACATTGGGGGCAACTACACCTACCTATGACTTAGAAAGTACTCCAGAAAACCAAAAAGACATCTCATCGATTACAGAAAAAATAATCAATGATACAGTCAATAAATTTATCGGTGAATTAGATCAGGTTCCACCGATTTATTCTGCCATTAAAAAAAACGGAACTCCCTTATATGAGTTAGCAAGAAAAGGGGAGGAGGTGGAATTGAAAGCAAGAAAGATAACCATACACGCTTTTGAAATAACTACTATAAAACTTCCCATTGTGGAATTTGAAATCAGTTGCTCTACTGGTACGTATATTCGAAGCATCGCTCATGATTTCGGAAATGCTATTGGTTGTGGGGCCTATTTGAGTAGTCTCCGTAGAACTTCAATAGGTGATTTTAAGGTTAAGGAGGCGCCCTCTGTTGAGGATTTTCTAAAGAGTTTGAATTAAGATTTCTCTTCCGATAAAAAGTATTTATTAAAAAGGATATCCAATTCCTATAGTGAAATTAAAATTCTCGTACCTCCATTTCCTATAGATATCTTCATTTCCTCTTGTAAATATTTTCTTTAAAATATCATCCAATCCAACACTAGGCATACTCCATCCATCATTTATATAAAATAAATCAGGTTTTTTAATTCTAAAACCAAGGTCCAATCTTACGATGAAATAATTAAAATCTAATCTAAATCCAGTGCCGGCAGTAACGCCTAGTTGTTGATAAATATTATTCCATTTAATTTGTGAAGTGTCTGCAGATCCATCAAGTTTTGTGTTTTTGAAATTCCATACATTGCCAATATCTGTAAAAATGGCGCCCCTTAGTGTAAGTGTATTTGGAATTATTCGGGCAATATCAAATCTATATTCTGCATTTAATTCTATTTGAACATCCCCGGTTCGGTCATTGAAAATAGTTCTATTTGAAGAAAAAGGAATTAATGCATTTCCACCAGGGCCAATGCCTCTTACTGGCCAAGCCCTCATGCTATTACTACCTCCTCCATAATATTGCTTAAAGAAAGGTAAAGTTCTATTGGTATCTGTGCCTAATAACGGAATTCCTATGCCTATAAAGCTTCTTAAAGCAATGGTTGTTTTATTATATTTTACACAATGTTTAATTTCTGCATCTCCTTTTATATATCTTCTTTTATTTTTATTAAGAACAGGTATTAATCCCCAGCTTAATCCTGATTCTTCAATATTGTAACGGTAAGAGTTTTCTTTAGATGAAGAATTAGGATGATTAAGATTTGAATTTACTCTATAAAAACTCAAACCCATTCCTGTTACCAAAGCTGTGTTATATGAAAATCTAAGAAAAGGGTTATCTGCTAGTATTGCAGAAAAGCTGTCCGTTTTATTAAACAAATCGCTATATCCAATATTTAAAAAATTCCAATTCCATCTCCATGTTTTTTTATTTACACCTGTCCAGCCGAAACTTGTATTAGTGGATTGAAGTTTAAATAAATTAAATCTTGTTATATAGTTTGTTCCTGCATTAATGTATGTTTCTCCTTTATTGTATTCGCTTTTTTTATTAAAAGCATTAGGTATGAAAGGGAATAATAATCTTGGAAAAGAAGTTGTGTTGGTATAACTTATTTCATTTGAATTGATAAAATTGCTATTGCCGCCACTATTATTATTGAATTCAATGCCCGCTCTGATATTATGCTTCATGCTGATGGCTTCTTTAGCAAGATTTTTATTTATAATTGAAATATTGCCGGATAAACCAAATAGATTACCAGCCAATATATTAGCACTGTTGCTAGCAGAATAACTCATTTCTAATGCTGTTTCAAATGAATATTTTCTCGTTGGAATTAATTGCACAATTAAATTAATTAATGAATCGCAATTTTTTATTTCTTCAATTTGGATATTGATACTTTGCCAGGCACCAGTTTTTGATAAGTTAGCAATGGTTTTATAGTATTCGGATTGTTTGAAAATGTCTCCAGATTTTAATGTGATTAATTTCTCAAAGAGAGAGTAGTTAAAGTATTTATTATATTGAATGAATTGATAGCCCTTGGCTTCTATTTTAGTGAATGGAACCATAACAGAGTCTGTATTGATTCGAAAATCTGGGTAAATGAAAATTTTATTAATTGTATATTTTTTCAATTTAGTAGAATCAAGCGGAGGATTTAATATGATATTTATTTTTATTTTAGGGTTATCCCTCATTTCTTGAGCTAATGCAATTGAACGCAATTGCTCAAAGGGGTCATCGGATATGGAGGTAAGTGCATCAATGGCAGTATCCCCAAGTACTTTTAATTCTGATGCGGTAAACTTATAATATCCATTGTTTCTAAAGCTGTCTACGATTCGATTTACTTCAGACAGTACGCCAATTTTTGTTATTGGGGTATTCTTTAGAAGGGATGTATTTTTTTTAATGTTTTCTCCAATTGTTTGAAGTTCATCTTGTTTAAATTCGTAATTCAGTGTATCAATTAGGGTAGGCTTACCTGTATAGATTTCATAGTGCACCACAATTTTTTTTCCTATAGTGTCTCTTTTAATATTAATTTTAGCATTATAATATCCACTATGAAATAAGGAGGCTTCCATATTGTTAGCAGAATTTCTTGAAATGATACTATCATAAATAAATGGATGTTTAATCACATTGAAAAAGAAATTCTGTGTAATATTAACTTTGGCGCTATCATCTAATTGGCTGAATGATTTTTGAATTAAATTTGTTTTTTCAGATTTGGTAAAATTGCCTTCTGTAACTTCAATATTATTTTTATATAAGTAAAATTGTTCTTTAGGTGCTTTTTTAACAAATGGTTTGCCACATGAAACTAATAGTATCACTAACAATAATAGCTTTGTGAAAAAACTAATCTCTATTCTTTTAACACTAAAATCGAGCATAATCAATAATCAATGATAAGTAAATCAATCATCAAATATATTCAAAGTTTGCAGCACAAAAAATTCAGAGATGAATTCAACTGTTTTTTAGCAGAAGGGCCAAAAGTCGTTAAAGAGCTATTGTTAGACAATAAATTTGAATGTCTTAGTCTTTATGCACTTGAAATTTGGGTAAAAACTATAGATAGAACTGCTTTTCCACATATTGATGAGATGATTAATGTAGTAGTAGAACACGAATTATCTAAAATATCTCAACAATCAACCTCAAATAATGTGATAGCAATCTTCAAAAAAAGAGAAGATAATTTTGATATAGAGGTTAAAAATAATTTCACAATAATGCTAGATAATATTCAGGATCCTGGAAATATGGGTACTATCATAAGGACGGCCGATTGGTTTGGTGTGAAAAATATAATTTGTTCCGAGAATACAGTTGATTTGTATAATAATAAGGTAGTTCAAAGTACAATGGCAAGTTTAGGTAGGGTTAATGTGGTATACACCAATTTGGCTAATTGGTTGAAAAGTAATCATGATGTTAAAGTAATTGCAACAGTATTAAATGGTAAGCCATTGTATAGTATTTCTACTTTTAATGAAGCGATCATCATGATTGGAAATGAAGCTAATGGATTATCGCAGGAGCTTATTGATATTTCAGATGAAAAAGTTTCAATTCCAAGGGTAGGAATGGCAGAATCATTAAATGCTGGAATCGCTACTTCTATTTTTTTATACGAATTAAACAGGAAACGATAGTTTGTATTATCTGTATTGAATCGCTTTAACAGGCGATATTTTTTTAATTAACATAGTAGGAATTATCAAGGTGATGAAACAAACTATTAGGGTTATAATATCTACCAATATAACTTGCCACCATATAATATATACACTTGCCTTTGAAATATAATAAGCCTCTTCATTAAGTTTTATAATTCCTGTTTTTTCTTGAATCCAGCAAAGCAATAACCCAAATATGGTTCCAATGAATATGCCTGCTATAGCAATGAATGTGGTATTGTATAAAAAAACTTTTTGAATCATCCAATTAGAACCTCCCAACGCTTTCATAATGCCGGTCATTCTTGTTCTTTCTAAAACTAAAATAATCAAACAGGTAATCATATTTACTACAGCCACAATGATCATTATCGCAATTAGTAAATTTTTTATTTGCCCCTGTAAATTCAACCAGTCAAAAATAGCCGGAAAAATCTCTCTGATGCTTTTACTATACCATCCCTGTGGCAACCCCTCATAAGTTTTATTGGCAATAGAATCGGTAAGCCGGTAATCATTTAAAAATATTTCATAACCTCCAATCTGTGTTCGGTCCCAATTATTTAATCTTCTGATCAGATTTATATCACAAATAGCAAAATTTTTATCAAACTCTTCAATGCCCGATTTGTAAATGCCGGAAACGAATAATTTCCTAGTGCTTTTGCTTCCATCTGCTTTAAAAAAGAATACAATTAAACTATCGCCTGATTTAATATTTAATTGCTTAGCTGTATAAGCACTAATATCGATTCCTTTACTGTAGCCGCTATCTACAAAGTTGATCCAGCGACCTGATTGTAAAAAAGGTTGTAGTCTATTAAAGTTGAATTGGTTATCAATGCCTTTTAATAATATGCTTTCAATACTTGTTTTATATTTTAAAATGGCAGATTTAGTTGCATATCTTTCAACGGTTTCAATTTCTTTGAAAGAATGTAAATACGCTTCAATGGTATCACTTTGGTGAATGGGATATTCTTCGGCGATGGTTACCTTATTTTCTAAATTTTGCAATACCCTAATATGCCCCCAGAAGCTAAAAACTTTTTTACTTATTTCATGTTGAAATCCATTAACAAAACTTAAGGCTACTATCATGACTGCCACACTTAAAGAAGTGGCACCAATAGCAAGTCGAATAATAAATCTAGAAAAAGTTTGTTTATTTTTCTTTGCAAGCCTTTTCGCTATAAAAAATGGGAGATTCAAAAGAGATTTTTTAGTTATCTTTCAAAAATAAATTAATAAAACTATTAAATGGCTTTCAATTTGAAATTTTATAAAATTATTTATACCTCATTTCTTTTGTTGTCAATTGCAGCTTCCGCTCAAAATACTGAACAGGTTTATCGTGATAATATTGAAACAATTCAATTATTTGCATTTGGTAATCAACAAGGATTGCCTGTGTATACCATTGAGGCTAATAATAAACTTGAATTGGATTTCGACGACATGGAAGGAGGGTACAAAAGTTATTACTATACGTATGTTCTTTGCGATTACAATTGGAAGCCAATTGATTTGAGCACTTTTGACTTTATCAAGGGATTTACCCAAAACAGGATTACAACTTATAGGTATTCAAATCTTGCTTTTACAAAGTATACGCATTATCAAGCACTGCTCCCAGATCAAACTTCTTATCCAATAAAGTCAGGTAATTATTTATTAAAAGTATTTTTGGATGGAGATACCTCTAAAGTTGTTTTCACAAAAAAAATGTTGGTGTTGGAGCAAAAAGCAATCGTTCAAGCAAGTGTGGTTCAGCCTTTTACAGCAGATTATTTTTATACACATCAGCGAATAAAAATCAATGTTAATTTAAAAGATATCAATTCTTTTAGTGCCGCCCAGCAAATAAAAGTGGTTGTATTGCAAAATAACAGATGGGAAAATGCACAAAAAAATATAACCCCAACTTTTGTTAGAGGTAATTTATTAGAATACAATACTGAAAATGTTGGACTTTTTCCTGGTGGAAAAGAATGGCGATGGTTGGATATTAGAAGCTTTAGAATGACATCTGACAGGATTGAAAGCGGACTGTTTAATAAAGATCAACAAGAATTTTATCTTAAAACAGATTTCAATAGAGAAGGAGAACAATATATGTATTTTCCCGATTATGATGGTATGTATAATATTTGCACGTATGAAAGTATTAACCCATTATGGCAAGCTGATTATGCAACTATTCATTTTTCCTTTTCAGATAAAACAAATCAATTGAATAACAAAGACTTATATCTGGCAGGTCAATTTACTAATTTTCAATTAAATGATCAATGGAAAATGAAGTATAATACTAATTCTAACAAATACGAATCTAGTGCCTACTTAAAGCAGGGTTATTATAATTATACATATATAGCTGTTGATAAAAAAGACCCCTCTATTAGAATGGATCTAGAGGGCAATAATTTTGATACGGAAAATTCCTATACAGTATTGGTTTATTATAAATCTTTTACAGATAGAAATGATCGACTAATTGGCGTTTCTACTATTAATTCAAGAAGGGATAGGGCAGGCTTTGGTTTTTAGGAACGAATATCATTTTTTTTCTTCATTCGAATATTTGACTATCTTTGCACCGGCAAGTCTTATACGACCAGCTCCTGTTGAACTCCCCCAGGACCGGAAGGTAGCAAGGGTAGATGGTTGAGCGGTGCGATGTAAGTAACTTGCCATTTTTTATTTCAAAAAAAATAAAAGAATCTTTTTTCTTTTATTGAAAATTTACGTTTCGCATTTAACTTCGTAAAATATTTTTTTTAATTCAATTTTTAATAAGCTTACAATGAAATTCTTTATTGATACAGCCAATTTAGCACAAATAAAAGAAGCCAACGATTTAGGTATACTAGACGGGGTTACTACTAATCCATCTTTAATGGCTAAAGAAGGGATTAAGGGAGAAGCAGCAGTGATGCAGCATTATAAAACAATTTGTGAAATGGTGGATGGTGATATAAGCGCTGAAGTTATTTCAACTGATTTTGATGGAATCATTGCAGAAGGTAAAAAATTAGTCGCCATTCATAAAAATATTGTTGTAAAAGTGCCTATGATTAAAGATGGCATAAAAGCTATTAAATGGTTTACAGAAAATGGGATAAAAACGAATTGCACATTGGTTTTTTCAGCTGGGCAGGCTATTTTGGCAGCTAAAGCTGGCGCCACATATGTATCTCCCTTTATTGGAAGAATTGATGATAGTGGCTGGGATGGAATGGAATTAATTCATCAGCTTAGACAAATTTTTAGTACACAAGGATTTAAAACGGAAATTCTTGCTGCATCTATTCGTTATCCAAATCACATTATAAAATGTGCTGAAGCCGGTGCAGATGTATGCACTTGCCCTCTTGATTCAATTTTAGGATTATTAAAGCATCCACTTACAGATATTGGCTTGGCCAAATTTTTAGAAGATGCAAAAAAGTTTGCTTAAATGATTAGTACACAATTTTATTAAGACGGGATTTCTTCCGTCTTTTTTATTTGAAATAAATTCATTTTATTTTTTATGACCAGCGTATTAATTTTCGACAACTATGATTCATTTACTTATAATCTTGTCCATATTATCGAGAAATTAGCACACATAAAAGTCGATGTGTTTAAAAATGATAAAATTGAATTGGAAGAAATTGCCAAGTATGATAAAATAGTTCTTTCTCCAGGACCAGGTCTTCCTTCAGAAGCAGGAATATTAAAATTATTAATAAAAGAATACGCTGCTTCCAAATCTATACTTGGTGTTTGTTTAGGACATCAAGCTATTGCGGAAGTCTTCGGGGGCTCACTTTTAAATCTCACCACAGTTTTTCATGGGGTATCTACTCCCATAAAAATCCTAGAAAAAAAATGCAAACTGTTTATAGAACTAGATGAAATACAGCAAGTTGGAAGATATCATAGCTGGGTTGTCAACAGGAATAATTTACCATCAGTATTGAAAGTAACCGCAGAAGATGAAGATCAAAATATTATGGGATTACAACATGTTAACTATGATCTTCAAGGCGTCCAATTTCATCCAGAAAGTATATTGACGCCCTGCGGAGAGAAAATACTTAGTAATTGGTTGTATCGATAATCTTTTTCATTAACTTACTATTAGTATGAATATCAAAGTTTGTGAAATCAAAAGTGTAGAGCAGTTATTTCAACTCAATAAATTAGAGATTGATTATGTTGGACTTGTATTTGATAAATCATCGAGTCACTACATTAGAAATTTCTTAGAGGCTGCTGATATTGCATTGGCAGAAATTGATGTTTTAAAAGTAGGTGTTTTTGTTGATGCTCCAGCAGAAGAAATTCTTAAAACAATAGAGGAGTTTGATTTAGATCTTATTCAGCTAAATGGAAATGAATCACCGCAGTTTTGTAAAATAATTTCAAATAAAATAGAAGTAATTAAGTCTTTTCAAATTGAGGATTTTAATAAAAAGTCCATTGAAAATAAAATAAATGATTTTGATGATGTTTGTGACTATTATTTATTTTATAGGGATAATAACTTATTAAGTAACGCTGGATTTAGAGACATTGACTGGAAAATTATTAATGATATAAGTTTTGAAAAGCCATTCTTTATAGGTGGCGGACTTATTAAACTAAGTGATGCTTCTTTTCTTCATAAATTCAAGCATCCCGATTTTTTTGGAGTTAATTTTGACCGAAATTTTGAAAAAGACCCCAAAATGAATGATTTTGCAGTCATTTCTTCCTTTATTCAATCGGTGAATCAAGTCGATAATTAAATGATAATTTCCCTTTTTGGTTAGGTAAAAAGGAAGAAACGCCTTAATTTGCAACATATATCATCAACTGATTTTACTATGATAAAGCATTTTTTTCTATGCCTGATTTTCTTACCTGTATTTGCATCAGCTCAACAAAAGAAAAAAAAATCTATTAATACGGATCCCCCAATTACCACAAGTTCGGAAGGGTATAAAATTAATGGTATTACTGAAGGATTCTCTGATGGTACTGTTGTTGATTTTTTGAATGGAAATAACAGAGCGCCAGAAGCTACCACTGTTGTTAGTAATGGAAAATTTTCCTTTGATGGAAAAATGCCAACTCCAGATTTCAAGCTTATTACTTTTGACAAATCGCAGGCATTTATTGTATTGTTTTTAGACAATAGTACTGTTGAAATCATAGTTAAAAAAGATGAATTAGATAGAGCTATAGTTTCAGGGTCTAAAAGCCATGATGATTTTATAAAATATAGTCAAATCACTAAGCCATATGAAAGTATGTTTCAACCCAATGCAGTTATTGATAATGGAGAAGCGCAAAAGTGCATTTATGATTTGATTAATTTTGTCATGAATAATAAATCTTCATTCATCGCACCCTTGGCTATTTATAGAATTAATCAATTGAGTAATGACGGGGTTATGATGGAGCAATTGTATACTGGACTAACTCAGGATGTACAAAATTCTAATATTGGAACTTATATTGGTCAGCAAATTGCTGAATTGAAAAAAGATCCAATGGGGAAAGTGATACCCGATTTTGAACAAGCTGATGAAAATGGGAAAATGATCAATATTAAATCTTTCAGGGGGAAATATGTGCTGATAGATTTTTGGGCTAGTTGGTGTGGTCCTTGTAGAGGGGAAAATCCAAATGTAGTGAACGCATTCAATAAATATAAAAACAAAGGATTCACTGTGCTTGGTGTTTCTTTAGATAAAAGTAAAGAGCCATGGATTCAAGCAATTAATCAAGATCAGTTAACCTGGACTCATGTTTGCGATTTAAGAGGATGGAGTAATTCAGCAGCTCAAAAATTTGGAATCACTAGTATACCGCAAAATTTTTTAATAGATCCTGCTGGTGTTGTCATAGGAAAAAATCTTCGGGGAGAAGCATTGGAAGCTAAACTTGCCAGTATTTTCAAGTGATATTTTTATACAAAGGATAATAATTATTTTAATTGTCTTTTGTACAATTGAATGGTATTTTCTAGTCCTAAATAAATGGAGTCGCAAATCAAAGCGTGACCAATAGAAACTTCTTCTAAATTTGGTATCTCCCTGGAAAAGTAGGCTAGGTTATTGAAATCTAAATCATGACCTGCATTTATCCCTAAGTTCAATTCTTGCGCCTTTATCGCAGATTCAACATATGGCTTGATTCCTTTTTCTTTATTACCTGCTGTAAATTCTTGAGCATACGACTCTGTATATAATTCTATTCTGTCTGTTCCTGTTTCTTTTGAAGCTTCAATCATCTCAATGATTGGATCAATAAAAATGGATACCCTGATGTTATTTGCTTTAAATAATTGTACAATCGGTTTTAAGAAATGGGCATGCTCAATTGTATTCCACCCATGATTACTTGTAAGTTGACCATGAGAATCCGGAACTAAGGTTACTTGGGTTGGTTTATTAGCTATAACTAATTGAATGAATTTATCATCGGCGGGGTTGCCTTCTATATTAAATTCGGTAGTAATTATTTTATTTAATTCGAATACATCAGCATACTTTATATGCCTTTCATCTGGTCTTGGATGAATGGTAATACCATCTGCCCCAAATTTCTGTATATCTACAGCAGCTTTATATATATCAGGGTTATTGCCCCCTCTTGAGTTTCTAAGTGTAGCTAGTTTGTTGATATTAACAGAAAGTTTTATCATTATAATGAATAATTAGTGTGTAAAGTTAACTAATGAACCTATTATTCATAAATAACTGTAATTTTATTTATTTACAAGGGGATTTACTAAATAATACATCTAATATTCAAAGTTTGAGTTTTGCCTGATAGCTTAGAATTTATTGAACTTCTTAAAAAAGGGGACAGGGTATCTTTTACTCAACTAGTAGAGGAGTATCAGCATGTAGTGTTTAATACGATTTTGAAAATAACACAGCAATCACATGATGCGGAAGATTTAACCCAGGAAGTTTTTATTCAAATTTATAAGGGCATACAGCATTTTAGAGGGGATTCCAAGTTATCAACCTGGATATATAAGATAGCCTATCTTAAAGCAATTGAATGGGAGCGTAAAAAGAAATCGAAAAGATCCATTAATTATTTTAAAAATCTTATTGGTATTCAAACGGATAAAGAAGATATTCCGGATTTTTATCATCCTGGAATTGCGCTACAAAATAAAGAAAATGCTGCAGTGTTATATAAGGCTTTAAATCAGTTATCTGAAAATCAAAGAATTGCATTTTTGCTTATAAAATCTGAAGGCTTGAGTTATCAGGAAGTAGGTACAATAATGAAAAAGACAACGAAAAGTATTGAAGGATTGATTCAGCGAGCGAATGAAAATTTAAGAAATATTTTAAAAGAAACTTACCGCGAACAATAGTTATTATTAAACAATGGAAAAGAATATAAAAATAGAAAACGTGCTCAATAGTTTTGACAATATGCAACCTGCAGAACTGTCTCCTTTTGTAAAAGCAAAATTGATACATAGGATTTTTGATCAAGAACAAGAATTTGAAATACCATTTAAAAAATCTTTAGTACTGCTGAGCTTATGCGCGATTTTGTTTTTTGTAAATGCAGTTATGTTATCACAGGCATCTGAACAAACAGTAAAAATTAATAATCATGCAGTATCTGCTCAAAGTGAATTCTCAAACGAATATGATTTGAATACAACTTCAATATTTTATTATGATGACAAACAATAAAAACAAATTATTGGTATATGTGATGATCGCATTATTAATAATGAATACAATTTTTACTACCATTCTATGGTTTAGGACAAATCCTCCAAAGCATGAGGATATGAGAAAATCAGTACGCGAAAGATTTCTGATTGAAAATCTGCATCTTGATAGTATTCAGCAATCTAAGTTGAATGATTTAATGCTGCAACATCATGCACAATTAGAGTTGTTTAAAGATAAAGAGAGGGGATATAGGGAAACGCTTTTTGAATTATTGAAATCAGATCCCTATGATTCTTTTGCCGTGTTAAATTGTGTTAACGATGCTGCTAAAATTAAAATGCAGATAGACACGTCTGTTTTTTATCATTTTAAAAGGGTAAGGAAAATCTGCAATCCATCTCAACTGTCAAAATTAGATTCTTTAATAGAAAATTTATTTCTTCCACCACCACCACCGCCTATGTTTAGAGAGGGGGCAAATAATCCAAATAATAAATTTGAGCGAGCGGATGACAAATTACACGATAACCCACAGATTGAAAGCAATAAAAATAATCGATTCGAAAATCCTCCAATGGAAGGAAGGCCACCTCGTAGATTACATGGGAATAGAAAAGATGGATTTGATGAAAACGATCCTGAACGATTCCCAGATGGGCCACCACCTCCGGGTAGAAGGTTTAATCATCCTCCGGGTCGCCCAGATAGGCCGCCCCATGAGCCTCCTCCAGATGAATTATAATCATCGTATCCTTCCCAATTTATAAATATTAAATAAGTCTTTAAAAAATCGAAATGAAAAAAATATTATTCTTTCAATTAATTGTCAGCTTACTTTTTGCAAATATTTCTTTTGCACAATACAATACTCTTTGGATACCAGATACCTTATCTGGAACAACTTTTAATTTGAATATTAAAGATACATTTTCTCAGATAAAAGCTGGTCAGCAAACAATAACTGCAGGAATTAATAATGATCATTTCTGGGGGCCTACATTGTTTTTCAATCAAGGAGATACTGTTCACCTAAATGTTAGAAATTCATTAAATGATTCTACGACTTTGCATTGGCATGGAATGCACCTGCCTGCTATAATGGATGGCGGGCCACATCAAATCATTCCTCCTGGTACACTTTGGCAACCTTATTGGAAAGTAACTAATAGCGCTGCAACTTATTGGTACCATCCACACCTTCATGAAATGACTCAAGAGCAAATTACAAAAGGAGTAGGCGGATTGATTATCGTTAGAGATTCTATAGAAGCAGCGTTACCACTTCCAAGAACTTATGGAGTGGATGATATTCCATTGGTAATAACAGATCGGACTTTTACTAATTCTAATCAGTTTTCAATAACGGCACCTTATGGTGATTCATTAATGGTTAATGGAGTATTGTCTCCACAATATAATATTCCCGCTCAGGTTGTGAGATTTAGAATATTAAACGCAGCAATTGAAAGATCCTATAATTTAGGATTTAGTGACAATAGGCAATTCTTTGTTATTACATCAGATGGTGGTTTATTAAATCAGCCAGTGGCTGTAACGCGTTATTTATTATCAGCAGGAGAAAGAATAGAAATATTAATTAATTGCACTGGAGAAAATGGAACTAGTATTGATTTAAAATCATTTAATTCTACATTAACAAATCCAATTCCAGGTGGTGAAGTATTTTTAGTAGGACCATTTGCAAATGCTTTAGGAAGAAAAGATTTTACAGTACTTCATTTAAATATTCAGGCATCTACTGTAAACCCTATAGTAGCTATTCCAACTACATTAACTACTAATATTTTTCCTTCTGTAGCATCTTCAAATATCACAAGGTTATTAACTATCAATGACACAGCTGCTATTAATTTTCCGAATGTAACTATATTAGGACCCAATGCTTTTGTGATTAATCGTCGCATGTTTTCTATGAGTCAGCTAGATTATTCCATTCCATTAAATAACACTGAAGTTTGGCAAATTACAAGCACTTCAGGATTTGCTCATCCTTTTCATATTCATGATGTTGAATTTTATATTTTAACAAGAAATGGAGTAGCACC